>Ga0099364_10002140_pt1 | contig 31769 bp, 26 predicted proteins | sample TergutTh196P3_FD_73070 | JGI IMG/M metagenome (GOLD analysis project Ga0099364, IMG submission 73070) | Microcerotermes parvus P3 segment gut microbial communities from Pointe-Noire, Republic of the Congo - Th196 P3 | ecosystem: Host-associated > Arthropoda: Insects > Digestive system > Gut ... | reverse complement strand
AATTTCACTGTTCGCGGTCCATGCCGCGGCAGCTGCACGTGAGGGGCTGCTTGTCGACTTGTTCAATGTGCAATATCTTGATTTTGAAAAACCGTGGTGGGACCAAGACGCGGTTTACGGTATGAGTATCGGCAGTAAATTGTTTTTTGCGAGCGGGGATTTCGTGCTTGCCAACAGGGACGCGGTTACGGCGGTATTGTTTAACAAGAAACTGACAGCGGACTTTAACCTTGAGTGTCCTTATGAGCTTGTCCGAAATAGCAGGTGGACTTGGGATAAACTTTCTGAAATGGCGCGGGCGGCGGCGCTAAATTCGGACGGCAGCGGGCAAATGAACCCGGAAACCGACAGATTCGGTTTAATCATCGGAGGACCTGATACTTTCCTGCCAATACTGAACAGCGCGGGAATACGCATTGTAAATAAAGACGCCGACGATTTGCCTTTTCTTACTTTTGCAAGCGAAAGAACATGGGCGGCGGCAGATATTTGGCGTGAGCTTTGGGGTGCTGAGTTTACTTGGAAAGAAACGATATTCGGCATAAACCGAGTAACCGGGCTGAGTCCCGGAGAACATACATTCTTTGAGGACAGAGCGCTGTTTTTTGTCACAAATATACTGTCTGTTGAAAACCTGCGCGCAATGAATACGGATTTCGGTATTCTGCCCCTGCCGAAACTTGACGAAAATCAAAACGAGTGGGTGCATAACGCGGGCGGGTACGGGCGGGCTATAGCTGTTCCGGCTTTTTTTGACACAGATGATTCAGACAGGGCGGGTTTTATGCTTGAGGTTATATCAGCCGAGAGTATGTATACGGTGATTCCGGCGTATTATGATATACAGCTCACAGGTCAGCTTACCCGCGATGAAGAATCACGCGAAATGCTTGATATTATATTCGGTTCAATGATTTGGGATACGGGTGAAATTTATAACTGGTTTAATTTGGTCGGGTTTGAAAGCCGTTCGGTAACGGGTATTATGACCTACAGCACCGTTTCAGGCTATGAGCGCGAACTTGGTTCGATTGAAGCAAGAATAAAAGCGACAGTTGACGCTTTCGGGCGGCTGCGATGATCTAGGACAAATCAAAATTTATAAGTTCGAAAAAACTCTGACAATTTCGCCTGAATACATTCGGTGATAATCTTTGTTCGGGTAATTTTTATCCAGTTCCTCATCAATAAAGTTAGCCGGGTCAATATCCTGATAATATATTTTTTTACATACTAAGGTGGTTTCGGCTTCTTTGAATGAATGAGCTTTAAATTCCGGCAGCTCAAACGGCGTAAGCCCGCTTTCTTTTATTTTATCTGTATCCCTGCCGCTTTTTGTGCCGAGAAGATTAAGCGCTTTCCTGTATTGTTCCGAAAAAAACGCGAGTGTGAAATATTCGGCTGATTCGATAAATTCATAGGTATAACGCACCGGTCTGATAACGCAGACCGCAACGGGTTTACCCCACATAATACCCATTCCGCCCCAGCTCGCCGTCATTGTGTTGATTTCTCCGCTTTTTTTCGCAGCTGTGACGAGCATCCATTTCTCGCCGATAAGCTCGAAAATATTGCCTTTAAGCTCACGCGGATTTATGGTTTTTAAATCCATGATAAAAATCCCCCTTTAATTTATAACCTGCATTAGCCGATTTTGAAATTTATTATTTATAATTATATCAAATATAAACATATATGTCAATAATTTTTTTGAATTTTGATTTATCCCCGACCGGCGCCGCCGCCCGAAAGATTAAAAAGTTCAAAAAAATTAATTTGTGTTGACAAACAAAATTTTTAGTGATATAATTTTTATATTAACCCTATTGTTTTCCGCGAATGTGAAATCAAATAAATATTTCAGGAGAGATACCCGATGCAAATTGGTTGATTTTATCGGGGATATACGGGGGTATTTTATATTAGCGGAGTGGGAGATGACGAAAATATTAAATAGATATATAAAAAAAATCACACATAAAAACATAATAACCGGGACACATTTTGATTTGACCGGGCAAAAATACCACGGGGGAACGACGCTGAGCTCCGGTACTCTGCCAAAATGGGATATATTAAACAAGGCTTTTTTAATAAAACGCTGCAGTTTCGATGACTACGGAAATTATTTGACGGATGCGGCAAATGAAGAATTAATTTATTTGTTTTGCAAATCTCTGGGGGTTCCCTGCGCTTATTACAGATTGATAAATATAAAATATTTTGACGACGAAGCTAAAAAAGAAATATATTGTCCGGCGGCGTTGACTGAAATTTTCCCCGGTCCGCTTGTGCATTACAGAATTGTGAGAATGCGCTGCAAATTAGGACAAATAAATGATGAACTTATTGAGTTTTCGGAACGCTTTACGGTACAGCCGGATTTAAACGCTCAATTTTTGGTGGATTATATATTTAATCAACAGGACAGGCATTCCAAAAACATAGGTCTGGTCAATCAGCGTTTATCGCCGTTGTTTGATTCCGGTGCATGTTTGTTTTATGATGAGTTTGACGATAATTTAAACTCCGGATTAATAAATAGGATTCCCCGCCATAAAACTTTTTCCAAACCTTTGGACGAACTGCTTACGTTTTCTTTGCGGTATGTGAACAGGTCGGTGGGCTTTGAGTTTGACGCTGCGGAAGCAACTGAGGCTTTTATGGTTTCATTTTTGCAGATGAGCGCGGCATACAGCCTTAAAAGAGCGGAATTTATAAAATATTTTGTAAGGGAGCGGATAAAAAATGCCGGACAAATATTGGCTTCATTGTGAGGAATACAGTGAAGCTGTAGGAGAACTATTGATAGATTTTGACAATGATAATTTTTCGTTTGAAATGAATAATAACTATACCGGACCTTTGCCGTTCTTTTTGACCGATTCTGACGCTCCTATGCCGGTAGATGAGCAAATTAAACTTTGGGTGACGGAACGCGCTCCGGAGCCGAATTATACTTTTATTGATGCATTGATTGAAAAAGCAGGTCTGAGCGAATATGACGCTTACGGTTTTTTTAAATATAACAGCGGTAAATTTATAACCGATAAATTCTATGTACGCAAACTGTTATAATATGTCGGGGATAAATGTGATTATATTCCAAGTTTTACCTTGACAAAATGTGTTTGTTATGATAAAATAACGTTATATAAATGTGTGAGGTATTATATATTAACTTTGAAAATGCTCCGGGTTTGAAAGAAGCGTTTGACGGCGATAAGTTATTATCTTAAATAAGGATTTCCGGCAACTTCATTATCAAGCGTCGTACTGTCACCATGACCCGGATATATTTTGTAATTCTCTTTTATATTTTTCAGTTCCCGCAACGATTCCATCAAAATTCCATAATTCCCACCGTATAAATCAAACCTGCCTATACCATTCTTGAATAACGTATCGCCGCTGAACATGACTTTTTCGCTCTCGCAGATAAAACAACACGAACCTTTTGTATGCCCCGGAGTATGAATGACTTTCAGAGATATATCGCCGAATGTCAGAATATCGTTTTTTTTCAAAAGGATATCGGCAAATACCGTTTCTCCACCTTGTATGGAAGTCAGACTTTTTTCAGAGTTTTCAAGATATTCTGTTTCAACTTCATGGGCTGCTATTTTCGCACCCGTTTTGTCTCTGAATGTATTCGCGCCAAATATATGGTCGAAGTGTCCGTGCGTTAAAATAATATATTCCAAAGAAAGCCCCTTTGATTCAATCACATCTAAAATTCTATCATAATACTCGGCAGGGTCAATCAAGCAGGCTTTATTTGATTTTTCGTCATATATCAGATAGCAGTTTGTGTGTGCTATACCCAATCTGTATGTTAATATTTTCATTGGTTTTCGTTCCTTTAGCGCGGATTTATGCGGGGTTTTACGTTACATGGGTGTTTGCTTATTAGCGGGTGCTTAATATTTTATATTAACATCATTTTATAAAATAATTATATCATATGCAGATAAAAAACACAAGGTAGAGATTAATTTATAATCATTTTTTACATAACATAAATACTACCGCACCTACGCCGACATCACAGCCGGTGCAAAAAATATTTTTTAACCCATGCGTTATATTATACATTAAATCTTGTACGAAGTCAAGATTTTCTTGTGAATTTTATTCCCTGCACTCCTGCTTGTCGCCTTTATTCGCGCCGTTTTGCTGCAACTCCGCTTTTTTTTATTTTACCCTGTCGATAAGATTTTCAAGTGCGCGGGTTACCGCGCCTTCGTTTCTTTCGTACCATGATGCGAAATTATTGCTCTGTGTATTCATCAGCGTGCGCATCATATGCCACGGAGAGCCGATACTTTCGTTATATATGCTCGCGAAATTCATATACGCGCCGTCACGCACTATATCAAGCATCTGCGATGACGCGTCATCACGCGTGTATTTGCCTTTAAGCGCAATATCAAAATATGCGGGAGTTAAATTCTGATAGCTTTCAAATGCCATGGCTTCCATGAATGCGCCGATTTCTTCGGTTTTATCGGCATTAACAGGCACGCACATAATAGAAAGTGCGTCCCATACACGCGTAAGATAATTCTCCTGCATCTCGTCGAACTTAGGATACGGCACAATCCCGTAGTCTGATTCCATATCGCGCAGCCCGATAGCACCGCTTAACGTGGCCGGTTTTAATAAAATTAAATTATTCCTGAACGGCGCGGTAAGCTGCTCGTTTTGGGCGACAACCTGCGCGCCCGGGTTTTCATAATACAAACCGTATACTTTATCAACAAGCGCGCTTAATTTCTCATGCTCTATATTTAATTCCGGCATTCCCGCGCTGTCGCTTGTAATCATTCTGATATCCGAGGCCTGCATAAACCCGTCCGCGACATTAAGCGGATAAAGTATAACGCCGAACAAATCCCCGTCGTCCGCAGTACCGTTACCGTTCACGTCCGAGTAAATATCTTTCGTGAGGTTAAACATATAATCTAAAGTCCATACGCCGTCAAGCACAGCTTGATATAAATCCGGCAGCGCTAAATCCCTGTGAATAACTTTATTAAAATAAAAAACAGAGCAATTCTCTATCATAGATAAAGTCATATCCCCTGCTAAAAAATAAAGACTGCCACCAAGCGTAAGCTCTCTCTTCATGCTTTGATTCCACCACGGTTTTTCCATATCAACATGGGGAAGCTCGAATAAATTCAAAAATAAATCCTCTAACGCTAACGTCGGTACTCTCCCAGACCAACCCGCTATCAAATCATAAGAATTGTCACCGGCTGTGACGCTGTTGCGTATCTGCCGAGCCATAGCGTCCCATTGTTCCCAACCCGGTCCTTCGATTACGTTAAGATTAACATTAAGACGCTCCTCGACTGCGATATTGCGGCGGTATACAGCATCATTAACGACTTCGCCTATTTCTTCTAAAGCTACAAATTCACGCGCTTTCCATTCATCTGACTGCACAAGCAGATTTATAACTGCACCATCTAAATTTAAATCGTCCGGCAGGTTATCATGTATAATCTCAGGTTCAGAGCTAATTTCAGGCTCGTTAATAATATAACCTGCCGTAACCGGCTCGTCAGTTTCTGTGCCAGAATTATTATCCGCGCACGCCGCCGCAAACAGCATCGGCAGCACTAATAAAAATAAAAATTTTTTCATAATTTTACCCCTCGCTTTTTTAATATTTTTTACATTGACTGCCGGTTCGTGTACACCACCGTAACGTTTGGTGTTTTCGCTCAACCGCGTCATGCTCTCATCATCGAAAACGTGGAAAAGATGGTAGTCCGGCGGATAAAATTCTTCGAGCGGGATTTCAACGATACATTCGCCGTCTGCTCTCTTTGTCGTGCTTTTGAATATGTCGCTATATCCTGCAAAAGCAAGATTTCCCGTTATGTTTTTAGCCAAAATCCAGCACCTCACACGGGTGTTTGTTTATTAGTCGAGTGCATTTACAGCACCATAGAATCCAAGTTTTTTTTCTTACCAATTACTGTGATAATATCACCCTCTCGCAGAACCGTATCGGCATCCGGCGAGAAATTAACAGTCCCTATACCGCTGTTTTCCTCTGATTTTTCTGATTTTATTGAAATAACGGTTATACCGTACTTTCTGCGCAGATTATTTTTCGCGATGCTCTTGTTCATCCATTTTTTTGGTACGATGATTTCCATTACGCTGTGGTCAGACGAAATGTCCAGAAAATCTATTACGTTCCTGTGCGACAGCGAATGGGCAACGCGCTTACCCATATCAAACTCCGGACGAATTACTTTCTCTGCGCCAAGCTGTACCAAAATTTTGGCATGGCGTTCGTCCCATGCTTTGCATACTATCATTTTCGCGCCCAATTCTTTCAGAATCATGAGTGTCCAAATGCTGTCCTCTATCGCTTCGCCGATGCCCACAACCACGCCATCAAAATTATGCACGCCGAGTGAGCGTAATACTGATTCGTCTGTTGTGTCGCCTATTATAGCATTTGTAACCTGTCCCATGAACGGTGCGATGTTTTCCTCGTGGTCGTCCACCGCGAGAACTTCATGCTTCATGTTATATAATTCCGTGGCGACAGAGCTGCCGAAGCGGCCCATGCCAATCACCAAAAACGAAGCCATATATTTTACTCCTTCTGCAGGCGATTACCAATCGCCCTAAATTATCCGATTATAACCCAAGTATCGGGATATTTTATTTTTTCTGTTTTGTTGCGGTTGAAGAAAACCGCCATGCCAAGGGTCATAATACCAACCCGCCCGAACAACATAAACAGCATAATAATCACCTGTGACACAGGCTTGAGCGCAGGCGTTGTGCCAAGGCTCAAACCGCAAGTAGCAATTGCCGATGTCGTTTCAAACAATATGCCGGTAAATCCTAATTCCGGTTGGATAAACGCTATAACCACCGCGCCGCCCACACACAGCGTCAGCACTAAGACAGCAATCGAGAGTGCGCTTAAAATCTGCGGTGCGGGGAGTGTCCGACCAAAGACCGACGTTCTGCTTTTACTGCGCAGACTGGCGAGTGCAGATAATATTAAAATTGTGACCGTCACGTTTTTTATGCCGCCTGCGGTCGAACCTGCTGAACCGCCGATTAACATCAAAATAATTGTGAACATCTGCGATACGCCGCGCAGGGATGCTTGGTTCACCGTAGCCAACCCGCCGGAACGCGGCATGACCGCTTGAAAAATGCTCGATAGAACCGCATCAGGTATCGACATCGCGCCGAATGTATACGGGTTAGTACGTTCGGCGAAAAAATAAAAAACTCCGCTGCCGACTACTAAACAAAACGATGAAACCAACACTAACTTAGAATATACGTGCAGTTTTCTGAAGTTGTGGTTGCGCCATATATCTTCCCATACGAAAAAACCCAAGCCGCCGATAAATACCAATGCTGTAATCACAATACTGACAGTCGCATCGGCGAAATATTCAGTAAGGCTTGTAAATTCACCGTCCATTAAGTCAAACCCCGCGTTGCAAAACGCGGACACAGCATGAAATATGCTCATTCCAAGCCCTCGCAGCAGTCCATAGTTAGGACCGAAACGCGTCCACAGAAGCAGAGCACCAAACCCCTGAAAAAATAGAGTGCCAAATAAAACGTGGCGCACAAGCCGCACTACGCCTTGTATATCGTGCAAACTCATTGTCTGCATCATCAAGAGCCTCTGGGACAACCCGATTTTCTTGCGCATCATGAAAAAGAACACGGTTATCACAGACATAAATCCCAATCCGCCCATTTGTATCATGCACAAAATCACCGTAAGCCCGAATACGCTCCAAGTCTGCGCGGTGTCCATCACGACAAGCCCCGTAATAGTGCTCGCCGAAACAGCAGTAAATAGCGCCGATAAAACCGGAACTTCCACTCCTTTACGTGAAGCGGCGGGCAATGTCAGCAAAAACGTGCCGATTATGATTACGCTCAGAAATCCAAGCACCAAAATCCGGGCAGGATTGAAAAATTTACGGAAAGGCATATTCATTCCTCAGTTGGTATAGCTGTCCAAAAATATAAATTTCCCGCATCAACTAAAAAAATCACGCCGGCGCAGAAAATGTTTTTTAACTCATGCGTTTTAATTATACACTAAATCTTGTACAAAGTCAAGATTTTCTTGTGAATTTTATTCCCTGCACTCCTGCTTGTCGTTTTTATTCGCGCCGTTTTGGGGTGTATTTTGCGCTTTTGATTTATCTTTTTCTTGCCGCAATAACCTCTTTAACGCAGGCAAAAGTATCTGCTCATACCTCATATTCATAGCTTTCTTCAAATACTCTTTCCTTGTTTCGGATATTACCGGCGTAGAATCCACTATTATGTGAATTTCAGCCATATTAATTTTCGGCACTATGCGTTTTATCGCTTCCGCTAAATTATTCGGCGGATTTTTGAATATCTCATGATAGAATATCCTTTTGCCCGCTGTATAATAAACAGAAGGCACATTATACTCTTTGCTCTTAAAATCTGTGGGGTTTGACAGCATTTTTACCATTTGGTCGTCATCTACAAGCGCCGCTAAAGACGAACCGCAGTCATACACCGGCGCGAAACTTATCTCGCCATTTTTCAGCAATATACCCCAATTACCGAAATGTCTGTCTTTATTACCTATCAATGCGTCAACTACAAACATATCCCAAAAACTGTTTATAATTGTTTCTTTGTCTTTTATCAACCGAGATGTGGTTATAATAGTTAAGACATTTTCAATACTGGCAGTAAGACGTTCTTCGCTTGTCAGCGTTTGGCTCGCCAATTTTGCTGTTTCATAAAGCGTACCGCCGTCCTGCGTAAAATCTTTGCAGCCAACCACCACTTTTTCTTTTCCGTCCGGGTCTGTAAAATATCCCAATACCGTTTCTTGCGCATTAAATCCGCAAGCCCTGAAAATGCTTGAGCCTATGTGTTCTGAGTATTGATTGTTTTTATAACTCAGAATATCTTTCAAATCATGCCGGCGAACCGGGTCGGGATATTTAAGCATATATCGTATATTTTCATATAAAACTGTTGTTTTGCGTTCGGAGCCGAGAAATTCGTTAAACTGCTCAACGCCATCGTTAAAATTAATCATCATACAAAAGTTCCTCCAAATATCCCCTTATGTCATCTGCGACCGAAGGCTTTAAAAATCCTTCGACTTCACGGTGCTTAACGGTAAAAAACAGGTTTTCCCAATGGTTCTCCAGTGCAAATCTGTTTCTATGCGTTTTGTTTTTGGAGTAAGTTTCATGCAGCCTGTAAAACATTTTAAGTTCCTGCGGAAGTCCCAACATTCCTTTGAAATCTTCGGGATTATATTTATAATTATTATTCATACATCATGCCTCATTTCTTCGTATATACATAAACAAAAGTGTCCTTGATGTATTATACACGATATCAAAAATAAAATCAAGACTTATTTTGAAAATTTATTTCTTCGTCATCATTAAAATATGCGAGGGTGGCTGAAATAAAAAACGCCTCCGCGTATTCTCACGAATGAGAACGCGCAGAAGCGTATGTGGTTATATTTGATTTTATATAGTGCTGTAGATAATCTCGATTAGCGCGGATTTATGCGGGGTTTGGAATTGTATAGGTATTTGCTTATTTTCGGGTGTTTATCTATTTGCTCCCATATTCGACCAACCCATTATATAACCGCTTTTCCTGCCAAAAACTTCATCATTTCATTAGTATAACTGTCTATATCTTTGTTTTCCAATACTTGCGTGTCCCGCCTGAACCGATTACATCACCCGGCTGTAAAAACCGCGACCACTCAAAGCCGTTGTTTACTAAAAAATGGTGGCTTTTAGTTTCGCTGTCCGCACTTCCCGGACAAACGATGACCATACCACCGGATTTTGTCACGCGTGTCATTTCCGCAAGCTGCTGAGCCATCATACCCCATAATGCGTCTCCGCAAATAGTCACATCCGCGAATCCATCGGGGAGCGGAATATCCTCCAAAAATCCGTCAACAACAAACATTTTTCCGGCATAATTACTCGCACGCGCTTTTTCTTTTAAATATTTACGCAAATTATATACCGGTTCAACACAGAATAGGGTTTTGCAAAACGGTGCGACGGCAAAAGCTTGTTTTCCCGTTCCCGAACATATGTCTATTACGGTTTTACCAGCGAAGTCCGTTAATCCGGTCAATTCCGTTTCGTCCCAACGGTTAAAGAGTTGGTTGTGGTAGTCGTCCGGGGTAGTGGTGAAAATGACCCAATCTTCCATTGACCCAATCACGGATTTTTCAATTTCCCTCAACCCGTCCGTTGCGGGTACAGGCACGTCGGCGTATTTTCTCATCAGTTCATCGACCCACGCGTTCACCAACGGCGCTTTATGACGCACAAACCATTCAATAGCCGGATATGCTTTGAATATCACAGCAATGTCTTCATTCAGCCCGCTTTCCGCCAGATATTGAAAGTGAAATTCTTCAAATAAAAACATAGTTTCGATAGGCTGCTCCAAAATATCTTTTTTCCAATTAAACAAAATATTTTCCTCCTAATTTACAAGAAGGCTAAAATAGTCACCCTCCTGTTTGTTTTATTTTTAGTAACTATAACTGTATATTTCATAATCATCACCCTTTCTCAAATTTTATAAAATAATTATATCATATGAATATATAAAATACAAGGTAAAGATTAATTTATAGTCAATCTTTACCCCCGATAATATAAATAATACCATACCTACACCGACAGCAGAGCCGGCGCAGAAAATAATTATATACCGCTATGGCAGCGCATATAATTCCGATAACCACATGGTTACGCCATTTTTAGCCGCGAGTTTAATAGTTGCTTATTAGTGGAGAATTATTAAATTTTTTTGCACGGTGAATAAAAATCTAAAACAACATTCCGATTTTGTTTTTCAGGAATTTTGAATCTTTCTTCTGCCATAATATTCCATTACTTAATCTAATATAAATATTATTTGATTTATTCAGACCAATTAACTAATTGTAAATTATCTATGCCGTTAAAATGCTTGACATTGTTTGTTACGAGCGTGTAACCGTCCACTATACAAAATGCGGCAATCAGAATATCTGTATCTTCGATAGGATTACCCGCTTTACGAGTATCTCCGTATATATCGGCTGCTTGCTCCCAAATCGGCAGATTCATTTCTCCGATAGAATATAAATTACACATCCGTACAAACGCCTTTTCTTTTCGTGGAGCGCTTTTGTGTTTGAAACCGCGCCTTACTTCATAATATGTCGCCGGAGGGATTATAATTGAATGACCTGTCGCCAACACCGCCCGAAACTGCGCTATTATATGCGGGTTGTCCTGAATGAAGTATGATATTATATTGGTGTCGAGCGCATAAATCATATATCCACCTCACAAAACTTAATCCGTTCAATCTTTGGCATTTCCTCATCTGCGGCAGCGTGTATCTCGTTTACGAGTGCGTCAAATTCTTTTAGCCGCCCTTGTATATCTTGCGGCACTTCGTTCAACACAGTAACAATAGCTCGCGCTCCCTCCGGTAACTTACCTATACCCAACGGCACAAACCGACCTTTGCTGTAATATGCTTCATATGCTTGCATTTGCTTCACCACACTTATTATAAATAATACCGTACCTACGCCAACATCACAGCCAGCGCAGAAAATATTTTTTAACTCATGCACTCCATTATACATTAAATCTTGTAAGAAATCAAGATTTTATTGTAAATTTTATTCTCTGCACTCCTGCTTGTCGCCTTTATTTACGCTGTTTTGCTGCTCTGTACCCACGCCGAGCGGGTTCGGGCGGTTACCGAATCCTAAGGTTAATCTATCGTTTTTAGGGCTTATTACTTTTTTTTATACATAACATTAAATCTTCTTGAAAATTTCTGTTGACAAATTCTGCCAAATATGTTATACTATATAAAAAGAGAGAGTGCTTGTAACACTCTCCCTAGTACACACCGCTTTAAAAGGCGGTAGGCTCGCTTCATAATTATAAAATAATCAGCTTACCTGTGCGATTTAGGGGCTGATTATTTTTTGTTGGTTTTCGTAGTGAGATATATTAACAGGTTTATTAGTAATATACCTGCTTGAAACATTAACGAAAATGTTTCGTATACCGTCATACGCCTCACCCCCTCTATGTTTGGATTTTAACAAACCCTTCCTTCGAGTTTGGCGAGCCTACAAAAAAAATACCGCCCTTATGCGCTCATGTACTGTGTTACATTATACCACAAAAAAAAATTCCCGTCAAGCGAAAATTTTTTTAAGAAAAACTAAAGTTTTATTGTTTTCAACCGATATATTATACAGGTAAAAGAAAAATAAAGCACTCGCGCAAACAAACGTTTCGGGCTAATAAGCCGCGAAAGACCGCGAAAAAATAAGTTAAACTTAAAAACTTAAACTTTTTTTTTAAAACGCTTGACTTTTTCTTAAGACTGCGATATAATATCTGCAAGTGAATAATCCGGCAAAATTTCTGCGAGAAAACCTATACTTTTTCTCGCAGGTTTTTTTTGCGTAAACTGAAGAATATTTTTATAAATACCCCCCATACTCACTTTACAGGAAACCGGTTATGTGATATACTGTAATGATTGATTTGTTGCAAAAAAAAGGGGGCAGCGTAAAATGAATATTTCAAAAAAATTATACCTCAGTTTTGCCGTCGTTATAATAATATCTATTATAGTGGGCATAATGGGCATTGTGGGTATGCAGAGCCTTTACCAAACCGGGCTTTCCATGTATGAAGAACAGGTCGTCGGGCTGGAAAAATTGATTGAAGCGGTGAAAAACTTCAAACTCGCCGAGATGGACGTCACCAACGCGGTGCTGAAAAGTTATTACGACGACCATAAAGGCGCGCTGGACGCACAGAAAAAATTCGGGGAAAACGCGGCGGTATTCGAAAAAATGCTGTCGGAATCGATAACGGTCGACGAGCTGAATATTTTATACCAGCCTGTAATAACGCGTTTTAAAAATGACTATCTGCCGAACAGCCGCAGAATAATGGAGCTTAGCATAGCCGATATTCCCGACCACACAAGGAAACTGGAGATAAATGTGCTGCTCGCCGAAAACATCGAAATAGCCGGGCATTTAAACGCCGCGCTTGATAACATGATGATGGCGCATATATCCCTTGGCGAGTATTTAAGCCATAACAACAACCGGGTTAAAAATATTCTGATCGGTTTACAGTTCTCGCTGCTTGCGGCCGCTATCATTGCCAGCGTTATATTATCGCGCAGGATTGTAAAAAATATTGTCGGTGTGGTGGAAAATATACACGAAGAAGCGCAGCAGGTTCACAACGGCGCAAAACAGATTTCCGGAAACAGCACGGAACTCTCGGATGTTGCCGTACAGCAGCACAGCGTCGTTGAAACTTTGATAAACAATATGTCCGTTATAAACGAGCGGACAGAAAAAAATACCGTTAATGCGAAACTGGTAAACGAGCTTTCCAAAAAATCCAAGGAACACGCGATAAAAGGCAACGAAAAAATCGAAGATATGATAAAATCGATCGACGGCATAAAGGTTTCTTCGGATAACATTTCAAACGTCATCAAAGTGATCGAAAATATCGCCTCGCAAACGAATATTCTTGCCCTTAACGCTTCGGTGGAATCCGCAAGAGCCGGCGACGCCGGAAAGAGTTTCAGCATAGTGGCTGAAGAAGTGCGCAATTTAGCGATAAGAAGCCAGGGAGCAGCCCAGGAAACCGCGCATTTAATCAGAGAATCGATTTTACGGGTAGACGAAGGCACAAAAATAGCGCGCTCCGCTGTCGAAGCGTTTGACACGATACTTTCCGATATAACGGAAATGTCGGAGTTTATAAATGAGATCGACAGCTCGTCGCTGGAGCAGACCAACTTGATTTCTGCCGTGAATAACAGTATCGAACAGATTTCAAAATCCGTCGACATAAATAAATCAGCCTCACAGGAAGCGGCCGCCGCCGCGCAGGAAATGCTGGATCAGGCAGACGCGCTGAATAATACGGTTTCCGTACTTGAAATAAAGGCTGTATCATGATAGAAAGAGTGGTATTGATTATGAAAAAATTTTTGATATTATTGTGTTCAATTTTTTTGATCGCAGCACCGGGCTGCGCGGACAGGAACGCGATTAAAGCGATTGTTGAAGACTACTTATATGAAGCGGAATCGTCGGAAGAACAAAAAAATATAAAACTCGGGGTAGTGGCGGGTCCTTACGGGGATATGTTTGTTGAAACCATACTGCCGTTTCTTGAGCCCAAAGGTTATGAGGTGGAGTTGGTTCTGTACGACGATTTTGTCAAACCCAACATAGCTCTCGGAAACAATGAAGTTGACCTTAATATGTTTCAGCATTACCGTTATTTAAACAGCTTTAAAACCGAGCATGACCTTGATTTGTCCGCGGTTGCCGAAATTCCGACAGTTTCGATGGGGATTTTTTCCAATAGCTACAGAACGCTTGAAGACATAGAGAACGGCGCGCTCGTGGCAATTCCGGACGATGCGACAAACTTGGCCCGCGCGCTTCAGGTGCTCGAGGCGGCGGGTGTGGTCACCATTGACCCGCTTATAGACAAAAGCCGCGCCGACGAGAACGACCTGACAAGAAACCCGAATAATCTGAGATTTAATAAAGTGCCTGCAAACCAGCTGGTTTCGGAACTGCCGAACAGTGATTTTGCCGTTATAAACGGAAACTTTGCTTTTGCCGGAGGCTTAAACATTTCCGAAGCGTTGTATAACGAAGTGCTGCGTGAAGGCTACATCAACGTTATCGCGGTCAGGACGCAGGACTTAAGCCGGCAGTTTGTGCGCGATATACTCGATGTGATACATTCCGATGATTTCAGGGAATCAATTATGGACACAAACAGCAAATACAGCGGTTTCCAGCGCCCGCGTTACTTTTATCAATAAATTTAATTTTCCGTGAGAATTATTCAATTTTTCTTGACAAGATATTTTTTTTACTGTATAATAATATATATTGATAAAGCGGAAGGAAAATTGTAAATTTTTATGCGGGAAAGGCAAGAGAATAAATTTAAACTGATTTCAGATTTTGTTCCGACAGGCGACCAGCCGCAGGCGATAGAAACGCTGACGTCGGGGGTTTTAGACGGTAAACGCGAACAGGTGCTGATGGGTGTGACGGGATCGGGCAAAACTTTCACAATGGCGAACATAATCGCAAACCTTAACCGGCCGGCGCTCGTGCTCGCGCACAACAAAACGCTCGCCGCGCAGCTTTGCACCGAGTTCAGGGAGTTTTTCCCGGAGAACGCGGTGGAGTATTTTGTGAGTTATTACGACTATTACCAGCCGGAAGCATACCTTCCGGGCAAGGATATCTATATAGAAAAAGACTCGGCGATAAACGACGAGATCAGTCGGCTGCGCCACTCTGCCACCTCCGCGCTGCTCTCGCGCAATGATGTGGTTATAGTATCAAGCGTTTCCTGTATTTACGGGCTGGGCGACCCCGCCGGGTATGAAGAGCTTGTGGTGGGGATCAGAACCGGCATGAAAATGACGCGCGAAGAGTTTATGGCGCAGCTTATCGGGATTAACTATGACCGCAATGATATAAATCTTGAGCGCAACAAATTCAGGGTGCGCGGCGATATAGTCGAGGTTATACCGGCGGATTCATTGAGTGACCGCGTACTCAGGGTGGAGTTTTTCGGCGATGAGATCGACAGAATTTCCGAGATCAATATAGTCACGGGAGAAGTGCTCGGGTTTTTGAGGTATGCCGCGGTGTTTCCCGCGTCGCATTATGTTGTGGCAAAAGAAAAACTTGAGCAGTCAATCGCGGAAATTGAAGAAGAGCTTGAGGAACGCATAGTGTTTTTTCAGGAGAACAACAAACTGATCGAAGCGCAGAGAATCGAGGAGCGCGTGCGTTATGACATAGAGATGATGCGCGAGATCGGGTATTGTTCCGGGATTGAGAATTATTCGCGGATATTTACGGGGCGGCCGGCGGGCAGCACGCCGTATACCCTGCTTGACTATTTCCCGGACAACTATATATTGTTCGCAGACGAATCGCACGTTTCCGTGCCTCAGGTCAAAGGCATGAGCGGCGGGGACAGGGCCCGGAAAAAAAATCTTGTGGATTACGGGTTCAGACTGCCTTCGGCGTATGACAACAGACCGCTGTTTTTTGAAGAGTTTTTGAGCAAACTCAACCAGGTCATATACGTGAGCGCGACCCCGGCGGAATTTGAAAAACAGCGTTCAGAAAACTCGGCAGAACAGATACTGCGCCCCACCGGCTTGCTTGACCCTGAGGTGGAGGTGCGTAAAGTGGACGGGCAGATAGACGATTTGATCGGGGAGATCAATAAATGCACCGCGAAAAAAGAGAGGGTCATAGTGACAACTCTCACAAAAAAAATGGCAGAAGATTTAAGCGAATATCTGGAAAACCTCGGTATGCGCGTGCGGTATATACACCACAGCGTCGACGTTATGGAACGCCAGGAGCTGCTCCGTGATCTGCGCAGCGGCGCATATGATGTGATTGTGGGGATCAATCTTTTGCGTGAAGGGCTGGATTTACCGGAGGTTTCGCTTATCGCAATACTGGACGCGGACAAAGAAGGATTCTTAAGGAGCGACACCTCGCTGATCCAAATAATCGGCCGCGCGGCGCGCAACGCCAACGGTAAAGTGATTATGTATGCGGATAACATAACCGGCTCGATGGAGAGGGCAATAACAGAAACAAACCGGCGGCGCAGACTGCAGAACGCTTATAACGAAGAACATAACATCACGCCCAAAACAATCGTTAAATCCGTAAGGGACGTGATCGATTTAAAAGACAAAGAAGAAGAAAAAAACAATAAAAAACTGCAAAAACTGGAGAAAAAAGCCGAAACCGCCGAGATTTTAAACAAGCAGGAAAAAGAAAAACTGCTTGAGGGGCTGACGGCGGAGATGCAGAAAGCGGCGAAAAATCTCAATTTCGAGCAGGCAGCGTATCTCAGGGATAAAATAAAAAAATTAAAAGGATTGTAGAAATTAACGCTTGTTTTACGTGAAAATTTGTACATTTCGCCGCTTGACAGAACCGGCGCAAAAATGATATAATGTATAATTATTCAACAATTTCTATAATTAATCAGGAGGTATAATTATGCAGAAAACAATGGAAAACGATCAAATAAAAATGAAAAAAAAGATACTGGTAATGGTTCAGTTTGCGATACTGCTCGGCATTACGGCGATTGTCAGTTTTTCACCTTTGGGTTCGATACCCATTACGCCGGTGATGGTCGCCTCAATCGGTATGCTGCCGGTTATAGTTGCGGCGCTTCTTATGGGAACTTTAGCGGGCAGTCTTATGGGCTTTTTCGCCGGAATATTCAGTCTTATAGTTTGGCTGTTCATGCCGCCTCCATCATTTTTAATTATACTTTTTTCACCTGTTGTGAGCGGCAGCTTTTGGAGTGTTGTAATTTGCATAGTTCCCAGGGTTCTTGTGGGAACGGCGGCGGGACTGATATTTGCGGGGGTCAGCAGAATCAACAAAGTTGAAAATAAAATTATAAATAACATCGTTGACTTTTTCGCATTCGCTGTTTCGGCGGCAGCAGGTTCGTTTATGAATACGGCCCTTGTTCTTTGGGGCGGATATATAATATTCAAAGACCAATTAAACGCGCTTTTTGCGGGAAATGATGAGATTTACGGGTGGCTTAATGATATGATTGCGGAAATCGGGGGCAGTTTTACGCCGGAAACGGCGGTTTTAACGGCGCTTAATATTATAGTGCTGACAAACGGGGTACCGGAGCTTATACTCGCCGCGGTCATAGGTTACGCGGTGTGCAAACCTGTGAGATATGTTTTGAAAAAGCAGAACCTGCTGTAAAAACAAAATTAAAATCGGGGTAAAAATATGTTTGTCGGAAATAAAGAGCGTATCAATATGTCGTCGAGTATATTTGAAAACTTTATAAATAACGACTGTTTATATGTGGATAAAACGGCGTTTATTGAACATGTGATAAATGAAGTCAGCGATGTGGTGCTGTTTACGCGTCCGCGGCGTATGGGAAAATCGCTGAATATGAACACACTTGCGGCGTTCTTGGACTGCAAAAAAGATACGGCGGGATTATTTAGGGGATTATATATCGAAAAAAGCCCGGTATTCGGCGAAATAAATAAATATCCGGTGATATATTTAAGTTTTAAGGACTGCACCCCTGACAATTACAAAAAAGAACTTAAAAATCAAATAGGTAAATTGATAGATAAATATTTAAATCCCGCACAAATGGGAAGAATATTAAAAAACTATTTAGATGATAAAAACGATTATTCTTCAACAATAATGAGAGAGCTGACGGAAATACTTTTTGAAGTTTACAATAAAAAGCCCTTTATTTTAATCGATGAATACGACAAACCTCTCCTTGACAATATGCTGCACGCGGATTTTATGGAAATTAAAGCGTATCTTGTTGTTTTTTTATCCAGCTCGATGAAAGACAACCCATATCTCGGTAAAGCTGTGTTCACAGGGGTGACACGTATAACAAAAGAAAATCTTTTCAGCGGCTTAAATAACGTAAAAGTTTACGATATTTTCAAGCCGAGCGCTTTTGACGCCGATTTTTCGCTGACAGAAGATGAATTGGCGGAATTGGTTCCGGAAGATAAAATATCAGCTGTCCGCGAATGGTACAACAATATGCGAGTGGGAGGCAATTTGCTGTATAATATATTTTCCGTAATGAGTTATTTAAGCGACAAAAAAGCGGGTCCGCAGGCGTACTGGTCGCGGACGGGCAGCGAGGATCTGCTGGTAAAACTGATAAATGACAACAGAGCTTCCGCAATCATCAATATGATGGAAAACAGTTCCTGCCAAACCGACGTTTTACTCGATCACCAAATCAATATGGAGCATTTAAAAGACAGCACCCTATGCAGCGACGCTTCGTTTTACACGCTGGCTGTTCAAGCGGGTTATTTATCGTTTAATCCGACGGAACACAGCGTATATAAGATATTTATACCCAACAAAGAAGCGCGCGGCGTATGGGCGCGGATTATTTTGAATTACCGGTATAAAGGCACCGATGCAAAATTAGCGGAAATATTCAACGGGATACACGACATAAATACATTTGTATGAGATAGGCATAGCCTGTCACGGCAAAAAGTGTTTGGTAAAAACAAAAAAATTTAACTGTTGACTTTTTTGTTTATTTGTTGTATAATATAGCATGGTTTGGGTAAATAAAATATATTCGGGTGTATATTTTTATGATAAGAAAAAACAAATTTTTGATTGTATTTTTGGCGGTAATGCTGGTATTTCCGGCTTTTGCGGCTGGTGCTTCGGGCGGCATGAGCACAAGAAACCGGACCGGCGGCGCGGTGTATATCGATTATATAGCGGAAAAAATCTGGATTATTCCGGACGGTTATACCGCTGATGTCGGCGGAAATATAATCATAAGTGCGGAAATGAGCGAAAAAGCGGCGGCTGAAGCGAGAAAAAGCGCGGGAACATCGCCGCAGTTCATGTATTCTTTAAGGGTTGTTCCCGATACCCAGACATTTAAAAACGACAGCAAGCGCATAAATACGCTTTTAAAAGAAAAATGGTACCCGGTGCACGGCGGCGGAATCGATATAGCAAAAATTATTCCCGCCAACACAGCCAAGCCGTATTTTATAGCTTTCCGCGAAGCGGACGATATTTTCAATAACGAAGAAGGATTTGCAAGCCGCGTTGTTTTTCAGATTGCTCCCAGACTGAACCAAAAAACATTCGGCAGTTTTCTTGAATATGACGCGGTGAATGAAAAGATTATAACAACACAGGACGTGCCTATGGGTGTGGTTTATCAGTTTGATTTATTCCCTCCGGCAGCCGGAGTTCTTGACAGTGCCGCCGGAGTCGGAATCGATGTTCCGGCAAAATATTTTTCTTTGGGCGCCGCTTTGAGCATTTCGAGTGCGCCGGCTGTTAATGCGGACGGGTCGGGTTTTGCCAGGAGCAAAAGTATAAAATTTAAAATCCCCAAACAGCCTTCCGCTCCCGGCGTAAAAACCGATGCTTCCGGTACAAACAGAAAAATAACCGGGCTGAAAGCGAGCGGGCTTCAGTTTTCTGTCGCTGACCCTGATATAACTGCGGACTGGAAACCGTACACAGGGCTGTCAGCGCTGGATTTGAGCGGTAAAAACTTTAACGGCTTAAACGCCGCGTTTCCGGATATAATCAAAAACGGAACAAACGGGAAAGAAGTGTACAGGGTTTGGGTGAGAACCGCGCCTTCGGGTGCGTCCGCTTCAAAAAAAACCCCCGCTTCAGAACCCGTTCTGCTGGAAATTCCTGCGGATTGGTTTGAATAGAAAATTTACGGGAGAAAATTCCAAATATGAGAAAAGTAAATTTAAAAAAAATATTATCGCTGCTTTTGTGTTTTATGCTGATTGCGCCGGTTTTCGGCGGATACGGCGGTTTTGACAGCGGAGTTTCGGCGTTTAACAGGGGTACCGCTTCCCAGATCACTTCATTCGGCGTGATTTACAGGGGCGACGAGCGCGGAGCGGTGAATATCCTCGATGAAACGAACGACGGTCAAATCACGCTGCGCGGTTCGCTTCATTCGCCGGCGATGAGCGGCGGCGATGACGGAGATAACGATATATACATAAATATCACCGATATCATGATGGGAAACTCATATTTTGAAAACGCCACGGTAAAACTTGTTTTTATGAACTCCGGAGGCGCGGAACTGGTTAGAGGGGACATTCCGGTATATACTTTAAGCGGGCATACGGGGCTTTTCAGAGTTTCCGGCTCAAGCGAAACATTCAGAATAAGACCGGCGCCCGACAGCCGGGAAAGCACGGTTATCATGCAGATATGGGTCACGCATCTCGGGGTGGATGCCGCGGGAAACCTTGAAGGGGCGGCGCGTCCGGAACCGGGAAGCAGTATGCAGCAGCCGGAAAACGACAGCGGTAATTTTACGGTGAAAGAAATTACAATAAATATCGTAAATGATGAAGACGATATAATCAATGCGGATCTTTTCCTCGGACAATCCGGCGCCGTGCGATTGGGGGACGAGCCTTTTACTATAGCCCCTCCGGACGCAAACGCGGGGAGTGGAGCCGAAACAGAGCGGGTGATACGCTTCGGGGATGTAAACATCAGTAAATTTGAAGCGCCGAATAACCGCACCCCGCTGGTAAATTATCAGTGGCGGGTTTCGGTGTACGGAACAAGCGTTGAAGTGGAAGTGAACACGGGAACCAGGGCCGAAATTATTTATGACGAAACAAAATATTCATATCCCGTCCCTGTCTTTAACCAGGCGGCGCGGTCGATGACGGTGCGGGCACGGCGGGAAACCGCGGGAAACGGCGGCGATGCCGAGGTATACGGACACTCGGGCAGATCAGCCGTGATAATTGAGATCAAAAGACCCGCGGACGACAATTGGCAGAATATCACAAACAGCGGGATAATTTTTGACGTGGCTGCAGGGGTGTCTTTTGAGCTGGGCGGACCTGTTCTCGCTGCGCCGGGCAGAACAGGCACAGGCAGTTTGGTCGCTTGGAACGATGTGCCCGAAGGGCTGAGAGCCAACGATTATTATGGCGATTCATATGTCAGAATTTTTCTTAAGGATTTGACGGTAACGGATGAAGACGGGGTTCCGCGCAGTCATTTTTTCACGATAGCCATGAGCGGTCTTGACGAGCTGTGCGCCTCGGTCACGGTTGCGCGCAGCGCGGAGCATTTCGGAGGGAACGATTACGGCGGGGGGATCGCCTGGGAGAGACAGAGCCAGAACAGCAGCAATATGACGGCGGATTTCTATATGATCAAAGACGGCTTTGCGGATCTCGAGCTCGATATAAATCTGCTCGGGGAAATATCCCTGTATATACCTTTTGACTGGATGTCTGCGGCGAACAGCGTGAGTCTTAAGGTTGAAATTAAAGGAAAATTCAGAAGCCGCTCGGATAATGAACCGGAAACCCGGCTTCATACTTTTGCAAGAACCGCCAATATTACAAGAATTGACGGGGATATGGGCGGGCTCAACGGTGATTTTGTTGTTTTTGAATTTAACGGAACGCATAAAAGCGGGGACTATTCCGGCGAGCCCAATTTGGCGCCGGGGAACGCTCCGCTTGTAATAGAGATGGACAGGGAAGGTAATTTTGAAACCGAACCGAACAAAAACAGACAGCCCGTCCGGGGCAGCACGGTGGTTTTAGACGGATTCAGCGCGGAAGTTTATGATATTGACAGCTATACACTTACAAATCCGAATTTCGGAGCCGGGGGTATAATGATCACGGACATAATTTTTGAGCCGTCAAACCAAAAAATCGCAGAGTTCAAAAACGGGGAGCCTTTTCCTTCCGGCGGTCTGCCGTATCATGAGTTTACCGCTCAAAACAGCGGATATAACGAGTTGGTTTTGACCGGAGAAGCGGGCACGGTGACGGTTGCAATATCCGCAAAACCGCTTATTTCATCCGCTTCCGGCAGACGGGATGCCGTGTATGGAAAAGAAATAACAAGAAAGTTCAGCATACTCGTTGTAAATATCGGCGTTTTCGCGGCTGATGAAGGCAATGTTGAGAGCGCCGGCGTAAAAAAACTGATCAATGGGAACAACAAAATAACAATACCGGCTTTTTCCGGAGATAACGCTGCGGACTCGGATCAGGGCGGCGTATATTTAAAATCCGGCGGCTCTGAATCCTCTGAAAATGTGATGACGGTGAATATAAATGATGTGATTGTTCTCACGCGGAACGCCTCCGCGGCTTCCGGCTGGAAAAACACCGAGAGGAATTTTGATGTATACATAAGGTTGCACGGCGACCCGGGAGCGGCGGAATTGTTCGCTGCGGGCACGGGAGGTTTGGCGGAATCTGACCGCAGACAGCCATTGACGTCATATCCTGTTGTTTTACCGGGACTCACCGAAGGGGGGGAATACTGCATAATAGAATCCGCCGGAGCAAGCGGAGCGAGTTTTGATGTCAGAGCGGTTCATGACGGCGAAGCGGTTGTTGAAGCTGTGATAGTTCCCATGGCGGGAACAGGGGAAAACAGGGAATGGCCGGGTGATATTTCCATGGAACCGGCTGCCGCCGAAGGAAGTTTTTCGCCGCTGACGGTTTACTTTAAGATTATAATAAACGAACTCGGAGGCATATTCGATCTTGTGATTGATCATTCCAGAGAAGTGTTGATGATAGAGCTGCTCAATGACGGCGGCATAGTGCCGCGGGAAAGCGCGGAAAGCACCGTATTTTACAATTTTAACGGGCACAGCGGCGGGTTTTCTCCCGTGTTGTTCATGTATACGCTGAGAGCCTCGGCGGACGGTTCTTCGCAGAAAAACGAAAAATGGCTGCCGGTTATGGGAAGTGAAATAGATATAAGCGGGCTTATACCGAAAAGCGGCGCATACAGGATAGCGGTGCGGCTCGCCGACGCGAAAATCGGCGAAGACGGATTTTTTGCCGAGGGCGCCCGCCGTATGAAAACGCTCGGCACAAGAAGAACGATCAGCGCAAATGAGAAAAAAAATATAGTTTACAGCGACGGAGCGATAAGATTCAACGGCGACGGGACCTTAGGGGTGCTGTACAGGGTGGGCGGAATTTCGGAATGGGCGGACGCCGTTTTGACACGGGACGGGGGGATAAGCATCTCTTCTGAGCATCATCCGCTCGGAGGCACCGCAGAAATCAAATTTTCGGACGATTCCGCCGGTGAAAACAAAGGTTTTGTTTCCTCCGCTTTCAAGATTAAAATACCGAAAGCCGCAAAAGCTCCCGCAATCAGAACAACGGGCAGCGGCGACAAAATAAAACTGAGCGGGCTGAGCAATAAATTATCCTGGAGCAGCGGAGACGGAAGTTACGGTGAATGGGTTTGGTATAAATGCCCGAAAGGGGCGGTTCCGTATAACAGTGAGAATTTAAGAACGATGTTCCCGAACCTGATAAGCCCGGACGGAAGCGGGTATTATGAATTATATTTGAGGGTTGACGCGGTTATAAACGCGAATACCGGAGCCGTCAGAAGCCACGCTTCGGCGCCGGTGGTTTTCAGAATACCGGCTTCGGTATACGATGGTTATTAAATATTATAAATAATTAACGAAACGAACGGAGAGATTGTATGGAAAAAGTGAGAGTCGGCGTAATAGGCTACGGAAATATGGGCACAGGTCACGCGAATTATTTAAACGGCGGCGAAACGCAGAACGCCGTGCTTGCTGCCGTCTGCGACAATAACCCGCAAAAACTGGAAAAAGCAAAAAAAGATCTGGGCGGCGGGGTGCAATACTTTGACGATTACAAAAAAATGCTGAAAACCGGAACCGTTGACATGATTATCATCGCTGTGCCGCATTATTTTCACCCGGTTATGGGAATGGACGCGCTTAATGCGGGTATTCATGTTTTATCGGAGAAACCGATAGGGGTATATACCAAAAATGTTGAAGAAATGGACGCTCTCGCGAGAAAAAGCGGGCTGACATATGCGATCATGTTCCAGCAGCGCACCGACCCGCGCCATAAAAAAATAAAACAGCTGCTCGAAGACGGAACTCTCGGCGAACTCAAACGGATAGTCTGGATTGTGACAAACTGGTACCGTTCGCAGAGCTATTACGACTCAGGCGGCTGGCGCGCCACATGGTCGGGCGAAGGCGGCGGGGTGCTTATAAACCAATGCCCGCATAACCTCGATTTATGGCAGTGGTTTTTCGGGATGCCGGAGAGAATACGGGGTTTTTGCGGATTCGGCAAATACCGTAACATAGAAGTTGAAGATGATGTTACCGCTTATATGGAGTATAAAAACGGGGCGACCGGAACCCTGATGACCACAACAGGCGAAACTCCCGGCTCAAACAGGCTTGAGGTTTCCGGCGACAACGGTAAGCTGGTTTTCGAGAACGGTAAAATCCTCCTTTACAAAACAGAAATAGGCGAAAAAGAATTCAACAAAAACTATGCCGGCGGTTTCGGAGAGCCGAAGGTTGAAGTCACCGAGATCGAAGTCACCGAAAAAGGCGGAGCCGACCATAAAAAAATGACGCAGAATACGGTGAACAATATATTAAACGGCGAGGCGCTTATCGCCGAAGCCTATGAGGGGATCAAAAGCCTGACCATTTCAAACGCGGTATATCTGTCTTCCTGGATTGACAATTGGGTAAATCTGCCGATCGACAAAGAGTTATTTTTATCCGAACTGAAAAAACGCATCGCAGCCTCAAAATCCAAGGAAAATATCATGGAAGCCACGCTGAGCTTGGAAAATTCGGGCAATACATGAATTGCATTATAAAACACAGTATAAATAAATACTGTATTTTAAGTGCATAAATCCGTATTTAATTTGGATTAAATAAGAACATTTTGTTAAATTAAATAAAAATGTTGACAATACGAGATAATTGTGATAGAATATAACGGTACTGTTGTTAAGAATTAATGAAAACTGCCGGAAGAGTATATGGAGGAGAATGTATATGCTGAATTTTCTCGATGCGCCGCATATCAGAAGTATGCAGAGAGGGCTCGACCTCACGTGGCAGAGAATGGAAATAACCGGGCAGAATATCTCAAATGTAAATACACCGCATTACAAAGCAAAAAAATTGGAATTTGAAAATCTGCTCCTCGCGAAGATTGCGGAAGCGAGGGATATGCGCCTGTATTCGCATCAGATGAGATATTCCGGCGAAGAGGCCAGAGAAATGCTGACAAGAGAGCTAAATACCGTCAGACCGAAGATTATAACCGACAACGCGACAGAGACAAGGATTGACGGAAACAACGTTGATATGGATTTCGAAAATATTCAGATGTCAAAACAAAAGCTGCACTATGATTTTCTTGTGCAGCGTATTTCCGGTGCTTACAGTACCCTAAGGCACGCGATAACCGAAGGAAGAGGGTAACAGAGTTTTAGTTTTTTGAGAAAGGAACATAACAAATGTTTTTAAGTTCTTTCAACATTCCCGGCTCGGCGCTTACCGCGGAACAATACAGGCTTAACCTGATCGCGCAGAATGTGTCGAATGCCGAAACCACCCGGCGGGAAGACGGTAAACCGGGCCCGTACAGGAGAAAGACCCCTTTATATCAAGAGGTCGATCAAAAACTCGATTTTGCGGGGCAGTTAAACAGGCAGCTCGCGGGGATGCGCGGGCGGAGCCATGATATTGCGGGATATTTAAGACCGACCCAGGAAAGGGCGGTCAGGGCAAACGGCGCCGTTTACATCAGACCGGAACTGCAAATTTCTCAAATGGGAGGCGGATATATCAGAAACAGATATCCGGTTTCCGAATCTTCGGGTGAAAAATATAACGGCGGGGTGCGGATAGTCAAAGTCATAGAGGATCCGGCTCCCGGCAATATGGTGTATGACCCGGATCATCCCGACGCCGACGAAGAGGGTTATGTGGAGATGCCGAATGTGGAGATGCTCAACGAGATGGTCAATATGATGGGTGCTTCAAGGGCGTATGAAGCCAATGTTCAGGTCCTGAACGCGATGCGCGCAATGGCGATGAAAGCGCTTGAAATCGGCAGATAATTATAAATTAAATATAAAAAATATATTCTTTTACCGGAGGAAATAGTTATATGATAAGTCCCATTACACAGTTAAGTCCCATGAATTTCGGAATTGTCAGCGCGATAGAACCGCTGATGCCTGCCGCTGCTCTGCGTGATATGCAGGATGATAATAATAATCAGCAGATACAGGCGGCCGGCGGCGGGGTTACCTTTGCGGATATGTTAAAACAGCTCATAGACAACGTCAATGTGACCAGCGCACAGGCCAATCTGAACGCAGGGGAACTCGCTTGGGGGCTGACGGATACCGCGCTGCACAATATCGAAATTGATGCGATGAGAGCCGATTTAGCTCTGCGGACGCTGACTTCGGTCAGAAACAAAGTTTTGGAAGCGTATACTGAAATAATGCGTATTACAGTTTAAATCTTAATCTTAAGAAATATAAAATAGAATATCAAGGAGTTACACGTTAGTATGGATAATAACCTGGATATGCTTCCGGAAGATCCTCATGATGAGGATGTTTCCGCCGAAAACGGTGACATAGATTTTGGCAGCAGTTTGGACGATTTTGAAAGTCTGCTCGGAATGGAAACAACAGAAACGGAAGATTTCGAAGACAACGGGGAGGACGAAAGCTATGAAGATATGGAAAACGGGTATGCAGACGGTGAACCCGAAACAGAAGACATAGACGTCATCGACGGAGCGGCGGATGAATTAAAAGAAAAAAAAGAGAGACCCAAGCTGAGATTTGCCGACAGGTCGATCAGCGGCATTGCGCGCGGTTTCAGGGATTGGGGCGCTGCTTCCTGGGGAGCGCTTACAAAGCGCGGTAAAATTATTACCGTCGGCTCGACGCTTGCGGTTCTTGCGGCTGTGATCATTATTGTCGTTGTTTTAAACACGAGCCCGATGGTCAGGACTTTCAGTATGCTCGACAATCTTGAAGCTGCCCAGATCACAAGTACGCTGGAGGAAAACAGAATCAGGTATAAAACAGCAAGAGAAGATGACGGAATCGCCGTCTATTTAAGGGAAGCGGATACCTCGAGAGCGGGTGCGCTGCTGCTCGAGTCCGGTCACTGGTTCCGCGGCTTTGTTTTTGAAGAAGAAGAAAGCGGGGGCGGTTTGTTTGAAACCGAACCGGACAGAAGAGCGCGGCATATATCAAATCTGCAGAACAGACTCACAGCCATGTTAAACGCCATGACGGATGTAGAGGCTTCAATGGTGAACTTGTCTGTTCCAAACAATGACAGACTGGTTTTTGCGGCGGATATGCAGCCGTCTTCGGCGAGCGTTATGCTGAGGTTAAAAGATGACGCGGAATTGGACGAGGCTTCGGTGAGAGGCATAGAAAACCTGATTTTGCGCGCTGTTGAAGGGCTTGAACTCGAAAATATCACGATAACCGACGGATACGCCAGACAGCTCAATGTATATGATGAGGAACCTGTGGACAATATCAACTATGTTTCCATCCTCGAGATAAAAATGGATTATGAAAAAAACCTTGTCGAAAGATACAAGGAGGAAGCCGTGCGCCTTTTGAACAGTTATTTCCCTCAGGCGCAGGTGACGGTGGATGTAAAAACGGATTTTAACAAGTTTATAAGGGAAGCGATCGCGTATATAGGCGCGAATGTGGATGAAGAATCGGGAGAGCAGAGCGGGATTATCGCGGGCGAAGGCGTTGACCGTATACTCTCAAGCGGAAGCAGCGAGGAAGTATGGGGCAATGTCGGCACCGACGGAAACGTTGACCCGACGGGATATTACGAAACGCCGCTCGACACGGAGCTCGCCAATTTTATGGACGCGCTGCATCTGACGCGCGAGATGCTGGTGAACCAGACGCAGGAATACATGGAGAGAACCACGCCGGAGATCACGAGTATCAACGTTGCGGCGGTTGTCGACGGCAGCGGAGTGGACGAAGACGAAATTGAAGAACTGACGGAAGAATTGATGTTTTTGCTGGCGAATGCCACCGGTATAAGCGAGATAGCCAAAGCTCAGATGACGGAAGAAGATGAATTTGACGCGGAATATCTCAGAAGTTTCGTGACGGTTATGGTGCGGCCGTTCTGGGCGCCGCGGATAGAGCCCGACTTTATAGACATAGGCGATATCGGACCCTTCCCCGCGTTACAGCTGCTCGTCGCGCTTGCCGGAATTTTGATATTTGCCGTAATGCTGGCGGTTCTGCTGGTATTGCTTGCAAGACGCTCCAGAAGAGTCAGAGAAGAAGAAGAATATGAAGCGCTCACAGAACTCGGACCTGCGGGGGATATGGATGCGTTTGCTATGGCTATAGGAAGAACGGCGGCGGCCGATGCGATAGGAGACGAAGAAATGCCTCTCGAATTGAAAGAAGAAAAACTTAAAAGACAGATCAAAATATTTGTCGATCAGAACCCCGATATTGCGGCGCAGCTTATAAAAACCCTTTTGAAAGGAGACGAAGTCAATGGCTGAAGCGGTTAAAGCTATAACGAGCAAACAAAAATCCGCGGTTGTGATGGTGGCGCTCGGCGCCGATCATGCCGCTAAGATCTATAAACATCTCAAAGACGACGAAATAGAATCGCTCACTCTCGAGGTCGCTATGATGCAAAAACTCGACAACGAAAAAATGGATGAGATTTTGGGTGAGTTCTATGAGATGTGCATGGCCCAGAAATTTATAATTGAGGGCGGCGTTGATTATGCCAAGGATGCGCTTGAAAAAGCGTTCGGAACACAGAATGCGCGGAATGTTATAGATAAAGTCATAATGTCGCTCGGCAACCGCGCGTTTGATTTCATGAAAAAAATCGACCCGAAACAGTTATACAACTTTATTCAGAACGAGCATCCGCAGACGATCGCGCTGATACTGGCGCATGCTACAAAACTCCAGGCAGAGACGGTGTTAAACCTGCTGAGCAACGAAAAACAGGTGGAAGTGGTCGAAAGGCTGGCAAAAATGGACAGAACCTCTCCCGACATCATAACCGAGGTGGAGCATGCGCTCCAAAAAAGACTGGCTAACTTAGCGACGGCTGAAGTGACGGATATCGGCGGGGTTAAAATGGCGGCTGAGCTTTTGAACAGCGTGGACAGAAACTCCGAAAAATTCATATTCGACGAGCTCGGCGCAAGAGACAGAGACTTAGCGGATGAGATCCGCAAGCTGATGTTTGTGTTCGAAGATATATTAAGTCTCGACAACCCCAGCATGCAGCTGCTTGTCCGGAACCTCGACAACGCCGATATGGGCGTTGCGCTTAAAACCGCGTCGGACGAACTCAAAGATATGTTTTTCGTCAATATGTCGAAACGTGTCGCCGACCAGATGCGCGAGGATATGGAATATCTGCGCGTGCGCGGACGCGATATCGAAGCGGCGCAGCAGCGCATAGTGGCTAAAGTAAGAGAACTCGAAGAGCGCGGTGAAATCGTAGTATCTCGCGGAGGTGAGGATGAACTTGTCTAAGCTTGTTAAAAGATATTTGGTGATTTTGGAAGAAACGGCGTATGAAGTCCCTATCAGCCATTATGAGTACGATTATGAAGATGAATATACGGATGAAATATACGGCATTGAAGAACCGGAAGACGAAGACGCCGAAGATTTTGAAGAAACCGAAGAATATACAGAAACAGCAGAAACGGCGGAAACAAAAGAAATTTTCCGCGAGGAGCGGCCGTACGGATATGAAGATACAAAAAAGAGAACAAAACGCGACGAGCCGGAAAAAACAAACGAAATAAACGAAGAAACGCTGAAAAGTTTAGCGCGTGAAGTGATAACCGAATACAGCGGAATTGAACGTGAAAAAACAAATGAACTCGTCGCGGGCGTTATAGTCGCGCAGGCTCAGAAAACGGCGGAACTCATAATAAATCATACCTTGGAAAGCGCAAAACAGGAATTCAGCAATGTGACTGACCGGGGTTATTCCGACGGGTTTGCAGAAGGCAGAAAAGAGGCGCTGTCAACTTTGGAGCCGGCGCTGAAGAAGATCGCGGCGCTGACAGAATCCATAGCGAAAGTACAGGATTTAATGATTGAAAATTTTAAAGACGGGATTTTCAGCATCATATCCGAAATATCGAGTAAAATAATACACAGGGAAATCGATTCCAATGATGAATATCTGATCGAGCTGTACAGGGATGCCCTTAAAACCATAAAAGTCGAAGAATTTGTTACGCTGACGGTGAGCGAGAGCCAGCTTGATTTTGCGGTGCGCAACGCCGATTTGTTCAAAGAAGCGGTTTCGGGCATTAAGGACTTTAAAATTATTTCCGATAAAGACGCGCACCGCGGAACATTGATTGTTGAAACCGCGAGTACAATAGCCGATGCGAGCCATTACGTTCAGGAAGAAAAAATAGACGAAATTTTGGAGCAGATCAGAAAAAACTTGGTTATACCTCAGTCTTCGGAAGAACTCGAGGAAATAGAAAAAATAAAAACCATACACGCAGAAAATTCCGGGTATCAAAACGGCGTCAACGGGACAAACGGACACGATGAAATTTTAGAAGATTTTGGGGATTTGGATGATGTCGGTTAATTACAAAGATATAATAAAACACAGCGATACGATCGCGTGTTACGGTAAAATAGAAAAAGTGGTCGGTATGACGATTGAGTCGAGCGGTCCGGATGTGAGTGTGGGGGACTTGTGCCTTATATATCCGTCCAGAGCAGCCAAAAGCGCGGGAGAAAGCATCAAAGCCGAGGTGGTGGGTATAGACGACAGAAAAGTCAAACTTATGCCCTTTGACGATATACACGGAATAGGGCCGGGGAGCATAGTTGAGAGCACCAGCAGCGTGCTGCGGGTTCCCGTAGGAGAAGACCTTGTGGGACGCATAATAAACGGAGTGGGCGAACCGATCGACGGAAACGGCGCGGTGAAGGCTGAAAATTTTTACTCGGTGCACAGCACGGTATCAAACCCGTTAAACCGTCCGCGCATAGAGAAGCGGATCAATATGGGGGTTAAAGCGATAGATGGACTTATGACATGCGGGGAAGGGCAGAGGATAGGCATATTTTCGGGGAGCGGCATAGGCAAGAGCACCCTGCTCGGCATGATAGCGAGAAACGTTGA
>Ga0099364_10002139_pt1 | contig 31783 bp, 21 predicted proteins | sample TergutTh196P3_FD_73070 | JGI IMG/M metagenome (GOLD analysis project Ga0099364, IMG submission 73070) | Microcerotermes parvus P3 segment gut microbial communities from Pointe-Noire, Republic of the Congo - Th196 P3 | ecosystem: Host-associated > Arthropoda: Insects > Digestive system > Gut ... | reverse complement strand
TAACCACTAACCACTAACCGCTAACCACTAACCACTAACCACTAACCACTAACCACTAACCACTAACCACTAACCGCTAACCACTAACCACTAACCACTAACCACTAACCACTAACCGCTAACCACTAACCACTAACCGCTAACCGCTAACCACTAACCACTAACCACTAACCGCTAAAAAAATTTTTTTACCGTTCGAGCATAAAATTTGACCTTTCGTGCACATTTTTATTTTTGTATTTGTTTTTATTATAATTTTGCACCCGATTTTTTTGTGATGGATTCGCGGATTTGAAAGATTCGCAGATTTGACGGATTAGACGGATTGACGCGGATTTTTTAATAAAAGAATTGTAGGGGCAAACCCTTGCGGTCGACCGCCTTGTAAAAAGAAAGTTAATGATAATTAGTGTAATAAGTGGCAAAAATAAATAAAAATTCCTTGTTCTAACTCCGATAGGAGTTAGACGTAGATAACCCCGGTAGGGGCGTACCCTTGCGGTCGTCCAAAAAGCGCAATTCGGGGGATAATCTAAAAAAAATAATTAGTGGCTAACAAAAAAAAAAATTTAAAAAAAATTAAAAAAAATATAACCTTTTTTGAAAACCTTCGTAAAACGCAAAATATTTATGATAGAAATTATTAATAACATTCTTAAAATATAGTAAAATGAAAAAATTAAACTTTTTAATTTTGTGCGGCATATTGGCTGCCGCTGCGATGAATGCGCAACCGTGGGACTGCGGAGCAACGTCCGGTACTGTTTCGGCTGATATTTCTATTTCAGGCGGAGAAACAATTCTAACAATTACAGCAACGAATCCTTGTGCCATGGACGATTTTTCTTTGGGCACTGCCCCATGGATTGGCTATCTTACTTATATCACTCATATAAAAATAGGAGACGATGTTACATCAATAGGAGATTATGCTTTTGCCTATTGCGTAAATCTTAAAGCAGTTTCAATATCTGATGATGTTATAACTATTGGTGATTATGCTTTTCAAAATTGCACGGCACTTTCTTCGATTGCACTACCTAGTTTTTTAATTACAATTGGGGCAAATGCGTTTGCAAATTGTACAAGTTTGGAAGATATATGTTCGAAAGCAACATCCGCGCCAGGAATACAAGCTGACTCTTTTGATAATATCTATACGGATTGTACTTTGTATATACCCGATCATTTGACTTCTGATTATCTTAATGATTATATTTCAGAAAATTGGGGTGATTTTTTTGATAATATTTTTGAATTTACAGATGCTGGTAAATGTGGAGAATTTATTGATTATGTGATTTTGGTAAATGAAGAAAAATTGATTTTAAGGGGAATTGGAATAATTTCTGATTATTCAGATAGCGGGTATGACAATCCTTTTACTCTATTTAGAGAAAATCTGAAATACTTAGAAATTGGTGACGGGGTTTCAACAATTGGGTATAGGGCTTTCTCACCATGCTTTAATCTAATTTCTGTTGAAATGTCAGAAAGTGTAAAAGAAATAAAAGCAAGGTCTTTTAATGGATCACTGCTTTCTGGACTAGATAGTAAACTCACTACTATTGATTTGAAAAACGTTGAAATTATAGGACAGTATGCTTTTGAGAATTGCAAATCTCTAGTAAACGTAGATTTACGCAGTGCGACTTCTATTGGCCAAGGTTCTTTTCAAAATTGCAGTAATCTCAAAACTGTAACGCTTTCAGAACAATCATCATGGATTTCCTCTAACGTCTTTGTAGATTGCCCTAACATGGAATCAATATATTGTATGGCTTTAACACCTCCGACGATATATTTAAATACATTTGATGATCCCCCTTCCAACTACAAGATTTACGTACCCCGAGAAAGCGTAGAAACTTATAAAAGTAGTTGGAGTAAATTTGCATCAAATATTGAAGGCTACGACGGCTGCCCGCCAACAATAGCAAAAGCAACTGGAAAAATTTCAGATTCAGCAACCAGCACCGATATTGATTGCAAGCTTTGCGACGACGGCTCGCTATATTTTAGCGGAAATGGCGAATTATCTTCTTTGCCGGTTACAATAACTCCAAACGACATAATTTCCATTGATATAGCCGAAGGTATTACATCAATTGGCAATACCGCTTTTCAAGGTTGCTCAAATCTCGAAACCGTCACACTTCCTGAAAGTGTAACCTCAATTGGCAATAATGCTTTTAATAATTGTTCGGCACTTGATAATGTTTATGTTTATTGGAATGACCCAGATGCTCTTTCTTTTGGTTTAGATATTTTTGACAATATTTCCGCAACCAGCACCCTTCACGTTCCCAGAGGTACAAGATTAAAATACGATGCAATTTGGGATGAAGATTTTCAAACTATTAAAGCATACGGCGAATTTGCATCAGGTAAATTTGGGATAGACCCAATGAACCAAACTCTTTTATGGGAACTAATCAAGGAAGACGAGACAAGCGATGATCTCATATTAACCATAAGTGGTAGTGGCGAGATGCCTAATTATGTCTCTGGTGCTGCTTTATGGGATGCATATACAAATGATATTGTTGATATTGAAATATTAGATGGGGTTGAAATTATTGGAAGTTACGCATTTGAAAATTTCACATCTATTAAAGAAGTTACCATTCCTGCTTCTATTACAGACATATCGCCCTCGGCTTTTATAGGTTGCAGTAGTTTGGAAGAGATAATAGTTGATGGCGGTAATGAAAATTTTGAAAGTATTGACGGCGTTTTATTCACAAAAGACAACTCAAGATCCACACCAATAACTTTAATTCATTATCCCGTTGGGAAAATAGTGCAAGATGATAAATATACAATACCAGACGATGTAACAGCCATTGGCGATTACGCTTTTTATAAATGTAAACTTGCAGAAGTTGAGATGCCAGATGTAGAAACTATAGGTGATTATGCTTTTTTAGATTGTTATGACTCTGGCTCTGGCGATATTTCACTTCTTTCTGTTGACATGCCAAAAGTTAAAACGGTAGGAAATAATGCATTTACTCTATGCTCGGCACTTTCATCCATTGATTTGCAGAACATTGAAACTATTGGATACGCTGCTTTTTCGAATACTTCTATTCAAGATGCTAATATGCAAAAAGTTAAAACTATTGGAAATAATGCTTTCGATTACAATTATAATCTAAAATCCGTTACACTACCAGAAAGTGTTACTTCAATTGGCGACTATGCATTTGACGAATGTATTAATCTCGAAAATGTTTATGTTTATAGGGTTGACCCTCTCGACCTTTCGGGCAGTACAGATGTTTTTGACTTCACTAACACACCCACACTTCACGTCCCCAGAGGAACTCGATTAAAATACGAAGCAGCGCATGTTTGGTTAAATTTTGTTCCATATATCCAAGCTCACGGTGAGGTTGCTTCATATCCATTCGGATCTAACCAAACAAACGATAATCTTTTATGGGAAATTACTAAGGAAAACGAGGCAAGCGATGATCTTACATTGACCATAAGCGGTATCGGGGCGATGCATGATTATGGCGAGATTTTTTATTTTCGAGCACCATGGCTACAAAATTCAAATGCTAATAAAATAACCACTATAGAAATATTTGAGGACGTTACTAATATTGGCGCTTATGCTTTTACATATTGCAATGCAGAAGAGATTTCCATACCCGCTTCTATTATAGACATCTCGCCAACTGCTTTTGTGGGTGGTAGTTTGATAAAATTTGAAGTAGATAATGATAATCCTAAATATTCAACTGATTCAAATGGCATCTTATTTAACAAAGGTCAAACAGAATTAATACATTATCCCTTGGGCAAACATAGCACAACATATACACTCCCAAACAATGTCAAAACCATTGGTGACTTTGCATTTTTTGGGTATTGGGCTCTTACTTCGATTGATATGAACTTGGTTGAATACATTGGTGAGAATGCTTTTTCTAATTGTTTTTTTAGTTCTGCTGATCTTCAGTCTGTTAAAACCATCGGAGCTTGGGCTTTTTCTAATTGTAGCCATTTATCTGAGGTTAAAATGAACAATGTTGAAATGATTGATGATTATGCTTTTCTCAATTGCGGAGACCTATTTGAAGTAGAAATGTCAAAAGTTAAATACATTGGCGATTTTGCTTTCAGTTCGTGTGCCAACCTCGACGAGGTTGAAATGCCTTTGGTCAAATACATAGGTAAGAACGCCTTTCAGTATTGCGCAGATCTCAGTTCCGTTGATATGTCGAGTGTTGAAGTGTTAGATGAGTGGGCTTTTGTGGATTGTATCAAACTTAAAAAAGTTGATATGCCAAATATCAAAATTATAGGAGAGAATGCTTTTAATAACTGCATCACATTTCAAGAGGTTCATTTACCTTCATCTGTTACAGAAATTGGTGAAAGTGCTTTTGCTTATTGTACCTCACTTGAGTCGGTTTACGTCAATTGGGATGATCCCTCTCAAACAACTTCTTTTGGGAATTATATATTTGACGACATTGCACCCAATCCAACCCTTTTTGTACCACCCGGAAAAAAAGAAGAATACGACATCACAGACCTTACGGCACCTTGGAATGTGTTTACAAATCTAAAAGGATATGTTTCTGGCAAAGAGGGTAACCTTTCGTGGGTGATTTCAGAAGACGAAAACAGAAACGATGATGATGATGAAACTCATACATTATATATCAGCGGTGCTGACATTCCTGACTTTGATGATTTTGGAACCAATGATGCCCCTTGGAAAAATTATTCTCTATTCATAAATTCAATTGAAATAGGAAGTGATGTTGAAACCATTGGCGATTTCGCCTTCCAAAATTGCACATCTCTCGTTTCCATTGATATCCCCGAAACCGTCACATTCATCGGCACCCGTGTTTTTGCTGATTGCAGTAGTTTAGAAAATATAAATGTTGATGAAAACAATAACGATTACGCAGGCATTGAAGGAGTTTTATTCACAAAAGGCACTCCAAAAACTTTAATCCACTACCCCGCCGCCAAATCAGGTGATACTTATCAAATACCTGATGATGTTGAAATATTAGTAGAATACGCTTTTGAAGGCAGCGAAAATCTTGAAACAGTTAAAATACCCGCATCAGTAGACGATATTCGTGAGTTTGCTTTTGCTAACTGTACCTCACTCGAGTCTGTTTACCTTGATTGGGATGTATCTACGCCAAGGGGAATTAGTGAAGATATATTTGATGGATGCTGGAGTGTGCCATCAGCAACCCTTTTTGTACTACCCGGCACAAAAAACTTATACAACATCAGTGATAATACTTCTCCATGGTTTGGTTTTCAATCAAAAAAAGGATATGTTTCAGGCAAAGATGGTGATCTTTCGTGGGTTATTTCAGAAGACGATTCCAAAAAAGATGATGATGAGGAAACTCATACTTTTAATATCACAGGAACAGATCCAATGTCAGATTTTGATGCAAATGGTGGTAATGATGCACCTTGGATAAATTATTTGAGTTTTATTAATAAAATTGAAATAGAAAATGGTGTAACATCCATTGGCGATTACGCCTTTGCAAATTGTGAAAATCTTACAGAAGTCGAAATAGGTGAGGATGTTGAAAACATTGGATATTTAGCCTTTGGTGAATGCAGTGGTTTGAAAGATATAAAAGTTCACTCAGATAATTCATCTTTCGCAGATGAATACGGCGTTTTAATTGCTGAGGCAAAAACAACACCGCCTACACCAAAAACTTTAATACATTTTCCCATTGGAAAAACAGTACAAGATAATAATTATACTATACCTACCTCCGTTATTGCCATTGGTGCTAATGCTTTTTCTGGTTGTAAACTTACAGAAGTTGATATGCTCAATGTTGTATCCATTGATTCAATGGCATTTTTAAATTCTTCTACACTTGCATCGGTTTTAATGCCAAATGTTACTTCAATTGACCTGAAAGCATTTTCAGGTTGCACCGCACTTGCAAATGTTGTGATGCCAAATGTAACCTCTATTGGTAATTTTGCATTTCTGAACTGCTCAACTCTCAGTGAAATTGATTTGGAAAAAATCCAAACAATTGGATACGGTGCATTTCAATACAACACCAACCTTCATACTATAAAGTTTGCATCTTCTCTTGTAACAATTGGGGATACGGTGTTTTGTGGGTGCAATAATTTGAAAAAAATATATTCTTACAAGGCGGTTCCTCCCAGTGCGCAAGATAGCACTTTTAAAGGGGTTCATGCAGATTGCATACTTTTTGTACCATTTGGTAGTACGGGTGCTTACGAAGAAGCACAAGGATGGAAATATTTGAATATTGAAGAAATTCGTGGATCTTTACATGGCGTGGTGACCGAACAACGAGGATCCAATCAGTTTCCTATAGAGAACGCAAAAGTAGAACTATTCAATAATGTCGGCCTCGTTAATACAGCTACAACTAACGACGTTGGTTATTATGTATTTTCAGGTGATTTACCAACTGGCTCTTATCAAATAACTGTTAGCGCAGATTGTTTTGTCGAAGAATCAGAAGGAATTACTATTATTGACGGAGACAATCCTCATAATGTAGAACTTGCAAGAATCTCATGCAATATTACCATAGCTTCAAATAATACCAATGCTTTGGTCCTATTCGAGAATCCCCCTGACGGTTATGAAGACAATCCCTCACAGGATTATTCATGCGGTAATGAATGCAGAATAAAGGCAAGCATCGATGATTTAGATTACCATTTTGTAAGATGGGAAGAAGAAATGGCGGAAGCCAGCCCTGTTGCCCATTATGAATTTCCTGTTGATAGAGATAGATACTTAACCGCCATTTTTGCAAAAAACGAGGTATATGGTTTTAACCCCGCAAGTACTGCCAGCACAGGAAACCTTACGATTACATTGTTTGGTAGTGGATTTAGTGAAACAACAAAAATATTTTTATTTATTCCCCATGCCCATGACACTTACCAATGGGAAAGCCAAAGTTACAATTTAATAAATGTAGGGAAAATAGAGGCATCCTTTTCTATGGATGACATTCTAGAAGATTTACCTGATTACACTCTTAATGAACTTTATATAAAAGGTTACTACTCTTATGATGATAACAATAATGAAAATCCTGATTTTAATTTTGAGACTCCCATCTATGTAGAACCCTCCGCCCCCGGCTCCCTCGCATTCCAAATCCAAGGACCCCCCGGTGTCGAAGAAAATACATGGAACTACTATAATATCTTAGTTACAAACACAGGTAACACTATGATAGAAAACCCATTTATTACAGTAGAAGTTAAAAGCGAAGAACCAAGTGGCAATATTGAAGTGTCTACAATCTATAATGAAGGGCAAGAATTATTAGATTTCTTAAATTGTGATATTTGGGGGAATGATAAATTAACATTAGATGATTTAACCTTTATCAACACTAGTGCCGACGACGCTCCAATTATACATGGCGTCTTTATCATACCCGTTATGCTGCCCTACGAAGTCCGAAGCTTTTCTATTTCTGTAAAAGCAAACGTTGATTTTACAGTCTCGGCATGGCAAGCTGATTATCATATTGACAGTTTGTTTGTAACTTTAGGTATTGACCCTAACCAACCAAAACGCAACGCCCCCACTCATTGCATTGACGATATCTTAGGTGATAACCAAGATAATCTGATTATTCCAGAAGAATCTCAACCATTTGTAAATGATTTCATTGAAGATATCGTTACCAATCGCCCCGCTACAAGCGATACGGATGAGATTACACCGCTTATTGTTACGCCTTTGAATGGGATTCAGATACCAATCGATGGTGATGATGGAGGCACCTTTGGTGTGGGATCGCCAATAGAATCTATGTTATTTAATTCACACAAAAAATCTACCCAAACACCCCCTTCCAAGCCCAGAAGCTTTGAAAACTGTCCTGCGCCACCTGAAGCTCCTGAATTTCCTGTTATAATTGTACCAATTTATGAGCCAAGTTATAAAATAGGATATCGTTCTCCTTCGGGCAGTCAGTGGTTTAATGATGATGTTGTAAATATGACCTATTTAATCACTTTTGGCAATGATTCCGAAAGTATACCTGTTGATACTGTTACCATTAGAGATGTAATAGATCCATTAATGTTTGATCTTCAAAGTTTCCGTGCAGGTCATGTTCAAGTTTATAACAAGTTCGATAATGTTCTTTATAACACAAAAGAACATACTTATCTTCTTGATTTTCGACCCGATGATAAAATGTTAGCTCGCGTAGAGTTAACATTTGATACTGATACAGGAAATGCCCTTTGGCAATTTTCTTCAATCAATCCGTCGACTGGCGAAGCAACCCAAGACGAAGATTTTGCCTTTTTGCAACCAAACAATGAATTTGGTAGAGGATCTGGATCAGTTTCCTTCTCAATTAATCTTAGGAATGATCTTATAAATGAATTTACTGTCTATAATCAGGCAATAATAAAACTTGGTCGAGGAGAAGAAGAACCCGATATTACTAATCTGTGGTTCAATAGAAAAGATATAATTGCGCCTACAAGTAAAGTTAATGAAAATCCAACCATTGATGGAAATGAAGCATATATAACCTGGCAAGGGTCAGACCAAGAACCAGGTTCAGGAGTATGGTATTACGATATCTATGTAGCAGAAGATGATGATGACGGTAATTATAACTTTATGCCATGGAAAAGTAGGATAAAGGAAACCGAGGCAAAATTCGTGGGTGAAAATAGCAAAAAATATTATTTCTACTCCATTGCTACCGATATGGCGGGCAACGTAGAACTATTAGATTCAACGAAAATTGTCGAGGTCGAATTAGATGTTTCAATCAAAGAACTGTCATCATCCGACAAGCCTCGACTTTATCCAAATCCCACTACGGGCATAGTATATATTTCGTGCGAAACGACCATCAAAGTCTATAACATACAGGGAGTCCTACTATTCGAGACCTACAGCAACAAAGCCGACCTCTCGCCCTACCCCACCGGAATATATATTTTCAAAGTTGGAGACCATTGGACAAAAGTAGTGAAAAAATAGTGGCTAATGGAAGTGGTTAGTGGTTAGTGGTTAGTGATTAGTGATTAGTGGTTAGTAGGGGCGCACCCTTGCGGTCGCCCACCCTTAATAAATGAGTGAATGAGTGAATAAGAAAATGAGAGCATCCCGTTAGGGATGAGGGATGTAATGTTGGTAGAAAAAATAATTAATAATATAATGAAATATACAGACGAAAAACCTTCGTGCGACTTTGTGAAAAACCCTTTGTGTGCCTTCGTGGTAAAAAATCTAACCACAAAGGAACACAAAGGTTTCACAAAGGAACACAAAGAAATAATTAGTGTAATTAGTGGCTAATAAAATAAAACAAATAAAATATATTAATAATCACAAAAATAATAATAAGATGAAAAAATCCGCGTTAATCCGCTCAATCCGTCAAATCCGCGAATCAAAAATCCGTCAAATCTGAGTCATCCGTGTGCAAAAAACCTAATTTCTACCTAATTTTTTTAACAAAACAACCTCAGTAGTTATAATTTATGTTTAGACCCTTACCTAATTACCTAATTTAAAATTTTTATAAGAATTTAACTAATAACCAAATAAATAAATAATAAAATGAAAAAGATTAATAAATTCTTCGCATCCACGAAAAGTCTCTTTAGAGACTTCCCTTTATCAACCGCCGGCTTTAACCCGCGAAAAAAAAACCGTGTAAATCTGTCTAATCTGTGTCATCTGTGTGCTATAGCAGCCCTCCTTTGCGCTTTATCCGCACAACCCCTCGCCGCACAACCCCTTGACTCAACCCTAAACTCCGCACGACAACTATTCGACAACGCCAAGTACACCGAACTACTCCAATTCCTCAAAAACAAAGAAAAAGAGTTCGAAGCCGCCAACCCTCAACAATACGGTGCCTTCCTCACACTACTCGGGCAAACATACACAAACCTTAACAATCTACCCGATGCACAAACTGTATTACAGAAGGCACAAAATATCCTTACCGACAAAACCACCGACACCTACGCCAACCTTTTAAATGCGCTCGGCATATTTTATATCTACAAAAATGATTACCCTCAAGCAGAAACTAATTTCCTTGAAGCGAAATCAATTAGAGATAAATATTTATCTACCCAAACCAAAGAGTACGCAACCCTTTTAAACAATATGGGTTTATTTTATATTAGAAAAGGAGAGTTTGATCAAGCAGAAATATACCTTAACCAAACAATTTCTTTATGGGAAAATATCTTAGGTACTGATAACCAATTCTATGCAAAGCCTATAAATAATTTGGGATTGCTTTACTTTGAAACCGGAGATTATAAAAAATCTGAAATTTATTATTTAAAAGCAAGTTTTGTTTATAAAACATTTCTCGGAATCGAACATCCCGACTATATAACTTCTTTGAAAAACTTAGGCAGAGCTAATTATATGATAGGCGATTATGTTAATGCCGTGCAATATTATTTAGAAGCTCTTTCTGTCCAAAAAATTATTTCAGACAAAGAGCATCCTGAATATGCTCAGTTATTAAGCTCTTTGGGGACTTTGTATCTTAATATGGGCGATTATCAAAAAAGCGAAAGTTGCTATTTAGAAGCGCGTGTTATTTTTGAAAATGTCTATGGTAAAGAACATCTTGATTATGGGAGTGCTTTATTTACTTTGGGTTTATTATACAATAAGATTGGTGAGTATAAAAAAGCCGAATCTTTATTTTTGGAGGCTAAAGAGATTCGTGCAAAGATATTGGGCAGGGAGCATTTAAGATATGCTCGCTCTTTATATACTTTGGCAACTTTATACAACACCATTGGTGATTATGCAAAGGCAGAGGCTTGCTGTGTAGAGGCTTTAACGGTCATCGAAAAATCCGTTGGCAAAAACCACCCTGACTATGCAGGTACGCTCTATACTCTTGCTAACATCTATTATAACAAACAAGAGTATCAAAAAACCGAATCTTACCTCTTAGAAACTAAATCTATATTTGAAATAGTTTATGGCAAAAAACATCAAAATTACGCCATTGTTTTAACCGATTTGGGCATCTTATACAACAAAACAGGCAACTATTCCAAAGCCGAGGCTTCTTTAATAGATGCCACTACAATTTTGCAAGATGTTTTTGGTACGGAACATCCTACTTATGCAGTTTCGTTGCGTAATTTGGCGCTTTTGTATCATTACCAGGGAGATTATTCCAAAGCAGAAACCTCATTCATAGAAGCTAAAAAAATAGAAGAAAAAGTTATCGGCACCCAACATCCTAACTTTGCCACTACTTTAAACAATTTAAGTAACCTCCATTTTACTGTCAAAGATTATTCACAAGCGCATTCAGGCAAAATAGAGGCAGACAACATTACCATCAACCAAATAAACAAACACTTTGCCTTTATGTCTGAACGTCAAAGGGAGCTCTTTTGGGATATCAACAAAAATGATTTTGAGTCGTGCTATTCCTACGTACATTCACAACCCGCAAACGAAATAACAGCACACGCTTATGATAACACTATTTTCACAAAAGGGCTACTTCTGCGCACCACTAACGCTATTAAAGAAACTCTGCTATCTTCAAACAATACTCATTTAATCGAGATGTTCGAGTTATTACGTAGTAACCGTATTGCTTTAAACGCACTTCTGCAAAGCGAGTCACCCGATTTGGATTTAATAAAATCGCTACAAAACAGCACCGACAGTATAGATAAAGTTTTAACATTAGCATCTATAGAATACAAAACCTTCAACGAAGATAATTCCATCAGATGGCAACATATCCGCAACGTTCTCCAACCCGACGAAGTGGCTATCGAGTTCGTTCATTTCAGGCTTTTTGATGGATTAAACTTCAGCGATACTATTCAATATTGCGCTCTTATCATTAAAAAAGATGTCCAAGCACCAATCTGGATACCTCTTTTCCAAGAACATAGCCTCTTAAATTTAACAACCCGTAGCCAGTCAGTTTCTGACATCGATTTTGCAAAACAACTTTATAGCGACAACGGAGACAAACTTTACAACCTTATTTGGCAACCCATTGAAAAACAACTTCATAACATTAAAACAGTCTACTATGCACCTTCGGGTTTATTACATCAAATTTCATTTGCAGCTATACCCGATGCACCTAACCACAAAGGCACACAAAGTGATTTCACAAAGTCGCACAAAGATAATTCCAACTCCGCATCTCAAAACAATGCCGAAACTTCTCACACACTATTATTATCAGATAAATACAATTTATATTTGGTTTCCGGCACCCGCGAAATATTAAATCTTAAAAACGATATCGCCTCTAACCTGCCCATTGGCAACGCAGTCCTATACGGTGCCCTCTTCTACGAGCCCCAATCCTCCCCATCCCCCATCCCCCATCCCCCATCCCCTATCCCCCACTCCCCCGCCTCACAGCCCTCCGCCCCCCAAGAGCGAGGCTTTGGCATCAAGCAACGTTTCCTTCCCGGCACCGAAAAAGAGACCGAACTTATTGTAAAATATCTTAATGAACATCAAATACCAAACAAACATTACATATTTTCTAAGGGCAGCGAAGATACATTCAAACAACTTAGCGGCTCCGAAACAGGTATAATTCATATCTCATCACATGGCTTCTTTTTTGAAGATATTGAAGAGTCAACCTCTGGAGATTTAACTCACCTTATTAGTAATGAAGGGCGTAATAGTAGGGCTTTTGGCAATCGTTTGTCTCGTTCGGGATTAATGTTTGCAGGTTCCAACCTCGCATGGACAGGAAATATTGTACCCCCCGGCACCGAAGACGGCATCCTCACAGCAGAAGAAATATCACAACTAAACCTTATAAATACACAATTAGTGGTATTATCAGCCTGCCAAACAGGCCTCGGCGAAGCAAAAACAGCCGAAGGAGTATTCGGGCTACAGCGTGCATTCAAACTTGCCGGCGCAAATACAATCATCATGAGCCTCTGGAAAGTCCCCGACAACGCCACCGCCGACCTAATGACAACATTCTACCAACTGTGGCTATCCGGCAAAACCATTGATGGTGAGCAATGTCTAACCACTAGTGGTGAGCAACGTCGAACCAAACAACAAGCCTTCGCCGAAGCCCAAAAACAAGTCCGAGAGAAATATAACGATGCATATTATTGGGCAGGATTTGTGATGCTGGATTGAAAAAATAGATTCCTCACTTTGTTCGGAATGACTCTATAAGCGTATCAATAGAAACGTGGGGTGGGTTGCGGCTTTGCCGCAACCCACCCCACGCTCTTCCCCCAGAACGTTCAGTCATTCCGATTGGAACAAAGTGAAATGAGTAATCTGTTTCGTCCTCTTCGTCCTTTTTGTCCTTTCCATGGAGCGTCCCCCGAGTTGCGCTTACGGTCGACCGCAAGGGTACGCCCCTACCGGGGTTATCTACGTGGCACTCTACCGAGTGCTGCTGCGTGGGATTTCGAGATGTGCTGGGGTTTGTTATGTTCGCCCTTTCCGTCCTTTGTGTCCTTTCCATTTTGCAAAGCCCTAAATTCCCTGACTGAATGCAGATGAAAATAGATTCCTCACTTCGTTCGGAATGACTCTATAAGCGTATCAATAGAAACGTGGGGTGGGTTGCGGCTTTGCCGCAACCCACCTCACGCTCTTCCCCCCAGAACGTTCAGTCATTCCGAATGGAACAAAGTGAAATGAGGAATCTGTTTCGTCCTCTTCGTCCTTTCTGTCCTTTCCATGGAGCGTCCCCAGAGTTGTGCTTTTTGGACGACCGCAAGGGTACGCCCCTACTGGGGTTATCTACGTGGCACTCTACCGAGTGCTGCTGCGTGGGATTTCGAGATGTGCAGGGGTTTGTTATGTTCGTCCTTTCCGTCCTCCCTGTCCTTTCTGTCCTTTTCATAGTATGCCCCCCCGAATTGCGCTTTTTGGACGACCGCAAGGGTACGCCCCTACCGGGGTTATCTACGTTGCTCTCTACCGAGTGCTGCGGCGTGGGATTTCGAGATTTGCTGGGGTTTGGTTATATTAGTCCTTTCCGTCTTTTCTGTCCTTTCTAGTATCCAAAATCACGGTGGTCGTACTTTATGGCAAAAAATCCGTTTTGTGCTAAATTACAGCAAAGTCTGTCCGACCAAAAAGAAGCGTTTGCTCCCGCACCTGAAATAAACAAACAGGCTTCATTGGTTTTTTCTCCGTACGTTTCAACCCATAATTTCAGGTCATTCTCAAGTGAAATATATTTTCCGTGCTTCATATTTATTTTTTTATTTGTCAAAATCAAATTTTATGTACGGTTGCTGTCCGCGGTAGGCTATTCGTTAGAAGTCGCTTCATTCTTACTTATGTAGTTTTGTGTCCAAGGACAAAAAATCAAACAATTCAGGCAAGTTGTACATTTATAGATGTCAAGCATGTCCTCTCTCTCGGTGTTTAAATTCCACGTATGCTCTTTTAAGGCTTTTGGCTCACAAACGGTTATACAAATATTACAATTGTTACATTTTGATTGAATTGGATTAGATGGAGTTATCTCTAAAGGTGCATTTGTCATAACTACTCCAAGACAAAGAGCGCATCCAAATTTTGTAGTTACCAACAAATTATTTTTCCCTATCCACCCTATTCCTGCAATTCGTGCAATTGTTTTGTGAGGCAACGGCGTACCTTCATAAATTCCGTTAAAAAACCCCGTTTCTATTTGATTTTTATCTGAATGAGAATATGCTTTATATCCGATGTCTATCAACCACTGTGAAATTCTATCCGCTAATTCACCTGTTTTTAGTTCTGTCAAATAAAATTCATCGCTCGAGAAATTTCTATTATTTTTAACCATTTTCTGCACATAATCAGGAGTATTCATTACTTTTTGAACGTAATTAGACGAAAGTTTTATTCCAAACAAAATAGCAACAGGAAAGTTTTTATTCTCTTTGTCGGATAGGCTTGTTATATCTACAAAGTGAACAAAACTTGCTCCTAATTCCTTCAATTCGGTTTCAATTTTATGGCTAATATTCATCTTCTTAACGTTTCTTTAGAATTTCAGAATGTTTCACTATTTATCGCATTTTCGGGCTGTAATGTCTTCTATTTGTGTTTCTCTTATTTTTACTAAATCACTTATTGACAACAGCGTAAATTTCATTTTTCAATTCCTGTTCTGTTGGCAGATATAACATATATTTTGAGGCAAAAATCTGTTTATTGTCTTCTGCAAGCGTGTAACGGACAATCGCCTCGCTTTTGTCGGCACAAAGAACAATGCCAATGGGTGGACTGTCTCCCTCATTCATCATTTCGCGGGTGTAGTAATTGACATACATTTGCATTTGTCCTAAATCTTGGTGAGTTAAATCGTCTATTTTCAAGTCAATAAGCACAAAACATTTTAGAATATAATGGTAAAAAACCAAATAAATATAAAAATCTCTACCGTCAAACGAAATTCGTTTTTGTCGAGCAACCAACGAAAATCCTCTGCCCATTTCCAATAAAAATGATTGTAAGTGACTGATGATTGCCGTTTCCAAATCTTTTTCATAAAGTTCTGGCGAAGGCATGATGTCTAAAAATTCCAAGACAACAGGATTTTTGATAAAGTCTTTGGGCTGGGGAGCGGGAGCGGTTTTCTGTATTTCAGATGCAACGGCTTCCTTGTTTTGGCTCGACAATAACCTTTCGTAGAAATGGGTATTGATTTGTCTTTCTAATTGGCGGGTACTCCAATTTGATTTTATGCACTCGTCGATGTAGAAATTTCTTGCATTTTCACTTTCTACTCTCATTATCAGGCGATAATGCGTCCAACCCAATTTGGGACGCACTGCGTCCCGAATTGGAAAAGTCAAGTAAAACTGTCTGATTCTTCGCAATTCTCTTTCCTCAAAACCTTTTCCAAACTCTTGCGTAAGCCTTTCCGAAAGATATTTTAACAATTGTGTTCCATATTCGGCTCTCTCGTTTCCTGATTGTGCTTCAACAATCTGTTTTCCAATCAGCCAATACGCTTCTACCATAGCAAAATTGACAGCAGAATAGGCTTTTACTCTTGCTGTGGTCAAAATATCCTTTATCTGACCGTAAATTATTCCCTCGTTATTCGTTGATAATGTGTTATTTTCGCTCATTTTGTATTAAAATATTAGTTTTAGCGCTTTGGCAAAGATAATCATTTTATTATCAATTTTCTAAAGTTTTTTTCCACTCGTCATTTTTTCGATTTTCCACGTGTAGAGTATCAACTTCTATTGTTTGGGTAATTGCCTCAAATAAAGAGATTGACAATAAAAGTGTTACGAAAATTTGTTTAATTGTTATTGTTTTGATTTTATTTGTCATAATTATTATTTATTACATTAATAGTTTTACTCCGAAATAAACCATTCGGGGCAATGACGGACCATAAATATAGCCCGAATCCCGCAGTTTACCAACGCCAAGGTCTTTTTGATATTGGTCAAAAATGTTTTTCATTCCACTACTGACTTGCAACTTTAATTGATTCGACAAACTGAAATCGTAGGCAACTCTTAATCCTGCATCGAAAAAAGAAGGAGTTAATACTTCTTTGTCTTGTGGTATGTAACCTGCAAAATGAGGAACTAACATCGAACCCGTATAATTGCCCATAACTGATATTGTAAATTGTTTCAAAGGAGTGTAATTTAAAGAAATAAATCCATATTGGTTTGGGGTTCGTAACATTTTTTTTCTTGCTTCTACATTTGGCGACCATTCGTGAGGCTCTTTGTATTGGCTGTTTTGAACGGTAAAGCCTACATCTGCAATAAAATTTGAACTGATACCAAGTTTCAATTCCAAATTAACACCTTTTACAACTGCTCCCGAAACGTTTGTGCGCTCAAATATAAGGTTGTTGTCTATATCAACGCCGATTTCTTCAAGCACAAATACATCTTTTATATCGGTATAAAACGCATCGATGAGTAAATTTATTTCTAACCAACTGAATTTTTTATATAAATCGACCGAAAAGTTGCAACCGTTGGAGTATTCGGGGCGAAGGTTCGGACTAATGGTTATCAGTGCGACATCTCCACCAACGGCAGCAACGTGCAAATCCTCGTCATACGCCTGTGGAGCGCGATATCCGCTCGAATAGCCTGCACGCAAAATAATCGCTAGAATTGGAGTGTAGCGAACATTTGCTCGCGGACTAAAAACAAAATTAGTCATCATATTGTGTTTGTCCAAACGACCACCTAACGACACAGTTAATTGCTGATTTTTCCACTCATTTTGAAAATACCCGCCAATGCATTGACTACTTTGGTTAATATGTCGGTTATAGGCAGGCATTCGGTCGTCAAGCGTATTATCGTTATATTCTGCGCCAACCGTAATTTCGGCGGGCATAAACAAAAATTTATTTGTCGAATAGGTATATTGCGAGCCGGTAACAAATGTAAAATCTTTTGTTGTTCCGTATGCATCGGGGTCGTAGTCGGTTCCAAAATAACTATCTCGACTAATGCCTTGCGCAGAAAAATAAAGATTTAGTCTGTGTTTATAATCTTTTGAAAACAAGTCGTATTTCATTCCTCCGCCGTTAATTTTGTGTTTCAACTGTTCTGTAACGTCTGTTTGATGTGGCGGATTATCAAACATATTTCCGCCCCTTCTAAATTCGTGTATGCGGTGATATTCCGCTGTAATTCGCGAATAATTTGTGAGTTTGTAGTAACTTCGGAAGCCAAGAGTTTCGGAGTGTGTCTTGGGGGTTTCTGAAAAAGCGTCTCCATTTCTGTCGTATGCATCTTTGTTGTTTGCAACGGCAAATAAATAAACTCCTGCTTTGTAGTCATCTGTTACAAATGAACTATTGAGCGAAGTGTTTATATCTGTCATTCCTTTACCAAAAATTCCTGTATTGTTTGAAAGTGAAAATGAATTGCGTATCGGCTCTTTGGTAATGATATTAACCACTCCGCCGATTGCATTGGAGCCAAAAAGCGCTGACCCGCCGCCACGAATAATTTCTACACGCTCAATCATTCCTGTTGGTAATTGCTCTAATCCGTAAACGCTTGCAAGAGAACTGAATATCGGGCGACCGTCTATCAATATTTGTGTGTAATGACCCTCCAAACCGTTGATTCGCAGTTGTGGAACTCCACAATTACCGCATGTGTTTTCTACCCGTAGCCCTGATTGAAAGTTAAGAACATCGGCTACATACGTTGATGCTGTTGTTTCAAACAATCTGGGAGATACTACATTAACTATTGTAGAAGATTCTCTGCGGTTGCTTTCGTTACGCGAACTTGTAACAACTACTTCGTCTAATCCGAATGCCTGCGCTGTGATTTCAAATTTAACCTCTACGGTTTTATCGGCAAATATCGTAACGATTTGCTCTTCTCTTTCGTAGCCAACAAATGATGCAACAACAATATGTTCGCCAACAGGCACGTTTCTCATCAGAAAATGACCTGTAACATCTGTTACTACTCCTATTGTTGTACCCTTTATGGCAACCGTTGCAAAGGGAATATGCTCACCGTTCGATTTATCGATAACATGCCCCGTAATATGGGCATCACTGTTTCGTGTCTGTGCATAAGATGCAACTATATTGAATAAAAGCAAGATAAATACTACTATGAATGTACTTTTCATTATGTGATTATGTTTATTGATTTAAAAATATTTTAATTTTCTTTTGCGGTACGACAACGTAGCTGTCACCTCACAATAACCTACAAGACAATGTATTCCATTTTCAAAATAAAATAGATTACATAAAATGTTGGAAAAACATAAATTAAATCAATATTGGGGGCGCACGTAGCGAGGTATTTTTAAAATATTGAGAGGTTTCCCAATGTATAACTTCAACAAATTTACTCTTATACAGAGTGATTTGCTGTGGAATTAAAACAAACTTACACAAAAAATCAATATAATCAAAATGTGAAATCTGTGCAATTAAGGTGATGCAATGTTCGGTGTGTCCTCCGCTTGTTGTGTCGTGATGCGAATCAGTGTGAAAGTGCGAGTGGACAATGGTTGCTCCATTGATAATGTGCGTATGCGAAAACAAAACAGCACTCCCATAGTAACTTACAAAAAGTACTATGAAAAATGATGCTGTTATTTTCGTTATTTTGAACATATTACACTATAGATATTTTTATGGTTATCAACTAATTAAAATATTTTTATACCAATTCAGAAATACAAAGTTAGATGTAATTTTTATAATTCCAAACATACATGGTGAAAAAAATATTTTTTTTAACAGAAAAAAGTTACATTTTCACCGAGATATCTTCTTATTTTTCTATTCGCTTGATGATTTTCTTTGCATCTGCGGCTACAATTTTCTTATTTGCAGACAAATACGGTTGTACAAGTAATTTTATCTCTTCTTTGTAGTCGGAACAATTGTCCAACACGTGATTAAACCCTTTGAACACTTGTTTTGCGTGTTTTTCGCCCCACAATTTTAAAGCGAATTTCAATAATTCGTATGCTTTTTCCGAGGTATCAGTGCTAACTTTGGCATAATTTGCCACAATATCCATTGTATAATCACGAACAATCGTACTTTTATCATTTTCTATTACCGATTGAAGTTTAGGCAAAATAGAAAAAATAATATCGGGTATTTTTTCTGCAATGTACGATAAAGTATGAACCGCCTCCCAACGTGTTTTGGTTTCCTTGCTGTACAGTAGGGGGAGAATGTTGTGGGCAAACGGAACAACAAATTCGGGTTTCACTTCTGCAACGAGTGTAAAAACTTCTATACAGTCTGATTGCAGTTTACGGTCGTTGTCCTCCAAACCAACAGCAATATCAGCGAGTACTCGTTGATTGGCGATACATTTTTCTGCAACAATTCTGTTACAATCCTCTGTTTTGGCACCCCTTTGAGATGATAATTGAGTTAATATTTCCATTTATAATTGTTATTTACTTTCCCAATACTTCATTTGTGTTTTCTTTGGCAATTTTTTCACAACTTCCTCTACCGAATGTTTAATCCAATATTTAACGGTTTTGTCATCCATATCATGGTTAAGAATGATGCTGTTCCAATATTTTTTATTGAAATGCCAAGCCGCTTCCACGCAATTATAGCGTTCGCGCAACTCAATGGCTTTTTCGGGGTCGCACTTTAACGATATGTTTAAGTCCGCGTCATATAATGGAACAACTGCAAACCATTTATTAAACACTCTAAAGACAAGATAATCATCTTCAAACGGCATATCTTCGGTTGCATTTTTTATCGATAGGCAGAATTTTCGTAATTCTTCGACATTCATTTACTTTCTCTTTGATGTTTTCATACAGAACGTTTTTGGGCGGAACTTATTCTATTCTATCTTGATTTTTGATTTTCCATTACATTTTTTTCGTCATAGTTCCAATATTTCCTTCAAAATAGTAAAAATTTTAGTAGCAACAGATTTTCCTATTCCCGAAATTGCAGCAATACCGTCGACTCCTTTTTGGCGAAATATAATCTCAATGCTTTCCGACAATTCATCCACAATCCATGCGGCTTTCCGATATGCCCAAATTTTATAGGTGTTATCGCAGTTGAGTTCGCTCTCGTAAACTGACAAAAACAGTTTTTCGGCAATTTTTTTATTTATTGATAATTCATTATCAGGAACATATCTTGGCATACGGTCGGATATGCCATATTCATTGCAAAAATATCTAATTCGTTTTCCTACAACGCTGAAATATTTTTTGGAAAGTTCTTCATCGGAGCTAAAATAGTTGTTGTAACGTTCTATTAGTTGGGGGAAATTATTCTCAATCAATCGCATATAACGCTCGTTTTGACTGTTATTCAGGGATAAACCGCCGCCGATAACAAAACTTCCTCCGCACGCTTTCGTCTGTCTTACTACAGCTTCAATATTTTCCTTGCTGTCGCTGATAAACGGCAATATCGGCATAAATACGCATCCTGTCGGAATACCTGCTATTGCTATTTTCTTCATCGCTTCAAATCTTTGCTCAACTCGCGGAGAATGTGGCTCAAAAACAGCACGATAGCCTTCAGAAACAGCACAACTCATACTGAAAGCAACACATGCCCAACTTTTTTTGTTGATTTCTGTCAAAATATCCAAATCGCGCAACACTAACGGCGACCTTTCAACAACGAGTACAGGAAATTCATATTTCAAACAGATTTCTAAAAACTGCCTCGAAAGTTGATATTTTGTCTCACAGGGCTGATAATCACCTGTAAGTATTATGTCTTTTGGAAGTCTTGCCAACTCTTTGCGCAAAAGTTCAGGCGAATTTATCTTTACTTTTATGGTTGTTCCAAATTCTTCAGGCGTTTTGCTTGGGTTATATTTTGTGCCGATTTCATAACAAAACTCACAACGATGTTGGCAACCCACGTAAGGATGCGCGGAATATTTATCCCAAAAATAACCACCATCAATGTGTTTATGAGTGTTTACTAATTTTTTGACGTTATATTCAAGCGTTTTCATTATTGTTTTTTTCTTTGATAAAGTTGCAAAATTTCGCTCCTCGAAACATCATCCAAGTAAGTAACACTTTTTCTAATGATAACGGCAGAAATCCGTTTAGAACCGATTTGCGTTTTCATGTACGGAACGAGCAACTCTGGATAATAACGACCGTACGTTTTTAAACCCCAACCAATTCCTTTAAGAATACGAATATCTCGTTCACAAATTTTGGGAGTGAGCAATTCCAATATTTCTGCGGCTTTTTTGTCATCTTTTTTGTCGTCTCGGCATCTTTTGGCAAAAAAATGTGCGGCTACGCCAACGCTTCTCTGTATCCAGTGATTATCATCACAAACGAACTCACGAAACAATGACCGTGTCTTTTCGTAGTGGTCAATCATTGCATATCCAAGAACCCGTTCGCCGAATGTGTCACACACGTACCATTCATCGCCTTCAATCATATACTCTTTTACCTTTTCAAAACATTCCCTGCAATCATCATGTAAAAGAGAAATGAGCGATTGGGCAATGACAACATACCCGCCCATTAATTTTTTCGCGGACAATAAATCAAAGAATTTCAGATATTTTCTCTTATGCAATAATGTCCTTTCACCAATTTTACTACCAATGACATCAAGCATCTGAAATGATGTTCTTTCATTCAATACATGGAGTAAATCATCCCATACTTTGTTTATTTGCTCGCTTTCAATGCAATGAATGCAGTTATCTGCAATTTTTAATGCTTCACCTTTTATCATTTGTTATTCTATTTTTTGTTGTTCTGTAATTTTCATAATAAATTCGGTTTTTGCTTGTGTGTAATCTTCGCGATTAAATTGGTATTTTTCTGCTAATGTGTATTTTAGTTTTGCATATTCATCACGAACATCAGAATTTTTACGCAAAAAATCACGAAAATAAATTTCTTCTTGCGGAGTATCACCCTTTTCGCGAATATGTAGGTGATAGGTTTGCATACAAACATAATTTTCACCATAACCCTTGCCAAAAGTCATTTTATTTTCCTTTTCGACATTGTGCATATTTCCGTAGCCAATAGTTTCCAACTTTTTGATTATAACCTGTTTCATCTCATCATTTAATCTAGAAACTTCAACTATAATATCAATAGTGGGTTTCGCAGCAAGTCCTGCAACCGAAGTGCTCCCAAAATGTTCGACATTAAGCACAACATGTTCACCCAACGTTTCTGTTATCAATGCACTTTCCTGTTCAAAGAGCATTTTCCAATCTGGGTTGTAAGGAACAACTTGTATCGGGAAAAGTTTACCGACTTGTTCTGCGGTTAAGTCATCGAAATTAACTTTTTTTGTTGTCATTTTGTTTTCTTTTCGGTAATTTTATCTTTATCTTTCATATATATGCAAAACGTTTTAACTTTATTCGGCAACTTCGGCAAGAATAGTTTTATTTTACATTTTTGTATATGAGCCAATCTAATATTGACACGATATTTATAGTTTTATTGTTTTCTGAAAATGTTCTATTTTCATTTAAAGTGATAAGTGTGAGATTATTACATCTCAACTCTTCGGAGGCTCGAAAAAGAGCATTTGTTTCACGCTTGAACGTTTTTATAGCCGAAATATCAGCGGAAACCTGAATTAATTCCACAATTGAATTGTCATTACACAAAACAAAATCAATTTCATATCCCTTTTGGAAATAATAGACATCGTTAAATGTCTGATTTTTACGCCTCAATAATTCAATACAGACAATATTTTCGAGTCGCCAGCCAAAATTTTGTTCTGAAAAACCCTCTTTTGCCACTGAAATAAAGGCAGTATCAATAGCATAGTTTTTTTCGTTGCGAATGCGCACCTTGCTTTTGAAAGAAAATTTTTGGATACCCAACAATAAATATGCCTGACGCAGATAACTTACATAATTTTCTGCCGTGTGCGCCGAACCAAAAGAAAACATTTCTGCCAATTTTTTGTAATTTGTTTCAGTGGCAACGGTATCTGTCAAATAATCCGCCATTTTCCGCAAAGATTCAGGATAACGAACCGAAAATCGTTGCTGTATATCTCTGATTATAATCGAGTTAAAAAGATTTTTGATATATGCCTTTTTGTTTTTAACAGAAAATAGTTCGGGGAAACCGCCATACGATATATATTCTTCAAAAGCCGCTTTTTTAGCCGCAAAGCCGGAGGTAGAATCGTCATCGAAAGGAATATTTTTGAATTGCATAACTTCCAAAAAAGAAAATGGAAACAACTCTATTTGATTGTAACGACCTGTAAGATGAGTACTTAACTCGCTACTTAATAATTTGGCGTTAGAACCCGTGATTACCAACCTGATTTTTTGCCTCAACAAACGGTTGACAAACAAAAACCACGAAGGAATATTTTGAATTTCATCGCAAAACAAATGATTAAATTCGCCATAAACCATATACAAAGCTTCGAGTAAAGTGTTAAGGTCTTTGGTTTTTAAGCCATTGAGGCGTTCGTCGTCAAAATTTATGTATGCATAATTTATATTATTTTGTTTCAATACTTTATGACACATTGTTGATTTTCCGCTGCGCCGTACTCCGATAACAATTTGTGCCAAAGAACTATCCAAATCAAAGAATATTTCCTCTTGTCTTGGTATTAAATCCGACAAACGAATTTCATTTTTCTCTTTCTGCTGGTCTAAAACCACTTGTTTATAAGTATTTATGTCCATAAAACTTCATTTTTTATTTTTGCAAAGATACAAAAAAAAATAATACAACTGCACTATTTTGTTTATTTTTAATTTTTAAACTGCACTATTTTGGCTGTTTTTGGTTTTCAAACTGCACTATTTTCGCTGTTTTTGGTTTTCAAACTTCACTCCAAAAAAAGAGATAATTTGAAAATATTTTGTAATTTTTGAAAAAATCTATACTTTTGCAAGAAAATTTATATTTAAAAAGATATTTATATGAAAAATTTAATTGTTATTTTGTTGATTATTACGCTATTTGGAAGTTGTTCTAAAGAAAAACATTTCATAACAGATACTCTTTATCGCAAGCAAGTAGAGGAAGCTTTTACCCTTCGTAAAACAATCGCTTCGCAACGTTACGAAACACTTTTTTCAGTTTTTGAGGATGAACGTTTGACTCTCGCTGAACGTGAGGCTCTACAATTCTTTTATGCTTATATGCCTTTAAGTGATTTAGCAGATTATGATGCCGATTTTTTTTTACGCCAAATAAGGACAGCATTTGAAGCACGAGAATATTTTGATTGGGGAAAGGACATTCCTGAGGAAATTTTCCGTCATTTCGTCATGGTTTATCGCGTAAATAACGAAAATTTAGATGATGCCCGCACTATTTTTTTTCACGAATTAAAAGATAGAGTAAAAGGAATGTCAATGGGTGACGCAGCATTGGAAGTAAACCATTGGTGTCACGAAATGGTAACATACCGACCTACCGATGGGCGCACTTCTGCGCCATTAGCAACAAGAAGAACAAGTTGGGGTCGTTGCGGAGAAGAATCGACTTTTACTGTTACAGCATTACGCGCAGTCGGAATACCCGCACGACAATGTTATACGCCGCGATGGGTACATACAGACGACAATCACGCATGGGTAGAAGTATGGGTTGACGGAAAATGGTATTATTTGGGCGCATGCGAACCCGAACCAGAATTAGATATGGCGTGGTTTACAGGACCAGTAAAAAGAGCAATGATGGTTTTCACAAAAGTGTTCGGTAATTACAACGGACCAGAACAAAAAAACTTAGAAACCCCACTATATTCTATTATTAACTTACTTCCAAATTATGTAGAAACTAAAAATTTAGAAGTGCAAGTTGTTGATACACAAAATAATCCTGTTTCAAATGCACAAGTTCAGTTTAAAGTCTATAATTATGCCGAATTATTTTCCATTTCAACGAATATTGCCGACCAAAATGGTAAAGCCTCATTAATAACAGGTTATGGAGATTTAATTGTTTGGGCTAATAATGATGATACCTACGGATATATTAAAGTATCTGCAAACGAAACATCGGCTACTGTAGTTTTAAATCGAAAATTAAATGATGTTTTTGATGATTCTTTTGAGCTTGTACCACCAAAGGCGCAAAAAATCCCTGAAATTGCACCCGAAAAAATTGCGGCTAATGCCCTCCGTTTGAAAGAGGAAGAAACCATCCGAAACGCTTATATGGCTACATTTTTTACAGAAGAAAAAGCAACGTTACTATTTGATTCTATGGGTATTTCAGATAATAATTTACGAAATGAATTGACACAATATTTGTTACTTTCACAGGGGAATTATGCTGAATTAGTCTCTTTTATCAGAAACAACGATTTTGAATCACCATATTTCCTTCCATTTTTGGCGGCGCTATCTGAAAAAGATTTGCGCGACACACCCGAAAATATCCTTTCTGACCATTTTAATTCTGATATTAAAGAAAATCATAATCAAACAGTAGATTTTTGGGCTAAATATGTTCTGTCACCGCGCATTGAAAGAGAATTAATTCGTCCGTGGCGTTCTTTTTTAAATAAAGAATTTTCTCAATTGGGGTTGGAAAATATAACTGCGTTACAATTAATTGATTGGATTCAAAACAATATCACAATTCTAAATGATGACAATTATTACAATTGTCCCATTTCGCCTCGTGGGGTTTACGAATTGCGTCATTCAGACTATCTTTCTCGAAATATTTTTTTTGTTGCAGTTTGCCGAACAGCGAACATTCCTGCACGCTTAGAACCCGCTACCAGCAAACCTCAATACTTTGAAAATAACCAATGGATTGATGCTATTTTTGATTCAGAAACCGACATACTATCAGAAAAATCAATTATTACATTCGATAATTTCGAGCAAAATATTATAAAACCAAAATATACAATACATTACACCGTTGCCAACTTTCAAAACGGCGACTTTGTGCCATTAAATTATTACGACGACCCTATTTTAAAAAAATTACCTGCTTCCATTCACGCCGATATAGGATATTATCGCTTGATGACGGGTAGCCGCGCTAATGACGGGTCGGTTACAATATATCAATCAGCCTTCAATTTAACACAAAACGATACTAAAAATTTAATCATCGAACTGCCTCAAATAGTAGGGAAAATGCATGTTATTGGCGGAGTCGACCTCAATACCCGTATTAATAAAGTTGATGGAAATCATACTACATTAAAAGATTTGTCTCACGAAAAAGGAGTTTGCCTCGCCTTTATTGACCATAGAAAAGAACCATCAAAACATCTTTTAAATGATTTGGCAACAAACAAAACATATTTGGAAGAGTGGAATGGTGCTGTTGTTATTATGATGCCCGACGATAAATTATCTTCTGAATTTGATTTTTCTGTTTATAAAAATCTTCCTTCACAACATGTCTGGGCTGTTGATGACAATCGGTCGCTGCTAAAAAATGTTTCAAATAGTTTGCAATTAGATTTTGTTGAAAATTTTCCACTTTGTGTTTTCATTGATAACAATGGCGGAATACTATTTTATTCGGAAGGTTATCAAATTGGAGTGGGCGAAAAAATTATTAAAATTATTAATGAAATAAATTTAAAATGAACAAGTTATCTTACGTAATTGCTGAGAAATTATTAGAAATTGAAGCAATTAAAATAAATTTTAAAGAACCTTACAGATGGACTTCTGGCATATTATCGCCTGTATATTGCGACAACCGAGAATCGCTGTCATTCAGTGATGTACGCACTATCATCAAAAATGGTTATGTTGAAGTTATTAAAGAACACTTTCCCGAGACAGAAGTTATTGCTGGAGTGGCAACTGGCGCAATTGCACAAGGTGCATTAGTTGCCGATATGTTAAACCTTCCATTCGTGTACGTTAGAGAAAAATCAAAAGAACACGGACTTAAAAAAATTATTGAAGGACGTTTAAAACCAGAACAAAAAACTATTGTTATTGAAGACCTTATATCCACTGGCGGAAGTAGCATTAAAGCAATGAACGAGTTAAGAAACGAAAAAGCAATAGTGCTTGGAATGGTAGCAGCTTTCACCTATGAATTTCCCGCTGCAAAAGAGATTTTTGAAACAAATAATTGCAAACTTTTTACACTTTCTTCATTTTCGATACTGAAAGAAGTTGCAGTTATTAAAAACTATATCACTGAAAAAGAGGGAATTAAACTTATGGAATGGCATAAGGATCCTAAAAATTATGCTTGGGGTTAGTGATTAGTGGTTAGTGGTTAGTGGTTAGTGATTAGTGGTTAGTGATTAGTGGTTAAAAAAACCTTTGTGCGACTTTGTGGTAAAAAATTGTGTACTTTGTGGTTAGATTTTTTACGCAAAAACGCAAAATATTACTTAATCCGTTCCTAAATTTCTTTTATAAATACTAAAGGCTAAGTCGACGTTCTGACAACTAAATACTAAATAAATACTGAATACTGACAACTGACAACTGACAACTGACAACTATTTTATCTTATCAAAACCCTTTCCATATACTCCCATAACACTTCCCATTGTTATAAAGGCATCGGGGTCGATTTGTTTTATAATTTTTAGTATAATTGGCGATTCACTTTTTAGAACTATTACCATCAATAAATCAAGTGGTTCTTCTGTGAAACCTCCTTTTGCGGGTATGACTGTAACGCCCCTATTGGTGAAATTAAAGATATGTTTTTTTAATAAATCCTGTTTTTTGGAAAAAATAAAGAATTGAACAGTCTGTTTTGTTCCACTTATCACTACATCAATCACATAAGTAAAAATAGCCATTGTAATAAAACCATATATCATTGTTTCAATTTCCCAAAAAATGAAAAATGCTGAAACGATAATAAATGAATCGAGAGTCAAAATCATTTTGCCAACGCTGATATTTTTGTATTTGGTGATAATTATTGCTATCGATTCTGTTCCGCCTGCACTTGCGCCATTTAAAATTATTAAACTTCCACCAATTCCTGCGAGAATAGAACCTGTGAGCATTGCCATCATTTTTTCTTCGATTAGAGGTCCGTCAATTAAACTTGATATAAGCGAAAGTGATGCCGAAAAAAGTAGTACAGTATATATTGTTTTGATACCGAACGACATACCAACCAACTTTGTTGCCACCAAAATTAGAATCGCATTTAACACTAATGAAACAATACCAACATCAAAACCTAATGTATAATAAATAATTGTTGCAATACCCGTAATACCACCACCAACAATTTTAGATGGAATAATAAAACCTGCCCAGCCAACGGTCGCTATTGCCAATCCAACTGTTATAAGGAAATATGATTGGACTTCTTTAAATTTCTTAAATCTATTTTTCATTATTTGATTTTTAGCCACTAATTATTGCTACTAAGGTTGTTTTGTTAAAAGAATAAGGTAAAAATAAGGTTTTTCTCATTCCCTCATTTACTCATTCACTTATTTAACCGCAAAGACGCAAAGTTGAGAACGCAAAGGTCGCAATAAATTCAATAATTCATTTTTTTCAATAATCATTTTTCACCAAACTATACATTCCTAACGACTACTCAGGATGCCCATTTACTCATTTACTCATTCACTCACTAACCACTTTTTTTGCCATTATTGTGTTTGTTATTGAACGCATTGAAATTGCTATTGAGTCTACCGAAATATTGAATTAAATCTTTTTAAGCATTAGTGGTTTTCTAAATATCCTTCATTAGAGATTAAAATCTATGGTGATGCACCTATACTTTATACTATTCTAATTTCTATCTCTCAATATTTCTTATCTGCGTAGATTTCAACGTTTTAATATTATTGAAAGCCGAGTAACCTTTGTCGTTTGTAACGAAATAAAAACAGTTCATTTTTGTTCCGACTACGTACTGAATTGTATCCTCTATGTCTGAAAATTTAAATAACAACGATTTTTGAATATCTTTTTCTCCAAACTCAATTATTGTGAATTTTGTAAAAAGATACTTAATAATTTCCTTTATCTTATCATTTTTGAGCCTTTTTTCAAAAAAAGCCACAAATTGTCCGATGGTCAACGAGGAAATAAATAGTTTTCTACCTTTCAGTGAATATAAGTACTTCAAACATTCAACGTCTGCCGCTAAATTCAAATAATAGCCGTTAAGAACATTCGTATCAACAAATATGTGGTTTTCGTTTAAAATCATATCATTAGAATTTCTTGATATTTATTCACCTCTGCGGGTGTCAACAAATCTATGTTGCTGTTTACGAAACGTCTAATGGCTGTGTCGTACAGCGATTGTTTGCTAACGTTTGCCTTTTTTAACATCAAATCTATCAACTCTTTTTGCATTGATTTCACTATTTTTTTTTCTTCTGTACTCATATTTACCTAAATTTCATAAATTATTGAAGGGTTATTTTCTTTTTGCGATTTTGGTAAACTAAAAATAATTCACTCGCCGTGTACCGAAAACCTTGTACCCGTTAATAAAAAAATAGAATATTTTTGAAAACTGAAAACTTTATACTAAAAATTTCCACTTTTTAACTTAAAAATTCTAAAAAAGTTATGATTTTTTCTTATTTTTGCAAAAAATCTTAATAACATTGGTTTTCTTTTAAAATTTTAAGAATTTGTTCGTTGGAAAGGTCGGTAAGGTCGGCTATTGTTTCTACTGAGTGTCCTTTCATGTAACCTCTGATAACAGATTTTTCCAAGCCTTTTGCTTCGCCTTTTTCCAAGCCAATTGCTTCGCCTTTTTCCAAGCCAATTGCTTCGCCTTTTTCCAAGCCAATTGCTTCGCCTTTTTCTAGACCAATCACTTCGCCTTTTTCTAAACCAATTGCTTCGCCTTTTTCTAAACCTTTGGCAAGTCCTTTTGCTTCGCCTTTTGCCTCGCCTTTGATTTCACCGTCTGAATATGCTGTCTCCATCTCGCTCTCGCGTATACGCTTTTGCCTTACATCACCCTTATATACTATTTTTTCCTCTTCTGAAAGATTATCATAGTCTAATATTTTTCGCGCTTTATCAAGTCCCTGCGCTGTGAATTCATCTCGTATTTTATTGTTTTTCAAATAGTAAATCCATTGGTCAAGGGTATCTACCGCTACATCATTGAAACCTCTAATCTTTATAATATAATATTCGGGATAAAGTTCACCCGGTATCTCTTTTGTGTAAAGAGATTGTTGCTTAGCACTTAATTTCAACTCATTACGTGTATGAAGTCCCGTAAAGTTTGTAAAACCATGAAATACATAGTCATCGCCTTCGCCAAGTTCAAAATAAACAATGTTAATTGAATATGCTTTACGTATTTTTGAATATTTGTCGCCTTCGTTCATATATTCTGCAATGCTTTTGCTTACGCCATAAAGCATACGCTGAAAATAGTCGTCCTGACTGTCAAATTGCAGTTCGATGATTATAAGTTCGCCGTCGTCCGCAATAACCAATGCATCCGCCCTGCCAAATTTGTCTTTCTTTGATGTTTTGTTGAATTCACTTTCGGTGATATTTTTGATTTTGATTTTACGCCGTAACAATTCGCTTAAAAAACCTTCTAAAATTTCATAGTTGGCTTTTTGTCTAAGCACACGTTTCATCGCCCAATCAAAAGATACCATGCTACGTTCTTTCATCTCGTTCTAAGTATTAAATATACAAATAATTTTGAATAACTACTGCAAAAATCGGGTTTAAATCAGCGCGCAAAGATAATGTTTTTTTTAATAATTAGTTGCAAAAAAATTAAAAATAAAATGATTTATGATTTTTTTCATTATACACGCTTGGCATTTAACCTGCATTATTCATAAAGCAAATATTTTATATCGTTTAACGGTATCTGTATGGGCAACCCTTGCGGTTGCCTAAAACACCACATCATAAACATTTGTAGGGGCAACCCTTGCGGTTGCCTAAATAAAAAGGGCGAGGGCAAGCCTCGCCCCTACAATATTATTCGGGATGGTAATTGTGCGACCGCAAGGGTCGCACACACAACGATACCCAACAAAAGGATGCATTCTTTTAACGCAAAGACGCAAAGGTGAGAACGCAAAGAATAGTGGTTAGTGGTTAGTGGTTAGCGGTTAGTGGTTAGTGATTAGTAGGGGCAGTCCTCGCAGTTGCCTAAACAGCGCAATTCGGGGTATCTCCCAAAAAAGGATGCATTCTTTTAACGCAAAGACGCAAAGTTGAGAACGCAAAGAGTGGTGGTTAGTGGTTAGTGGTTAGCGGTTAGTGGTTAGTGATTAGTAGGGGCAGTCCTCGCAGTTGCCTAAACAGCGCAATTCGGGGTATCTCCCAAAAAAGGATG
>Ga0099364_10002138_pt1 | contig 31789 bp, 21 predicted proteins | sample TergutTh196P3_FD_73070 | JGI IMG/M metagenome (GOLD analysis project Ga0099364, IMG submission 73070) | Microcerotermes parvus P3 segment gut microbial communities from Pointe-Noire, Republic of the Congo - Th196 P3 | ecosystem: Host-associated > Arthropoda: Insects > Digestive system > Gut ... | reverse complement strand
GCGACAATCAGCAGGTAACCCTGAAACTGGGTTTAAACCAGGTTGTGAGAATGGATGGCAAGGACCTGATCTTCTACGCGAATGAAGATTCAGTAACGGAAGTGGGCAATCCCCGAACAGCGATTCTGCATATTGAGCAGACAGGAGCCGGCGGAGTGTTCGATCTGAGGGGTGCGAACATTGAGCTTTTCGGTCTTGAGCACAGGCCAGTTGTGGAAGGTGAGGAGGAAGTCGTTCTCATTTCGCGCGACGTTGCAGGCAGCGTGGTTATGCCAGATGTGCCTTACACACTCAATTATGCACTTTCAGATACGCAGCTTGTCGAGGGTGTGGCATTACTCGGCTGGGAAGACGACTTCTATGTTGCCTCAATCCAGGGATCACAAGCCAGCAGGCAGGCGCAAACCTTGTCTGAAGGCTATGTAACAGGTGTAGCTCTCGTCAACCAGGGTGCTGACGTGGTTGCCGGTCTGGCCATGTCCAACGCTGTTGAAGCAGCAGCAACCGGTGGCAACGCCTTTGCAGCCATCCAGGGCGGACGCAACAACTACGATGTTGGCTCAAAATCAAAGCTCGACAGCGTGTCACTCCTGCTGGGTGCTGCCAATGGATGGGCAGTATCTGACAGCAACCGCATGACGGTTGGTGGCTTCATTGAGTATGGTACCGGTTCCTATGACACGGAGCACTCTTTTGCCGATGGCAAGGGTCATTCCTACTACTACGGTCTGGGAGCACTGGGGCGTCTGGATATCGGAACGGGCGGAGTTAACAAGGCCTATGTCGAAGGTTCAGTAAGACTCGGTCAGGTCAAGAACAGGAACGACGCTCTGTTGACTGGCGGAACCGTCAGCTACGATGCATCTTCCATGTACTATGGATTGCACGTTGGTGGTGGCTACATCCTGAATATCTCAGAGAAGTCAGCGATTGACCTGTACGGTAAGTATCTGTGGACCCGCGTAGCCAGCGAGACAACAGACGTGAGAAATGACAATACTGAAGTTCATTTCAGTGGAGTCAATTCACACCGCACCCGTCTTGGTGGTCGCTACATCTATCAGGCAACGTCAGCCGCCAGTGTGTACGGAGGCCTTGCCTGGGAGCATGAGTTCGATGCCAAGTCGAAATCTACCGTCAACTACGATGGACACGGCTACGGAGCAGGGGTGCCTGACCTGAAGGGCAGCTCGGCGTTGCTGGAGGCTGGTGTGAGATTCTCCCCATCCGATTCCGTCCTGCTGTACATCGACCTTGGCTTGACTGGTTATCTGGGCAAGCGGGACGGCATCATGGGCAGCCTGCGTGTGAACTACAGGTTCTAAAAAGCAGTAATGCAGTACATTCCTTAAAAGAGAGGGATACGCTCCGGCAGGTGGTTTAACCTGAGGTTCTGTCACCCGTGTGGACACCCGTCCAGCTGGAATGAAATCAAAAAAAAGCGCTGTCGCATGAGGTGACAGCGCTTTTTTTCAGGCGCAAACAGAGATTTTTCAGTCAGTCGGGTGTCTTGTGTTGATGGACCTGTCCCTTATGTCCGCCGTTATTTGAACGGGATATACTTAGGACCTGTTGATAAATAACGGACTCCAGACCACCCATTATTTTCTGCTTATGCTCGCCCCCATAGCCCTTGTGGCCAATCCAAAAACGGACATTTCAAAATTAGGAGACAAATCAACTTTTTTCACTTGCGTTCAATTCAAGCAGCTGCCTTCTGAAAGATTGCACTGCATAGCTATAAAAGGTTAAGTGCTCTTTGTAAGGAGGAGACCGTAAGAAAAAAAGATTCAAACGTCTATCCATAATTATTTCTATTTCCAAACGGATATCCCCGTTACTAACCGATGATGCCATCAAGTACAAATACAATATTAGAAGAATTTGATCAAACGTGCTCACTTTTCCAAGCGAGAGTTTTAAACATCTTGCATATATTGAAGCTTCTTTTTTTTCATTGGCAATAGTCATCAAACTACGGTCGTCATACATGGAAACGCGGACAAGTCCAGATTCTTCGAGAATTCGGTCAATTTTGTCAGTGACTAAACGGTAGGTTGGCGTCAACAGCCGCAATCCCCGTCCTTCAGGGCGGAGGGGCAAGGACTCGCCTTAAAATCTCTTATGCCTTTGGAGGCCTGACCAGCTTGTAATGGGACTTCGGGTCACGAAAAGCCTTTTCTGTCTCAAATTTCAGAATTCCTTTATCCACCAATCTCTCCAAATCTTTCTTGCTTGTAGGCCATGTTCTTCCAGTCAATCTTTGGGCATCGCTCACACGAATCTTGCCATTGTAAAATGCGTGGCTTACCAGTTTTATGTCCCGCTCACTTAAACTTCCCCAAACTTCCTCTCCAAAATGCAGCGCCATGCTTCTGGATAAGGTCGCACTTTTCGTACGATAATCATTTCTTAGGACAACTTTCACAACAACACCGTGTAAAGTTTCCTGCCTGAATACCGGATCGGGAAGCTGAAATTCATGCATACTGTCTCTTATGCGTCTTATGCCTTCGCGCGACATTCGCACGTAGCCAAGAAACCGCAACGCATCCATCAGATGGTGATTTCTGGATGCTCGTGTGAAATAAATTGTCTGCTCATTTACTGGAGGAACAAACCCGCCAGGACTCTCTATTTCCATTCGATCAGGAAAAAGTTTTACTGTTACTTCCGTACCACTAAAACTATATGAGCGATGCACGCATGCATTAACCAGAGCTTCAAACCACGCCCATTTCGGATATTCAGGAGTTGTTACGAATTTCCCCTCTTTATTCAACCACGTTACATCAAAAATTATTGATGATATAACGTCTTGAGCCTCTTGCAATATCCTGACCAGATTCCCCTCAATTACCCGATCTCGTATTGGTGAGTAACTTTCGCCAGATCCTTCTTCAATCGTATCAAATCTTTGCACACGAACGCGACAACCCGGAATGGAAAGCGCTGGACGATGAGAGGCCATTAAAACAAGGCTATTCCTTGGTATATAGACTCCATCCTCAAGATTAAGCAAATAACGATCCACTAAAACTTCTTCGTTTGTCCAGTCTGGCTTGAGTTCACGGGTGCGAAATGCATCACAAAAATCCTGAATAACCTTAAGATCAAAATCACCTGGGTATGTATAGAGTGGTGCCAATGCAAGCTCAAATGAAAGTTCTCTTCGAGTGGAACGAAAATCCTGCTTCTCCTCCTCGCTCATTTTACGGCGACTCTCGCCATATCTGATCCAGGCCTCACCTTTATTTGTTTCGACAAGCGTTCCGACGTATGGGCAGAATATTGCGAGACAAAACGATTTCTTTCCATCAACAATTACTGGTATGCGTTTGAACTCCGGTTTTGCGCCCACACAACGCGTAAAGTGAAAGGTTTCAATTTTATTCAATTGCTCATCAGAAAAGTTACACCCTGTTACTGTTCCTTCATCAGAAACCCCGTACACGAACACACCTCCATCCGGGGTGTTGGAAAACATACTGTAATAAGTCGCCAAGTTATCCAAATCTGGAGAACTGTGATTTTTACGCTCAAACCGGCGATCCTCACCCAGTAGCTCCAATGCTCGCTGGTTGAGGCGGCTCCAAATATCTCTTGGAGTCCAAAGTTGCCTAGGAGTTTCCAAGGATAGTAAATCATCATCAAATTCTAAAGAACTCTGATTCATAGCTCCATTAATCTCAGAAATTTCATTGGAATAAAATCGTGGGTAATGACAGAGACCCTAGGAGAAAAAACTGGACTTTCCTTCCGAGGCCAATTTGAGGCGTCTCAGTCAAATCAAAGTGATATGAGTTTACCATGTGCTTGATGACTATAACTGGCATGGCTCCCGCGCTTTGGAATCACGCACACCCGCCGCCAAATATCATCGGCGTTTTAATAGGCTATCTGAATAAAGCTCTAAAGTACTCGGCAGTACTCTAAAGTACTCGGCAGTACTCTAAAGTACTCGACACTACTCTAAAGTACTCGACACTACTCTAAAGTGCTCGACACCTACTCTAAAGTACTCGACACCTACTCTAAAGTGCTCGACACCTACTCTAAAGTACTCGACACCTACTCTAAAGTACTCGACACCTACTCTAAAGTACTCGACACTACTCTAAAGTACTCGACACCACTCTAAAGTACTCGACACTACTCGAAAGTACTCGACACTTACTCTAAAGTACTCGACACTTACTCTAAAGTACTCGACACTTACTCTAAAGTGCTCGACACCTACTCTAAAGTACTCGACACTACTCTAAAGTACTCGACACCACTCTAAAGTACTCGACACTTACTCTAAAGTACTCGACACTTACTCTAAAGTACTCGACACTTACTCTAAAGTACTCGACACTTACTCTAAAGTACTCGACACTTACTCTAAAGTACTCGACACTTACTCTAAAGTACTCGACACTTACTCTAAAGTACTCGACACTTACTCTAAAGTACTCGACACTTACTCTAAAGTACTCGACACTACTCGAAAGTACTCGACACTACTCTGAAGTACTCGACACTACTCGAAAGTACTCGACACTACTCGAAAGTACTCGACACCACTCTAAAGTACTCGACACCACTCAAAAGTACTCGAAAGTACTCGACACTACTCGAAAGTACTCGACACCTACTCGAAAGTACTCGAAAGTACTCGAAAGTACTCGACACCACTCTATAGTACTATAAAGGAACTGTGTTTTCACGGAAGTTCTGAAAAGAACTGTTTCTTCCCCTGCCACAACATGGTTTCGAACAACTCCTGAATACAGAAATTTTCTGCAGAAATTTTCAAAGGGCCGGATACCGACAAAAGACTTCCCGGCAGCAGATTATTCAAGAGATTGCTCAAGCATGCTGTTGAAAAATGCCCTGTTGTCAGGTGAACGTCCTGAAAATGCACGGAACAATTCCTCAGCTCCCGCTTCACCACCACGCTCCAGAATCGTCTTTCTGTATCGCAAGGCAACCTGCGGGTTCATCAGATTACTCCCAAATTGCGAAAGCAGGTCCATCACCAGCATCTCGGACCACAAATAACTGTAGTAACCCGCAGCATAACCACTTATGACATGATTGAACTGACCGGGAAACTGCGTACCTTTTGTATGGCCCAGGCGGGTGCGTCCCTCCATATCCTCCCACAACGCCTTGACGTCCCTGTCGAGCTCGTCATACAGCGCCATGTCGTACCGGGCAAACAGGGACTGACGGGCATAGAATATGCCTTTGCCGAACTTTCTTGCCTGATTGATCCGCCTGAGCAGATCCTCATCAACTGCCGGACACGGTGACGTGCAATACTTCGGTAACAGGGAAAGCGACTCCTCTCTCCGCCCCCACTCCTCGAATATCTGGGAAGGAACCTCAACAAAATCCCGCTCGACACGCGTACCGGACAGTTCCACAAAACGACTCTGCGAAAGGACACCATGAAGCAGATGACCAAATTCATGAAGCAGTGTTTCCAGTTCATTCGCATCAAGACCGTTTTTGTTGAAATTGGTCACCAGAACCGTAACAGGCTTTCTCCCTTCCAGCCGGCTGCTCCCCCTCACACCAAAAGCAGCTGCATGACCATACTTGTTTTCCCGTGGAAACAGATCCAGATAAACTCCACCCAACTGTTCGTTGGTCTCATTGTCATGAACATCAAAATACGTGACATCTTCATGCCAGAGCGGAACATCCGCTTTGGTGAACGTAATGTTGAAGAGATCCTGCGACAGACCCATCACCCAGCCAATAGCAGCATCTGTCGGAAAATAACGGCGCAATGCATTCTGGTCCACATTAAACCGCTCTTTTCGCAACTGCTCCTGCCAGTAGGGAATATCCCACCGCTCAATAGTCTGTCCAGATGCCGAAGATGCAACATCTGATGACGTCTCCATGAATGACTGAATGGCTTCAAGCTCCCTTTTTTCTGCAACGTCTGTTGCCTGCTGAACCTGGTCGAGAAACTTTTCAACAGTGGCAACCTTTTTTGCCATACGACGACGTAAAACAAAGTCGGCATAACTGCGATAGCCCGACAGAACAGCCATTTCATGACGCAGATTGACCACCTCCTGGAGCAGCTCCAGGTTTTTTGGTGTGCCACGGTTTATGAATGCCAGCTGATATTGCCGGCGTGCTTCCCTGTTTTTCGCAAGACGCATAAACGGAACATAAACCGGATAGGAAAAATCCAGCAGGTAATTGCCTTTTCTGTCACGCGGAACAGCCGCCAGAAAATCATCCGGCAAGCCAGCCATTTGCTCGGGTGAAAACTCCACACGGGCTTTGTTCTCCCGGATATTTCGCGAAAACTCCTGCTGCAGGGCAGTCAGCCGCACCCTGATTTCGCGCATCCGTTTCTGTTTTTTTGGCATCAGTCCAATACCCGCATCCTCAAAGTTGTAGAGAGTCTCGCTACGCCATTTCCGCTCCACATTATCAGCCGTCCGACAAACCCGGACATTTCTGTACAACTTTTCATTCTGGTACAGGTCCGTACCAAACACTCTCAGCTTTGCATCGCAGGCCTCGGCATTCGTGCGCACATTATCAACAGGAGAAACCTGGGATAAAAGATAGAGCGGAGCGTGTACATCTTCAATGGCAATCTGCAACTGATTCCACTTTCGCATGAAATCTGCAGAACCCGCCTGCGTCTGCGCAGGAATCTTCTCCAGTTCGCTCACACGCTGCCTGAAGTCTTCAAGACTCTGTTCACACAATACGCCAATTTCCGTCTCATCAAAAATGGGCAGTATCGCACGCTCTGCGCGTGCATCCGGTACTACGGCAAAACACAGCAACAAGGTAAAAATACCTGCGTAAAAACGCGCCCTCACAAGGGCAGAAGATGCCAGTTTCATAAAACTCCCATGCACAAATATCATCTTATATTTACAGAAGTCATTAATATTGCCTCCCTTTTTCCTGCTTAAACTCCGTTTTACGACTTCAGGGATTTTCTTTAGCGCCTTTGTCTTTTTCGCATCTCTTCTGTATCGAGATCAATATAAATCCACTCGGCATACATTACCGGATGCTTTTTAAAGCCTGTCACATAAGGCTGAAGCAGCGTATTGCGATAACGCGCATAAGCAATCCGGTTAGGCGCATACACCTCCAGGATACGCGTCATTTTACGATAAAGCAGATCGCGCTCCCTTCCATCCGGCAACAATACCGATTGCTCGTAGAGTACGTCATACTCCGGAATGTGCATGCAACCGTTGTTGCTCTTGCCGATATGCGGTCCATAAAACAGCTGCATGAAATTATCCCCATCCGGATAATCAGCTATCCACGCACTCGTACGCATCATCAGCTGGCACTGCTTTTCAGCTTTGAGCAGATCCGGAAAAAGTCGCCGATCACTTTTCATGCGAAGACCAATGGAATCAAATGTTTTTTTCCACATCTCGCTCTGCTGCTGACCGACCGAATCCGCTCTTGCAGAAAAAACAATCTCCAGTGGACTTCCGTCAGGCTGGGTGCGCCAGCCTTCACTGTTTTTTTTGTAACCAAACCGGTCCAGAAGTGCATTGGCTACCAGAGGCTCAAACTGCACCGGACTTCTGTATTCCGGATCATGCCCGTTCACCCCCGGCGGTATCGGATACTCCAGGCGGACAGCTTCGCCATTCCACACTATTTTTATTTCTTCATCCACATTGTGGGCCATGGCTATCGCACGACGCAGGGCAATTTTTTCCTTTTCCATGCCCCCAACAACGGGATTTCTCATATTGAAATAATACTGACTCAGTTCCGGATCAATCGTGCGGGAAAGCTGGACTCCCTGCGCCTGCAGCTCAGGTCGCAATCTCCCGTCAACAATCGCTTTTGGGGCCAGAGGACCATCCAGATTGAACATATCCACCTCCCCGTTCTGAAAAGCCAGCCAGCGGGACTGATCTTCCGGAATGACGCTGATTTCGACCCTGTCAATCTGCGGCATTCGCTTTCCTTTCATGACGCTGGCGATTCTGATGTCTTCCGGATCATCACCTGCATCAAAATCCCAGACATATCCCCGAAAAGTAGGACTCGCCGCCAGCACCATTCTGGAGCCGCGCTTCCACTCTGCAAGCTCGAAGGGACCTGTTCCAACCGGATTGGCCATGACGTGCGTACTGGCATCACCATATTCATCAACAACCTCACGCGCAACCGGACAGGATGGATAATGCGCCAGAATATGGGTAAAGTTGTAATCGGGCTTGGTCAGATGAATCTGCAAAGTGTAGCGATCAGGTGTTACCAGGCCTTTTATTGACCTGTCGTAATCAAACCTCCCTGTTCTGGCAGCACTTTGAGCCAGTTCGTCAAGACCGGCAATTTTATCCTCCACCAGCCAGCTCCATGCCGACCGGACACGGGGGTCAGCCAGACGTTTGAGGGCAAAAGCAAAATCATCCGCTGTCAGTTCACGGCGTTCGCCCTTGAAGGCGGCATCCTCAGCATAATAAATCCCCTGCCTGATCCCGATGGTATAGGTTTTTCCGTCATCACTGATTTCCGGCATCGCCCGCGCAATCAGAGGAACAAGCCTGGCTGGTCTTGCCAGATAATCGTAGGTATAAAGCGGCTCGCAAATCGAACGGATTACCTGGGAAGAATACAGATCATGCGCAACTGCAGAATCAAAGCCGGTCTCCGGTGCAGGGATAACCGTGCGAAACACCTTCAGGGTATTGGCACTCATGCCAGGTACCCCTGTTACACAAAGCAAAAGAAACACCAAAAGCCTCAAAAGATGCTCTTTTACACTACTGCCAGTTCTGTTCATTGACGTGACCCCAGTACTTCACACTTTGAAATTCCAGGCTTATCCAAGCCTGGCATGGAAATTTTTAATAAAAACAGACGCTTTTGAATTTTTTGCAAAAACCGGATTGCGGCAGTATTGACGCAACAAAAGCCTTCTGCGATTTTATCCGATTTTTTGTGATGTTCAGCCTGCAGAAAGTCCCATCATGCAAGGAGTTTTACGAGGGTTTCCTGGAAACACATCTGGCTCATACAGAACAACGATGGCTATGGTTTTTTGGATATGATTCATAGTAATCAAGATTACGAGATGATGTTGAGCGAGTCTGGCTGCCCCACCAAAAATACATTATTGCCTAAACAGTATGTGATCATCCGGATCAGCGTTCGGGATGCCTGGCTAAATGAGGTCTTTTTGTGACAGGTGCCGGGGCATTTTTGCGGGGTTGCTTCGATCAGAACGAGGTTGCGCGGACAAATGTCCGCGCAAACCTGAAAAAAATGGGCACCATCAGTCTGAAACGTCTGCTTTATTTTGCCTGCCGCCAGCCTCGGTGTACCAGCTTCATAAAAACGGCAAATTTCAGAATCTGTACCTCAACTGAATATTACCGGTCACTCCTTCTCGCTTCCCGGCATAACCCTGAAGTCCTATATCAACAAACAGCGGGCGGGACGGACTCGGCTGGACAGAAAGACCCATTTCTGCGATACCGGAGCCACCCTTCAGTGAAGGGGCGCTGATATCAAAGCCGTTGGTTGTGGCCTTTGCCTTGCCGTCAAACTCGTATTCATACGCCAGACCCACATAGGGACTGACAGATGTGGTTGTGGCAAAGTTCAGGCGGGTACCTGCACGCAGGCGGGTTGAGTTGACGCTGTCAAACCTTACGGACTCACCGGTTTGCAGGGTAAGGGACTCACTACCAAGATGTGTCCAGAAAAACTTGCCGTACAGGTCAAGGCTGTTTTTTTCGCTGATGTCGAGGATATAGCCACCACCGACATGCAGGCTGTAGTAGGCGGAACTGGCGTCGTAAGCAGTGTCAGCACCAGTGAAATCATTTTTCAGGACACCGGCACGGGCACTACCTTCGGCATAGACATTGCTGGCAAAGTCCAGTCTGCCAAGCACTCCGGCACCAAAGTGCCAGGCGTCACCATTTCCTCTGGAAAACGCGTTGTACGTGTCGTAAGAGGCCGTGCCATATTCAATGAAGCCTCCCAGAGTCAGGCGTCCCAGTTCAACAGTCTGCCCGTGTGCAATACCTGCCACCAGTGAAATGCCATTTGTATCAACGTGTGATCCGGTCTTGTTCCGTAGTGAGGAGCCACCTATTGCTCCGAAACTGCCGGTACCGGAGGAACCGGTTCCTGATACCGCTCTTGCTTTTGCGATACCTATGCTGGTCGCAAGGTCGCTCCCTGAATTGAGTACGCCCATTCCCCCAAGATATCCCTGGGAAAGTGTCTTTGCGGCATCATTCGCTCCGCCTCCCTCAATCCTTCCTGTGAGCCTGTTGTTTTGCGTATCTACCGCAAGATCAATGGCATAGTCTACTGTTGCACCTGCCGTGAGCAGGGCTTGCGTACCATGCAGGTTGCTGCCTGTGTCCAGCAGCTGTTCTGTGGCAGAAACAAGGTTGATGGTGTCGCCCGGTCTCATGGACACTCTGCCGTGCAAACCAGCATGAACGGTGGTGCCTTGGTCGAGCGTTGCAGTTCCCTCTACAGCGAGCATGGTACGGTTACTAGCCAGACTGCCTGGCACGAAGAAGCTCAGATTCTTGCCGCTTGCATCCAGATTACCCGTCCAGGTAGAAGAACCATGCACATCTATGTTGCGCAGGTTGCGCAGGCTTGCAACGCCGGGAATGAACCGTGTCCCTCCATTGAGAATGATTCTGTCTGATGCGATGTTGCCCGAACCTGTCAACTCCAGGGTGCCAGCGGTGATCTCGGTATTTCCTGAGTAAGTGTTTGCGCTGGAGAGCACCAGTCTTCCGGCACCTTCTTTTTTCAGGGATCCTGACCCGGAAATGACTCCAGCCAGAGTCTGGTTTGAATTCTGCCTGAAAACCAGCTCTCCATTATTGACAATGTTTCTCGAATAATTGCCAGCGCCAAGACTTCCTGTTACTACCAGGGTGCCGGCATTGACAGTGGTCGCACCCGTATAGGTATTTGCACCGGCAAGTGTCAGGATTCCCGAGCCACTTTTTATCAATGCACCTTCACCACTGACTACACCGCCAAGCGTTGCATTGCTGTCCGTGACAAAGGTAAAGTTGCCGGCACCAGCCATTTCAATGTTGTTGCCAACAGTCCAGTTGCCCTCCGTGAAGCCGAGTGTGGTACCTGCTCTCATGGTCAGCTCACCGGATCCGAGAGCGGTGTTGCTTCCCACATTGATCCGACCGGCATTGAGCAGTGTGCCTCCCGTATAGGCGTTGTTTCCTGCCAGAACCAGCGTGCCGGGGCCTTCCTTTGTCAGCACATTGCCGCTCCAGGGATGAGTCGGGTTGGGATTGTCTGCAATCCGCTCCGTGATGGTAAAGCCACTTTCAGGAATATTGAATGTGCCATGATTATCAGAAGGATCATTCCAGACCAGGTGCGTTGTGAGACGCAAATCATCTGTCAGACTGACATTCATGAACTGGCTGGAATTGTTGCCTGCATCCAGGGCAGCACCTTCGAACTGAAGCACAACTCCAGCAGCAATATTCTGGTCGGGAGCATTGAAGAGCTGGCGGTTTGTTGCAGTCTCTGTGACTCCTGTGAGGTTCAGAATGGCACCATTGACCAAAGTAACCGAATTTGCTGTCACCGGTGCCTGTACGCTGCCAACTTCAAGACCCAGCGTTGCACCTGATGCGACATTGAGGGCTTCTGCATGCAGCTGGCCGCCCTGAGTAATGTTCAGTGCACCACTTCCGACGGCGACATTCTGGCCAGTTGCGATCAGTCTGCCACCATGGATGTTGACTGCACCCGAGCTGACAGAAACGGCTCCGCCTGTTACCAGTTCACCCCCACCGGCAATGTTCAGGCTGCCACCGGTCACACCGACAGCGCCGGACGACACTGAGCCGCCCTCGTTGATGTTCAGGGCACCGGCACTCACTGCAATACGGGACTCTACCACACCATCTCTATTGACGTTCACTGCACCACCTGCAACATAGAGCGTGTTGCCAGTTGTCTCCAGTCTTCCTCCGCCGGCAATGTTCACCACCGCATTATCGTCAACTCTTGCAGTTCTTGCTTCCAGCCTGCCACCATTATCAATGTTCAGGGCACCACTGTTGATATTGGCAATATCCGTTACAGCTCGGGCACCACTATTGATGTTCAGGGTACCCCCTCCAACGGTAATGGTGTCGCTTGCTGTCAGCCTGCCTCCGTGATCGATATCAAGAGCACCAGCGTTGACGGCAACAGCTGCAACATTGACGTCGTCTACGGTAAGCGTGCCAGTACCCACCTTGGTGAATGAACCGCTACCTGTAATCTGCCCAATAAAATTGATGTTGTTGGACTGGGTATTCAGAGTGACACCCGTTGTAGTTGCCGCCCCGGTTGGTGTGGTATCCAGGATAGCTATCCGTGCATTTCCAGAGAAGCCAAGGTTGATCGTTTCAAAATTCCGTACGCTTGTCAGTGCAACATTGGTATTGAGGTTCAGGGTGTTTCCAGTGAAGACGTCACCTGGAGCGGTGCCTTCCTTGTGTCCTCCGGATACGCCCTGTGATATCGTCCCTCTGTTGATGTTTACGGTATTGTTGGTTGCCGTGACCATTCCCGTGTTGCTTCTGACAAAACCGCCGATGATGTCGCCGGTCAATGCTTCACCACTGAAGTTCACCGTGTTGCCGGATGCGACTGCTGCACCGGAGTTGCTCAGGGCGGTCCCACCGACAACACGTCCTGTCAGTGTTGGCCCGGCATGGATTGTCACCTCATTCAGTGAAGCTGTAGCATTACCGCTACCATCCACTTGCGCAAAACCACCAGAAAGATTGGAGTGCATCATAACCAGATTGTTATTGGTGTCAATCGGGCTTGGTATGCCTGTACGCCCCCCCTCCATATCTACAGCTATGCCGATAAGTATCCTATCTGCATCTACAGTAACCGAGGGGTCATTAATCGAAATCGAATTGTTATTGGCCGTAGCCGTACCATTGCCCATAACGTGAGCATGGCCACCTCTTATGGAGCCTGTTGACTGCTCGTAAGGAATCACCCTTCTGACATTCATGAAGAGACTGCTGTCTGTTGCAGTGGCGGTACCATCACCTTCGCTGCGAGCGTAATCGGCAGAGATTAGAGGGCCGGAGGACATGGCGATTGTGCCGGCACCAAAAAAGAACAGAAGCTTGTCCGATGACGTTAAAACTGAATTGCCACGCATCGTGAGGACGGGTAAACTGCTATCGTCAGGGTGCGCATGAAGAAGCATCGTATTACCGACAACTGCCATAGTCGTTTCACCCATTACAATACCTTCGGGGGTGCTTACCTGGGCCATCGCCGAACCTGCGGAAAACATCAGGGCAACTCCCATGGCAATACTTGTGCGCCGCAAAACAGGGTGTTTTTTCTTCTTTTTTGACATTTAAAACTCTCTGAACAGGGTTAAAAATGGCTTCTTTTCCATGTGAAGCAGGTGGATGAAATCTGCAATGAATGCAGAAAATAACAGGACAACTGGCACAAAAAAACAGCTGGCAAAAAAAACCTGTAAATGCACAGTCTGCGAACCCGCACCAGGATGGCTACACTCGAACGATATACAGAGGAGCGCTGAAGGCAGGCAGTGATCTCTACGGAAGGCCTGAAATGCAGGATTCAAAATCAGGCCAGGTTCAGCGTGCGATATCTGTTCAGAAGTGCGCAACAAAAGAAACGCCATGCAAAAAACATGGCAGTGCAAAACCGGGGAAAAGGAAGTGTCTGGGGCCCTGCACAATCCATGTGAAGAAAGGCCTTCATTTCCGACAGACAATAATGACGTGTGGCGCGTTCGCCTCTTCAGGTCTATCCCGTTTTCAGTAATCATGGACACGGCTATACCATCAAAATCTGAAATATTCGTATTTTTTAGTGTGCTGTCTGTAAAGGTTCCTCGTGAAATCACCAAGCCCGGGCCCAATGATCCTGCGGAAAAACGCGCTCTTCTGCTGAAAAGCGCATCAAAGGGAGCAATGTACTCCAGAATTAAAAAAATAACAACAAAATTGAAGCTGTAACTGGCAGCATTGTTGTCTTTGTGTTGCAGATAGATAACACTGGAAAACAGACTGACAAAATCGAGGCTTTGCATCCGGAACCAGAAGTTTTGACAGACGTCAGATCAGCTATCTCATTTGTGCCATCTCCCCCATTTGTGCGGACAAATTTCCACGAAATACCACTCCTCCAGGGGCACATCCCCCAAAGTCTCCATACGCACTTCTTCAAATGACTGCATTTTTGAACTACGGATTGCAGGACCTGGTGCAGAACACAAGCGTATCCTGACCATTTCGAAGCACTTTACAGGGCCAATCAGAACAAGGAAGGAAGTCAGGAAGACCGTACTCAACTGCACAAAACTTACAGATATCAAGCGTCAGCTCGGATATATCTGGAAGTGGTGCCCCAATCTTGAGCGCGTTACCTGCGCCTACGCAAAATTCATTACATCCCGGGCAATCAATGCGGCTGGCATGCCACTGCTTCCATGCGTGATCCGGAATGTGGCAAGAACATACACCACTGCACCAGGGGGTGCAGCCGAGGTCGCCTATATCGACATATTGATCAACAGTGCCCCGGATTTGTTTTCGCTTGCAGGCTTCGGCCTCAAGGTACCCGATACGATCAACTTCGTGCGAGCGGCCAGATGGATAACCGGACGAAAAAACGGACAGCAGTTGCTGCATCCTGCGTTGGCACTTTATTTCAGGAGAGACTTCAATGCGCAGTTACAACGACATATTCAGACCTGTGTTTGACTTGCATGGATGTTTTCAGCGAAATCACTCCTTGTACTTCGTCCACCCATGTGGATGATCTTTCTTGTCATCACAGTCTTTCTCGTATGGTACAGGTGGAAAGAAGCGGAGAAACTGTACGTGCTCTCTGAGCAGAAAAAGTCACTCCGGCAGAAACTGTCACCATGTGCAGAAAGGATCTACGCCAAGGAGGCTGTATTTTGGTATGGACGCTGGGAAGTTTTTATGAAAAAAACTCGAAAAAGACTCCATTCTTTACATTTTACTAGGCCTTTTGTAAAGAATTTCCGTGCAACCTGTTGAAAAACAAGAAAAAAACTGCTCCAAAAAAAGTCTCAGGTGAACTCTATAGGATTCAAATGTGAAGTGCAATTTAGCAGAACTGCACTTCACAGGTAACTTTCAAGCCTTCTTCAGATTATGTCAACGCAATCTGTAACACTGAAATAATTAGTGTATAGAATCCACGCCTAGGTGTTTTAGCAGATACCCTGACACTTCAGTAAGAGGGTCGTTTGTTTCTGTTTCAAACACAATGTCAGTATTTTCATCGCTATAAACAGTAAACTTTCCTTTTTCGAAACGTATAGACAGTCCTTTAACCTGCAAAGGGTAGTCTCCTCTATAGGTGAAATCTCGGGAAAAATCTGAGTCCAACTCTTTCCTCTTTAATACTTCTCGCAATGCAAACAAAAATACCGCGTGAGATTTGGGGAGAGAAAAGAATTGTTTAGGGATAACAACTATTTTTTCACCAGCCTGCTGAAGACGTAAATGAGAAGCACTCATCTCTTTGAACAACTCAGGGAAATGAATGAAGCAATGCCTCCAGTCGTTTCTTGGCACGGTTGAGTTGCTAATAATCGTTTTGAGTTGGCTTTCGATGCTTTCTTTCGTGTCAAGGACATCTAAAAGTTGTTTGACGATATCGCCATGCTGTGAAAACAATCTCTTCAAACTTGGAGAGTTTTCATTCTCGTTCGGGTCACTGACGCACAAGGTTTTATTGATTTTACCTGCTTGTATCGTATAGTCGCCAAAAGTGAGTAATGCCTGCCGCAATAAATGCCCGTGCTTTGGTTCATCATCACCAAACAACGCGGATATTTTGCTCCAGTATTTAATAAATAATTCTAAATCTGGCGATTCATTGCCAGATTTAGAGTAGTGCAAGGCTGAACGTATCTGCCCCTTAAAATAAGGATGCTGTTCCGCAGTGTCTATAGCTTCCGCGAAAGCACCACCCATTTGGATTATCCTTGCCTTTTCTTGTTCCTCAGCAATTTGTTCACGTGAGAACCCCGAGATTTCACCATCATTTGCGCAATATCCAAGGAGATTATCCCAATGTTCTTCAAGTCTATCTATTCCATTCACTGCTCTGCGGTAATTGTCACTCTGGTCAATCCGGGTATTGAACACCAGATTTTGAATGATTCGAAGCCAATGATCCAATGAACCATTGTCGATGCCTTCTGCCATCCACATATAAGTGGTTGTAGCATGAAACAGCACTCTGTCGGTATAAGTGGGATCGCCTCGTGTACTGATGATATGTTGATGCACATCCTTACGTTCAGGATTATCACTTAGGAAATTCAACGTAAAGCAGCACAACTTAAGGATTTCAGCATTAATCAGTTTGTAATCAAACATGTCTGCCCAGTTTCCTTTGTCGTTTGACAAAAGCCCCTTGTTCATAAACAGCATACCGAAAAACGCCATATAGGTTTGGTCAAATGAATTTGGATTATGCCCCCAAAATACATCTGTCCATTTACCGTCAACATCCTGCTTAAAGCTGTCCGTGAAATCCATACCAAGTTCCAGTTCATGTAACCGATCTATTAACCGCGCCTTAAAATTCTCAAGGGGCGTAAGAGGCCTTCCTCGTGCGTTTAATTTGATATACATACTATCTTCCATACCGAGCTTTGCCATCTCTAAAAACTTGAAAGTTATCAAATTATTTTCCTGCAACCCCTGAACAAGATTATCCACTTCACCAAAAGCCTCTTTGATATCATCCAGCATCACAAGTGAGGACTGTATCGTCGGGTCGTTTATCCAACCTGAAACGAACCATTCTGAGTCTTCGATTTCCACAGAAGGTGGGGCTTCGGAGGAGAAAACATCTGCACGATTTTGGGTTAGTTTCTTAAAAAAATCACGTGAACTTCTCCGTGTTTCGTAGGTAAATTTATGAAAAAGCTCTGTTTTGGACTCATCGTCATGAAAAGCATATAGATGCAATAAAAACAAAGTAGTCAATCGCTGCTGACCATCAACAGGGTAGAATTTCCCACTGTCCGTTCTACCATACACGAAGTCAAGATCAAGTGAAGGCGCAGAACCTTGAATAGCCTGTTTCATATCAGCAAGCAGGTTTTGTCGCACCATTTTTGCGTGGACATCCTGTCTTCCATGAGCGTAGTCGCGTTGAATGATAGGCACTTCAACCGTAAAAGCTTCAAGTAGCTCAAGAAGTGTAGTCAAGGCTCGATCACTCATTTTGAGAACTCCCCGTCAAAAAAAGACATTAATGTTTGCTCTATTGCTTCGGTATAACCTTGCTTGTCATCATCATTCCACTGATCCATTTTGCGAGCATCTTGAGAATATACTTTTAAGAAAATGTTTTTTGTGCATAGTGGAACAAATAGGCCTTTTGACTCTCGTCCAAGCAGTATCTTGCGTTTTTCCAGAAAAGGTGCGTTTTTATAACTGCGATTTGTAGCGGCATCCACCAAAGTGAGATTCCCAATGCTGTGATCAACTTCATCGCTAATACTGCCATCTTCCTCATCGACTTTGACTGTTGAAGCATGAATGTGCTCTATGTCCCATTTTTCTCTTTTGTAAATATCAAAAGGAAAGCGAAACTGCTTTTCACTTTTACAAACTAATGTTGCAATGTTGAATAACAATAGCATCATACGGATACGCGACCGATGAGTAGAAATACTGTATGTGAGTCTCTGCAAATCGTCAGCAATTGAACTTGTGGGTGAAATTGTTTTTTTTGCCTTATCAAGCAAAACTTCCATAACTTCGCTTTTTCGCTTGCCTCGCGTGAGAGCGCGAATATCTGCAACACCTAAGCGCGACGCGACGAGATACCCAATGATGTGGTATTTGTTGAGATCGAAATAATAGTCGCGAAACTCAGCGTACAGCTTTTCCACATCACTCCACAGTTTTTCCACAAAATTCCCTCTGTCAGACTCTTTTTCTGAGTTGAGCGCTGTCAAAAAGACTGAAAACGGAAAGTAATTTTGATCTTCATCTTCCAACGGTTCAGAAAGTTCGCGATTGTATTCGTCAGCGAGTAACTCAAACAGCATATCAATTCGCGTGCCACCTTGTTCCTCTTCGTTTAGTTCGTTTAGAAAATACCAGAAAGAATTGTCGCGCAAACCTTGCTCTATTCTGTCCCACGCTATAGAGATTTCATACTGTCGCTTCTTGAAATCATCAACACTAAAATTATCCCTGTTCAATAGCAAGGCTTTTATGAGTTCTGCGTTTGTTAATGGTATTTTTCCCATATTTACTTTTGTAAACATGGAAATGGCTTTGCGTTCATCTGATATTTCATTCCAGATGAAAAAAACGGAGCTTATGAGTTTTTTGTAAATCCCAGAAATACCTATGAACCGGTCCCGTTTATCAAGCCAGGCATTTATTACCTCTCTCGCGGTCGTAATGTGATAGTAATCAATATTAGCGTTGCTGACTTCACCTCTTGGTGGAAGTTCTGCCAAGAAATTCTGACTTCCTTTTCTTGTTTCATACTCAAGTGTGAACGGTACATTTGCAGTTATCTTCTCGGCAATTTTCATAAAAATGTAAATTGTGGTGAGCCTTTGCTGTCCATCAACCACCTCAAATGCACCATCCTCACGGCGTTTAACGATTAATGGTTGAATACAATAGCGCTTTCCTCCTTCTGGTGAAAACTCCTCCACATCATTAAGCAAAGCACGTACTTCATGGCCAGTCCAACGATAACCGCGCTGATAAGCAGGCACGAAAAAGCGATATTCCTTGAGCTCGCCGATGGTTTTCTCAGTAATAGACATTTCTTCTTCCCCAGGCTCCTGATTCACAATCATTTATCAATTCACTACGCAGTGCGAGGCGAATTGGGTGTGTCAAGTGGTACCCAATGATTGGACAGTGATAAGATGTTTTTAAGTGACAACCTTGCGGTTAATGTGAGAGGCACTGGATACGGATAGATGTTTCTGTCAGCGCTCACAGCCCCCCTACATCCAATGATAGCAAATGACTTGATCTCCGGAACAGATATAAGGTCGGTATTTTTGCCCAGCGAGTTTGAGGGAGACAGGTTCGTGTTGCCAATAGATTTTGGTGGAATCAGCCGAGGCTCCCCAAACCGTATAAGACGCCCTCCAGTACGCTTCATCCTTCACTCATCATCTGCTTTCAGATAACCACCCGTTTTTTTCGCAAACTGACACATCGGGAACATCACATCATCACGCCGGGACCAGATTGCACTACCAGTGAGCATGTGCACGACAATTTTTCAAAAAAACTTTCGTTCCTAAGTGTCTGCTAAGTTTTCGGAATTAACATGACTCTGAAGTCTGATGTAAATGCAGCGCAGGTTTATTTGTTGGTTTGCTCTCATAACCGACTTTGTTACTCTTGACCCGGAAGACTTCAATCAGTTAAACCAGCGCTTGCCTGCCGGGTCAAAAGGTAACGATATACTCGGGTAGAAGCAGATCAGGAAGGAGAATTTATGAAAAGAATCAGAAAAAATGGTTTGTTCGCTGTACTGGTTTTAGGCTTGGGCGTTGCGACTTTCAGCATGTCGTCCAATGCGCAACCCTATGGCGGGCCTGGACCTGGATATATGTCCGGAGGTGGATATGGTTCCTGCTGCCCGTATGAGGGTGGCGGACGGGGCTATGGACCGCGTGGCATGCAGTACGGCATGTCAGACCTTAAAAGCAGACTGCAACTGAACGCTCGCCAGGAAAAGGCGTGGGACAACTACGTTGCAACACTGACTGCAAACTACCAGGCAATGCAGAATCAGGAGTGGACGGATCTGTCCGGCATGTCCGCTCCAGCACGCCTTGAAAGCGTGCAGAAGATGAGAAAAGAGCGCGACGGGCGAATGGAAAAGCATCTGAAAGCCATGAAAGATCTGTATGCCACACTGACTCCAGAGCAGCAGCAGATTTTTGATGCAGAAGCTGGTCCGATGGCGGGAGGATATCGCGGAGCAGGAGGAGGCTGGCAGCGCGGCGGAATGCGCTCATATGGCGGCCCCGGCTATGGCCGGCACCGGATGATGTACTAGAGGATATCGGTTCACAGGAAAAGGCATCGGCACTTCTGGCCTGACTGACCACGATGCCGAGCCGGACCTTCAGACGTAATTGGGCCTTTTCAACCAGGTATCCACTTTTGCAAAGGAAGCACTGACCAGATTGAAATGCACAAAACCGGACTCTGTGCAGCTAATGCAATGATCTGTTTTTGTGCGCAAAAAAATTGGACAGTGCTTCCTGAATTTTCACTCTAACGGAGGACGTGATGGTAAAATTTTTTGGTCGAGCCGGATTTCTGGCCCTGTTTTTCATGCTTGCAACCGGTTTGTTCAGCGCGAACGCCACGGCACAAGGATGGCACGGAGGCCACCATAAGGCATATGTGGTTGGTACTGTCTCCAGCATCGACATAAACGGACGCAGCTTTACCGTCGCCAATGATAATGGCGATAAAACCGAGGTCCGGGTTTCCCCTCTGACCAAATTCAAACTGAAAAGCACTGACAGGAGATTCAAAATAAGAAAGCATCATTCCTACGTGCAGTTTTCTGATTTGAAAGCGGGCGACTGGGTAAGAGCAAAGATTTATGAAACCCAGAATGCCGGATGGATGACAAAGGATGTCCATATCTATGTTGACAGCACCATGACCGGATTTGTAGACCCGACAAGACCCGGAAATTCCTCCGGCAGAGGACGATGACAGGCAGCACCTGATCCTCGGATGGACAAATACAGCCCTGTCACCACAAGATTGCACTCACAGACAGATTTTCTGCACCGATTGGAGTCCCCCATGCGCATACTGCTTGTAGAAGACGACCATATGATTGGCGAAGCCATGCAGCGCGCTTTGAAAAAAGAAGCCTATGCTGTTGACTGGGTGCAGGACGGACAAATGGCAATTGACAGCCTTTCCATTCAGGATTATGGCTTCATTCTGCTTGATCTGGGTTTGCCAAAAAAGGATGGACTCAGTGTACTCAGGCATGTGCGGGAAAATGCTTTTTCCACACCTGTCATCATTGTTACCGCCCGGGATGCTGTTGATGAGCGCATTTCCGGGCTCGATTATGGTGCCGATGACTACATCATCAAACCCTTTGCAATGTCTGAACTGCTTGCCCGGATCCGTGCCGTTGTACGACGAAAAAGCGGTCACGCACAATCTGTATTATCCAACGGGAAAATAGCTCTGGATACCAGGACCCGAACAGCCAGCTTTGAAGATGCTACAGCCGTTCTCTCAGCAAAAGAATACAGCCTGCTCCACATCCTGCTGCTGAACCAGGGCAAAATATTCCCCCGCCCGGCACTTGAAGACCACCTGTATGGTTGGAACGAAGAAGTCGAAAGCAATGCTGTCGAATACCTGATTCACGCCATTCGCAAAAAACTGGGCAAAGAAAGTATCCTTAACATTAGAGGCGTCGGATGGATGGTATCAAAAGAAAACTGAGACATTCCCTCAAAGTTCGGTTATTCCTCGGGCTGTTTCTCTGCCTGATCACCATGACACTCGTCCTTGGAAGTTTTTCCCTGCACATGGCCTTTCAGGAAGCCTCCCGCATACAGGACGATCAGCTCCAGCAGTCGGCAATTCTGGCTAGTCAGTATGAAATTGAATTCAATGCCCAGGACTGGAGAGATATACGCTCCGGCCTGTCAGAAAAAGCCGCCCTGATCGGCATACAGGTATTGGGCAAGGAAACACCAGGACCCCAGAGAACGCATGGCCAGCTGTCCAGACTGCCAACAACCGTATTACCGCGCATTCCAGCCGACTCGGAAGAAGGTTTTCATACCATCCAGGAAAAACACGAGTGGCGTGTTTTTGTCCTCCTGCTGGATAATGGTGACAAAGTAGCTGCTTCCCAGCGCACTTCCTATCGCAATACCATCGCATGGAACAATGCGCGACGGACCATTTATTCCCTGCTGCTTCTGATACCCGTGCTGAGTGCGATGGTTTTCTGGGTTGTCCACAGATCACTCAAACCCGTCATCAGACTGGCAAATGAAGTGGACCATAAAACCCAGCACGATCTGACACCTCTGGATACGGATGCCATACCGGAAGAAATCAGAAGTCTTGCCCTGTCCATCAACCAGTATCTGGCCCGTATCCAGCAGGTCATCGAAATGCAAAAGCGCTTTATTGCTGATGCCGCACACGAACTGCGTTCACCACTGACCGCGCTGTCCCTGCAACTCCAGGGCATTGACCAGTCAACATTGCCTGATGATGCCCGGGAGCGGATTACCATGATGCATACAGGGATGGAAAGGACCGTGAACCTTTTGCGGCAACTTCTGAATCTGGCCCGGTCACAAAGTCCCGAGCAGCCAAACGCCTCTGTCTTTACAACCCGGGATGTCATCCAGTCCGTTCTGGAAGAACTGATGCCCATGTCCCGGAAGAAAGAAATTGACATTGGCTTTGTTGGAGATGCCAACCCTCAACTGTTTGCATCGGAAACCGATTTTTATATTGTCAGCCGCAACCTGATTGACAATGCTGTCAAATACACTCCGGACGGCGGGCAGATTGATATCTCCCTGAATGAAGAAATGCACTTCGTGTACCTTACAGTAGAAGACTCTGGCTCCGGCATTCCCGAAGATAAATACGATCGGGTCTTTGATGCCTTCTACCGCGCAGAGTATCACAATGTGACCGGTTCAGGTCTGGGGCTGGCAATTGTGAAATCAGTACTGGAACGCATGAATGGCACCATACAGCTTGGAACTTCACGGCATGGAAACGGACTCAGGGTTACCGTCCGTTTTTTGAGGCAGGCATAGCGGGAGAACGCACATAAATGTTGACTCTTCCGGAATCCCTGTTCAAAATGCCGCATACCATAAACCTGCTCTTTTGCCCGGACAGCCAAAAAACAGCTTCATCACGCAAAATCACCTGAATCAGACCGAAATGCCTGCGCACGCCCAGAACATTCATGTAGAACACAACGGCACTTTTGCGACCGTTGTGCTTGACCAGCCACAAAAGCATAACGCCATTACGCTAAAAATGTGGCTGCAGATACCTGCCATCATCAATGCACTGTCCAATGACGATGCCTTGCGCTGCGTTATTTTGCGCGGTGCAGGTGAAAGAGCGTTTTCGTCCGGATGCGATATCGGCGAGTTCAGCGAAGTGCGATCCGGTTCGGAACAGGGCATCATCTATGGAAAAGCCATGCAGGATGCACTCCTTGCCCTGTATGCGTGCCGTCATCCACTCATCGCCCAGGTGCACGGTCTTTGTCTCGGAGCAGGAGTTGAACTTTTAGCTACCTGCGACATTCGCATTTGCGGAAAATCCAGCACCTTCGGAATACCGGCCAAAAATCTTGGACTGGTTTTATCACACGCAGAACTCCAGCCCATCCTGGAGCTGGTCGGCCCGGACACACTAAAGGAAATGCTCCTTGAAGGGCGTATCTTTTCTGCAGAGGAAGCCCGTTTCAAAAAGCTGGTTACGCGTGTTGTGGCTGATGATGCAGTAAAAGCAGAAACCGAAGCGAGCGTAAGGCGCATCATCAGCGGATCTCCGCTTGCAGCACGCTGGCACAAAAAATTCGTCCGTCGCCTCACAAAACAGGAGCCCCTTTCAGACGAAGAATACCGGGAAGGCTTTGAGTGCTACGACACGCAGGATTACGCAACCGGGCGCGCAGCTTTCTTTAAAAGAGAGCTTCCGGAATTTGAAGGAAAATAAACGGTTCCAGAAAAATATGTGCTCAAACCTCTCGCCCCGGAAAACAAAAAAACCAAAAAATTTCAATGTTCAAGGAAATGCGCAAAAAATCTTTTCGTTTTGTGCCTCCTGATGATGCGTTGACACATATTTAATCGCATATAATGCTGACCCATAAGCCTCACGTACAGCCGGGTCCCTGATCAGTCAGGGAGACGGATTTTTATTCAACCTTGTTTCTCCCCTGACCAACAGTCAGTGGCCCCAACCGGAGATTTTATGAAAAAAGCAATTCAGTTTCTGCTTCCGATTTTTATCGCAGTCAGTCTGCCGGCATTTGCCAAAAATGCTGTTACGGTAAACGGAAAGCCCATCCCCATCGCGCAGGTGGAAGCAATCGTTATTGAAGCAGTCAACGAAGGACAGGAAGACTCCCAACAGCTGCGTGAAACAGTGCTTGGCAACCTCGTCATGCGGGAAGTACTGGTTCAGGAAGCAGAAAGAAAAAAGCTGGTCAATCGTCCAATCGTCAAAACCCAGATTGAAATGATGCGCAGAAACATACTGATACGCGCATTGATGGACGATTTTTTTGCCGCGAACCCTGTAACAGACGAAGATATCAGCAATGAATACAATCGCCTGAAAACACTGGCAGGTGACACGGAATTCAATGCGCAGCACATTCTGGTCGCAACCGAGGAAGAGGCAAAAGCCATTATCGAACTGCTCAAAAAAGGCCGTAATTTTGACACTCTTGCCAAGCAGAAATCGGCTGATACCGCAACAGCCGCAACGGGTGGCGATCTGGGCTGGAGCGTCCCTTCGGTCTATGTAGCACCATTTGCTGCAGCTCTGACCAAACTAAAAAAAGGGGAGTTCACATCAACCCCGGTTCAGACAGGCTACGGATTTCATGTCATCCGGGTAAAAAACACCCAGCCACTGGTTTTCCCGTCCATTGATGAGCTCAAAGTCGGACTTGAGCAGGAATTACAGGAAGCAAAGTGGAACCGCTACATTATGGAACTACGCAGCAAAGCCAATATCAAATAATCTCACGTGCGTAAACTGCTAGAACCTGTCGAGCAGTTTCCCTGCTGAAGCAACCAGAGAGCGTCCCGGTGTTCCATCCACAATCGCATAGCGGTTCTGGTAGAACACTGCGACGCTCTCCTGCTGAAGAGGACACAGTCTGCGCATTCTTTCCGGCAACTGTAAAATGGCGTTTTCGTTGGCAACAGAAAAACACGTCCCCGCTGCCTCCTGCCAGGGTAACCAGACATAGCGGGTGTGTTCTTCCGGATTCAGGGTAACGGGAATATTGCGCGGAACGCGCAGACCAAACACATACTCCGTATTGACGGTAACACCAGGCGCATATCTGGACCGCCACGCAGGATAAATTTCGTACTGGTTTTTCAGCTGCCAGTCAAGCAGACTGGCCTCTGGTACCTCATTGTCCACGAGGCTCTGCCCGCCCGGATCCCTGACCACCCGGATCCCTGTCTCCTCAAAAACTTCACGTGCTGCCGTATCGAAAAGAGACTCCTCCATACTGGCTCTGGCACCGGTCACGGACTGCCAGAAAGCCGGCATGTCCACCCGCTCTATCAGGAGCACTTCCAGTTCGTCCGTATGGATCAGGACAAGAACCGATTGCGGTATCTTGTAGGTTTTCAAAACACTATCAGCCATGGGGTAATTTTTCAGATTCAGGCCGTCTTTGGCGGCTCTACCCTCCGAAGACGGATATGCAGTTCTTCCAGTTGCCTCTCGTCAACAGCAGTGGGTGCCTGCGTTAACAGGTCCTGTGCCCTTTGGGTCTTCGGAAAGGCAATCACATCCCGGATGGACTCTGCCCCGGCCATAAGCGCAACCATTCGATCCAGGCCAAAAGCCAGTCCACCATGCGGGGGCGCTCCATATTGCAGCGAATCCAGAAGGAAGCCGAATTTTGCTCTTGCTTCGTCATCATCAATTTTCAATGCACGAAAAACCTTGCTCTGCACACTTTGCTGATGAATACGGACGGATCCACCACCCAGTTCCCAGCCATTGAGCACCATGTCATACGCCTTGGAAATACAGCGGGCGGGATCGCTCTCGAGGTACTCTTCGTGGCCATCCTTGGGTGAAGTAAAGGGATGATGAACCGACGCCCAGCGATCGTTTTCCTCGTCGTGCTCGAACATCGGGAAGTCCACCACCCACAGCGGTCTCCAGCCCTGCTCAAGCAAACCATTATTCACAGCGAATTCGGAATGCCCGATTCTTTCACGCAATGCGCCCATGGCATCATTGACGATGCGACGATTATCTGCCCCAAATAAAATCAGGTCACCATTGCGGGCACCCGTACGCTCCAGAATCTGCTTCAGGGCTTCATCACTCAGGTTCTTCACAATCGGAGACTGAAGTCCGCTACTACCCTTTTCCATGTCATTTACACGGATAAAGGCCAGTCCCTTGGCTCCATAAATCGCCACAAACTGGGTATAGGCATCAATCTCCGAACGCGTCAGACCAGAGCCTTCTTTTGCTCCACCTGGCACCAGCAGCGCAACAACCCTGCCGTTCGGAAGATTGGCCGCCTGGCTGAATACCTTGAACTCGACATCTTTCATGACGTCGGTCAGTTCGGTCAGTTCCAGCTTTACCCGCAGATCCGGTTTGTCCGAACCATAGGTCGCCATGGCATCGGCGTAAGCCAGGACAGGGAAAGGAACGGGCAGGTCAACATCAATTGCTTCCCTGAAAACAGCGCTCACCATCTTTTCAAACAGACTGCGGATTTCTTCCTCATCCATGAACGATGTCTCGCAATCGATCTGGGTAAATTCCGGCTGCCTGTCCGCTCGCAGATCTTCGTCCCGGAAGCACTTCGTGATCTGGTAATACCGGTCAAATCCGGAAACCATCAAAAGCTGCTTGAAAAGCTGGGGAGACTGTGGCAGGGCGTAAAATTCACCTGCATTGACCCTGGATGGCACCAGATAGTCACGCGCTCCTTCCGGTGTGGAACGGGTGAGCATGGGTGTCTCGATGTCGATAAAGCCGTTTTCGTCCAGAAACCTGCGCGTGGCCATCGCCACTTTGTATCGCAGGCGCAGGTTGCGCTGCATGGGGAGGCGACGCAGATCCAGAACACGGTGGACCAGACGTGTTGTTTCCGACAGGTTCTCGTCATCAAGCATGAACGGTGGTGTCACGGAAGGATTGAGAATGTCCAGTGTATGACACAGCACTTCCACCTGACCGGATTTCAGATTGGGATTGACCGTGCCTTCCGGGCGCGGACGAACGACGCCCGTTACATGGACGACATATTCATTGCGTATGGACTCTGCACGTGTAAAGACATCATTGCGCTCCGGGTCGCACACCACCTGTACTATGCCTTCCCTGTCACGCAGGTCAATGAATATGATTCCGCCATGATCGCGCCTCCTGTGTACCCAGCCACACAGACTGACCATCTGACCGGTTTGCACCTCTGTCGTAAGACCACAATAATTTGTTCGCATCAACATGTTGTTTTGCCTGCTCTCTCTTTAACAAGTTCGTTTATTTTCAATTTGCGCAGAAGATCACTTTTAGCAGAATGACCAGCCACGCAATCTGCTCTGCCAGACATATTCTTTTATGTCTCCTGGCAAAAACAGCCCTTCAAGCATCCTTGACAGAAACAGCGCTTGCGCGGCTGCTTTTGCTGACAGTTCATCTGGCCACCTTGCCATGCAGGACACTTTCAGGTAAGACGGGCACGACAAAATCTCCCCGATGGGGAGCTCTCGAATTGTCCGGTTCTGGTTGACCTGAAATTTTCACCGCTCAGCGGGCTGTCAGCCCCCAGGAGTACAATCCACGACCAGATCAACCGCAAGGGCTGCCACCCCGACTCATAGGGCATGTAAAACAGGAAGAGGACCCGAAGTCCGAAGGTGAGCCACCTATGGAGGTCCCAATGCCTGCCGCTGTCAGCTGCTTTCTGAAACCTTGCGTGCCACATGTCGGACATTCAGTAAGCGGAGCATCTGACAGTTTTTGCAGAACATCTTTGGCAAAACCGCAATCTACGCAACGATAAGAATAAATAGGCATATCTATTTCTCCCAAAAATTCGATGACGACAAAAGGGTAATTATAAAACGATTATTCTTTCCGTGAAGGATATCAAACCGTACGCGAGACAAAAAGACGGATATTGATGTCAGCTGCGGGTCCCGTCAGCGTCTTTCACGCTTTCTGCAACAGACCCGGACCAGAGTGAACCTGCAATCATGGCAATTATAGCGACAACAAAGCCCAGAAGCTGTGGTGGTATAAACCCGTCCGGAATAAAAAGCTCCATTCCTGCCCAGAAAACCAGACCGGATACAACAGAAAGCAGTGCACCCCGACTGTTTGCACGCTTCCAGAAAAAACCCGCAAAAAACGGTACAAACGCCGCGACCAGTGTCACCCTGTAGGCATTCTGCACCATCTCGAAAATGGATGCATCCGTACTCAGGGCAAAAACCGTCACAAAAATGGAAAAACACAGAACGACCACCCGCATCAGGGCAAGCGACTGCCTGTCACTCATGGGAGGCAGAAATCCCTTGAGAATGTTTTCGGAAAAGGTGACTGATGGTGCCAGAAGTGTCGCACTCGCACAACTCTTGATTGCTGAAAGCAGCGCGCCAAAAAACATGATCTGCGCAAAAACCGGCATTTTTGCCATGATCAGCGACGGCAAAATGAGCTGCGAATCCTGTTCCATCAGATTGTCCACCATTGCCGGATCAATCAGCATGGCCGAATAACACAAAAACATCGGAATCATCGCCATCAGAAAATAGAGCATGCCCCCCAGAACAGCAGAATTGCGCGCAACTGTTTCAGAGCGGGATGATGCAATACGCTGAAAAACATCCTGCTGCGGCATGGACCCAAGCATCATCGTAATCAGGGCTGCGGTGAACCATAATATATCGCGCATCTCCGCTTTGGGCAGAATGTTGAGCTTGCCCGCACTCGACGCGTGCTGGATCACGACATGCGCACCACCCGCCATACCGGATATCACCCACGTGATGTACAGAAGTCCGACGACAATCACGCTCATCTGCACGAAATCCGAAATGGCCACCGACCACATGCCGCCTAACAGGGTGTAGATCAGCACGCTGCAGGCTCCAATGATCATGCCGGCTTCCATGGAAATATATCCGCCAGAAACAACATTGAAAACGAGTCCCAGTGCCTTGATCTGCGCCGCGACCCAACCGAGATAGGACGCCAAAATACACAGCGTCACCAGTATCTCGACCAGCCGGCCGTAGCGTATCCGGAAAAAATCGCTGATCGTCAGCAGGTTCATCCTGTAGAGCCGTCGCGAAAAAACAAGGCCTACCAGAATAAGACACAAGGCCGCACCAAAAGGGTCAGCAACAACGCCTCTGAAACCCTCTTCAATAAAGACTGCCGGGATACCCAGTATCGCTTCCGAACCAAACCAGGTTGCAAAAATGGTTGCGGTCACGATATAGATCGGCAGGGATCGGCCCGCAACAGCGAAGTCACTGGAGTTTCTGACGAAGCGTGCAGCGTAGATACCAATGCCCACAGAAAAAATCCAGTACAGGATAACAAACCAGAGAAGGGTGTTCACAACGCAAAAAAAAAAACAGTTTTGCTGACAGGCCAAAGCGAAGAAAAAGGGAGCAGTATAGCACCTGGTCCTGCGAACACGAATACCACTTACTCCCGGTCCTTATGCGGCACGGCAACGGGTTGTGCGTCTTTACAGCATCCAGGCAAGGTTTTGTGAGTGCCAAAAGGAGTCAGGTTTGCAGAACCTGTCAAAAGCCGAAGCTGCTCTTCGTAAAGAAAAGCCCAATGCTACTGGGCAGGATCGTCGGCAAACTCGTGACGCCTGCGCCCTTTTCGCTTGGCCTTGTACAGTGCCATGTCTGCACTACCGTACAATTCCGTGAATGTCTTTCCGTTCTGGGGAGCTATGGCTACTCCGATGCTGGCGCTCAGTTTTGATGTTATTCCTTCAATAGAAACTGCATTCAGGGCATCTGTAATACGGTTAACGGCTTTTTCTACCTGCTCCCTGTCGGTGACGCTGTGGAAAAATACTGCAAATTCATCTCCACCTTTTCTGGCGACAATGTCCGAGTCCCGGAGGGTACTTTTGACAGCATTGGCACATTCTATGAGCACCCTGTCCCCGGCGAGATGTCCGTGGGTATCATTTATTGACTTGAAATCATCAAGATCGATCATGAGAAAGGCTCCGGACCTGTCTTCTACACCATCGAGCCACCTTTCAATCATATCCTTGAAAGTGCTCCGGTTCCACAAACCTGTCAGACCATCCATTTCCGCTTTCCTGGTAGCATCATCCAGGCGCATGCGAAGCATTGCTGAACCAAGCAGTTCAGTAATGGCGTGGACAGTTTCCATATCACTGCTTCCCAGACGTGTAAGGAAAGGTGGCTGTTCCATTGTGCGTCCGGTCAGTAACAATGCCATTATTTCTCCGTGCACAGTAACAGCAGATGACACAAAAAAGGGCAGGTTATATTTCGCCCGAAATTCTGCAAAGAGCTCTGGCGGGTGCGCTCCTGTTACGAAAGCCGGTTCCGGGCTTAGCAGCTGAAAGGGAATTTCTGCAGGCTGATTGAGAAGCCTCGTCTGCTCTTCTGATGAAAAGCCCTGTAATATCACTGGCCTGAATACGCCTGCATCATCAGAAAGAAATACCGCCGTTTTTTGCATATACAACGCAGCGTTCATGCGCTGTACTGTCAGGGTAAACACTTCGCCATAATTTTTTGTCTGGCGAAGTGAAACAGCCAGCTCGGCAATCAACTGGAAACCACGCTGTTTTATTTCCCGCTCGTAGCGCAGTGTAACGGTCTGGAAATCCAGCGCCAGTATCTTCGCCATATTCTGTTCAGACATCTTCATGAACGCTTCAAGCGGAGTCCTTGATTCGGCATGGGGCAAATCAATCCCGTCCCGGGAAATTCCGCCCGGATCAGCAGAAAGCCTGTCCATTCCGGTTTCTGATGTCTGACCGGCACTGTGTGACGCGTTTACCCTGTTTTTTGAAAAGAGGACCAGTACGCCTGTCCAGTCCAGTCCTCTGGAGCGCCCGGCAACAGGTGCAATTTCCACACCCGTGTATATCCCCAACAACGGGACGCGATTCGCGATGGTCTCCTGCAGGACAATGGCATCTTCAACATCGGCACCCCAGTAGCCGGCACAACGCCCGGCACAATCAAAGTACATGGCAAAAACCGGTTCGCGCCCATCCAGCTGATCAAACAGGGAATTGATTTTGGGTCTCATGTAGTCGAGTTCAAGCGAGCGGTACATCACCTGGAATTCCGTACCTTCACTCATGTCCGGCTCAAACATGATGATTCCGCCCCGCTCAGGATCAATACCCAGACACAAGCGGCTGGCGTAATTGTTCTCATCGTAATCAGCCCATCGCTCGCCGTGATTGACTCCAAACAACAGGACAAAAGGATACTGCTCAGGGCTGATTGCAGAGTCTAGAAGCTCGTCCATAAAAGTCAGGGCAGGTTTGTTGTTGATCTCAAGGATCATCGGACCTTCTGCTTTTGTTACTGTGTAGTATGGGGAGCCCGGACGGCAGCCATGCATGATAACACTGTCGATGTGTATGTCTTCACCGAATACCATGGCCATGGCCACATGCTGGTCTGTGCCACTGCCCGTATACTGTCTGCTTGGGTTGCATTCAAAATCTGCCATCAGGCCGGCACCTGCCAGGCGTGGCAGTTCACCAAAGTGTTTCTGAATGCCTTCAAGTAATGGCGTAGCCATCAGCAGGCGCATGCCTGAGTCGTCACGATATATTGCATCATACAGCAGTATTGCGGAAGATTCTGGTGTTACACCGGACTCTGCAAGATCCTGAGCGAGACGAAAGCCCGTATCCGTCTCACAGCCTGCAAGACCGGCCCCTGTCA
>Ga0099364_10002137_pt1 | contig 31798 bp, 21 predicted proteins | sample TergutTh196P3_FD_73070 | JGI IMG/M metagenome (GOLD analysis project Ga0099364, IMG submission 73070) | Microcerotermes parvus P3 segment gut microbial communities from Pointe-Noire, Republic of the Congo - Th196 P3 | ecosystem: Host-associated > Arthropoda: Insects > Digestive system > Gut ... | reverse complement strand
TTATCGTAGGAGGCGTACCAACCGGCGTAACTATTATATTGCAGAGAGCCGAGAAAGCGCCGTCAACCGTCCTTGCCTCAATAATTGCGGTTCCCGCGCTTGCTGCCGTTATAAGTCCCGTACTTGACACTATAGCAATCACTGGATTATTACATGTCCACGTCACGTTCTGATTCGTCGCGTTCGCGGGGGCTATAGTCGCCGTCAGTTGCTGGGTATAGCCTTCAGTAATCGTTGCGGTAGTCGGCGCGACAGTCACTCCCGTTACAAGTACAGGCTGTACCGTTACTGCGCATGTGGCTGTAAAGCTTCCGTCTACAGTCTCAACTGTTATTGTCGCTGTTCCCACGCTCACCGCTGTTACGAGACCGGTAGCGTTTACCGTAGCTACTGATGTAGCGCTGCTGGTCCATGTCACGTTCTGGTTCGTCGCGTTTGCGGGGGCTACGGTTGCCGTCAGCTGCTGGGTATATCCGTCTAAAATCGTCGCGATACTCGGAGAGACAGTCACTCCCGTTACAAGTACAGGCTGTACCGTTACCGCGCACGTGGCTGTAAAGCCTCCGTCAACAGTCTGAACTGTTATAGTCGCTGTCCCGACACTCACCGCCGTCACGAGACCGGTAGCGCTTACCGTAGCAACCGATGGGGCGCTACTGCTCCACGTCACATCCGGGCTTGCCGCGTTTGCGGGGGCTACGGTTGCCGTCAATTGCTGAGTAGATCCAACTAAAATCGTCGCAGAAGTCGGCGCGACAGTCACTCCCGTTACTGCTATAGGATCCGGAATTTCATCGGTCACGAACTCTCCGACTATCGGCAGACTCAAGTATGTGTCCGGTCCTATCTCAACCGTCATTGTCGTCACGGGGTCAGTATTTCTCGGGCGCTGCGTATATTCCGGGTCTGTGGTGTACAGTATGAGCCCCAGCTTGTGCCCCGCTGGTATGGTGTAATCCATTACGTTCAGTTCCCATGTGTATGGGTAGAATTTTCCGGGCTCTATTACCTCAGTCCTATAGTAGTACTCGGGGATCCAATTAGTCTCGTAACTGTCGATCCAGGTCTTTCCGCTGTAATTCGGCTTCTGGACGCTGACCGAGCCTCGCGCAATGATATTCCACGGGTCCAATGTGGTACTCTTAATGGCTCTGGTCGTAGTTGTCGTACTGGCAGTCCACGTGTAGGTTGTTCCCCCCACCACCGCGCTGCCGGCGGGGTAATTTGTTACAGAGCTGACGTTTGACGTACCCGGCGTTGTGCCGTTGGCGGTATTGCCAAACATTCTGTGTACATGATAACCGGCGCCTAAATCCACCAGCATCGCCGATATCACGCCAACTTTCGCACTGGGCGCAACCTTTGCGGTCACATTGATGTACCCGCTGATACGAGTATCCTGCGATATATCCACCGTATATATCAAGCGGTCATCATTCGATACTATGTTGAATGGATTAGCGGTGGTAAGGGCGGTAGCGGTGCCTCCTATAATTCTATTCCTCCAGTTCTGATACTGAGTGCTGGCCATTTGTGGAGATGAGGTGGCCGTAACGTTTGGACGCGTCAAAGTGCGCGCGTACACATCTCTAAAATCCAATGACGCGACTGTCGAAGGCTTGTTGATGGACAATTTGCCCACCCTGTCATTCGTGAGATAGAATTTCTGGATCCTGTCGTTGAGCGGCCATGTGTCATGCGATTCATATACAAGAGTCTCGTTGTTTTGGATGGTGAGCGTAGGCCAGTCCTCAAGAGCGGTGTTATTGAGCCCATACATTTCTTTATCCAAAACCCCGTGTATTCTTGGGTAGAAATTAAACCCATCCTGAGCAGACGGCGCAGCGTGTTTCATCAGGCTGAACATGAGTTTTATCCTTGCCCCAGGAACTTTTCTGATCGCTTCCCACCACACGGAGGCGTTTTTGAACTTAACGTTCAAATCGTTAGCGCCATGCCACAGGATGACAATCCCCTTGAGGGTTTCTACGTACTCTTTCTTAACTCCGTGTCGTACGTCATAATAGGCGTTGTAGTTTCCCGTCTCTCTTTCTACGTTAACCATAGCTTCGGCTGCTTTTTGGTAATAAGTGTTCCATATATCCGGATAATTATTGCCCATTCGGATGGGGTTAGTGGGGTCGTTATTTATATACATTCTTCCGCCGCAGTAAGGGAAGTACATAGGAATGTCCTCTCCCTGATAAGCGCCGGGGGCGTAGACCGTACCGTTTGCCCTGTAATATTCATAACTGCCCGCGACTGAAGCAAACGGAACGATGACCTTCAGCCCTTCTACGCCGGTCATCATTCCCATTAACGGCAACGCGCCGTCGTATGAGGTTCCCGACATACAGGCGTCGCCAGTCGCCCAGTACGCTTTGACTTCGACATAACCTCCGTTTACGTCATCGCGTATATACATGTTATCCAAAATATATGTGCCATCAGTATTCTGATTTAGATTTGGGGTAGTAGCGTTCAACCTTTGATTTGAAGCTAATTCTGCGGCTGTTGCAAGCCTTACGGGGTAAGGATACCTGTAAGCCTTCACGCGTCCATTAAGCCAGTCGACCACGGCCGCTGTTGAGATAGCCTCTTCATAGGGTTTGTTCATACAAAAACCTTCAGCGCGGTTTCCAAGCGAATAATAAGTGCCATAAGCATATCCTCTTGGTCTGAAGTAAGCGGTGAAACCCGGTATGCGGGAAGGAACTGTAGTGCCGCGATTGGCGCCGTCCTTCTCTATTATCCACGTCGTTCTCTCAGGCGGAAGCCAGTCCGGTTTGAAATTGGCGGCTACAATATCCTTGTAAAGCTTCGTGGTGGATTTAACATCGTCGTATGTATAGTGCATGGTTGAAGGGTTGTTCTCCCCCGGAAATGGACCGTCAACCTTAGGCTCCATATATTGATAATCAAACGCCGAGTAGTATGTGCCGCTGACCGAGCCGCCCGCGTACGGGCTTGCCGTAATAAGCGTCGGGCACAATAACAACGGGGTGGTCATAATGTTTGCTGATTCTTTGGATGATATGGGTCTGCTGTAATGGAAACAACACAAGTCCCTTTTTCCATCCTCATCGACGTCACTAGGAACTTCCACCCACACTTCTTCGTTTACCCATAAAGCTGCGGCCATCGGGACAACCGGATTTGTCATCGGAACCGGCGCGTCATGACTGACCAAATTCGGAAAAACTCTGATATTATTCTGTAGAGCCGCATTACCGACAGCTCCAAACGCCGACGCCGCAAAAAGTACTACGGTTACAGCTGATAATAAAAATATACTTAGTCGCTTTTTATAACAATTACTCATTAAACACTCCTCCTTAGTTTTGTTCCAAAGAACGTAGCGCGGTTACCGTACTACGCTCGTCAAGCGTCTTTACGCGCGATAATTATCCCTAGCGCCATGTCGGATTAATTTTATCGACGTCTGCTAGCGATCTCACATGCTTCACGCCATGTTCTGTAAGCTCGGTTCTGAACTCGACTACAAGCATCTCCAGCATATCCGCGTCTTCTGCGCTCAACTTGTCCATATCCACAGGAAGAGCGCTCTCAATCATGGCGCCCACCTCGTCGCGGGTTATTGGATTTCCGTTCAACCCATCCGGATATTCTGTGAAATAGCCTTTGGCGGCAAGCTGCGCTACCGCTTTATACTCCCAACTGTCTGCAGGAACCTCAACAGGTTCATTACTCACGGCAAATACCGGAGTCGCAAACGCGATAATAAAAACCACTACTGTAAAAAGTTTTGCAAGTTTTTTCATTTAAATATTTCCCCCTTAGAGTTTTTGTTGCATTCGTTTCTCTCCCTTATGAAAGGTTTCTCCATTCCTGCTCAAAACTGACTACTACCAAGATGCAAAAACAATCTATTCTCATCAACTTCTACTTCGTAAAACAAATTAGCGCTATACTAACTGTCATCCGAATTTCTAAAAAAACCTCTATGTCCTTATCGCTCTAAACCGCCCCCCTTCTATATCAAGACCAAATTAACATAAATATGCATTGTTTCATAATTATACATTGGTCAAGTAAATATGTACATATTTTTTGAGGATAACTGGAGTGTTACTATAATATTATAAATGATGTGCAATAATAAAATATGAATATTTAATGAAGAACGTTTACTTAATTAGCAATTTAACTCATAGAATATCATCTCAAAATAGTCATTTTCTAAAAACAGCGCGGGACTTTTTCCCGCGCCGTTTTTTCCTCTTATTTGAACAATACCAAAAATAAATTTATATGCAAACTATATTCGATGTTTTGTCTTTTATTTGTAATTTGCGCACTCTTTTTTTATCTTCTCTTTCTGATTACGAACGGTACTAGTATGAACATGGCAAATGCAGCATAGGCAACGTTACAGCCGTTGAATTTATTTTCGCAGTCGTCGCTTTCCTCTTTACCGGTGAACTTAACTATGAGAATTCCTTCCTCTGGAACAGCGCCTGTTTTGGCAAGGAGAATGTGTAACTCGCCGGATGCGTCTCCAGTGAAAAAAACGACAACTTCTTCGCCGTCAAAATAAGCGTTCCAGCCAACACCGCTCGCAGGACCGTAGATGTCGACAATTCTCCAACCATTAAGAATCTCGTTCGACAAAATCATTCCCTCGCCGTCGAATACGGTATTCCACACTAAAGCGCCATTCACAATTTGCGTGCCTTTCGGGATATTTCCAATTCCATTGAAAGCGTCTTCGGGCGAAATTACTTCCGGTTCCGGGATTTCATCGGTCACAAAAGCCCCGACTAACGGCAGATTCAAATAAGTGTCCGGACCTATCTCCACGGTGAATTTCGTGGGGTTTGCGAGCGGTCGCTGGATGTGTTCGGGATCGGTGCTGTACAGTATAAGTCCCAGCTTATGTCCTGCCTTTAATGTGTAATCCGTTACATTCAGCTCCCACGTGTACGGGTAGAACTTCCCGGGTTCGATGACCGTAGTCTGGTAGTAGAATTCGGGGATGTAATTCGTCTCGGGCGCGTCTGCCCAGATTTTACCGTTGTAATTCGGTTTCTGGACGCTCACGTGACCTCTCGATATGATATTCCACGGGTCAACAGCAGTATTCTTATTCAGGATGGTAAGATTTGTCACGCCGGCGTCCCACGTACCGCTTGAACTGTTGCCTGCCGGCCAATTTTGCACGCTGCTGACATTCGTTGTGCTACCTATAGTTCCGGCGGAAGTGAATGTCCTGTGTACATAATTTGCGGCGCCATAATCCACCAGCATGGCGGATATTCCGCCCACTTTCTTATCGGAAGCGATCTTAGCCGTCATTTTAATATATCCGCTGATACGCGTATCCTCCGATATATCCACCGTATATATCAAGCGATCCTGATTGGGCAGTATATTGAATGGATTATCGCTGGAAAGCGGAGTATCGCTGCCGCCTATGATGTTGTGCTTCCAGATTGTATATTGGGCGGCTGCCATTTGTGGATTTGACGTTGCTGTAATAACTGGACGCACTAAGGTCAGCGCTTTTTCTTCCACAAAATCCAATAATTCAATTTGCTTTGGTTTGTTTATGGACAGAGAACCAACCCTGTTAGCGCCCGTAGGGTAAAATTTCTGGTACCTGTCGTTGATTGGCCAGTCTTTATGCTCTTCATACTCAAGGGTATCGTTGTTATGGATAATGACGTTAGGGAAGGCGTCCAGACCTTCGTTTTCAATCCCATACAACATATTATCAAGCACAGTATGAATTCTGGGTAAGAAATCGAAGCCCGCCTGTGTCCACGGGGAAGCATGCTTCATTAAGTGGAAGACGCCTTTTATTGCAACTCCTTCTTTTTTACACGCCTCATACAATAGGGCTGTATTCTTGAATGTCACGTTCCAATCGTTAAAACCATGGAATGCGATGATGGCGCCCTTTGCGTCCTTCACGTACTTAGCGGCGTGCCGCGCATCCCACCATTTGTTGTAACTGCCGGTGTATCTGTCGGGTGAAGTTAAAATATCATCCAATATGCTGTAATATTTGTCCCATATCTCAGGATTATTATTGCCCATCGTTGTGGGATGGGTAACCGCTGGATTTGTGCTGGGATTGAACAGCCTTCCATAACTGTGAACCATCCATTCGGGAATGTCCTCTCCCTGATAACCGCCGGGCGCGCGAACCGTACCATTAGCCCTATAATAATCGTAAATGCCTATGGTTGGAGCAAACGGAACGACGACCTTCAGTCCCTCCACGCCGGTTATCATAGCCTGCACCGACATGCAACCTTCGTACGATTGACCCGCCAACATGGCGTAACCGGTCGCCCAGTTCGCTTTGACCTCGACATAACCGCCGTTAATATCGTCGCGTATATATTTGCTGTCCAAAATATGATCGCCACTAACATTTTGATTTAAATTCGGGGTAGTCGCGCTTAACCTTGGATTAGACGCTAATTCATCGGCTGTCGCCAACCTTACGGGGTATGGATATCTGTAAGCCTTCACGCGTCCGTTAAGCCAGTCGACCACGGCTGCCGCCGAGATATACTCGTTATAGTCTTTCATATGAAGAAAACCTTCGGCGCGAGCGGTTCCGATGATGTAATGACATCCGTAGCCATACCCTCTTGACCTGAAGTATGGCGTGAAACCCGGGCTGTTGGGAGGAGTGGTTGAACCGCGGGAGGCGCCGTCCGTCTCAACAATCCACGTCGTTCTTTCAGGCGGAAGCCAATCCGGTTTAAAGTCGGCTGCCGCGATATCCTTGTAAAGCTTCCTGACGTCTTCAACATCCTTGTAAGTGTAGTGCAGGGTTGATGGGTTGTCCTCTCCCGGCCACGGACCGTCAACCTTCGGCTCCAAATACTGATAACTTAACGGGTTAGTGACAGAGGAAGGGACGCTGTTGCCAGTGTACGGGGTCGCGGTGATAAGCATCGGAACCACCAATAATGGGGTGGTCAGAATGTTTGTTGATACTTTGCTTGAAATCGGAATGCTATAATGGAAACAACATAAGTCCCTCTTCCCATCTTCATCGCTGTCGAGCGGAGTTTCCACCCACACCTCTTCGTTAACCCAATCATTAGCGTGCATTGGAATGACCGGCTGCGTTTTCCCATTGACGACTAAATTTGGGAATACTCTGAGATTATTCGCGAGATACGTATCGTTAGCGCCAAATGCCGTCGCCGCAAACAACGCAACAATTACGGCAGCCAATAAAACTAAACTCAGTTTCTTTTTGTAATACCAGTTTTCGTTTCCGTAATTCATCAACTACTCCTCCTTTTTTAAATACTTATGTTTAAAAGTATAAAATATTTATTGTGAGGATACAAGCTAAAACCTCCATTCAGATATAGATAAACTGCAAACGAATTACTCTCCATATGGTAAAATATACATTAATTTAAATAATACAATATTTAATATTAAAAAATATATAGGACGCCGCGCTAAAAATTTACGCAAATAGCTATTTAGTAGATTAAGTTTTGAGAGCTTACAAAAATTTGAAAAATAGATTTAGCGTCAAAAGCGGAGAGAAATCTAACGCAACAGGTGATTAAGGAGAAAGGAGTCTTACATAAAATGAACGAACGTATAACGCGTCTGCGAAAAGAGAGTTTTGAGACTAAACCAAGTATTTCCATTGAAAGAGCGCTTCTCACAACCGAGTTTTACAAAGAAAACCATGGGAAACACTCAATTCCTGTGTTAAGAGCGCTCAACTTCAAAAATTTGTGCCTGAACAAAACTATCTGGATAGGACCTGACGAGCTTATCGTAGCTGAAAGAGGTCCGAAACCGCGAGCTGTATCCACTTTTCCCGAGCTTAACTGTCATACGCCGGATGACTTAAGGATACTTGACTCTCGCGAAATGACAAGCTTTTGTGTTGCGCCGGAAGATATCGAAGCATACGAAAAAGAAGTCGTTCCATTTTGGCGAGGGAGAACCGTCCGCGATATAGCCTTTGCGCAAATACCGGAAAAATGGAAAAAATTGTATGAAGCCGGATGTTTTACAGAGTTTATGGAACAACGCGCGCCCGGACATACATCGCTTGACGACGCCATTTACAAGTATGGGATGCTTGATATGAAAAGTAAAATCTCGGAAGCGAGAGACAAACTTGACTGGATAAACGATCCGCGCGTGGTTGAGCGAAACGAAGAACTTAAAGCAATGGAAATATCCTGCGACGCCGTAATTATTTTTGCGGAGCGACATGCCGAACTGGCGGAGCAAATGGCGCATAAAGAACAAAATGAAGAGCGTAAGCGCGAGCTTCTAAAAATAGCCGACGTTTGCAGGCATGTACCGGCTAACGCCCCGCGCGACCTCTGGGAGGCGATACAGACTTATTGGTTCGCTCACCTTGGGACAATAACAGAGCTGAATGGCTGGGACGCAATGTCCCCCGGACACTTTGACCAGCACTTGGCGCCATTTTACGAAAAAGGTATAGAAAATGGTACAGTAACGCCCGAAAGCGCAAAAGAGCTGCTTTCATGCTTTTGGATTAAGGTGAACAATACCCCCGCTCCTCCAAAAGTAGGAGTTACAGCGGCTGAAAGCGGCACATACAATGATTTTACTCAAATAAATCTGGGTGGCGTAAAGCGCGATGGATCGGATGGCGCAAGCGACATTTCATACCTGATGCTTGACGTTCTCGACGAACTTCAGTTGCTTCAACCTCAGGTAAGCGTGCAAGTATCTCAAAAAACGCCCGATAGATTCTTAAGTCACGCATGCAAAGTCATGAGACGCGGATCGGGGTACCCATCAGCTTTTAACACCGAATCAGTGATATCGGAACAGATTAACATGGGAAAAAGCATAGAGGACGCCCGAAACGGCGGAACAAGCGGCTGTATAGAGGTTGGGTGTTTTGGTAAAGAAGCTTATTTGTTGCATGGCTACCTTAACACTCCAAAAATTCTTGAACTCGCGCTAAACAACGGGGTTGATATGCTAACGGGCAAATTGATAGGGCTGCAAACCGGCGAAGCAACTTTATTTAAAAACTTTGACGAGCTTTATGGCGCGTTCGAGGCTCAACTGCATTATGTAGTTGACACAAAAATTTCGGTAGATAACCTCTTGCAGAGAATGTTTGCCAACTATGCCCCCGCCCCGTTCCTCTCGGTACTGATAGATGGCTGCATTGAAAAAGGGCGCGATTACTACGACAGCGGAGCAAAATATAACACAGACTATATACAGTGCTGCGGTATAGGCACTATCACGGACAGCCTCAGCTCGCTAAAAAAGCATGTTTATGAGGATGGCGCGGTAAAAATGGATGAGCTTATGCGCGCGCTTAAAAACAACTGGGAGGGGCACGAACCATTGCGCCAGATGATTTGGAACAAAACGCCTTTCTTTGGCAACGATGACGATTATGCTGACGACTTAATGCGCCGCGTTTACAATTCCCTGCTTGGCGCGATAGACGGCAAACACTCGACGAGAGGAAAGACTTACCACGTCAATATGCTGTCCACAACATGCCATATATATTTTGGCAAGATGCTTGCGGCAACTCCCAATGGCAGACGAGCGCATCTTCCCGAATCGGACGGCACGTCGCCGTCGCACGGCGCCGACCGCAAGGGACCAACTGCCGTAATTAAGTCTCTCAGTAAGATGGACCAGCAAAAATCCGGAGGCACATTGCTCAACCAAAGATTTTTGCCGTCAGTGCTTGCCGGAGATACGGGGCTTGAAAAACTGTCGCAGTTGATTCGTTCATATTTCAAAATGGGCGGGCATCATATTCAGTTCAATGTAGTTGATACCGAAACATTGCGCGATGCTCAAAAATTCCCGGATAATTATCGGAATCTGCTCGTCCGCGTGGCAGGATATAGCGACTATTTTGTCGATCTTGACGTTTATCATCAGGAAGAAATCATAGCCAGAACTGCTCAGGAGGTTTATTAGCGGACGTCCGCTCCGTCCTTCAGGCGTCCCTCCGCATAGATACGGCGCGGAGATAGAAGAGTCAAAGCGATGCGGGAGGTTTCGTTTCCCGCATCGCTAATTTTATTAGCAGTTTTCAATCCACTATTCTTTTCTCACCACACCGCTCTCAGGACTCGTTGCGCCCATTAGGGCATGTCCTTCGCGACGCGGCGCCCATCCATGGGCAATGCTAACCACTGACCACTGTTTTATTCTTTATCGGCTGCCAATGGCTAATTTACCTGAGACCTCTTCAATTACGAAATGAGCAAGCGCCTCCGACATATTCGCAGAATAGCCGCTTAGTGTTTGAGCTGTTGTGGCAACGCTTTCCGAAGCTTTTGACGCTTCCGCCGACGCGTTTTGAACTCCCGATATTCTTTGACCAACCTCAACGGTACCTTTTGTGACCAAATCAATAGCGCCGGCCATTTCTTTTGAGGAAGCAGCTTGTTCCTCGGCTATCGCCGCTATGTTTTGTATTTCGTCGTTAATGACTTTCATTCTGTCTAATCCATCATTAAGACCAGACTGCGCTTTATCCGCCATCGTGAGTATTTCCCGCAATATTTCAACCGACTTTACAGTTCCGCCTATGGCTTTGTGGGCTGAAGACTGAAGTCCGCTAATTTGTTCGCTGATGTTCTTTGCGGCGTGTCCAGATTCTTCCGCAAGCTTTCTAACCTCGTCGGCTACAACCGCAAAACCGCGTCCGGCTTCTCCCGCTCTCGCCGCTTCAATCGCGGCGTTAAGCGCAAGCAGATTGGTTTGGTCGGCTATATTGGTTATTACGCTGACAAATCCAGTTATTTGCTCCACTGATGTTACAAGCTCCCTTATTTCTTTTTCATTTTCGTTACTCATATTCCCAACATGATTAATCTGTGAAATCACGTCTTTTACAACCTTTACAGCGTTTTCAGTAACCTCGCTGGTTGAGTTCGCGTTTTGCGCTCCGTTTGTGGATGATTGCGCTACTGTAGCCGCGCCTGCGGACATTTCTTCTATTCCCGCGTTGCTTTCCTCAAGAGCGGAAGCATTGTTGCCCGATAACGTCGTTATTTGATCAACTGACGCTCTTATTTCTTCCATAGAGGCGTTAGTTTCCTCGGAAAGGGCGGCAAGGTTGAGAGACTCATTTGCTATTGACTTGGCGATGTCTAATATATCGCGAATAACGACGACCTGCGATTTTACCATTTCATCAAAAGCATTCACTAAAAATCCAATTTCGTCTTTCCCTTCGTATCCAAAATCTTTGCGTTTTATTGTTAAATCTCCTTGTCCAATTCTTTGGGCTATTCCGACAACGCGAGTCATTGGGCGGGATATCGCGCGCGCTGTGAAGAATGAAATAATAAATCCCAAAGTTACAGAAAGTACTATGCCTATTATAATGATACTGCGCATTGTCGAGAGACTTGACATAGCGTTCTCCCCAATTTCCTCCGCTCTTGCGGTTAGTTCATCGTTGTATTGGGTTAAAGTTTCTTTTAACGCAACTTGGGCTGTTCCAACCTCGGTGAAGTGGTTCATTATATTATCTCTCGCCTCGATATAATCATTTGTGGTTTTCACCAATTCATTGAAATGTTTTTCTGTTCTTGCTATAGCTTCTTGTGCCGCCACTGAACTTGCCGATTCTTCTAATTTTTTCAAGATTGGTGGTATTGCGTCAACTTCCTTTTTAATAGTATCTGCTAAGCCTGGAGTAAACTTGTTGTTCATTGCGTAACTCACAGCTTCTTTCGCAATAAACATTTTGTATAAAAGCTCATACGTAAGTGCAATCTGATCCCCGACCCTGATCTTTAAAGTTTCGACATCTTCTTTACTTAAAGTTCCGCGGTATGCGTCGGAACTGTCAATTTGGTCTATCAGTTCCATTGACGCACTGACGCGCCCATCAAATAGTTCCTGGGTCGCGTTGAAAACCGGATCAATAAGGCTTGTAAGCTTGTTTGCCAATAGCTCTTTTTGAGCCTCATATTCAAATACTTTCTCGACTTTTGAGATAAGATCGTCAATGTTTCCTTCTATTATTGGTAAAAATTTCTTGATTAGTTGAAGGTTCGGATATTTTTCCTCTAATTCTTTGCTTGTTTGCAGACCATGTCTCAGCTCGACTAATGAGTCTTTAGCCAGCTTGAGCATTTCCGGCGTTTCGGTGTATCTGAATCCTCTTATCGCATAATTGACATTGTTTCCTCTGTCAAGAATATCTGCCGCGTCAAAGAGCCCTGCTAGCAGATCTTCCGTTACAAAATTAAAAGATTCGCCTACTGAATTAGTTTCAACTACAGAAAATATTCCACTGCTCATGGTCAACAACAGTATTATCCCAAAAGCCAACCCTAATTTTTTTCCCAGCTTTAAATTACGCAATGTAAACATCCTTTCTTGGTAAGTTTTTGTGATTCGCCTCATTAGAAATATTCTAGCGCGCGTTTTCATTAAGTATCTGAAAAATACTGGCTTGCCATAAATGTGCAAAGTTTGCGATATCATAGTTGCCTATTTTGGATTTTCGGTTGATTGAAAAAGTAACTGTAATTTTATAGTGCAAACACAGCCAAAATTATGTGGCATTTATAAAAAAAACTTGACGCCCGGAATATAATTAATCTGTTTTTAAAATTTATTTAGGAAGAGATAAAAATTGCGACGATTTGCCTTTCCTGCTTTAGTATTTGGGATTTTTGCAATTTCAACGGGGGCGATTTTCGCGCGCCTTTCGGATGCGCCGCCGCTTGCTACGGCGGCATATAGGCTGATTATAGCAAGCTTGATTCTTGCGCCTTTCGCTTTCGCTTACAGGCGGCATGAAATAGCGCAGCTTAACAGGAAAGATTTAATATGCACATTTTCCGCAGGCGCGTTCCTAGCTGTACATTTCGGTGCATGGATAAGCTCTCTTTCGTATACAAGCGTTGCTTCAAGCGTTGCTCTGGTCAACACAATCCCAATATGGGTAGGATTAGCCGCTTTTTTTATGGGAGAAAAGCTTTCAAAATTAACGTGGATCGCTTTGATATTAAGCATTATCGGCGGATTCTTGGTGGGGTACGGAGATTTTTCTCTAGACCCAAAGGCGTTATGGGGCGACTGTCTGGCGTTAGTAGGTGGAATAGCCGTCTCAGGATATGTTATTCTGGGCGGAAAGGTTCGCAAAAAACTGTCCCTTTTGGCTTATATAAGCCTCTGTTATGGAACAGCGGCAATATTTTTATGCATTATATGCCTATTGTTGGGAGTTAAAATGAGCGGTTTTTCTCCATTTAACTGGCTTATTTTTCTGGGTATAGCAATAGTTCCTCAACTCTTGGGACATAGCTGTTACAACTGGGCTCTTGGATATGCGAGCGCGGGATTCATAGCGGTCGCGCTGCTCGGAGAACCAATAGGAAGCTCGATATTGGCGTTCTTCATGTTTGACGAGTTCCCCACGCCAATTATGTTTTTGGGTTTCGCTTTTCTTATGGTCGCTATAGTCATAGCTGCGATGGGAGAACAAAAAGTCGGCAAGGAAGCATGAAATATAGTATAATTTAGGGATGTGCAACACAAACTAAAAGCGAGGTAGTAAAGTGGAAGATTTATATCAGATTCTTGGCGTTCCCCGCGACGCCTCTCAAACCGACATCAAAAAAGCATACCGGAAACTTGCAATACAGTATCACCCCGACAATAATAAAGGAAATGCGGAAGCAGAAACCACTTTTAAAAAAATCAATGCCGCTTACGAAGTATTAAGCGACCCTGATAAACGAGCAAGATATGATCAATTCGGCTCTATTGACGGCGATTCGTTCGGAGGGGGGTTCAGCGGGACAAATTTTGGAGACCTCTTTGGAGACTTGTTTAGCCAGGTATTTGGCGGAGGAATGGGATTCGGGACATCTCAAAGACATGACCCGAACGCGCCTCAACAAGGCGGAAGTTTAGAAATGCCTCTTGAAGTTACGCTCATAGAGGCGGCGCAAGGCGTTGCTAAAAATATTGAGATTCCGCGCTGGGAAGCGTGCAGGACATGTAGCGGGACAGGCGCTAAACCTGGAACATCTCCTAAGACGTGCAATTCATGCGGAGGACGCGGGCAAGTCGAAAAACGTCAACGATCAATGTTCGGCGAATTTGTATCCGTAGGGCCGTGTTTAGCATGTGGCGGCAGAGGTAAAATAATTATCGAAAAATGTACAGAATGCGGCGGCAGAGGGCAGGAACGCAAGAAGCATATAGTTGAAGTTAAAGTGCCGCCCGGAGTTGAAACAGGATCAAAGCTGCGAATATACGGAGAAGGAAACGCAGGGACTAACGGAGGCCCAAACGGCGACCTTTTTCTGGTAATGAATGTTAAACCTGATAAAAACTTCGAAAGAGATGGTGGAGACCTTCACCGACGTCTTTACATAACGTACCCGCAGGCAGTCCTGGGGGCGGTTGTCGATATTGAAACGCTCATTGACGGAAAGGAAAGATTAAATATACCGCCCGGAACAACGCACGGCGCCAAGTTCAAGATAAAGGACCGTGGCATAGCAAGGCTCCGCAGCGCGCGGGGCAGAGGAGATCTTTACATACACGTTTTTATTGATATTCCTCAAAAAATATCCGAAAAGGAAAGACAGCTCATAGGCGAACTTGCGAGCGAGATGAAAATCAGCGTTGGGGCGGAAGAAGAAGGCTTTTTTGATAAATTTAAGAAGTTTTTTGACTAATTTAAGAAAGTAGAGTGTTGCGAATGAATTTCATTCCTAATTTACCGCAGAAAGTTCCCAAAATGCCCAAAATTAATAGCGGAAACATAGTTTTTTTGCTAATGCTCATTGTTTTTGGGTTTGGCGGCTTTTTTGTTTTTGACAGTTTTTTTATGGTGCAAACGGGGTATAAAGGCGTAGTTACAAGGTTTGGCAAAATTGTTAGGGAAGCCGAACAGGGGCTTAATTTTAAAATTCCTTTCATAGATAAGGTCTTCAAAATAGATACCGAAATGGTCCAAAGAATAGAATATGGATACGTTACTCAGGAAGTTGGCAAAAAATATCAGGATGACAAACCTGAATCGAAGATGATAACAAGAGATAACAAGATAATTTATGTAGGGTGGATAATGCAGTATAAGATAATGAATCCAACCGATTTTATAACTAATCTTTCCCGGAACCCGCGATTGCAATTTAATACGATAAAGCACGTCGCCGAGGCGGAATTTCGTGAAGTCATAGCCGCAAAGAGCCTGGACGAAGTGCTTACCGATCAGAGAGTCGAAGCGGCGATGGAGGCTCGCAAAAACATACAGGAAGCTTTTGACGCGCTTGAAATTGGGCTTTACGTCAGTACGGTGAACCTTCAAGACGTAGAACTGGACACAGAAGTTCAAAAAGCTTTCGCAGACGTCGAGACCGCTCGAACTGAACGCGAACGCAAAATCCTGGAGGCAACGCGTTATTCAAACGTTGTCCTTTCCGAAGTCGAAGGAGCTGTTATGAAGATCCAAAACGAGGCGGAGTCGTATAAATTCAGAAGAATAGCCGAAGCAAACGCGGAAGTAAGCCGCGTTACGGCGCTTCGCGAACAGTACGCGAAAAATCCCGACATTGTCAGGATAAATCTTTACGCTGAATACATGATTCCCGTGTTAAGAAACGTGACGCCGATATTTGTAGAAAGCGGAGAAAAGCTTAACTTTGTTGATATTACGCAACTGATAAAAAGCAGAGTTCAGGAAACTGAGGAGGGCTTTAACGATGATGTCAAAAACTAAAACAATAATCTTCTTTATAGTCATTGCAGTCTTTTTTGCGTTCTCCGCCGCATATACCGTGAATTACGATGAACATATCATCGTCACGCAGTTTGGAAAGATAATAAGGAGCGTATCAAATCCGGGGCTTTATTTTAAGACGCCTTTTGTGACGTCGCTTACAGGTTATACAAAAAAGCTAATTGAGTATGACGCCGACCCTGTTTCGGTGATTACGTCCGACAAGAAAACCATAATTTTCGACACTATCGCGATGTACCGGATATCAAATCCCACGCTTTTCTTTCAGCGCGTCGGATCGCTTTCCGCCGCTGAAAAACGCATAGACGACGCGGTATATTCGGCGGTTCGCAATATTGCGGGGAGATTGACCTTTGAAGACATAATCCATACAAGGCGCGTTGAAGCTACGGAATCCGCCAATAGCATGGCGTCGGCTCAGGCTGCGGAGTATGGAATTGAAATCATACGGACAAAATTTAAAAAAGTCCTTCTTCCCGTGCAAAACGAGGAATCTATATTCAAGTCGATGATAGACGAGCGCATGACGATAGCTGAACAGCTCCGCGCCGAAGGAAACAGTAAGGCTACCGAGATAATCTCAAGCGCGGACATGTCGCGCGCAATGAAGCTTGCAAGCGCTAACGAACAGGCGGCTACTACTAAAGCCGAAGGCGATCGCATAGCGCAGGAAACAATAGCAAAAGCTATAGAAGGTAATCCCGACTTGTACATGTTAATGAAAAACCTTGAGATATACCGTTCTGCTATAGGTAAATCGACTCTCGTGATTGACCCTACAAAAGGCGTATTTAAAAATTTTGTCATGCCATGGGTTGAGAAATGATTTTCGCTATGAAATAGAGCGTATCTTTGATCAACGCCGCGCGACATAAGCTTTTATTGTGGAGGTTCTAAAAAAATAATGGAGAAAAAAAATGGTTAAACTTGAAGCCGCAGAATATGAATCTTTTGAGACTATCAAGAAAAAAGATGAAAATGGAAATGAATTTTGGTATGCGAGGGATTTTCAGGAAGCTTTGCATTATTCACAATGGCGAAATTTTCACAAAGTAATTGACCGTGCTATGCTTGCTTGTAAAAACAGTGGCTTTGATGTTGATGATCATTTTGCTGACATCAGCAAAACGATAGAAATGCCAAAATCAGCAATGAAGCAAGTCATTGATTATAAGCTCACCCGGTACGCTTGTTACCTTATCGTCCAAAACGGCGACCCCCGTAAAGAAATTATCGCTCTCGGTCAGACATATTTTGCCATACAAACGCATCGGCAGGAGTTAGCCGACACATTTAATCAGCTTGACGAAAATAACAAGCGGTTGGTTGTACGCGGTAACATAAAACAATGGAATCAGCTTCTAGCTGAAGCCGCGCATAACGCTGGGGTTATATCAGACGAGGAATTTGCGATATTTCAGAACTCCGGATACATGGGGCTTTACGGCGGATTGACCGTCGCCGATATCCACAGGAAAAAAGGACTTAAAGAAAAAGAGAAAATACTTGATTTTATGGGAAGCACAGAGCTTATCGCTAATCTGTTCCGCATATCCCAGACCGAGGAAAAGTTGAAAATAGATCAGGCGTCTACAGCGATAGAAGCCAACGAAATCCATTATCAAATAGCTTATAAAATTCGCGACGCTATGATAGATATGGGCACTACACTGCCTGAGAACCTGCCGACACCCGAAAAAAGCTTTCAGATTATTGAACGCGAAGAAATAAAGAAGCTCAGGAACTTAAAGACTAAACTGATGCTTGACGAGTAGTGGTGGAGATAGAGGGAGCAAATAATGAAACCACTGGAATTAGATTTATTGGATTCATATATACCCCCTGTTTAGGAAGCAACAAGACAAATCTCCAACTATAAAAGAGGGAAAAATGCAAAAAGAATCTTCCACAATTGCTGGAATTTGAAAGAAATAGAAAGGATGAAAGAAACAGCAATGATAATTAACGAATTTGCAAACATAAAAAAACTGACGCGTTTGGCTTTGCCAGATGACGACTCTTATTTATATCGACTTGGCGTAGTGTTATATGGATTTGCCTCAATAAACAGCTTTATGACTGAAATAATATGCCACATTGATAAGAAAAAGAATCGAACTAAACTATTGTCCGATGCAACATCTGGTAAGGTTCTTAAAGATTTCAAAAAAACTCTAGATAAAATCAAGAGCGATGGCATGTACACAAAAATTCATTCAACTATGGAGAAAACATATGGATTATTCGAAGAGCTTAAAAATATAAGAGATGACATTGTGCATCCTTACCCTATAACTAATAAATCGAAAGAACAGATATTGTATAGACGCAAAGATAGTCAAGGTAAGTATTTTGAAGTTGATAACGCATTTTTAGACAAGTTTATTAGTGAACTGCATAAAGTAAGTAAGAATTTGTATGAAATAAGAGTAGAAGTGAAGTCGAATTCATGAAAAAACTTGAATTCCTACTTGCGGAGTATTGTCCCAATGGGGTGGAGTATAAGATGCTAGGTAATACTGCAAGCTATCCGCTACGCGCAACTCCCAACAAGTTGATTACAATTATTCGTGTGTAGGATTAGTATGAAAAAATGAAGATAAGAGATAGTTATCACATCTATGCCGTAATTACAATAATTTTTTGGTCTCTGGCATATGTGTTCACCCGCTTGGCGCTCTTACACTTTTCCGCCTTGTCGCTTGGTTTCCTGCGGTATTTCATTGCATCCTGCGCGTTGATAATTGTGGTTATGGCGACAAGGATGAAACCGCCGGAAATAAAAGACGCTAAATGGTTTATTCTGACCGGCGTAACAGGTTTTTTTCTTTACATAGTCTTTTTTAACAAAGGTTGCGCGATTGTGAATGCGTCAACAAGCAGCGTAATAGTTTCTACTACGCCGATAATAACGGCTTTGTTGGCGCACTTTTTTTATAAAGAGAGGCTTAAAAATTACCAATGGGCTGCTATTACCATAGCATTTTCAGGCGTCGTCATATTAACTATGTCGAGCGTAGATTTAACGTTAAATAACGGACTCTATTGGCTGTTTATCGCAGCACTTCTTTTGAGCGCCTACAACATTTTGCAGCGTAAATTGACAAAGATTTACTCCGCGCTGCAAGTTGCCGCTTTCAGCATTTTTTCGGGGACTATTATGCTGGCAATATTTTCGCCTGCAGCCATATACGAAATCAAAGACGCTCCCGCCGTTCAATTATTTTGCGTTGCGGCGCTTGGAATTTTTTCAAGCGCCATCGCTTACGTTTCATGGTCGAAGGCATTTGCTAAAGCAAAAAATACATCAAGCGTTAGCAATTACATGTTTGTCACGCCTTTTTTGACTACGATTTTAGGATTTCTCATAGCGGGAGAGACTCCGGATAATTCAACTATTTTCGGGGGCATAATAATTATGACGGGTTTGTTTATCTTTAGCTTTGGCGAAGGGCGAGCCACTCGTCTAAGGCGATAGTATGTCGGAACAGGTCGCGCGGAATCGTTAGCAAACAATAGCCAGTTTCACCCTCCAATATGTAGGTTGTTTATGCCTTTTCGAAGGAAAATCTGACGCGCCCGTTCAATTTCTTCTTTTGCCGGAGGCTGTATTGTGTCCATTTTATAGACCATATTCCATTTTGGATATTTCACCCTGCCCGCCGAGTGATACGGAAGCAGGTCTACTTTGTTTATATTTCGAAGTTTTGAAATGAATTCCGCAGCGGCTTCCAGAGTTTCTTCGTCCATGTTGACTGTTGGTATTAGCGGAATTCTTATATGAACTTCGCAACCGCGCGGATTATTGTCGTTCAACTTGTCCAGCAACAACAAGTTGTCAAGTATTTGTTCATTGCTTACTCCCGTGTAATATCCATGCTTTTGGGGATCAGGATGCTTAAAGTCAAAAAGGAAAAGGTCGGCGACCGAAGCTATTTTTTCAACCTCGTCGCTCGGTGCAAATCCTGAAGTATCTACAGCGGTATGAATACTTTGTTTTTTGCATAGCTCCAGGCACTCGAATAAAAACTCCGGCTGCAAGAGCGGTTCGCCTCCAGTGAATGTGACCCCGCCGCCCGATGAGTCGTAAAAAAGCTCATCCTGCCTGGCTATTTCAAGAACTTCCCGAGGAGTGATTTTCTGTCCTGCCATTTCAAGAGCAAGAGTAGGGCATTTTTCATATTTTGTCTGGTTTTCGCACAAACCGCAGCAAATGCAACGCTCTTCCCTTCTTAAAAGCGTCGGCGTAACGGACAGGCTTTCCGGGTTATGACACCACCAGCAGCGTAGGGGACATCCTTTTAAGAAAAATGCGGTACGAATTCCGGGACCATCGTGAATCGCATACTTTTTTACATCAAATATTATACCAATACTCAATTATTACCCTCCGCTTATGAGGTGAATTGCTTGAACGTCGGCGCCGTCAGGCACAATGGTGGTTGAAAACGCGTCTGCTGTTACGGGCGTATCGTTTACCCATACGGCAAGCATTTTAAAAGTGTACCCCTGCTCGTCGAGTATGTTTTGCACAGTCAGACCGTCTTTCCATTCAGTTTCTTTAGTATTAACTTTTATCATTTTATTCACCTTATCATATGCTAATAGTATTATATTTGTTTCCAAAATGTTTTATGTACTTCATAAGGTTATAGAACGTTAAAACTACGGTTGCCGAATTATCATTTGGATGAACGCCCAACGGTTTTTTCCCCTCAAGGTCTTTATCTAAAAGAATAATTACTGAGTGTTCTTCGTCGTTTATTATCCCAAGAGGAGTTACCTCTCCCCTTTTAAGACCAAGAAACTTTTGCAATCGCTCTTCCGAAGCGAACGAGAGGCGCGACTCATAAATTCGCGCGGAAATATCTTTTAGACTAGCTAGTTTGTCTTTACGAATTACAATTAAATAGTGTTTATTTCCTTTTTCGTTTCGGACAAATAAATTTTTGCATATGTTTACGTCGTTAAAAATCCCCAATGAATCCATTTCTTCAATGGTATAAACTGGAGGATGTTCAATTATGGAATACTGTATTTTCAGTTCGTTAAGCTTTTCGTAAACCAAATCTCTTTCTCTCGCCAATTTGATTCAGCCTTTCATCTCTTTCAATATTAATTTATAAATCTCGTTATTGATAATACTCAGTTTGACTGTTGGCGTCAATACATTTGATTATTTCTGATTGTCTTGCAATTAATTGAGCAGTCTTTAATTAAATAATAACGCGCTGAAACTTAGTAGACCGGATAGGCGACATGCGTTATGCAATCTCGATTGATCTTCCCGAAATATCGGCTGTCAAAGCCGCCGTCCGGGTTGGAAACAAGCCAATATTCCTCGGATTGGAGCGTTACTGGAGTAGGAAACGGAGATAAGCGATTACCGCGAGAGTCTGCGCTCAGAATTTTCATGGGACCAAAATCTATATCATTGATATAAATGCAATCGTCTTGCAACAATACCACATCTCCCGAAACGGCGCCTATTTGTTTAAGCAATGGAAAGCGGTCCAAGTATTTATGATCAAAAGGAGTTTTCGTTGTATAGCTTTGCGCGACCAAAGAATTATTTAAAACGACATAATCGCCTCTCGTTATTGTTTGGTCTTCAAGGTCAAAGACTCTATATATCCAGTGCGGCAAAGAATTGGACATATTAATCCTATAGCCCTGCAAGTGAAAGACGAATAGAACTAGAATTACTGCACACAAAATAGAACAAAGTTTCAAAAATGTTTTCGTTTTTTCGATGGTTATTGTTATTTTCATCACCAATCAACTCCATCCATACTTTAACGTCAGATTACGCTCATTCGAAATGAAGCGCGAACTCGCTTAACTTGGGGATCCGGCAGGATCCGCCGCGCAATGTCATTAGTTAAGGTTAAATCATTAAAACAAATTGATTTCTCGAAAGAGGCACAGAGGGCAGAGAGAGAAAGACTTTTTTTTACCGTTTCTAAACCAATAACCATTGCTAAATATACGTCGTAGGGGCGACAATTCTGTAGCCACAGACTGTCCGAAAATTGTTCAAGCGCGTCATTAAACCACAATATATAGTGTATTATTTCCATCAAATATACTATATATTGTGGTCGCGAAACGATTTCATTCGATTTTCGGGCGGGATCGCCCGCAAAAACCGCGAAAAAAATGCAAGTAGAATGCACGTACACCCAAGTTCAATAAAGAATACAATCAATTAAGCTGGCAATCGTATTTTTTAACTAAATGACATTGCCTCCCATGTTGGGGTTGAAATTTGCCTATACGTTATAAGAACCAATAACGAAAAGGTTTTAAGCCTGGATACGAAAGATCGGCGCCCCGCCTGACCTCGCTCAGGCACGGTCAGGTTTCTCCAGCAATTTTGTTGGTTCCCTCGTATCCAACGCGAATAAAAGCTTCGCCCGAAATGAAGATAACATTCTGGAATAAGTCGGTTCCTGATTCCGGGGCGGAGCTATCGCTGCGAATTGTTCCCACTTGCATAAACAAGCTTGTGAATTGTTCCACATCGAATTTTTTAGGAGAACGATGATCCGATAATACTATCCCCCAGCACAATGCCCTGAAAGAACGCCCTTCATCCGTGTCGGGAACATTTCGAAGCCAAAATTCAAGCTGAGTTTTCATAGGCGAATAAAGCTCAATGTAAGCGTTTTCCTCTTCTTCTTTGAGCTTCCATTTCTCGTCCAGCGCCCATACGTCGCTCGTTGCTATTGATACAATGAGAAAGATAAACAGAAAATAAAGTTGTTTTGCTACTATTTTTTTCATCTCACTAATTGAACCACGAGCGTTCCTACGAAAATTTTACCGGTAGAATCTACTCCTTCGAGAACCATGTATGTAAGACCCGGATACGTCATTTCTGTCCATTCTGTTTTCGAGGAGAATGAAACCACAAGATCTTCTTTCCCGTCTCCGTTCACATCCTGCATCACGGTTTCCAAAACCGAGCCGCTTATGCTTTCAAGTTCTTCTCCGGAGAACGCCGGATAAAAACGCAATGAGTCTTTGTTAACCGCGCTTATGTCAATTTTTCCGCCTGCAAGAAGGGCAATTTTCATAACGTCTTCGTTGGCAAAGTTGATTTTTTCGCTAATGGCTGCCAGTTGAACGCCTGCAATCCGCGCAGCCAGTTCCCTGGCGCCCTCGACAGCCCTGGAAGACTGCAGTTCGGTGTATTCCGCCATAGCTTTTTTCCCCGCAACTGCATCGCTTGCGTAGATTTCCGCAAATTTACTCTCGATTGCGCTTTGTTCATCCGCCCATTCTTTTTCCAATTTGTCGCGCGCCTCCATGATTTCCGCTCTTACGCTGCGATACTGAGGATCTGCCAGATATTGAAGTTCTTGGAAAGCCCACCAAGCGCGAGAAGGATCGTAGCTCAAATCCGACGCTGCTGGTGAGAAGTGCGTTGCCATTCCTAGTTTTGGTTCAATCCAACTGAACGACGCCGGGACTTGTTCGCTATGCACATACCAAGGAACATATGGCGAAGTGCAGGCATGTCCTGTTGCTTTCCACATCACGGTTAACGCAGGATTTTCGCGCAGTTGAATAACAACGCTCTCTTGCGTACTCGGCGCGCATATCACGCGATTTCTAGTCAGGTGAGGAGAAGGGGCGCTATCTGTAGTCAAGTCGTCCCGCGTTCCATCATAGTGTGTGCGTAATACTTTTTTTACATCGTCCACGCTTATCTTTTTTTCAGTTTTAAATGAAAAAGGTAAATCTTGAGTCTGATCGAATTCTTTTCCTGTCAAAATGGAAATTCCGTGAGCGTGCCTCAAAAGGTTGCTGGGGTGTCTGAAATATTCCGCTCTCTGGTATGTTTCGGCAAAGTCGAAATCTGAAAAATCTCCTTCTTTAGCCGGTTTATACCAACCACGATCAATAGCGTGTTGTACGAGATTCGGAGAAACAATGAAGTTTTCTTTATCGTTAAAATCAATTTTGCGAATTATGTAATGATTTGGAATTACTAAAACTTCGTCGTCCGGTACACGTCTTGCGGCGTAATTTTTCCCGTTCACTACCTGTAGCACCCAAGCTTCATCTTTATCGGCAATCTCGTAAGAACGCCCTGATGAATCATATCCATATTTATCCAATAAAGCGGTTGCGATTTCAACGGCCTCTCTTGCGGTTTTCGCCCTCTCCGCCATGATACGCCGGACGCCGTGTTTTATGCCGCCTTCGGTAAGTGCAGGCTCTGTTTCTATTGATGGCCAACAACTGTTACTGACGATTGCGACGCCCCATTCATTGATAAAACCATCGCTGAAAGACGATCCCGGATACGGAGCGCGCGTTTCCGTCCAAAAATAAGCCCACGTTTCCTCTACCTGAGGGATTTTTGCATTCGGACCTTCAAAAAGCACAAGCTCGCCCGCCGCATGTTTCGCCCTAGGTACATAGTACTGCACCATTATTAAAGGAGGATCATTGTCCTCGTTATGTCCTAATAAAACTTCGCCGGTAGCCGAGGCTTTCTTACCTACAATTACGGCTGTACATGCGCTTGCCGCTTCTGCCAATAAGGGTAAAACCATTGCAACCAATAACAAAATAGCCACACGTCTTTTCATAATTTTTCCTCCTTCAAATTTACTTTTCTCCATGTTCATTTAACAGGAAAAGCAACCTGCCGACTTTTTTAATCTTCCACCCATTTTTGATTTTCCTGTTGCTCTATTTTACGACACCACGTAAAAGAAATCCAATTATTTTAGCCGTCGGGTTAAAAAAGTAACAGAGGGTAAAAGAGCAAGAATAAGAAATCTTGCCTTTTGTCTGTTGCGAACTCCATTATGCCTTAACTTAATAACATTGGGGGCGTCCGCACTCCTAAAACAATGTTTAAGTCAATGAGTATGAATAAGGCGTTTATTCATTGTGTTTACGCAGACATTTTTATCATCAGTTGGAAAAATCCTTATATCACATCCATTGAGTACGCGTCCGATTGGTAAATTAAAGAGCGTTTCTGAAATGTTTTGAGCGTCAAACCGCAACGAGCGTACATGGAGTGAAAGCGCGCTTCCATCATACGACGCCCTGAAATCCAGAACATCCTCATTTTCAAACATGGCTTCCTCAAGTTCGGACAGTATAAGCGTCCGCCCGTTTGGGAGCCGTACGCCATCTCTCAGCCGACGCTTGATTTTACCCATTACGGGATATTTGCCCCCGGGCAGTATCAACCTTGCTAAATCTCCCGTCCGATAACGTATCAGAGGCATTGCTTCCGTATTCAGTGAAGTGAAAACTACCTCGCCGTATTCTCCTTGCGGCAGAACAACTCCAGTTAACGGATCGACGATTTCAAACATAAAGTCGTTATGCCTCATATGATAACCGTCGCGAGCCTTTGAATAAACGCCGCCCCCAAAGCACATCTCAGTCATTCCGTAATGCTCGTACACGCGGCAGCTAAGATTGCTCTCAATTGAACTGACAAGACTCTCCGCTGCATAATCGGCGCTTACCAACACGCTGTGCAGACCTGATATGCTCCCGCCTTTGTGACGGCAAAGCCTCGAAAGCTCCAGGATCTGCTGCGGCATTCCAGCTATTACGTTTATTCTTTGACTTGACAAATAATGAAATAAATCTTCGAAATCCGAGATTATTCCATATTTGAGCGGAGTAGCGCCTAACCTGACAAGCCCATCGGAAAGCAACCTCCCGATACTGCCTTCTTTTTCCCCCGGGAACAGAATGAGGACTGAATCGTTTTCCAATGTAAATTCCATCATTCCGTGGTGAAAGAAATCAACCGCAGCGGATAGATCCTTTCCGGTGAAAAAAACGCGCTTTGGCGGCGCTGTCGATCCGGACGTTTCAAGCGTCACAACTTTGCTTATCCTACTTTGCCCCACACACAACATTTCCGGTGAAAATTGTTCAATATCCCTAGGGAACGTAAACGGAAGCTCGCTCACGGAGGAAAATCCGTTTTTGAAATTTACAAGTCGTTCTCTGTAAAACGAGCTGTACGCTATTGCATATTTCACAACTGCACGCACCTTGCCCAACTGATATTGCAAAAGGTCGTTTAAATCTGCAGCGCCCGTTATCTCTTCTACCCTGCTGTCCACAAACGAAAAGCTCATGCTACGCGTTTGCCGTATTCGGTCCAGACCCTTTGCCGGTCAGCTCCGTGATTTTTAAAACATTTTCCAATACAGCGCGCAACTCGTTCACGCTCAAATTATTACTGCAAACGATATTCTGAACGAACTCCGCGCATTTCTCGCGCTTGTCCATTTTTTCACCCCAGTTTATGTAAAAATTCGCTGAATTAACTTACTTTAATATATAATAATAATGAAATATACAATAAACAATGTACAATTAATCATTTTTTTCACAGTATTCAAGAAAAAAAGAAAATGCTGATAAGGTGGGGAGTTTTATGTTGAAAAAAATATTAGTAATAAACGGAATTTCACAGGTAGTTATCGTCAATCCCGAAACATCTCTGGCTGATGTATTACGAGAACAACTCTTTTTAACAGGCTGTAAAGTGGGCTGCCGCCAGGGTCAGTGCGGCGCGTGTTCTATTATACTGGACGGAAAACTCGTTAGATCCTGCGTTGTGAAAATGAGCAAGGTTCCGGAACATGCCTCAATTGAAACAATTGAGGGTATTGGTTCTCCGTCATGCCTGCATCCGCTGCAACTGGCATGGATGAAACATGGCGGCGCTCAGTGCGGCTTTTGCAGCCCAGGTTTCATTATGTCGGCAAAAGCTTTACTTGCTCAAAACGCGTCGCCGACAAGAAAAGAAGTCAGAGAATGGTTTGAAGTAAACCGGAACGCCTGCCGCTGCACGGGTTATAAACCTCTGGTGGACGCGGTAATGGATGCCGCCGCCGTAATGCGCGGCGAGGGCAAAAAAGAAGATATGCTTTTCAAACCGAAGGACAATGTAATTTTTGGCACAACATACCACAGACCAAGCGCCCTCGCAAAAGTAACAGGTCAGTGCATGTTCGGCGCGGACGAAGCGCTTCATCTTCCAGACGACGCTCTCCGTCTGGCTCTTGTTCAAGCTGAAGTTTCCCACGCGAATATCAAAGGCATAGACACGTCCGAAGCTGAAAAAATGCCGGGCGTTTACAAAGTAATAACACATAAGGATGTCGTTGGCAAAAACCGCATAACCGGATTGATAACGTTTGCTACAAACAAGGGCGACGGCTGGGACAGACCTATCCTCTGCGATAAAAAAATATTCCAGTACGGGGATGCGGTTGCCATTGTAGCCGCTGATACTGTCGAGCACGCAAAAGCCGCTGCAAAAGCCGTTAAGTTAGACCTTGAGCTTCTTCCGGCGTATATGAGCGCGCCCGCCGCGATGGAGGACGACGCGATTGAGATACATCCCGGCGTTCCCAACAATTATTTTACAATTCCTGTGATAAAAGGCGAGGATACTGCCCCCATCATGGAAAAAGCGGACTATATTGTGGAAACAAGCACATACTGCAGCCGACAGCCGCACCTTGTAATAGAACCGGACTGTGGATACGCTTATTATGATGAAGACGGCTATCTCACTATTCACTCAAAGAGTATAGGTATCCACCTTCACCTGTTCATGATAGCCGAGGGTCTTGGCGTGGCGACGGACAAGCTGCGCCTTGTTCAGAACAGAGCGGGCGGAACGTTTGGCTACAAATTCAGCCCGACGATGGAGGCGCTTCTCGGCGTGGCGGCTATGGCGACTAAAAAACCTGTTTCGCTGGTATACGACATGCACCAGACTATCACTTATACAGGCAAGCGCTCGCCGGGTTTTATCAATATAAAACTCGGGGCGGACAAAGACGGCAAACTGCTTGCAATGGAAGCAAACGGTATGATAGACCATGGTCCTTATTCCGAGTTCGGCGATTTGTTGACGCTTCGCCTCTGTCAGTTTATTGGCGCGGGTTACGATATCAAAAACATAAGGTCAATCCATAAGACTGTTGCAACAAACCATGCGTGGGGCAGCGCGTTCCGCGCTTACGGCTCTCCTCAGAGCTTCCTTGCGAGCGAGATAGCCATGGATATGCTTGCCGAAAAAATAGGAATGGATCCGTTTGATTTGCGATATGTAAATATTTACCGCTCGGGCGCGACTACCCCTAACGGCTGTGAACCTGATGTTTACTGCCTTGAGAAAATGTTCGACATGCTTCGCCCGAAATATGAGGAAGCAAAAAAACGCGTGAAGGAAATGTCAAACGATAAAGTGAAATACGGCGTTGGGCTTTCGCTGGGCATATACGGCTGCGGTCTTGACGGAGTTGACAGTTCCGAAGCTCATGCAGAATTAACTCCGCATGGCGTAACAATTTATGATTCCTGGGAAGACCATGGGCAAGGCGCCGATATCGGCACACTGACGTTTGCACACGAAACGTTGCGTCAGGCAGGTTTCACTCCTGAGAATATCAAACTAGTGATGAACGATACGAAGATTACGCCAAATTCCGGTCCGGCAGGAGGAAGCCGCTCCAACGTCGTTACGGGCAACGCCATAAAAGCAGCCTGCGAAAACCTTTTGAAAGCAATGAGGAAGGACGACGGCTCATATCGCTCGTATGACGAGATGGTGGCAGCCGGTAAGGAACTGAAATACGTAGGCGCATGGTCGGCGGCCGCATGTACTAACTGCAGTCTTGAAACCGCGCAAGGCAATCCGTTCTCCGTTTATATGTACGAGTTGTTCATGCCGGAAGTCTCGGTTGAGCTTGAAACGGGCAAAGTTCAGGTGGTCAAGTTCACGACAGTTGCCGACCTGGGAACGATAGTTAATAAAAGCGTTGTCGACGGTCAGATTTACGGCGGATTAGCGCAGGGAATAGGGCTTGCGCTCTCCGAAGACTTTGAGGACCTTAAGAAACATACGTCGCTTGCCGCATGCGGCTTGCCTTATTCAAACAGTATCCCCGACGATATGGAGATAATATACTTAGAAACTCCGAGACCGTACGGTCCTCACGGCGCGGCGGGAGTCGGAGAGGCGCCTCTTACTGCTCCTCACCCCGCAATATTAAACGCGATATATAATGCAACGGGAGCAAGAATAACCTCGGTTCCGGCGCTTCCAGAAAAAGTAAAGGCGGCTCTTGACGCTCTTAAATAGACAGTGGTTAGCATTGCCCATGGATGGGCAGGCTCCGCGAAGGACATGGATGTCCGAGAGCGGAGTGGACAGTGGTTAGTGGACAGTAAAAGACAAAGGCAAAACAATCTCTCGAGAGAGGCGAGAGAGAGGGAAAAGAGAGATAAAAGAGAGAAAAGGAACAAAGGTGAAGACGTCAACCATATGAATGAATATCAACTAGTGAAGGTCGGTCACCAACAACTGCGTCCGAAAAAGGACATAGAAGGTAGGGACGGTTGTCCATTGGATTTTATTAACCACAACCATTGCCCCGTAGAACTGTTGGGGACGCACACTCTCGCGTCCCGTTCTGATAACCGGAACGATCCTGTGGAGATCAGTCGCGGGCGCGCCGCCCCTCCACGGAGGACGACCACCCCGTCCGCTTGTCGGCGTCCGCCCCTCCACGAAGGGGAATTGTCCGTGAGCGGCATGGGTCGTAGTGGCGCAGCGCGCAGCGCGTCCATTGCCGGAAATGTTCTGGGGCGCGCGTGTTATAGCCCTATTTCAGGAGGGTTTTTATGAGCGATATGATTTCCAAAGAATTAACCAAAGTCGAAGACATCTGCATACAGGACGCGCCCCCTGCGTGCGTCGCTAAATGTCCTGTGCATGTTGACGCGCGAGGAATGATAAACGCGGTAAGATCGGGTGATTTTGCAGGAGCGTATAAGCTTTTTTCGGCAGTTGTACCTTTTCCGCGAATTATTGCGGCAACATGCCCTCGTGTCTGCGAGGGCGTTTGCGCTCGCGCAAGTTTAGGCGGAGCGCTTCAAATCAGAGCGCTTGAGTGCGCCTGCGTTAAATATGGTTATAAAAAAAGCGTTTTAAACAAAGCGTTTCTACCAAAGAGAAACGAAAAAATCGCAGTAGTCGGCGGCGGATTGAGCGGACTTACAGCAGCTTATTATTTAAGGCGCAAAGGGCTGCACGTTGATGTTTACGAAAAATCCGATAAGCTGGGCGGGAAATTGAAGGATTTGCTCCCGCAGGAGACTATAGACGACGATATTTCAATTCTTTTTGAGCTTGATGTTAACACTTTATACAATGAGGAAGTTAAGGACGTTTCCGAAATTGAGAGCAAATATGATGCAATTTATTGCGCAACCGGAACTTTTGATTTCAGCATCGAAAGCGACACTTTTTATGTCAGGGATAATTTGTTTGCGGGCGGAAGCGGACGGACGGAAGAGTATTCGAGTATAGTTTCATTGTCGGACGGAAAGCGCGCGGCAACGTCAATCGAAAGGCAGTTGCAGCAAGTTTCCAAATCCTTCGGGCGTGAAAATGAAGGCTCATACGATACGCAGTTTCAAGTGAACGCAGACGGCGTTGAACGAAAAAGTCCAATCGCGGCGACAAGTGAATGTTTCAGCAAAGAAGAAGCAATTGCTGAAAGCGAGCGCTGTATTGATTGCCGTTGCGAGGAGTGTACAAAGGGCTGCACATTTTTGGCCTACTATAAAACAAACCCGAAAAAATTCATTCGCGAGGTGAGAAACTGTCTTGCTATTTCGGTTGGTAACCGTTTCGCGAACGAGGCTATCAACTCTTGTTCGGAGTGCGGTTTTTGCGGCGCAGTCTGCCCTGTTGGGCTTGACACTGGAATCGTATGCGCGGATGCGAAGGTGAAAATGGTGGAAACTAACAAAATGCCTCCATCGGCGCACGATTTCGCTCTTAACGACATGGCTCACTCAAACGGGGACGATTGCGCGCTTGTAAAACATCAGCATGGTCATTCAAAAAGCAGTTATGTTTTTTTCCCTGGCTGCCAAATAGGCGCCACCGCGCCGGATATCGTCAAAAAAACATACGCCGATTTGTGCGGGAGGCTTTCAGGAGGCGTTGGTTTTATTTCAGGCTGTTGCGGCGCCATAGCAAAATGGGCTGCACAAAGCGAGCTTTTTAGCGATTCTCTAAATAGGCTTGTAAGTATTTGGAGTGAAATGGGAAAACCGGAAGTGATAACGGCATGTCCCACATGCTATCATGTATTTTCTGAACATACGCCGGAGATAAAAATATCGGGAATATGGGATGTATTTAGGGAATCAGGACTACCCGCCGTTGCAAGAAAACCCCTGACATTGGCTATTCACGACGCTTGCACAACCCGCAAACAGGCGACTATTCATTTTACTGTAAGGGAACTGCTCAAAGAAATGGGAATGGTAACGGAAGAACTTAAATATTCACATGAATTAACGCAGTGCTGCGGCTATGGCGGGCTGACAGGATTTGTAAATCATGAACTTTCCGACAAAACCGCAGAGGCGAGAATAACGCAAAGCCCAAGTGATTTCGTAGTTTATTGTATCAACTGCCGCGACAGATTTATGGCAAACGGCAAAAAAGCGTATCATCTTCTTGAACTTTGCTACGGAGCGCAGGACGGCGAAATAAGGAAATTCAGTTGGTCGGAAAGAAGGCGCAACAGAGAAAATTTAAAGCGCGAGCTTTTAAATGAATTTTGGGGAGAAAAAATGGAAGAACATGTTGATTGCGAAATAAGCTTTGAAGGAAACACTCGCAAACTCATTGAAAAAAGAATGATACTTTTAAGCGATATAAGAAGAGTTATTATGAACGCTGAAACCACAGGGAAAAAACTGATAGACTGCGAAACAGGCAATTACATTGCCACAAGGAAAGTGGGAAAAGTGATGTTTTGGGTATGGTATAAGCCGACCGAAAGAGGGTATGCCGTTCATAAAGCTTACAGCCACCGGATGAAAATTGAGGGGATGTGAACGTAAAGTGAACAACAGCTTCCAACACGCCAACGAATACGTCCCAGACCTGAAGGGTAAAATTATCTGCGTTTCCTGTGATGTGGAATTGTCGCCAAAAACCGTTAC
>Ga0099364_10002136_pt1 | contig 31809 bp, 25 predicted proteins | sample TergutTh196P3_FD_73070 | JGI IMG/M metagenome (GOLD analysis project Ga0099364, IMG submission 73070) | Microcerotermes parvus P3 segment gut microbial communities from Pointe-Noire, Republic of the Congo - Th196 P3 | ecosystem: Host-associated > Arthropoda: Insects > Digestive system > Gut ... | reverse complement strand
GACGGACACGCACCCGGACTTACCGGCGATGCCCTACAACAATACGCCCAAACCGGCATCACGACCGACCACGAATGCACCACTCTTAAAGAGGCAGAGGAAAAAATCCGTGCAGGCATGAAGATCCTGATTCGCGAGGGCAGTGCTGCCAAAGACTTTGAGAACCTGCATCCTCTCATCAACAAATACCCGGACATGGTCATGCTTTGTGCCGACGACCTTCATCCCGATGATTTGTTACGCGGACATATCAACACTCTCGTCGCAAGAGGCATCGCCAAAGGGCTGGACTTGTTCTCGCTATTGCGTGCTGCTACGCTGAATCCGGTGAGGCATTACCAAATCAATCTGGGCTTGTTGCAAGTAGGGGATAGTGCTGATTTTATTGTGGTGGATGACTTGAAAAAATTTGCAATTCGACAATCTTTTTTACAGGGTGTTGAGGTGTTTAATGACGATAAAAATAGGGGAGGAGTATCCTCTAAATCGCCGGTGTTATCAAGCTATCCCAACAGTTTCAATGCATCGAAAATAACCGCATCCGACATAGAAGTGATCGCCACTTCCGAGCAGATGAAAGTCATACAAGCCATCGACGGCGAACTGCTGACCAAACAACTGCTTTGCCCTGTAACGAAAGGGCTTCCGGTGGTTCCGAATACCGAAACCGACATCCTAAAAATCGTTGTTCTCAATCGCTACGGACTCGCGAAACCCGCAGTAGGATTCATTCACGGCTTTGGTTTGAAACAGGGTGCGTTGGTTTCAACGGTGGCACATGATAGTCACCACATCGTTGCTGTGGGCTGTGATGATGCGGCTTTGGTCGAAGCCATCAATCATGTCATCGACCTGAAAGGCGGATTAGTGGCGTATTCCGATGGAATGATGACCGACTTGCAATTGGATATTGCAGGCTTGATGTCATCGGCTTCAGGCGAGGAAGTCGCACGTGCCTACGAAAATCTCAACAAGGCTGCATCCCGCATGGGCTCTACGCTTCACGCACCATTTATGACACTTGCATTCATGGCATTGTTGGTCATTCCCGAACTAAAACTTGGCGACAAGGGGCTGTTCGATGTTCAACAATTTGGGTGGACGGAGCTTTTTTCGTAACTCTTTTGTCATTTCAAATTTTTTTCGTATCTTTGCAAAAAATTAAACCATAAAATGCCTATGAACAAAACGTGCTGAAAAGCACGAAAAACATATAAAAAAATAGCGTTTTGCTATATTCTTGTTCCAGAAATGTAGGAAGTTTCGAGAGAATTACAAGAATAAGCGTAAATGCCGCAGAAATGCGGGTTTGCTTATTTGTAATTCGGGTATTTTCCTACAACCTCTGGAGCGGATAATGTAAGTCCGCTTTTTTTATTGCCCGAAATCAAAAATCTAAACCAAAATACTTATGAAAAAAATCACCCTAATTTTAATCCTTATCGCTACTTTTGCGACCAAAAGTTTTGCGTATTGTCCTATTCCGCAATGGTGCCCATCAGCCCCCTTGCATCAAACTCTTTGTCCCGGCGACACGATAGAAACTATTGAATTTCCATCGGTGATAGCTAAAACTCTGATCATCAATTGGTGGACGGATGGCACACGTTTCGCGTCTATCAACACGCCCGACGGTATCACGGTTTCGGGTCCGCCCGATAATCGGGAACATTTGGCACCTGTTTCCATTAAAGGTGCACCGACAGTTGCAGGCACGCACCACTACACCGTAAGCAATACCTGTGGCGTGGAGTTGCTACATGGTAGCATAACACTCAATGCTGCACCGTCGCCAACAGGCTGCGACTTTTGTACATCGGAAAGAAACCTTGTCAACATCACTTCGGCAAGTTTTGCAACCGCTCAAACATGGAGCCCTGGCACTTCGTCGTTGGTTTGGTCTGATGCGGTGATTTCACCTCAATGCACGCCAAGAGGCGATGCTTACAATGGCGGGGCTGACCCGAATTTCAATGTAGATTGCCGTGATCCCACCAATGGTTTTAATGGTCATTACTTCTCTTGGTGTGCAGTGATGAAGTTTGCGGACATCCTTTGTCCGGGTGATTGGCGGGTGCCGACTACAGCAGAGTTTTTGGAGTTGCATCTAACTCTTGGTCATTCGGCTCCTGAGACACAGACAGGTTACGTACCCGTAATTGCGAGCACCTATATGGGTACTACCGGCACTGGCGGTGCCGGTGGTGTTACGGAAAATCACGGAGGCTCTTGGGGGGGCTCCCGCTTTACTGCGGACGCGGCGGATCTCCCGAGTGCGAGTTCGAGCTACTGGTCGTCGTCTGAGTATTCTTCCTCGCGTGCGTTCAACCTGCACTACAATAGGTTGGATGTGTGGCCTCAGCGCAGCTACAATAAGTTTATCGGGTTCGCCTTGCGCTGTGTGCGGGATGTTCCTTAGTGATTAGTGATTAGTGGATAGTGATTAGTAGGGGCGGCATTTATGATTTATGAATTATGAATTATGAATGCGATTTGGCACAGCGTAAAAAAACCATGAGGTCGCAAAGCGACCGAATACGTTACCTGCGGAAATGTCAGAGCGTAGCGGCGACGTATTTCCTGCAAAGAGTTTTTTTGAATACTTTTTTTGCTCTCAAAAAAAGTATTAAGAAAAAAGCAATAAAAAAAACAAAATGCAGAGCATTTTGTTTTTTTTTCGTATCTTTGCATTACGAAAAACAAAAAAAATGGCAAACTCTTACGAAAAAGCAGGCGTGAATCTCGAGGCAGGTTATGAAGTTGTTCGACGTATAAAAAAACATGTTAAATCTACCGAAAGGCTTGGTGTTATGGGCAATATCGGGGCTTTTGGCGGAATGTTCGACCTCTCTGCACTTAACGTGAAAGAGCCTGTTCTGGTCAGCGGAACGGATGGCGTGGGAACGAAATTGAAACTTGCTTTCGAACTTGAAAAGCACGATACAATCGGCATTGATGCGGTTGCGATGTGCGTAAACGATGTGTTGGCACAGGGTGCGGAGCCGTTGTTTTTCTTGGATTACGTAGCCGTTGGTAGCAACGAACCTGCGAAAATCGAAGCCATTGTGAGTGGTGTTGCAGAAGGTTGCCGTCAAGCGGGATGTGCACTCATCGGTGGCGAAACCGCTGAAATGCCCGGTATGTATGATGATGGAGAATATGACATAGCAGGATTCACATGTGGTGTGGTTGAAAAATCGAAATTGATTGATGGCTCGAAAGTCGCTGTTGGCGATGTGTTGGTGGGAATTGCATCAAGTGGTGTGCACTCCAACGGATTTAGTTTGGTACGCAAAATTGTGAAAGATGCTAATCTCAATTTAGATGAAAAATATCCCGAATTTAATGGAAAAACTCTTGGTGAGATTTTGATTACACCGACAAAAATATACATCAAGCCTGTTCTCGAAGTCGTTGCCAAATGCGATGTTCACGGCATTAGCCACATTACCGGAGGGGGTTTCGATGAAAACATTCCACGTATTTTGAAAGACGGACAAGGCGTTGAAATCAAAGTCAATTCTTGGGACATTCTACCGATATTTTCATTCTTCGAAAAGCACGGCAAAATCAATCATCGCGAGATGTTCAACATTTTCAATATGGGTATCGGAATGGTCATCGCTCTAAGCGAAACCGAAGCTAATAAAGCGATAGAGATATTGAATTCGTATGGCGAAAAAGCAACAATCATTGGAAAAATCATAAACGGAGAGGGCGTAACATTTGTATAAAAAAATTGCCATATTCGCAAGTGGAAATGGCTCTAATTTCGAAGCCATCGCACAAGCGTGTGCCAACGGCAGATTGAATGCTGAAGTTGTGCTGTTGATTTGCGATAATCCAAACGCTTTGGTGATAAAAAGAGCAGAAAAATTCAATATCCCTGTTTTCAAATTTGAGCCTAAAACTTACGCCAATAAAGCCGAATACGAAACAGAGATTGTACAAATTCTGAAAAAACAAACCATTGATTTGATTTGTCTTGCCGGTTATATGCGTTTGGTTTCGGAAGTTTTACTCAACGAATACGAGGGCAAAATTATCAATATCCATCCGTCGCTTTTGCCCACTTTCAAAGGGTTGAACGCTATCGAACAAGCCTATCATTCCGGTGTAAAAATAACCGGCGTAACTACACATTTTGTTGACAAAACCATAGATGGCGGAAAAATTATTGACCAAGTTTCGGTAGCCATTGACAACTGCGAATTGCAAGAATTAGAGGAGAAAATACATGCGGTGGAGCACGAATTATACATACAAACGATAAAAAAACTTTTATGAGAGCACTAATCAGCGTCAGCGACAAAACAGGCGTAGCGGAATTTGCAAAAAACTTGCAAAATTTCGGTTGGGAAATTATCGCCACCGGTGGAACGATGAAACTTTTGCAAGACGAAGGGGTCAACGTGATTAACATTAGCGATATAACCGGTTTTCCGGAAATTTGCGATGGCAGAGTGAAAACGTTGCATCCCAACGTTCATGGCGGACTTTTGGCTCGTCGTGATGATCAAAGTCATCTGCAAGCGTTGAAAGAAAACAAGATCGAATTTATTGATATGGTTTGCGTGAATCTTTATCCATTCAAGGAAACGATTTCCAAACCTGATGTAACGATGGCGGACGCCATTGAAAACATTGATATTGGCGGGCCTTCGATGTTGCGAAGTGCTGCGAAAAATTACAAAGATGTAACTGTTGTTTGCGATCCGCAAGATTATTCGCATATCATTTCAGAAATTCGCGAAAACGGCAACACTACGCCTGACACACGTTTGCAATTATCTGCGAAAGCGTTTGCACATACGGCGGTTTATGATTCGGGTATTGCGACGTATTTGCAAGGTGTTGTTGTAGAGGCGAGGCATGCCTTACCTGAAAAGATATTCTTGAATTTCGAACTGGCACAATCTCTCCGTTACGGCGAAAATCCGCACCAATCGGCGAAATTTTACAAACAAGATACACGCGTTCCTTATTCGCTCGCGTTCGCCAAACAACTTCACGGCAAGGAACTTTCTTACAACAATATCCAAGATGCGAACGCTGCTCTTAACATCGTGATGGAATTCGACGAGCCGTTTTGTGCGGGTTTGAAACACATGAATCCTTGCGGTGCTGCGGTTGGAAAAGACGTGCTCGAAACATGGGAAAAAACTTACGAGGCTGATCAAGTGAGTATCTTTGGCGGTGTTGTGGCGTTCAATCGCGAAGTGGACGAAAAAACCGCGACTGCGATGAAACCCGTTTTTCTTGAAATCATTATTGCACCTGCATTTTCAGAGGGTGCGTTAAGCGTTTTAACCGCTAAGAAAAACCTTCGACTTTTGACAGTTGATATGTCAAAAAAAATCGAAAATCCGCAACAAGTCGTGAGTGTCAACGGCGGAATTTTAGTGCAAGATTTAGATACGAAAACAGTAAACGTAACGGCTGAAATGACCGCCACAACTAAACAGCCGACCGACGCACAATTGCGAGATATGAATTTCGGTTGGCGAATTGTGAAACACGTAAAATCAAACGCTATTGTTGTTGTGAAAAACGGCTGTACCGTTGGCGTTGGAGCAGGTCAAATGAATCGTGTAGGTTCTGCAGAAATCGCACTCAAACAAGCAAACGAAAAAGGCATAACAAGCAATTTAGTGTTGGCTTCTGATGGATTTTTTCCGTTCGACGACACTGTTACACTCGCCGCCCAGTACGGCGTTGAGGCGATCGTTCAACCCGGCGGAAGTGTACAAGATGAAGCTTCTATCACAAAAGCAAACGAACTCAATATCGCCATGGCACTAACCGGAATGCGACATTTCAAACATTAAAACATGATGTTTCGACAGTTCTATATTCGCACCCGATTGTCGAACAATGCAAATAAAAAAAACAAAACATGAACGTATTAGTCATAGGCTCCGGCGGCAGAGAACACGCTATCGTAGACGCCCTTTCGAAATCGAAAAAAGTTTCGAAAATCTATTGTGCACCGGGCAATGCAGGAATCGCCAAACAGGCGGAATTAGTGGCATTGAAAGATACCGATGTTGAAAAACTTGTGGCGTTTGCTGTTGAAAAAAATATGGATCTTACTGTTGTGGGACCTGAAACATCGCTCGCAGCAGGCATTACAGATGTTTTCAGAGAAAACAATTTGCGAATTTTCGGACCAAGTAAAAACGCTGCACAAATTGAATCGAGCAAACGTTTTGCAAAAAATTTGATGATAAAATATAACATACCAACCGCTGCTTACGAAGTTTTTACCGATTTCGAAAAAGCCTTGAATTATGTGAAATCAAAACCGTTTCCTGCCGTGTTAAAATACGACGGATTGGCTGCCGGCAAAGGTGTTGTCATTGCTGAAAACCTTGATGAGGCTGAGATTGCGTTGAAAGATATGTTGGTGAATGATAAATTTGGCGAAGGTAAAGTGGTGATCGAAGATTTTTTGGAAGGTCCTGAATTTTCGTTTTTGTGTTTGGTCAACGGAACGGAGGTTTATCCGATGCCATTGACGCAAGATCACAAGCGTGCATTCGATGGCGACAAAGGTCCGAACACCGGCGGAATGGGCGTTTACGGACCACTTCCATTCATCACCGAAGACGACAAAAAATTTGCATTGGAAAACATTATGAAACCCACAGCAGAGGCGATGATGAAAGAAGGCATTCCCTTTTCCGGCGTGCTTTACGGCGGGTTGATGAAAACCCAAAACGGTATCAAAGTAATCGAATTTAATGCACGTTTCGGAGATCCGGAAACAGAGATTATTTTACCGAAATTAAAGAGCGATATTTTCGATGTTTTTTGCGGAATTGCCGACGGAAAACACATCGAAATCGAGTGGGACGATTATCCGATTTTAGGAATTGTGATGGCATCAAAAGGTTATCCCGACCATTACGAAAAAGGTTTTGAAATCAAAATTCCCAATGATATCGAAACCACGATTTATCACATGGGAACAACCGAAAAAAACGGAAAATTGCTTACGGCAGGCGGTCGAGTGATGATTGTTATCGGACAAGGAAAAGACCTGAATGATGCTCGTATCAAGGCATTGGAATCTGTTAAAAAAATAGAATGCGAAAATCTGTTTTATCGCACAGATATTGGGTTAAAATAAATTCTCAATTCTCAATAAAATTTTGTATCTTTGTACTCTAAATAATCCTCAAAAATGAACAAATCTACCCCAAAAATCAAAAAAGAAATTATCAATTTCAACCAAAAAATAGTGTCAAACGGTTTGACGTTTGATGATGTTTTGCTTGTTCCCGGACGGAGCGAAATTCTACCTCACGAGGTTAAACTGAATACCAAACTTTGCAACGGAATCGAACTCAATATCCCGCTCATCAGTGCGGCGATGGACACCGTTACCGAACACCGTCTTGCCGTAGCAATTGCCAGAGAAGGCGGTATTGGGATTATTCATAAAAATATGAGTATTGACGAACAATCCGTTCAAGTGGACAAAGTGAAACGCAGTGAGCACGGCGTGATTACAGAACCGTTTTATCTGCATCCGAAAAATCCGGTTACAGATGCTGTGGAATTGATGAAAAAATACAAAATTTCGGGCGTTCCCATTGTTGAAAAAGACGGTAAATTAGTTGGTATTATTACCAATCGAGATTTGAGATTTGAAACGAATTTCAATCAACCGATTTCAAACGTGATGACGAAGGAAAGGCTTGTTACCGCACCTGTTGGCACAACTTTGAAAGAGGCGACAAAAATTTTGGCGAAACATCGTGTGGAAAAACTTCCGTTGATTGACAAAGATTTCAAACTTAAAGGACTTATCACGATTAAAGATATCGAAAAAATTATTCAATATCCGAATGCATCGAAAGATAAAAAAGGACGATTGTTGGTAGGTGCAAGCGTTGGAACTTCTACGGATACAATGGATAGAGTGAAGGCTCTCGTTGATGCACAAGTTGATGTGTTGGCGGTGGACACGGCACACGGACACAGTGAAAAAGTTCTAAAAATTATTGAAAAAATTAAACATCGTTATCCGAAACTGCCGATTATCGGGGGAAACGTGGCAACTGCAGCTGCAACCAAAGATTTAATCAAGCACGGTGCGGATATTATCAAAGTGGGTATTGGTCCGGGTTCGATTTGCACCACGCGTGTGATAGCAGGTATTGGTGTTCCGCAACTTTCGGCGATTATAGATTGTGCGGAGGAAGCCGAAAAACACGGTAAAACAATTATTGCCGATGGCGGTATTAAATTCTCCGGCGATATCACCAAAGCCATTGGTGCCGGTGCCAATGCGGTGATGTTGGGCAGTATGTTTGCAGGAACGTTTGAAAGTCCGGGTGAAGTAGAAATTTATCAAGGCAGGAGTTACAAATCTTATCGAGGTATGGGCTCGCTTGCCGCGATGAATGCGGGAAGCAAAGACCGATATTTTCAATCGGATGCCACAAAATTTGTTCCCGAAGGCGTTGAAGGACGTGTGCCTTATCGCGGCACATTGTCGGAAATCGTATTTCAATTAACAGGCGGTTTGCGTTCGGGAATGGGCTATTGCGGAGTCGAAACAATTGACGAATTGCGACACAACGCAACATTCACAAAAATCACATCCGCCTCGTTAATCGAAAGTCATCCGCATGATATTTCCGTCACAAAAGAGGCACCGAATTATAGTGTAACTTCGAAATAACCCGTATCGGTGTATTCCCTTGTTCGACAACAATAGAATCGCCACCGAACGGAGAAATCACTAAAATTACAAAGGGCGGGTTTTTTCAAACCCGCCCTTGTAATTTTTACGACCAATTCTGTTCAGCGAATCGCTTGTACTGGTTGTAACGCCATTTCGCATTTTCCTCTGCGGCTTTGAACAAGGCATCTGCCTCAGCCGGAAACGATTGTTTAAGCGAACTGTAGCGAACTTGACCATCAATATACGTTTGGAATTTACTGAAATCAGGCTCCTTGCTTTCGAGAACGAACGGATTTTGTCCTTGCTCTGCCAAACGTGGATCGTATTTCCACAAATGCCAGTAACCGCATTCAACAGCACGTTTACTATCCAACGTTGTAGTTCCCATACCGCTTTTCAAACCGTGGTTGATACATGGCGAGTATGCAATAACAATCGATGGTCCATTGAATTCCTCAGCCTCTTTCATCACTCTGAAAGCCTGAGCATAATCCGCACCAATCGCAATTTGTGCAACGTAAACATAACCGTAACTCATCGCAATAACGCCCAAATCTTTTTTACGAATGCGTTTTCCGGCAGCAGCAAATTTCGCAATCGCAGCAACAGGCGTAGATTTCGACGCTTGACCTCCGGTGTTTGAATAAACTTCGGTATCCATGACCAAGATATTCACATTATCGCCGGACGCAATCACGTGATCCAATCCACCGAAACCGATATCGTAAGCCCATCCGTCGCCACCAAAAATCCAATGCGATTTTTTGATGAGATATTGGCTGTACTTGTTGATTTCTTTGCAATACTCACATTCGCCTTTTGCGATACGCGGTTTGATTTTATTAGAAATTTCAATCGATTTTTCGCCGTTGTTTTTGTTAGCAATCCACTCTGCAAACAAACCTGACAATTCTGCGGAACATTTTTTCTCATCAATTGCAGCTTTCATCAAACGCTCGATGCGATCACGAATATTCGTGGTTGCAAGCGACATACCATAACCAAACTCGGCAGGATCTTCAAATAACGAGTTCGCCCAAGCAGGACCATGACCGGTTTTGTAGTTCGCCGTGTAAGGCATCGAAGGACAAGAGCCGCCGTAAATCGACGAGCATCCTGTTGCATTTGCAACGGTCATACGCTCACCGAACAACTGCGTGATAAGCTTGATATACGGCGTTTCCCCGCAACCTGTACACGCTCCTGAAAACTCGAACAACGGTTGTGCAAACTGACTGCTCTTAACGTTTTTGAATTTGTCGGTCAACTCACTTCTGTAAGGAATCGTTTTATCAATATAATTCCAACGTTCGATTTCAGCCTCTTGTGTTGCAATTGGTTTCATCTCTAACGCTTTGGTTTTCGCAGGACAAATATCCACACAGTTTCCGCAACCCATACAATCAAGCGGACTCAACTGCATGCGATATTGATAACCTTCGAATTCTTTGCCAATCGCTTTGACCACATTTGTTCCGGCAGGACATTTTTTCACTTCGTCCTCCGTCATCAAGAACGGACGGAGCGTAGCGTGAGGACAAATGTACGAACATTGATTACACTGAATACAATTTGCGGCATTCCATTCGGGAACGTTTACGGCAACACCGCGTTTTTCGTACTTCGATGTACCCGCAGGGAATGTACCGTCTTCGCGACCTTTGAACGCACTCACCGGCAAATTATCGCCAAGCTGATTGTTGACCGGAATCACAAAATTACGGATAAATTCCGGGATATTTGCATCAATAGTCACCTCATCTTTTCCGTCTAATTTCGCCCATTCCGCAGGAATTTCAACTTTGACATAATCCGCACCACGATCAACACCGGCATAGTTCATTTGGAGAACTTTTTCACCTTTTCTACCGTAAGAATATTCAATCATACGTTTCATTTCGGCAACCGCTTGTTCGTAAGGAATTACGTTGGTAATCTTGAAAAATGCCGATTGCAAAATAGTGTTGGTGTGATTACCCAAACCGATTTCTTCAGCGATTTTCGTAGCGTTCATCACATACATCGAAATGTTGTTTTCCGCCAGATATTTTTTCATTGAATTCGGCAAATTATTTTTAGTTTCATCAGGGCTTAACTGAGAATTCAACAAGAACGAACCACCTTTTTTCAACCCTTTCAACATGGGGTATTTGTGAACGTAGTTAGGCACGGAACATGCAACAAAATCAGGCGTTCCAACCAAGTACGGCGAACGAATCGGCTTGTCGCCAAAACGCAAATGCGAACAGGTGTAACCACCGGATTTTTTACTGTCGTATTGGAAATACGCTTGACAATATTTGTCGGTATTATCTCCGATAATCGTGATCGAATTTTTGTTTGCACCAACTGTTCCGTCAGCACCCAAACCATAGAATTTCGCTTCATACGTACCTTCCGGAACTACACTGATAGCGGGCAATATCGGCAATGAATGTTTGGTAACATCATCGACAATACCTACGGTAAATTTGTGCATCGGTTTGGCTGCTTTCAAGTTGTCAAAAACAGAAACCATTTGTTCGGGTGTTGTATCTTTCGATGACAAACCGTAGCGACCTGCGATGATCATTGGTTTTTTCTCAACATCTGCAAATGCTTCAACAACGTCTAAATACAACGGATCCGCAGAACCGATTTCTTTTGCACGATCCAAAACGCAGATACGTTTTGCCGAAGCAGGAACCACGTTCATCAGATATTTCGCAGAAAACGGACGGAACAAATGAACGCTAATCAAGCCGAATTTTTCGCCTTTTGCATTCAAATAGTCAATCGTTTCACGAATGGTTTCAGTAACCGAACCCATTGCTACCACTACGTTTTCAGCATCTGCTGCACCGTAGTATGTGAATGGTTTGTAATCACGACCGGTGATTTTAGAAATCTGAATCATGCAATCGTTCACCATATCCGGAACAGCGTCGTAATAACTGTTCAACGCTTCTTTCGCTTGGAAAAACACATCAGGATTTTGAGCAGTACCGCGAGTTACAGGGCGTTCAGGATTCAAAGCATTATCGCGAAATGTTTGCAATGCTTTTTGATCCAACAGCGGTAACAAATCCTCTTGATTCATCACTTCAATTTTTTGCATCTCGTGTGAGGTGCGGAATCCGTCGAAGAAATGCAGGAACGGAACACGTGCTTTAAGCGATGTCAAGTGTGCTACACCCGCCAAATCCATAACTTCTTGAACCGAACCCGATGCCAAGAAAGCGAAACCGGTTTGGCGACAAGAATACACATCGGAATGGTCTCCGAAAATTGACAGTGCATGTCCTGCAAGTGTACGAGCACTCACGTGAAAAACGCCCGGGAGTAGTTCTCCGGCAATTTTGTACATGTTGGGAATCATCAACAATAAACCCTGAGAAGCCGTAAATGTTGAAGTTAATGCACCCGCCTGAAGCGAGCCGTGAACCGCACCGGCAGCACCGGCTTCCGATTGCATTTCGACTACTTTTACAGTATCTCCAAAGATGTTTTTACGACCGTTTGCAGCCCATTCGTCTACGTATTCGGCCATGTTGGAAGAAGGTGTGATGGGATAAATTGCAGCGACTTCGCTGAACATGTAAGCCACGTGAGCCGCAGCCTGATTGCCATCACAAGTTAGCATTTGTTTGTTTTTTGCCATGTTTGTTATGATTTTGATTGTTTGATTGTTTGATTTTGTCTTATTCTTGTGTTGAAAACACAAATAACTTGCAAAGATACAAAAAAAAAATGAGATAACAAAAGAAAAGAGAAACAAAAAATTCTCTCTATGTCAAATTTTTTTCGTATCTTTGCAAAATCAAACCAAAAAATACCAAAAATTATCATGAAAAAAATCATCATCATTCTGTCGCTTACTCTTTTTGCGATTTCATCGTATGCGCAAACTCGAAACGAAGTTTTGGCTGCCATGAAAAGAGCTGCAACCGCCATTGACCAAAAAATTGGCGAAAACGGTGCCTACGTATGGCACTATCTACCTGATAAATCTCGCCGTTGGGGAGAATTAGAGGCTTATCCAACGATGGGCTGGGTCGAAGGTAATGGAACCGTTGGCATGGGCAACGTATTCTTAGATCTTTACAATGCCACCAACGATGAATTTTATTACAACCTTGCTGAGAAATCAGCAAAATCGCTGATTGACGGACAACTTGAATCCGGTGGGTGGAACTATTTCACCAATACCGCAGGAGCAGGAAGTACTGCCCGCTGGTACAATACCATCGGTAAACAAGCTTGGCGAATGGAAGAAATGATGACAAACTACGGACAATCCGGAACGTTTGACGACTATGTTCACGGCAGAGCAGCCGAACTTTTGTTGAGAATATATCTCATCAAACGAGATGAACAGTTTCGCGGACCATTGCAAAAAGCCATTGACATGGTTCTCGAAAGTCAATACCCGGCAGGCGGATGGCCCGAACGTTGGCCTCTTGATCCGAAAGGCGGATACACCGTTCATCTGACCTTGAACGATGATGTAAGTTTGACCAATATCCTGTTCTTGATTAAATGTCTGCAAACTCACGTCATTGAGGATACTCCGGAACTTAGAAATGCCATTGCTCGCGGTATGAATGTGATGATTATTTTGCAAAACGGACAACCTGCAGCAGGTTGGTCGAGACAATACGATGCCGTAACGTTGAAACCTTCTCCGGCTCGTAGTTATGAACCAATCGCAATCAATACCTCACATACTATTGAAATGATCGGTGTGATGCAAAATTTCTATCATCTGACCGGAGAAACCAAATTTTTGAATGGAATACCTGCAGCAATCGACTTTTTAGAAAGCATTGCCTTGAGCGATGAAGATATTGCTCGTGCCGGACGAAACAGAAGTGGCACCAACATTGTTTTCCCAAGAAATATCGACCCCGTTACCGGAATACCCATGTACACGCACCGTAGAGGAAGTAATATCGCAACCGGATTTTATTTTCATAACGACGAAATTGCAGGAACCATCGGACACATGAGCTCGTTTGGTAGTGCAAATATCGCAAGATTGAGAGAACAGTACGAAGCAGCCAAAGCGGTTACACTCGAAGAAATTCACAATACATCGCCGTTGTTTGCAAAAGAATTCGTTCCACTTCCAAGATTCTATTCAAGAGCAGGAGGAGGACGTTTCGGAGGAACTCAAACCACCATCAGGGAATTGATTACTTCGCTTAACAGCGACGGTTTGTGGCTTACCCCACTACCATCTACCAGCAACGTTTTCAAACCGATTCCGGCAAATTCACTCAATCAAAAAAATTCTAACGATACACGTTTTGTGTCGACAAATGTTGGTGACGAATACGATACATCTACATTCTCAGACCCAACATCGCCAACGATGGGTATTACATCCGCTGTGTTTATCTCAAACATGGCACGATTGATTGAATATCTGGAAGGATTGAAATAGATATCTTTGCGACGGAAATGTCTGCAAAAAACAAACTCATTGTTATTGAAGGTCCTACCGGAGTAGGAAAAACTGCCTATGCCATTGATGTTGCCAAAGAGTTGGGGACAGAAATTATTTCGGCAGATTCGCGACAATTCTATAAAGAATTGAACGTTGGTGTTGCACGTCCTTCGGAACAAGAATTGGCAGAAGTGAAACATCATTTCATCGCACACATCGGTATTGAGGAGTATTACAGCGTTTCGAAGTTTGAAACAGATGTTTTGGAGTTGTTGAAAAAATTATTTCAAACACACGAAAGTGTTGTTATGGTGGGTGGTTCCGGACTTTATGTGAATGCGGTTTGCCATGGAATCGACGACCTTCCCGACCCCGACGAACAACTTCGCGAAGAGATTGAGAATCTCTACAAAACACAAGGGATTGAGGCTCTTCGAAGTCAGTTGAAAATTCTGGATCCTGTGTTTTATGGACAGACTGATTTAGCGAATCACAAACGTTTACGACGAGCATTGGAAGTGTGTTTGCAAACCGGAAAGCCTTACTCTGAACTCCGCACCAACACTAAGAAAGAACGTGATTTTGCAATCGAACGCATTGCCGTAAATCGCGATAAAGACGACTTGTATCATCGCATCAACCGACGTGTAGATGTGATGATACAAAACGGATTGCTTGAGGAGGCAAAAAATCTATATCCGTTCAAACATCTGAACGCCTTGAATACGGTGGGTTACAAAGAATTGTTCGAACATTTCGACGGAAAAATTTCTTTGGAACAAGCCATCATCGACATTAAAACACATTCGCGACGTTACGCTAAACGCCAACTAACATGGCTGCGAGCACAAGACGATATGTTGTGGAAAATGCTTAACTGATTTTCGAAATTTATATCGCAAATTTCACACCAAAATAAATTGTTCTCGGCATTCGCGGTCCGTAAATATATTCCGAATCGCGGAATGCACCTTGGTCTATGTCTTTTTGGAATTGGTCAAACATATTTTTTACGCCTGCATTAACTTCCATTTTCAACATTTTGGATAGTTGAAAATTGTATGCCAATCTCAATCCCGCCTCGAAAAATGACGGCGTTTTTTTCAATTCGTCTTCGTCGATATAGCCCGCAAAATGCGGAACTAACATGGAACCGGTGTAATTTCCGGTTGCGGAAATGGTAAAATCTTTCATTGGCGTATAGTTCAAAGCCACGTATCCGTAGTGATTCGGAGCACGTAACATTTGTTTTACCGGATCAACATCTTCCGACCATTCGTGTGGTGCTTTGTAACGACTGCGTTGCAAAGTAAAACCTGCATTTGCCAAAAGTTTAAATGTTATACCCACATTCAAATCGAAATTAATCCCTTGTACCACCGCACCTTCGGCATTGGTTCTCATAAAATGCAAATTATGATCCGCAGTATTTTCAATTTCTTCAAGCACAAACACATCTTTCAAATCGGTGTAAAACCCTTCAACCAAAAGATTGGTCGCCACTCCGCCGAATTGTTTATTCCAATCAATCGAAGCATTAAAACTGTTGGAATACTCCGGTTTTAAGTTTGGATCAACAGAGATCAACAACACCTCTCCGCCTACTGCCGCAACGTGTAGATCCTCATCAAAAATTTGCGGAGCACGATAACCACTCGAATAACTTGCACGAAAAGTAACGTTCTTATTCAACGCATAACGTGTGTTTATACGTGGCGAAAAAACGGCGTTTTTCATCAAATTATGTTTGTCTAAACGTGCACCCACCGACAGGCTGAAACGCTCGGTTTTCCACTCGTTTTGAACGTATCCACCGAAACTTTTTGCACGTTGTTTAAGATGTCTGTCATAAGCCGGCATTTGGTCGTCCAAATCACTGTCGATATATTCTATTCCACCTGTAAAATCAGCAGGCATAAACCAAAAAATATCCATCGAATAAGTGTATTGCGAACCTGCAACAAACGTTAAATCCCTCGTAAATCCGTAGGCATCGAGGTCTTGGTCGGTGCCGTAATAACTTTCACGATTTATTTTTTGCATCGATGTATAAATGTTAAAACGATGTTTGTAATCTTTCGAAAAAAGATTGTATTTCAAACCTCCGCCATTGATTTGATGAATCGCCTGTTCGGCAATGTTCGCCTCGTGTGGAGGGCGATCGAGATGATTTCCGCCACGACGAAATTCGTTGATGCGATGATAATCCAAAGTCAATTTGGAACGGTTGGTTAGGTTGTAATAAGCACTAAAACCTAAGGTTTCCGAACGAAGTTTGTGCACATCTGAAAAGCCGTCATTGTTGCGGTCGTAGGCATCGCGATTGTTTGCCGTACCAAACAAATACACACCGGTTTTGAAATCATCGGTTACGAAAGAGGCATTCAGTACAGTGTTCACGTCGGTTTTTCCTTTTCCAAAAATTCCGGTTGTGTTCGAAAGTGAAATCGAATTTTGTAGCGGTTCTTTGGTAATGATATTCACAACTCCGGCAATCGCGTTGGAGCCGTACAATGCAGAGCCACCGCCGCGAACCACTTCGATGCGTTCAATCATTCCGGTCGGAAATTGTTCCAAGCCATAGACACTTGCGAGCGAACTGAAAATCGGACGACCGTCGATTAGAATTTGCGAGTATTGACCGCTCAATCCGTTGATACGAAGTTCCGGTGCACCGCAATTGTTGCACGTATTTTCAACACGCAATCCGGGTTGAAAACCGAGCACATCCGCCACACAAACGGCTCCGGAAGTTTCAAAAAGTCGTGTGGATAAAACGCCGACAATCGTTGAAGATTCTCTACGATTGACTTCGTTTCGAGAGCCGGTAACAACGATTCCGGACAAATCTAAGGCTTGTAGCGTGTGTTCTCCGGTTTGTTGATCAATATGTCCGATGATGTGTACATCGCTTGATTTGGTTTGTGAAAATAAGGTTGTAATATGGAAAATGAGGATAAAAAATCCTATAAATTTTGTTTTCATAAAATTTGATTTAGTAATTATTAAAATAAGAGAAAGAGCGGTAACACTACGCTACCGGAGGTCCTCTTAAATAAAAATAATCACTAAAACCGACTTCGATACGTTCCGATATGAAAATTTTTGCATCATCGGAAATAATCGTTACGGGATTCGAAACAGTCGTTGACGGAATCGCTTTCAACGTTTCGAATGCGGAATTTTTACAAATCAAAAGCAATTCGTTGGGCGTGTGACCGCCCGAACTATCGTTATGACATCCGCACGAATTGTTGTGATGCTGATTGTAAATATGCGAGTGCACAACACGTTCGCCCTCCACGATATGCACGTGAGAAAAGAACGTGATATTAAAATAAAACGCCAGAAAAAGGGCTAATAAAAAGCCCGAAATCCATTGTTGTTTATATGTATTCCGCAAGGACATCTTTTACAATTTCCGGTGTCATTTTGCCGTAAGCCTTGTCGCCCACATACACAATCGGCGCTAAACCGCAAACACCAACGCAACGCAGACAGTTGATAGAAAATTTTCCGTCCGGAGTAGTTTCTCCAACTTTAATGCTGAGTTGACGTTTGAATTCGTCCAAAACTTTTTCTGCACCCCGCACGTAGCAAGCCGTTCCGGTGCAAATCGAAATCGGATGTTCGCCTTTCGGAGTCATCGAGAAAAACGAGTAGAACGTTACAATGCCGTAAACGTGTGCCAAAGAAACATTCAACTCTTGAGCAATCACTTCTTGCACTTCCGCAGGGAGATAACCCAGCGTGCCTTGCACTTTGTGAAGTACGTTGATGACTTCACCTTTTTCATTATTAAAGCTCTTGCAAATCGCTTTAATTTTCTCTATTTTATCATTTGATAAGATTAATTTTGCCATGGTTTTGAGATTTTTAGTCGATTACAATTTCCTTTTTACTTTTATCGAAATAATGCGTGTGCAATAGTTCGTGTGCTTTTTTTCCACCGGGTTCTCCCAAAAATTCTTCGTACAATTTTTTGATGTACGGATTTTCGTGAGATTTCCGAAGTTTTTTACCTTTATCTTCAGCATAAATCGCAGCTGAACGTTTTTTCAAAGTTTCGAAATTATTGCCTTGACTGTAAGGTTGTCCGCCACCGCCAATGCAACCACCCGGACAAGCCATCACTTCAATTGCATGGAACTGTGATTTTCCTTGACGCACGTCTTCCAAGAGTTTGCGAGCATTCGACAAGCCGTGAGCGATACCTATTTTTACCATAAGTTTGCCATCGAAATCAATCGCTGCAGAACGAATACCTTCCAAACCACGAATGGCTTCGAACTCCACTTTTTCTAATTTTTTTCCTGTGAATACTTCGTAAGCCGTACGTGTTGCGGCTTCAATGACTCCTCCGGTAACACCGAAAATAGCACCTGCACCGGTTGATTCTCCAAGTGGTGTGTCGAAATCTTCTGCAGCCAAATTTTTGAAATCAATGTTGGCTTGTTTGATTAAGCCCGCCAATTCACGAGTTGAGAGTACAATATCCACATCAGGATTATCGTTCACTTTGAATTCATCACGTTGACATTCGTATTTTTTTGCCAAACAAGGCATGATCGAAACAACCACTAAATCCTCACGTTTCACGCCGATTTTATCCGCATAATATGTTTTTGCAATTGCTCCAAACATTTGTTGCGGAGATTTCGCTGTTGAAGGAACATCGAGCAAATCGGTAAAATTCGTTTCAAAGAAATTCACCCAACCCGGACAACAAGACGTCAAAATCGGCAACTTCACTGTTTTATCGCCTTTCAAGAATCTGCCAATGCGGTCTAATAATTCTGTACCTTCTTCCATGATGGTAAGGTCTGCTGCGAAATCCGTATCGAACACCGCATTGAAACCCAAACGACGTAATGCTGCTGCCATTTGTCCGGTAACACTTGTTCCTGCCGGGATTCCAAACTCCTCGCCTAAGGCCACGCGAACAGCCGGAGCGGTTTGCACGATGACGGTCTTGGTTGGATCGGAAAGTGCACGAATCACTTTTGATGTGTGGTCAACTTCGGTCAATGCTCCGGTCGGACACGCTGTAACGCACTGTCCGCAATAGGTACATGGAGATTTTTCCAAATCCATTTCAAACGCAGGTGCTACAACACTTGTAAAACCTCGATTAATTGCCGAAAGTGCACCAACCGATTGTACTCGGTTACACATCATTTCGCAACGACGACACATCACGCATTTATCTACATCGCGAAGGATCGACGGCGACATATCTTTACGATAAGTTGATTGTTCGCCTTGATACGGAATCGCACGAATACCAAGCCTTTGAGCTAAATCTTGCAATTCGCATTTTCCGGCTTTTCCGCACACCAAGCAGTCTGCGGGGTGGTCGGAAAGAATGAGTTCTACGACCGTGCGACGTGCGTTGATCACACGCATACTGTGTGTATGGACTATCATTCCGTTTTCGCAATCGGTAGCACAAGCAGGTGCCAAGTTTCGGCGACCTTCTATTTCTACTACGCAAACGCGACATCCACCGGGTTTGTTCTCAATGTTCATGCCATCGATCGAAAAATAGCACAGCGTTGGAATTTCAATGCCGCACTCGTGAGCTGCTTTCAGGACTGTCGTGCCTTTTGCAACTTCAACTTCTTTGTTGTCTATGATTAATTTTACTGTTTCCATTATTTTGTGATGATTGCGTTAAACTTACATTTTTCGACACATGCACCGCATTTGATACAAAGATCTTGTTTGATCGTGTGCGGAACTTTCTTTTCGCCTGCAATAGCATTTACCGGACAAACGCGAACACAAGCCGTACAGCCTACACATTTTTCCTCTATAATAAAGTATTGCATCAAATCTTTACATTGACCGGCACGACATTTTTTCTCCACAACGTGCTCAACATATTCATCCCAGAAGTTCTCAATCGTAGAAAGTACGGGGTTTGGAGAAGTTTGTCCCAATCCGCAAAGCGATGTATCTTTAATCACTTGACTCAAATTGCGAAGTTTGTCGAGAATTTCCATCGTACCTTTTCCGTGAGAAATTTCCTCCAACATTTCGTGAAGTCGTTTGTTACCGATTCGGCAAGGCGAACACTTTCCGCAAGATTCTTCAACGGTAAATTCCAAGTAGAATTTCGCCATAGAAACCGCACAACTATCTTCGTCCATCACAATCATACCGCCCGATCCCATCATAGAGCCCGCAGCGACAAGATTGTCAAAATCAATCGGCGTATCCAAATGTTTTTCGGTCAACATACCGCCCGAAGGACCTCCCGTTTGAACGGCTTTGAATTTTTTTCCATTTTTAATTCCACCACCGATTTCGTGAATAACTTCTCGAAGTGTAATTCCCATCGGCACTTCAATCAAGCCAACGTTGTTGATTTGTCCCGCCAACGCAAATACTTTGGTTCCCGGAGATTTTTCGGTTCCGATAGATCTGAACCATTCCGCACCATGATTGATGATCGTCGGAACATTGGCAAATGTTTCTACGTTGTTTACGCAAGTTGGTTTGCCCAAATAGCCCGATACAGAAGGGAAAGGCGGTTTGAATGTAGGTTCGCCACGCATACCTTCCATTGAGTGAATCAACGCTGTTTCTTCACCGCAAACGAAAGCTCCTGCTCCATAACGAATTTCCATTTCGAAATTGAAACCTGTACCCAGAATATCTGTACCTAACAAGCCATATTGACGAGCCTGTTCAATGGCAATTTTCAAACGTTCGATAGCCAAAGGATATTCGGCACGAATGTAGACCAATCCTTTGTTTGCCCCGATTGCGTAAGCACAAATCGCCATGGCTTCGATCACACAATGCGGGTCGCCTTCCAAAATTGAACGATCCATAAACGCTCCCGGATCGCCCTCGTCGGCATTGCAAACCACGTATTTTTGGTCGCCTGGAACGTTTTTGGTGATTTCCCATTTCAAGCCTGTTGGAAATCCGCCACCACCGCGACCGCGAAGTCCGGATTGTTTGATGATGTCGCACGTTTTTTGCGGATCCAATTCCGTCAAACACTTGCCAAGAGCGGAATATCCTTCACGAGCAATGTATTCGTAAATGTTTTCGGGATCGATAAACCCGCAATTCCGTAAGGCTACACGATGTTGTTTGAGATAAAACCCCATGTGTTTCGAGTCAGAGATATGCTCTTTTGTGGTTGGATCTTCGTAGAGTAATCTCGATACTTTACGACCTTTGATGATGTGTTCCTCCACAATTTCGCGTGCATCGTCGGGTGTAACTTGCGTGTAAAACGTGTTGTCCGGAAGTACTTTCACGATAGGACCTTTTTCGCAAAAACCGAAACATCCTGTGTGAATGACCTGAACTTCATTTTCGAGACCTTTGTCTTCTACGACTTGACGTAGATTGGTCAAAATCTCATCTGCTTGTGCGGCTTTACATCCCGTGCCGCCACAAATCAGTAAATGCATTTTGTAGTTTGCCATATTTGATTTTAATTTTATTTTTCCTGAATGCAAAGATACGAATTTATTTTGAAAAAAAAAACTTAATATTAAAAAAAAACGAAATATCTCCATATTTCGTTTTTTTTTCGTATCTTTGTGGGCTGTAAAAAAAAATACACATGAAAATCGCAATAGTTGGAGTAACAGGGCTTGTCGGAACGGTGATGCTTAAAGTTTTGGAGGAATTCGGATACGATAAAATCGAATTGCTACCCGTCGCTTCGGCACGATCGGTGGGTAAAACCGTAACATACTTCGGAAAAAACTATGCGGTTATCGGTATCGAAGATGCGATTGCCAAACAACCGGACATTGCGATATTTTCTGCCGGTGGAACGATTTCATTGGAGTATGCACCGAGATTTGCGGAAATCGGAACGTTTGTTATTGACAATTCATCGGCATGGCGAATGAACTCCGAAGTGCCTCTGGTAGTGCCGGAAATCAACGCTTCAGCAATCACAACCAACACAAAAATTATTGCAAATCCGAATTGTTCAACTATTCAAATGGTGATGGTTTTGGCTCCGTTGCACCGGAAATACGGTATTAAACGTGTGGTCGTGTCAACTTATCAATCCGTTTCCGGAACGGGCGTTGCAGCGGTTCGTCAGTTGAAAGATGAAATCGCAGGACGCGAAACACAAAAAATTTATCCGCATCAAATTCATCTCAATTTGTTTCCACATGGCGGAACTTTCAATGCCGACGGCTACACAACCGAAGAGCAAAAATTGGTTGATGAAACTCGCAAAATTTTGGTTGCACCCAATATGCAAATCACCGCAACCGTCGTGCGTGTGCCCGTTACAGGCGGACACAGTGAAGCCGTGAACATTGAATTTGAACGCGATTTTGATTTGAATGATGTGCATCAATTATTGTCCGAATTTCCGGGTGTGGAAGTCCTTGATGATCCTGAAAATAATCTCTATCCGATGCCACTTCACAGCGAACATAAAAACGAAACATTTGTCGGACGAATTCGTCGAGATTTTTCTCATCCAAATTCTCTGAATCTTTGGATTGTTGCGGATAATCTAAGAAAAGGCGCTGCAACGAATGCTGTACAAATTGCGGACTATCTCATTAAACAAAATATAAACATCACCAATTAAAAAAAAACAATTATGAAAAAACAAATTTTTACCGCAGCAATCGCGATGTTCACACTCGTGAGCTGCACCGCACAAACTCAAAACATCAAACTTCCTGCACCGGAAAAAACAGGCGGAATGCCATTGATGGAAGCTTTGAACAATCGCAAAACTCAACGAGAATTTGCACCAAGAGAATTGTCTCAACAAGAACTTTCCAATTTGCTCTGGGCTGCTTCCGGCGTGAATCGTGAAGATGGCAGAATGACTGCACCAACTGCAACAAACGCACAACAAATCGTGATTTTTGTTGCTACCAAAGATGGTGTTTATGAATATCTGAACCAAACTCACGAATTGAAATTGCATCTTAGAGGCGATCATCGTGAAGTGTTTGCTCAACAACAAGCAACATTATTCAACGCTCCCCTATTGTTGGCGTATGTTTCCGATTGGAGTAAAATGGAACGTCAGCCTAACGATGAAGGCAGAAAAAAATACAGTCATACCGATGCCGGAAATGTGTCGCAAAATGTCTATCTGTACTGTGCTTCCGCAGGTTTAGCAACGGTTGCTATCGGCAGATTCGACAGCGAACAATTCATCAAAACATTGAATTTAGGTAGTAATTATTATCCGGTGTTGAATCAGGCTATCGGATTTCCTGCAAACTAATCGTCAATAACTTCTTTATTGAATTTTTCCCAAAGTTGCATCAAGGTTGGCATAACCATTGGTGCAACTTTTTCTATGGGGCGAAACAAAAGAGATTCATCACGTTTCTCTTTCGGAAAAATAGTTTCTTCGCGGTCGATTTTATTGAAATAAAACACCAAAACACTCATCAATAAAATTGTTTTTGCTAATGCAAAAGCCACGCCCAGCAAGCGATTCGCCCAACCCAACATAATCATTTTGATAAACGTTGTGATGATATAACCTGCTAAAAATAGCATACCAACCACAGCAATAAATGTTATCGCGAAATACAAAATTCCGGTATATTCGCTTTCGAAATTAAAATAATTCCCTAAAAAATGTGAAAATTTTGAGGCAACAAAAATACCTAAAACAATAGATGCAAGTTGGACAAACTCCATAACAGCACCGTTTTTCCAGCCTTTGAAACTAAACCAAAGCAGAGGGATTACAAAAAATATATCGACAAAATTCATGGTGCAAAGATAGTAAAAAAAAATGAAAATCAAAAAAAATTCGTACCTTTGCAGAAAAAAAATGTCAGAATTTCAAAATATAACGCCATCTCTTATCAGCGAATATGCGGATCAACACACGTCCGATTTACCTCGTATCTTGCAGGAATTGGAACGTGAAACCCGCTTGAAATCTATTAATCCAAGAATGTTGTCGGGAAAATTGCAAGGACAGTTTTTGAATCTGATTGCTCAAATGTTGAAACCTCAATATGTTTTGGAAATCGGTACATTTACAGGGTTTTCCGCACTTTCGATGGCTCTCGGAATGAACAACCCAAATTCGCATCTTTATACCATCGAAGTCAATCCCGAACAAGAAGACATCATTCGTAAATACATTGAGAAATCAGGGCTTTCGGAAAAAATTACGTTGATAATCGGTGAAGCCAAAAACGAAATTCCCAAATTTGAAAACGATTTTTTCGAACTTATTTTTTTAGATGCGGATAAAATTAACTATCCTCTGTATTATGATTTGTTGATGCCGAAACTCAAGAAAGGAGGCGTTTTGATTGCTGATAATGCTCTTTGGAGTGGTGCTGTAATCAATGAAAACGCTACGGATAAAGAGGTTTCCGCACTTCGAGAATTTAACGATTTAGTTCAAAACGATTTGCGAACGCAAAATGTATTGTTGCCGTTTCGAGATGGATTGATGTGTGTGATGAAATTTTAATCTGCACATTGTCAGATATTTATTAAAATTTTAACACTTTTTAACATTTTTTAACACTTTTTAAGTTTTTTCTTTGGATTTTTTGTTGTAACTTTGCAGTCGGAAAATCGCAAGTGAAAGAATGAACATAAATTTATTTTCGAACAGGAGAAATTTCCACAAAATTAATTATCAATCACTAAATATACATTAATTATGGCAAAGAAATTAGAAGAAAATGTTGAGCAAATCAACAAAACAGAAAAGTTGAAAGCCCTTCAACTCACGTTAGACAAAATTGAAAAGTCTTACGGCAAAGGAGCAATCATGAAAATGGGCGATGATGCAATCGAGAAAGTCGATGTTATTTCGACCGGTTCTATCGGAGTGGATGCAGCTCTTGGTATTGGCGGTTTTCCGAAAGGACGTATCGTTGAAATTTACGGACCGGAATCTTCCGGAAAAACTACGTTGGCAATTCATGCGATTGCTGAAGTTCAAAAGTTAGGCGGAATTGCGGCATTCATTGATGCCGAGCATGCGTTCGATCGTTTTTATGCCCAAAAATTGGGTGTCAATGTTGAGGATTTATTGATTTCTCAACCCGACAACGGCGAGCAAGCCCTTGAAATTGCCGAAAATTTGATTCGTTCGGGTGCTATTGATCTCATCGTGATTGACTCTGTGGCGGCACTTACGCCAAAGAGCGAAATCGAGGGCGAAATGGGTGAATCCAAAATGGGACTTCATGCTCGTTTGATGTCGCAAGCGTTGCGTAAACTCACCGGAACCATCAGTAAAACCGGAGCATGCTGTATTTTTATCAACCAATTGCGAGAAAAAATCGGCGTGATGTTTGGAAATCCTGAAACCACAACGGGCGGAAATGCGTTGAAATTCTACGCTTCCGTGCGAGTGGATATTCGTCGTCAAACGCAAATTAAAGAAGGCGAAAGCGTGGTTGGAAATCGTGTCAAAGTGAAAATCGTGAAAAACAAAGTGGCACCTCCGTTCCGTACCGCAGAATTTGATTTGCTTTATGGCGAAGGAATTTCGAAAGTCGGCGAAATTTTGGATTTGGGCGTTGATTACAACATCATCAAAAAGAGCGGTTCTTGGTTCAGTTACGGCGAGACCAAACTCGGACAAGGTCGCGATGCGGTGAAACAACTCCTCAACGACAATCCGGAATTAATGGACGAATTAGAGTCTCAAGTTCGCGAAACATTGAAATAAAAAAAATATCATGCTATCAATTTCTATTTTCGCCGCTTTCGAAGGTTCCGGCGACCTGTACAACTGGGTAGTCCTGCCGTTGCTGATTTTTACAGCAAGGATTATCGACCAATCTATCGGTACTTTGCGAGTGGTTTTTCTGTCGAAAGGCTACAAAAACATTGCACCGATTTTGGGTTTTTTCGAATCGTTGATTTGGCTTTTGGTCGTTCGCGAAGTGATTATGTACGTGTCCGACCCGTTATGTTTTATCGCTTACGCCGCAGGATTTGCATCCGGCAGTTATATCGGTTTGATTATTGAAGAAAAATTGTCGATCGGAAATGTGATTATTCGCGTCATTTTGCCGAACGAGGACACTGCTCTCATTGAGGCGTTTCGACAAGAAATTTTCGGCTTTACGCTTATTGATGGCGAGGGCAGAAACGGGAAAGTAAAAATTATTTTCATCGTGTTGAATCGCACGAATCTGCCCAAGGTTCTGGATATTTTGCAAAATGTAAGTCCGAATGCATTTTACTCCATCGAAGATGTGAAACAAGTGAAAGACGGTATTTTCCCAAAATCCACACGTCGATTTTTTGGAAAAGAAATCTAAAATGTATGGGACGAATTTTTGCCATTGATTACGGACAAAAACGAGTGGGAATCGCTGTTACCGATGAACTCAAACTCATCGCAAACGGACTGACCACCGTGCCTTCCGCAGAAATTTTTGATTTTCTGAAAACCTATTTGTCTAAAGAAAACGTCGAACTTTTTTTAGTTGGCGAACCCAAACAAATGGACGGAACGCCTTCTGAAAGCAGTAGATTTGTCGAGCCTTTTGTGAAAAAATTAGCACAAACTTTTCCAAGTATTCCCATCAAGCGGGTCGATGAGCGATTCACCTCAAAGATGGCGTTCCAATCCATGATTGACATGGGTCTTAAAAAGAAAGACCGTCAAAACAAGGCGACAGTCGACAAAATAAGTGCGACAATTATGTTGCAATCGTATTTGGAATTTGGTAGATAGGTAAATTTTTCGTATCTTTGCGGGTTAGAATCGAAAACAAATCATGATACGACCCATTTTAGCCTTCGGGCATCCAAACTTGCGAAAAAAATCGGAAAAAATTACTGCCGATTTTCCTGAACTGAAAACCTTGATTGCCGATTTATATGAAACTATGAATAACGCAAACGGCGTGGGTTTGGCGGCTATTCAAGTGAATATTCCGGTGAATGTTCTGGTCGTGAATGCAGACCCTTTTAAGGAAGACCACCCCGATTTGGCGGGCTTCCAAAAAACTTATATCAATCTCGAAATCCTTGAAGAGAGCGGCGATGAGTGGTCGTACAACGAAGGTTGTTTAAGTGTCCCAACAATCAATGAAGATATTTCGCGAAAGCCAACGATTAAAATCGAATACGATGATGAAAATTTTGTTCGCCAAACCGAAACCGTCAGTGGCATGGTGGCACGCGTACTTCAACACGAAAACGATCACTTGCAAGGTCGTATGTTTACAGATAATTTGAGTAGTTTGAGAAAAATGTTGTTGCGAAAAAAATTAGAACAAATTTCCTGCGGAAAAATCTCCGGAAAATACCGCATGAATCACCCTCGAAAATAATATGGTACTAAATTATATTTGGATAGGATTTTTTTTGGTGGCGTTTGTTGTCGCCGTTTTGAGTTTTGCTATAACCGGCGACACGCTTACGTTTAAGGCGATTATTGATGCAACATTCAGTGCGTCGAAAATGGCAGTGCTGGATATTGCACTTCCTCTCACCGGCATTATGACCTTGTGGTTGGGTTTGATGAATATCGGCGAAAAAGCAGGTGCAGTGGGCGTTTTGTCGAGAATTGTCGGTCCGTTTTTTAGCAAACTATTTCCCGAAATTCCCAAAAATCATCCGGCATCCGGACAATTATTGATGAATTTTTCCGCCAATATGTTGGGTTTGGACAACGCCGCAACACCGCTCGGATTAAAGGCTATGCAAAGTTTGCAAGACCTCAACCCCAACAAAGAAACCGCAAGCAATGCACAAATCATGTTTTTAGCCATCAACACATCCGGCTTGACCGTGATTCCTGTCGCAATCCTCGCACAACGTGCAATCTTGGGGGCAAGCAACCCGACCGATATTTTTATTCCCTTGTTAATTGCAACATATTGCTCAACTTTGGCAGCGATTATTTTCGTTGGAATCAAACAAAAAATTAATCTGTTCAATAAAGTTATCTTGGGCTGGATATTAGGAATAACGGGGGGGCTGGCAGGTTTGACCTACTACCTCTCTACCCTACCCGACGAAAAAATGCAAGTTGTTTCGAGTGTGGCAAGCAACGGAATTTTACTACTGATTATTTGCGGATTTATTGCCGGCGGTTTTTACAAACGCATCAATGTTTACGAGGCGTTTATCGACGGAGCAAAAGACGGATTTAACACCACCATAAAAATTATTCCGTATTTGGTTGGAATGTTGGTTGCAATCGCTGTTTTCAGGGCTTCCGGTGCGATGGATTATTTGATTAACGGAGTCGCTTGGTGTGTTTCCGCAGTTGGATTAAACACCGATTTTGTTGCTGCTTTGCCTACTGCGATCATGAAACCGCTCAGCGGAAGCGGTGCAAGAGCGATGATGGTTGAAAGCATGTCGACCTACGGAGCCGATAGTTTCGTTGGACGATTGTCGTGTATTTTTCAAGGCTCTGCCGATACCACGTTCTACATCATCGCTTTGTATTTCGGTGCTGTTGGTATCAAACGCACACGTTACGCCGTACAAGCCGGATTACTCACCGATTTAGTCGGAGCCATTGCCGCAATTTTAGTAGCATACCTGTTTTTTCATTAAAAAAATACATCCTCACACATGAAAAAAAATACAATTCTTTCCACAATTTTGACGTTCATATCAACAACGATATTTGCTCAGCGTTTTCCTCAGCCGGATTTTGAGTTGGGATACGTTTATCCCGAACAGCATCTTTTCATTCCAAAAGAAGCGTTTTGGTCGTATATGGATATTGCGTTACTCGTGATTTTGATGAGTTTCGTGGCATGGGCGGTCATCAAAAAACAAGTTCGTGGACCTGTTATTCTGACTTCGATTTTTTCGGTTGCATACTTCGGATTTTTCAGAAACGGCTGTGTATGTAGCATTGGAGCGATACAAAATGTGGCGTTGGTGTTAGGAAATTCCGGATTCACCATTCCGTTATTTGTTTTGTTGCTCTTTATTTTGCCGATTATTTTTGCGTTGCTTTTTGGCAGAGTGTTTTGTGCCGGCGTGTGTCCGCTCGGGGCTTTGCAAGAAGTTGTGAATGTGAAAAATTACAGACTCTCCAAAGCCGTTACAGGTGTTTTGAGGATTTTTCCTTGGATTTACTTGGGTTTTGCGGTGTTGTTTGCCATAACCAACAGTCGATTTATTCTTTGTGCTTATGATCCGTTTGTTGGGATTTTCCGCTTGGGTGGCGAACTTCCGTTGATTTTGTTTGGCGTATTATTACTGATTTTTTCCATTTTCACCGGACGTCCGTTTTGTCGATTTATCTGCCCTTACGGTGCAATTCTCAGTTTGTTTTCAAGATTTTCGTTTAGACAAATTAAAATCACCAAAAAAGAATGTATCAATTGTGATTTATGTCGCAATGCTTGTCCGGTGGATGCGATTCGTCCGCCTTACGAAAACAAAGTGAAAGAAAGTCGTTCCGAAGGAGTCAAACGAATTTTGAAATATGCCATTTTTCTACCGTTGATGATGATTGCGGGTGTGTTGATTATGTCTTCGATGAGCGAAAAATTCAGTGAGATGCACAAAGATGTTCGGTTGCATGATGAAGTTATGGCAAACGAAAACAATCCGCAATCCGTGCAGTCGTTGGATTTGCAAGCATTTTACGGACAAGAAAGCCTAACGGTTGAAATGCTTTCGACGCAAGTTGCCGAAATCAAACAAGATTTTCGAAATTATTCGAAACTTATCGGCGGATTTTTCGGATTAGTGGTTGCCTTAATGTTGATAGGTTTGTCCACCAAACGCACACGCAAAACCTACGAAATCGACGATGCCGATTGCGTTGCTTGCGGGAGATGTTTCAATTATTGTCCGCAAAATAAAGTTGCATTCAAGTGTTGAATCAAACCTAATCCACCAATGATTACAGCACTTCATATTGCTTAAATTATCTTCACAAACACGGTTCTCTTACGAAAAATTATTTAATCAGTTTTGTAATTTTATCGAAATCCGATTCAAAAAATTTATCCTGAATGGGACGGTATTTTTCAAATTCATTTTCTGCATGTTGTTTGGCAAGTGTCGCTGTTATTTTGCCTGCATGTTTCAATAAATCTCTGCCGTTTGCTTGCAAAATCAAATCCAAATGTTTAGCCCAATCTTCCATTGTGAGCGGAACTTGCCGTTTGGCATATTCTTCGGCAAAATCCAAATAACCGTTGACGATTCGTCCGAGCGATTCCAATTCATTTTCGGTTAGATAATTTTTGGCTATTGACACATCTGTTTTCACAATTTTTCCGCTTGGCGATTTTTCCCACGATGTTAAGCCCATGTTTTCTTTGGTGTGGTTGGCTCGTTTGTGTATCAATTCTGCTGCGGTATGTTTATGAACAGCATAGTGCATTTTGTTTTGAACTTTTGCGAAAAAATCTTTTGTAATGATGGACTCCGGATTGTAGTCCATCGCTGTGGCATAAATATCTGTAATTTTTTGATAAAAACGACGTTCTGACAGGCGAATTTCACGAATTTCTGCCAACAGTCGTTCAAAATAATCTTCGCCAAGAAATGTGCCGTTTTCCATTCGTTTTTTATCAATCACGTAACCCCGCAAAGCAAAATCTCTCAACACCGTTGTTGCCCATTGGCGAAATACCGTTGCTCGTTTGGAATTTACACGATAACCAACGGCAATAATGGCATCGAGATTGTAAAATTCTATGTTGCGAGTAATTTGTCTGTTTCCTTCGATTTGAACCTGTGCAAAATTTGCACAAGTTGCTTCTTTGTCTAATTCATCTTCTTGGTAGATATTGTTTAAGTGCTTGGTTATTACACTTCTCTCTACATCAAATAGTGATGAAATCAATTTCTGCGTAAGCCAAATCGTATTATCTTGCAAGCGCACTTCTATCATTTCGCCTGTAGAATTTTTTGTAAAAATCAAAAACTCGGCGGTGCTGTTGCGAATTTGTAAGTTGTTGTTTTGGGGATTTTTATTCATTCTGAATTTGGTTTTTATGTTTAATTTTTGCAAAGATACGAAAAATTATTTAATTTGACAGGTTAGAAACCTATCATGATAATCCGACAGCGATAGGAATCGCCGCCGAACAGGGATACGAAAATAATACGAAAAAACCAAATGTTTTTGATACGATTTGATACGATAATATACGAAAATGATTTTCTGAATTAAAAATCTCCCGAAACAGGCTCTGCCCAATCAGCCCAACCAGAATTCAACCTATACCCAACGCTCAAACCAATAGTAAACGTATTGACCGATATTCTCCCGCCATTTCCGGTGTTGCGGGTTCGCCAATCGGCAATGTCGTTGAAGTTGTAGTAGTAGTCGGCTCGAAGTCCGATTTGGAGACTTTCGCCAATGTTGAATTTTATTCCGCCACCGAGTATCAATCCGGTCGAAAACTTTTTGAGTTCGTCCATCTCCTTCAACAGGTCGAAATGCTTGCTGTGGCTCAATAAGTAGTCGAACCTCGGACCAAAACTCACAAACGGAAAAACAGTTTCGCCGATGGGAAGTTTCAAATCAATGGTCGTGTTAATGGATAAATAATCCAACGTCAGTTTGTCCGTCAAGGTTTCTCCGGTCAAACCGTTTTCGTCCGAGAACAAAATTTCGTGCATGCCGCCTTTCCGGATCATACCGATATTGCTCGACAAATTGAAGTATTCTCGACCGTACAAATCCTCAACCTTAAAGTAATCAATTCCTGCAAAGATGGAATGCCCAATCAAATTT
>Ga0099364_10002135_pt1 | contig 31818 bp, 22 predicted proteins | sample TergutTh196P3_FD_73070 | JGI IMG/M metagenome (GOLD analysis project Ga0099364, IMG submission 73070) | Microcerotermes parvus P3 segment gut microbial communities from Pointe-Noire, Republic of the Congo - Th196 P3 | ecosystem: Host-associated > Arthropoda: Insects > Digestive system > Gut ... | reverse complement strand
ACTGCAGGCGGAGAATGTGCACGCCGACAACTTCCAGGACGCGCTGGACAACCTGGACGACGAGGACTACATCAACGGGAAGTACTCCGTTGTGTACCGCTGCCCGGTATGCGGCGAAGTCGCGTCCGAACTGCCAACCAACTGCCCGATATGCAACACGCCCGGCAGCTCATATGTTTCTTATACCACAGAAGACGAGGATGATGAACCCGGCGACAACGGCGGCACTCAGCCCGGCGGCGGCGTTCAGTCCGGCAGCGGCGGCAGCGGCGCCAGCTCCAGTTCCATCAGCCCTGACAGGGCCGGCACAGTCGTAGATACGGAAGTCGGCGAAGGAGATGGCGACGGCGAAGGCGAAGGTACAGGCGCAGGCAGCGACGTAGATTTGGTTGACGACGAACAGGATAGCCCGCCGTTGGGCGCGCCTGAAACTCCAGGCCTCGCGCAGCCGACGGACGCATTGGCGCCGTCCCTGGACAAGAGCGGCGGCAGCGGCTATGTTTCGGGTTATCCCGACAATACGTTCCGGCCAGACGGATTTGTGACGCGCTACGAAGTGGCGTCGATGATTTATGCGCTCGTCCTGAACGAAGACAAAGCGGACTATGCAGGCGAAGCCGGTAATTTTACTGACGTACCAGCGGATCAGTGGTATACGGAAGCCGTTGGGTACCTTGCGGCGGCAGGTATCTTGTCAGGATATGAAAATGGCGATTTCAGGGGAAATAACAATATCACGCGCGCAGAGTTTGCCACGATCATGGCGCAATTCAACAAATTGAACCTAGACGGCAGCTTTCCATTCGCAGATGTGCCCGGCGGGCATTGGGCATATGGCTATATCAAATCTTCGTTTAACGATGGGTTTGTTTTAGGTTATGACGATGGCTCGTTCAGGCCCGACAATCCGATAACAAGGGCAGAAGCTGTGACCATGATTAACAGGATGCTGGGGCTGGATTCGGCTGACGCGCAGGGCGAGATGAGGTTCTCCGACGTGCCTGCAGACGAATGGTACTACCAGGAGATTCTTCTCGCGACAAACGGTTTATAGTGTAAATGTCAACGTAGGGCGCGTTGTCCTCGTAGGGCGCGATGTCCTCATCGCGCCGCAGCAGGGTACGACATCATTTATTTTCATTTATATATGTACACCGTAGCGTATGGCTATTTTCACACATAATGTCAGTTGCAACAAACAAGCCAGTTAGAGCATTATAGTAATTGAGCATAGAAAAACCGAAGCAAAAAACCAGGGACAAAGTGTGGCGGCGCTTGTGCACAGCGCCGCCCCACTTTGTCCCTCTCTTAGTGCCACAATATCTGAGCCACCGCATATGCGCCCTACATGAACCCGCTTTCGCTTTTGCGGATGTGGTGCTCCTGCTGCTCGGGCGACAGCATGGTGAAATACGCTGACCAGCCGCCCATCCGGACGCGCAGGTCCCTGTAAGCGGATGGGTTCTCCCGCGCGGCCCGCAGCGTCTCCGTATCGACGATTGTGATAGTCATCAGGTTGCCGCCCAGGTCGCGGAACGACTTTAGCAAGCCCACCAGGCGGTTCACCCCTTCCTCCCCATCGACCACGTTGCCGGACAGGCCAAGGTCCAGCGGGGAGCCGATGGGTATCGTGTCTATGCCCATAGACGAGAAGCTGCGGATGGCGGCCGTGACGCCTTTTAGCATGGCGCCGGCCGAGGGCGAGAAGTTGGATGCGATCGGCATGGCGGCGTTCCGGCCGTCTGCGGAGGCGCCCGTCCCTTCGCCCACGGCGATATACCAGGAGAACGTGCCGATGCCCGGCATGAACATCATATCGTCATATTTATCGCTTATCCGGCGCACGATGTCGCTGTACCGCTTTACGATCTCGCGCCCGATGTCGTCGGCCTGCGCGTTGTTGGTCCCGTACTTTGGGCAGTCGAGCATCGCCGACTGGATGTGCTCATATCCGTCAAAATCGTGGTCGATGGCATCCACGATCTCCGCCATGGAATAGCGCCCCTCCCGGAAGACTAGCTGCCGGATCGCGGCCAGCGAGTCAATCAGGTGGCTCATGCCCTCGAAAATGAGCCCGTTCACGATGAAGCGGGTCGACATATCCGTCATGTCCCGCCCCTTTTCCACAGGGCCGTCGAGCAGGACGGACAGCAGCGGAGTGGGCGCGATGGACGAGCGGTGCGGGTGCATCCACGCCATATGGGCAGACATTTCGTCGGCTACATAGGCCACATTATGCAGGCATTTGTCGAGCAGCACGTCGAAACTGCCAAAATCGGACGGATCACCTAAGTCCGGGACCTCCTGCTTGTCGTCGATGTGGCAACGGCCGCGGTTCAGCGTCCATTCCAGGCATTTGAGCCCGTTGATCTTTTGAAAGTAAAAGTCCGTGCGGCCCGGCAATATGCATTCCCAGCAGCCATTATTGGCAAAGTCCCGGGCGTCCTCCAATGAGACGCCGTAGCTGGTATAGGCGTTGAGTATGGGTTTGTCGCTGTAGATGGCAGGCATCCCGCCGCCGGTCTTGAGCGCCCTTGCCAACTGGCGGAAAAACCAGTCCGGGGTATGCTCGTTAACGCGCGCGGACATCACCGGGTTTGTCATGCGCAGGCGCCGCGAGCTTTCCAGGATCATCACGGACGCCAGGTTCACGGCGTCCGAACCATCCCTTTTGCACCCGCCGATGACGATGTTTTGGTTATAATGGATCGTCGCGTCCATATCGTCCCGTACGTTGTAGCGCTGCTGCCCATGGTCGTGTATGGTGCGCTCGCGCCAGCGCCGCTCGTAGTTTTCCTGCACCACCTGCCAGTCCCGAAGCTCGCTCTTTGTCTGGCTGGAGAAGGCCCGTTCGTTGAATTTCAACATCCACAGGTCCATTATTTCCTGGGCCTGGTCGATGGTGAGCCTGCCGCTCGACAAGTCGGCTTCCAGATATGGGTTCAGATACTGGTCCGGGCGGCCCAGGGCGAGATGGTTGCCCGTCAATTGCAAGGCGACATGGACGAACCAAGCGGACTGGCATGCCTCCCGGAACGTGCGGGCCGGCTGCATGGGTACCCTTTCGCATATATCCGCAGCTTCCAGTAGCTCGCGCCTGCGACGCGCGCCGCTACTGCCGCCAATTCTGTCGCCGTCGCCAACACTGCTACCGCCGCTTATTATGCTGTCACCGCCGCTACCGATGCCGCTTCCTATGCTGTCGCCGCTACCGCCACTACCGCCGTCGCTATCATCGTCATCACCATCGCCGTCGCCTGTTGTACATTGCTCTGCCAAGTCGCGCAAATACTGCACATGCCGCTTCGCATAGGACTCCAGCCCCTCGATAGAGATAAGCGCAGCCTTTAAAAATGTCACCTGCTCGTCGCCCTCCGCCGTGGCAAGGCGCTCCTTTACAGTTTTGGCGAGCGCGGTTGTCCCCATACGCAGTATGCGCGGGTAGTCCGGCGATATATGTCCAAACATGGAGTAAATGCCATGGCCGTACCGGGCGCCCTCCTCGATTTCCTCCGGGAGGGCGAACTCAGGCAGGGCGTGGTCGTTCGCGAGGGTCCCACTGTTATACGTATGGCACCCGGCGAAAATCTGCCCGTCCCATATGCCGGGCGGCACCCGCTCCAGCTTTTGCCGCTCGCTCATCGCCTTGCGGATAAGCATGGGCAGCCCGCGCGTCTCGTCGTTAAGCACGCTCCCCACATCGCTGTACGACGAGCGCCGTACCTCCATGGCGTCCCTGACAGCCTCAATGGCGTCCGAAACCCGCGTGGCCGGGCTTGAATCGATAATCCGCTCGCTGTACTCCCGTGCGGATTCCATCACAGAAGCTTTAACACTAACCGTTTCGACCCTAGTTGTTTCGCGCATGGCAATCGCTCCTTAACCATATCTTATAATCAATTGTGAAACGCCAACATCGGTGCGCCGAGGGCGTCGCACCCTACAATTTTCCAATATATCCAATATATATCGTAATCATTATATATTCATATAGTATATTTATACCATAAAATGTAGGGCGCGACGCCCTCGGCGCGCCATAACTGATATATTTTTAAACGCTAATACGTAATCGCCTACGAAATATACATTTTTTGCGTTTAGTAATATTCTTGACTTTTAAACCAGGTTTGTTAATATAACTAATATATTTTTTTGTATTGTATCGAATTTATAATAAAGGCTCATAATGGCGTTAATGGAAGGGGTGGCTAACTGCAATTGAAAAAAGTTAATGTGTTCGTCGAACTCTGGCGCCACAAATTTTTATATATATTGGCTTTACCGGCTATCGCATATTCATTTATATATAGTTATGTCACCCTGCCCTACATAGCTATCGCGTTCCAACAGTTTAATTTCAGGACAGGCATTTTTAGCCCGTTCGTCGGGCTTGAAAACTTTTCATTCTTTTTCAGGTCTACATGGGCATGGATAATAACTCGAAACACAGTTGTGATTAATTTTTTATTCCTGCTCGCCGGAACGTTGTTCGCCATAATAATGTCGATAGTATTAAACGAAATAAGGGCGAAGAAGTTTCTCCGTGTGACACAGTCGACTATGCTCTTTCCCTATTTTATATCATGGGTGATCGTGAGTTACATGCTGCAAGGTCTGCTTGGTACTGAAACAGGCATCATAAACAGGGCTATAGAAAGCATGGGCGGCGTCAGGATATCTTTTTACAATGAACCGAAGTATTGGTATACAATTTTACTAATCCTTAATATATGGAAATATATGGGGTACAATTCCATTATTTATCTAGCGGTCATTACGGGTATCGATGAGGGACTTTACGAGGCCGCGTACATAGAAGGCGCTACACGCGTGCAGAGGATTCAATATATAACGCTCCCATTGCTGACCCCAACGATATGCATACTGTCGCTGATGTCGGTTGGCCGCATATTTTATGGCGATTTTGGGATGTTTTATGCGATTATACGTGACAATGGTTCATTGATGCCGATGACGGAAGTCATAGACACATATGTCTACAGGACGTTCAAGATCACAGGGAACCCTAGTCTATCGATGGCAGTGGGGCTGTACCAATCGACGATCGGCTTTATATTGGTATTTATTTCTAATTCTATGGTGAAAAAATTTTTCCCCGAGGGGGCGCTATTTTAACTGGCTAACGCTATCACATAAAAAGAAAGGGTAAGGCTGCGCCGCAAATAACTCAATTTGATTATGACAAGATGACAAGCTTTGCGCGTGGTTCATATGTGGTGTTGGGATGCGTTCGAAAAAAACAATGCAAATGGGGTTGGCAGAAAAGCTTCAGCTTTGTTTTGTCTATGTGTATGTGACATTTTGTTCTTTGGCATGCGTCGTACCGTTTATATTAGTCATCATTGTTTCATTCACCGATGAAAAATCGATAACGCGGTACGGGTATAGCTTTTTCCCTGCCGAGTGGACGTTTACAGCGTATGAGACATTGTTTTCACCTCGTTCTTCTGTACCGCGGGCATATTCCATTACTTCATTTGTAACAATCGTTGGCACGGTTTCTGCCACCCTGATAACATTCGGGTGTGGATACACGCTCGCTAACAAGCAATGCAAGTATAGAAATGTCCTGGCGCTATATTTTTATGTGACGATGGTTTTTTCCGCCGGGCTTGTGCCTTGGTATATGGTGTCAAGGGCTATTGGCGCTTTTGACAACATATGGGCGTTGATAGTGCCATCGCTGATGTTTTCGCCGTTTAACATGTTTTTGACGCGTAATTTTATCAGGGGCATACCGGACGAGTTAAGCGAGTCAGCCAAAATGGACGGCGCCGGGGATGTTACTACTGCGTTTGCTATATACTTGCCCTTGTGCCTGCCGGTTATCGCCACCATTTCGCTGTTCTATGCCATTGGATACTGGAACAATTATTTTAATGCTGTTATGCTTGTTAACGATAAAAACATTTTCACGCTTCAAATGTTATTGTTCCGCATTCAATCGGAAATAACCGAAATGAACAGAGTCGCACAAGGCGCCATTCGCATTAACCCGCCAAAGGAAAGCTTTAAAATGGCTACATCTGTCGTGACGATGGGGCCGATTATCCTACTGTACCCGTTTTTACAAAGGTATTTCGTAAAAGGCATGGTAGTCGGCGCGATAAAAGGATAGCGTGCTATATAATTTTGTTATATAAAATTTGAAAGTATAAGGGGGATATTGGGTTGAAAAATTATTTCAGGTTACTAACACTGCTATTGGCTATAAGCATGCTGGTGGCAGTGGCGGCATCTTGCGGATCTGGCGCGCCGCCCGCCACAACCGCCCCGGCGGCTGAGAGCGCCACGACGGCGGCGGCGGCGACCACCGCAGCAGCGGCAGCGGCGGAACAAACGACGGCTGCGGCAGCGGCGACAACGGCTGCGGCTGCGAGCAATGAGCCGGTGGTAGTCAAGCCGTGCCGCATCGTACAGCCTGGGCTTCACAGAGTTGAGTATGAAATTGGGGTAGCCGCAATCAACGAACAGCTATTGTCTGACGGGCTGGATTTCGCCATTGACGTGACACTCATCCCATGGGATGCATACTCAGAAAAGTTGAATGTCATGCTCACTACGGGCGAACCATTTGAGCTGCTCCATATTATGCAGGATGTGAGGAATTTATCATCTATAGCAGGCATAGGGGCAGTCATATCACTTGAACCATATTTAGACAATTATCCGGAACTAATTGAAAAGTTTACCGATTTGGAATGGGTAGGTACGTTGTATCAAGGCGAACGCTACGCCATACCTTGTTATTGGAGGTCTTTTGAACGCACCCCTTCAATAACTCTCAGGACTGACGTCATGGAGAGCCTTGGCTACGCCGAGTTCCCTACGGCTATAGACGATGTTTTCGACTTGTTCCAAAAAATGCAGGAGAGCATGCTCGAAGAGACCGGCATCAAAGCGTACCACTGGTTCCATCAGTTAATGACTTCAGCCGCTTGGCTGCATAAGTACTACGATTCATGGCCATTTTATGTTGAAAATAGCTTAGGATTAGTGTTGTCGCGCCAGGATGGGACCATCGATTCATTTTATGAGTCGGAGGAGTTCAAGCAGGACGCGCTATTTTATAGGCGCCTTTATACAGCCGGTCTCATTCATCCCGATGTATTGAACCTTGACCACACCGAAAAATATGACCAAGCTGATTTAGGCGCGTTCCTCCCATCGTCGACATTTGACGCGAATGCTTCGTTGTCGATATTCAAAAACACCGGTATAGTAACGACAGTGAGCGTAGTGCGGCCTCGCCCGGAAAAACCGGATCGCATCTATACATTCTGCCAAAATATTAATGCGATTTCGTCTACATCAGATGACCCGGAGACTGGGATCAAGCTATTGGACTGGATATATAGGAGCAAGGACAACCACGACTTGTTCCATTATGGGATTAAAGACAGGCATTATGAACCGGTTGGCGAAAACAGGATGCAAATTATCAGGAACGAAGACGATCAAACGCTCTTTACGCTGGATCATTGGATGACCGGTTATCTACCTTACATGCGCTATGACGCCGATTCACCGGACGAGTATATCGACGCCGCGACATATGTGTCGGAGCATTTTGTAGTTTCGCCCGTATCCGGGTTCATATTTGACACTTCGAATATTACATCGGAGCTCGCTAACCTGCAGACAGAAATCATTGCATCCATATATCCGTTAAAGTTTGGCTTGGTGGAGTATGACACCGCCATAGAGCCAGCGATTGCAAAATTAAAAGCAGCCGGATTGGATAAATATATGGATGAGTATAGGGCTCAATTTAAACAATACCTAGATGAAAACGACTGGGTACTCGATATGGCGAAGGAAACGCGCAGGTAGGATAAACAGGCAGTAGGACGCGGCTACAGGACGCGGTTACACGATTCAGTTACATGGCGCGGCTATAGGACGCAGATACACGATTCAGTTACATGGCGCGGCTATAGGACGCGGATACAGGATGCGTTTATTGGATGCGGCGAACGATAAATAGCCGATAACGGTGTTTATATGGCGCGGTGTGCCGGGGGTTGAACTCCCGATGTGGCACACCGCGCTTTCCTTGTTACTAGGACATCGCGCCCTTCATTGTGATTATTCGTAGTGGCCGAACTCGTGCGCGGCGTTGAAGAGTGCGATTATGTTTTCTAGCGGCATTTGATCGGTTAGCACCTGGGATGCGCCGCAGATATACCCGCCGCCGGGCTTCATTTGCTCCATTCGTAGTTTGACTTCATCGCGGACTGTCTGAGGCGTGCCGTATATCATCGCGTCGATGTGGTTCACGCCCCCGTGCAGGCAGAGCCGGTCCCCGTATTCGCGCTTCATGTCGAGCGGGTCGCTGTCTTTGACATATGGCGGTACGGGGTCAAGGATGTCTGCGCCCATTTCAATAAAGTCTTCCATGATGCATCGGCAGTACCCGCACGAATGCAGCCATACCTTGGCGTTGTTTTGATGGCATATATCAAAAAGCTCCGCCCATAGCGGCTTGTACAGCCTGCGCCACGCGATCGGGTTTATCATGAGCGCGTTGTTACCGCCCGCGTCCTCGTCGCACCGCATAACGTCGATAGTCCCGTCCGCTGCCACGAAAAGTGCGTCCAGGTATGAAATGAAGTACTCGCGCAGCCTGCCCATGTAGTCTTCCATAAAAGCTTCGTCCAGCACATCGAGCATGGCGCATTCGTAGCCGCGCATCCGTATATGGTGGTTCAGCCCCACGCTGATATGCGCGCCGATCGACACCATGTCGTGCGTGCGCGCCTCGCGCATGGAAGCCTTTATGCCGGAAAAGTCCAAATCGCCAATAGTCGGCCATCTGTACGCGCCATAGTCTGCTTCCATCGGATGGTACACTTCGGGCATGGACCCCCATATGCCGACCGTAATGTTATGGTGCTTGATATGCGGGCGCGGAGGGCCGACGTATACCGGCTCCGCAGCGGGCCAATCCCATAGCGAAAAATTGTCGACGCCGCTCTTTTCATAAAAATCGTAGTGATTAGCGGCGCCGTAGTAATCATATATTCTCCTGCGTGTCTTGGGCCAACAGTCCATCCCGATTGGGACCCTGTCCGGTACCCCGCGCGCAAAAACAGTGAGCAAACGCTCCCTTCTTGTCAATGTAGCCAATGCGCCGTCCTCCATAGACCATGCCAAGCGAGACTGGCGTTTTCATTGCCCCGTTTGTAGCTTGACGGATTTAAGGACATGGTAGCCTGCTTTCCGGGCGATGTCCATGCAATTGCCGAAAAGCTCCGACAGCTTGTTCGCGGCGCTGGCCATCCCTTGCTTCTTTTGGATGACAATATAGTATGCGCCGCCTTCATTCAAGGCATTATGCGCGCCTTCGAATAGTTTATATATATGTTCCTTGCCGGCCCGCACTGGGGGGTTCGCGACGATTGCGTCGAAAAGGGCGTCTGTCCCGCGCAGCCATTCAAGACCGTCTGCTTGCACAACGCGAGCTTGCAATAGTTCGACGCCGTTTATATCATGCGCGCTATAATATGTACCGGCCAACAGGCGGCTGCAGTTCTCGCGGCACAACTCGACAGCGCGTTCGTTGATGTCTGAAAACCACATTTCGACGCCTGGGTTGAGCAGCGCGAGCGCGATCCCGGCGGCGCCGTAGCCACAGCCCAGGTCCAATACTTTGCCCAAAAGCGGGGGCATCGAGCGGATCAATAAATCCGTACCAAAATCAACGCGGCGTTTCGAAAAAACGCCGCTGTCTGTAATAAATTTAAGTTTTAGTTGGGATTGCCCGGGCAAATGCCCGGTGGGTAGTTCGTAAGAAACTGTCGCGCGTGCACTTGCGGCTAGGGGCGCATTCGAAAAATAATGCTCTACATTTCCGGCGCTGTTACCGCCTGCGCCGCCGCTCCCGCTCGTGCCGCCGCTCCCGTCGTCGCCCATCCTGCCGCTCCCGCTGGGTACGCGGGCGTCCCGCCCGCCCTCGCTATTGTTCCTGCTGCCGATGCCGCTGCCGCCCCTGCTTTCGCCCCCGCCAACGCTTTTGCCCGTAAGGCCGCCCGGTTTACACATTATTTCGCAGAACCTGTCCCAATATTTCAATACCTTTTGAGATATCGCCCTGCGCGGCACTGGTGAAGTTCAGCCTGAATGTGTTTTTGCCCCTGCCATCGGCGAAAAACTGCTCGCCGGGGATATAAGCGACCTTCCGCTCCAACGCTTGCTCAAGCAAATCCGTGGTGTTTGTCCCATCGGGGCAGACGCACCATATAAACAACCCGCCCATTGGCGCCGCCACATCGATGGATTTTGGGAACGACTCCGAAATACATGCCAACATTAAGTCGCGCCTGGCCTTGTATACGCTGCATAGCTTTGATATATGGCCACCAAGCAAGCCGCGCCTGATATATTCGCCCGCAATTGCCTGCGGCAGCGTGGCGGAATGCATGTCCGCCGCCTGCTTCGCGATTGTCATGTACGGTATCAGCGCCTCGGGAAGATATGCAGCGGCGACGCGCAGCCCGGGGCAGAGTATTTTTGACGTAGAAGTCAAAAAAACGATGTTGCCCGAACGATCAAAAGACTTAATTGTGGGGAGATGGTCGCCTTCGTAACGCAAGTCCCTATATGGATCGTCCTCAATGAGCAATACATTTAAGCGCCCCGTAATTTCCGCTACGGCGGATCTCCGTTCATAACTGATAGTGGCGCCCGACGGGTTCTTAAACGTGGGGACTATATACACGATTTTCGGCGTGAAAATTTTGATCTTTTCTTCAAGGTCCTCCGGAATGATGCCCTGGCTGTCGGATTCGATCGGTATAACCTGCGCCCTGAGACTCTTTAAAATTTGCAACGCCGCCGAATATGTGGGCGATTCTACAAGCGCGACATCGCCGGGCTCAATGAACATCTTGCATAATAATTCAATCGCCTGCTGCCCGCCTGTAGTGACGATGATTTCGTCGGCTTTCGGGGCGAGGCCGTAGCCCGATATCAATTTTGCCATGGCGTCCCGTGCAGGCGGGTAACCCTCAGTCACGCCGTACTGTAGTAACCCGCCCGGATCCGACCCAAGCAAATCACGCGTTATGCCTAAAATATCGTCAAATGGAAAGACAGCCGCGTCCGGCGCTCCGGGTGCAAAACTTATGAACCCCAGTTCGCTCAATTTCGGCAACAAACTAAATATCATGTTTGATTGCATCTTTGCCATATGCGGCGCAAGCCGCGGATTTAAACCCATGGATTGCCTCCTGTATATCAAGCGATAATATATCACATACAGATCAATTACACAAATTAAAATTCCTTTAAAGTCACTATGAATTAATTATTTGATCTAATTATTTGAACTTATTATTTGATCTACTCATCGGTATTGGTAATTTTCAGAGGCTAATTATATATTTTGGGTTTGGATAGTAACTTTGGAAATGGATTTTGATATGGCTTAGGCTTAGGATATGGCTTAGGATATGGATTTAATTTAACGCGATAAATAATACTGTTGCCTTTTTTTAAGCCTTGTGCTATAGTAATTTTACTCTAAACAAATAGACGTGTTTTCGCGGAGAAGAGTGGCTAACCCCCACTCTTTCGTATTGTGGGCGGCCCGAATTCGTATGTGGATACACATAGCGCCCCCGTTTTTTCGCGTCTGCGTCTGTCGGGAGGCGTTTGGCGTGTCGCAAAATATTGCGGACAAAGCCCGCATGCTGGTCGAGCCGCTGGCGCAGGGCATGGGGCTCGAGGTTGTGGAAGTGGAGTTCGTCAAGGACGGCGCGGATTGGCAATTGCGCGTTTATATAGACAAACGCGGCGGCGTCCACATCGACGACTGTGAGCAGTTGAGCAAGGCGTTCTCGCTAGTCTTAGACAACGAGGACATGATCAACAGGGCGTACAGTTTAGTGGTTTCGTCGCCGGGCCTTGACAGACCGTTGAAAACGGAAGCGGATTTTCGCCGATACGAGGGCGAGCTGCTTGATATATTTATGTTGCCGGGGAGATTGAAAACCGGCGATAAGCTTAGTATAAAGAGCCGCTCCGGCGGCAAGGGCAAGGCGGGCGGTGGCAGAATGGGCAAGGCGGGAGGCAGCAGCAAGGGCAAGGCGGGCGCCGGTGGAATGAGCAAGGCGGGCGCCGCCGACGTGGTCTGTGGGTACCTGGCCAAGTTCGAAGGGGGCCGCATCTATTTGACAGATGGAGATGACGGCGCTTTTTCGGTAGCGTGGGAGGATATAAAGACCGTGAAAAGGGCTTTGCGGTTTTAGGGGCCGACGCGCCAGCACCGACGCACCAGTGTATAGTAGTACCAGCGCCGCCATGCCAGCGCCGACGAGCCAGTATCGTAGTACCAGCGCCGATGCGCCAGTGCGCCAGTGCCATAGTACCAGCAGTAGTGCCAGCGCCGCCGCACCAGTGCACAGTAAACTAGAAAAGAGGTAACCGGCAAATGAGTGTTGAATTGATTCACGCGCTCGAACAGCTTGAAAAAGAAAAAGGGGTCGATAAAGACATTTTAATAGAGGCGATTGAAGCCGCGTTGATTTCGGCATACAAGAGGAACTTCGGCTCGACACAGGAAGTCCGGATCAGTTTTGACAAGGGCACCGGCGATGTGCGGGTGTTTTCGCAAAAAAAGGTCGTGGAAGACCCAGACGACGCGATGTCGGAAATATCGTTGGAGCAGGCGCGCCGCATCAGCGCGGACATGGAGATCGACGACATCGCCGAAATTGAGGTAACGCCTCGGAAATTCGGAAGAATTGCCGCGCAGACCGCGAAGCAAGTCGTCGTGCAGCGCATACGCGAAGCCGAGCGGGACATTATATTCGACACATTCGCGAGCCGCGAGGACGATATCGTCACGGGGGTCGTCAACCGGTATGAAAAGAGGAATGTCATTTTGGACGTCGGCAAGGCAGAGGCCATTTTGCCGGAAAAGGAGCAGTCCCGCAATGAGGACTACCACTACAACGACCGGGTCAAAACGTATATCACCGAGGTACGCAAAACGCCCAAAGGCCCTCAAATCATAGTGTCGAGGACGCACCCCGGGCTTGTGAAGCGGCTGTTTGAGCTCGAAGTCCCAGAGATCGGCGACGGCACAGTGGAAATCAGGAGCATTTCGCGGGAAGCCGGCTCGCGCACAAAGATTGCGGTGTTCTCCCGCGACGACAATGTCGATCCCGTCGGCGCGTGCGTGGGGCAAAAAGGGACGCGCGTACAGGCGATAGTTGACGAGCTGCGTGGCGAAAAAATCGATATAATAAAATGGAGCAACAATCCGGTCGAATTTTTGTCGAGCAGCCTCAGCCCCGCGAAAGTCGTGCGGGTGGATTTGGCGGAAGACGAAAAAATCGCGGAGATAACCGTACCGGATTTTCAGTTGTCGCTGGCCATCGGTAAAGAGGGGCAGAACGCGCGCCTCGCGGCGAAGCTCACCGGTTGGAAAATTGATATCCGCAGCGAGTCCCAGCTTCGGGAGGAGATCGAGCGCCAGTTACTCAATTATGATAGGGATTATGAGTATGCCGACGACGACGAAGACGAAGACGAAGACGACTTAGATGATGACGCGGGCGATTTTGATGACGACGAAGACGATATCGATGCCGATGATTTTGATGATGTAGCTGATGAGGCTGACGATGCTGACTTGGCTGACGTTGCTGATGTTACTGACGATGCTGACTTGGGCGAAGAAAGCGGATATGACGTAGCGGAAGCATATGTAGACGATTCGGATGCGGCGGAAATTGGCACATAATGCAAATTTTGTGTGCGTATGACGTATATAATGAGGGCGCATAACGAAAATAATGAGATGAGGGCACACACGTAAATTTTATGTACGCATGACGTATAATGCAAAGGGGCATTTAATATAAATTGAAACAACGTAAGATACCTGCGAGGATGTGCGTTTCCTGCGGGACAATGAAACCTAAAAAAGAACTAATACGCGTCGTCAGGCCGCCCAGCGGCATTGTCGCCATAGATGCTGGCGGCAAGGCCTCCGGCCGGGGGGCGTATTTGTGCAGGAACCCGGAATGCGTCTCGCATGCGAAAAAACGCCATATAATAGAGAGAAATTTAAATATTGGCGAATGCGGGGACTTATATTCATCGCTTATGGAATTGTGCGGGGATAATGTGGCTGTCGAAAACGGGGGTGTGTAATTTGGATAAAATCAGGGTCTATGAGCTGGCAAGGGAATTAGATACGAACAGTAAACGGTTAATGGAAAAATTGGCCGAAATAGACATCATCGTAAAAAACCATATGAGTTTGCTGGAAGAGAGCGATCTGGAAGCCCTCTACAAACACATAGGGATGAAGACGAAGGTGCAAGACGCTGTTCAAATCGATTCGGGTCAGCCCTCTCAAGAGCCTGTGAGAGCCGCGAAAAGCGCTGCCGAATCCAAACCGCCGGATGCGACAACAGTAGGGGTGGCGGGCGCCGGCGATAAAGCTGCCCGCCAAACAGACGCGAGGGCGGCTCGCCAGTCCGACGCGAAGGCGGCTCGCCAACAGGACACGAAAACCACCCGCCAGCCCGTCGCTAAGGCTGACAGTCAAGCAGATGCTAAGGCAGGCAGTCAAGCTGATGTGAGTGCTGATCGGCTGGCTGATTCACAGTCGGAGCGCAAACCCGACGCGGCTGCGACCCGTGAACTAGGCGCGGATGCAGCCAGCCCACAAGATGCTAAAGCGGTTCGCTCACAGGATACAAAGTCGGATCGACAAATAGATGAGAAGTCGGCTCGCTCACAGGATGTAATAGCGGTCCGACAGGCGGACGGGAGCTCGGATCTGCAGGCGGATGCGAAGCCAACCCGACAAGCAGATACAAAGTCGGTTCGACAAGCAGATGTAAAGTCGGTTCGACAAGCAGATGCTGAGTCGGTTCGCGAGCTCGATGCCGCAACGGCCCAACAGCAAGAAGCAAATGCTGCCCGTCAACAAGATGCAAAATCTGCTCAACAACAAGACACAAAGGCGCCTCAAGCTCAAGATACAAAAGCAGCCCGCTCTCAGGAAGTAAAGGCGGTTCGCCCCCAAGAGGCAAGAGCGGCACGCTCCCAAGAAGCAGGAGCGGTTCGCCCCCAAGAGGCAAAAACACCCCGCCCACAAGAAGTAGGGGCGGTTCGCCCACAAGCAACTGGGGCGGTTCGCTCTCAAGATGCAAAAACGGTTCGCCCGATTGATTCCGCGCGTAACAGGAGAGACGATAGAAGCGCGCCCCAGGGCGCCGGGAACGCAACCAACGCTAGCGGAACGGGCAGCGGCGGCGCCGCCGGTTCTGCGCGGGCGACCAGGGAGGCCAGGAACGCCCCGCGAATTATCAGGACGACGGAAGTAAACCTGGATCGCGCTTCGCGCGACGATAGGCGCGATAGTTCACGGCAGTCGTCGGCGCCGGCTCAACAGGGCGCCGGAAGGGACGGCGATCGCGGGCGGCGCGATCGCGACAGAAGAAGACGCGATTATGACCGCAGCGAGTATTTCCGCGCCCCAGATTCCAACTCCGGGCTAATTGCCGGATTCACGCGCATGACGCGTGAGGAATCGATGAAACAACTCCTTGAAGAGGCCCGGGCGCAGCAAAGGCGGGCGGCGCTTATAGCCGAGAGCAACAAGCAAAAGCAGCCGCAAATAGATGAAGAAGCCGTTAAAACCGAGAGGGCAGCGAGGATAGACAGGCTTGCCAGGATTGACGCACAGGCGAAAGCAGACATAACTGGGGGCGAGGGTGTCGATGCTGGCGTCGGGCCGGGTGCGGCAGGCGCGGCGGGTGCTGCGGACGCAAGCGCGGACGCGAGTGCCGGTGCAGGTACGGACACAATTACCCATATTGGCGTAGATATATTACATGAAACGGCTGCTTCGGCTTCAGCGGGCGCGACAGCGGCGGATACTGTTCGGACTGTCGATTCGCCTTCGTCAGGCGTATATGCGGGTGCGTCTGCGGACGCCACAACCGGCGTTGCGGCTGGCGATATGCCTGGCGCTGCAGATGCGGCAGCAGCCGATGGCGCGGACAGTGCATTGCATATAATGGAATCAACGGATACTGCGCATGGAGATAGGCTCTCTATAGATGCAAGTGACGCCGGTGGCATTGGCGGCCCGGCGGCAGGTTCGGCTGCGGTAGGGGCTGCGGTAGGGGCAGCGACGAGTGCGGCTGCTGGTACGGCGGCTGGCATGGCGGCTGGCGGCGCTGCCAGCACAGCAGCCATCGCCGATTCAAGCATGCCAATAGACGCTGAGACAAGAACTGCGGATGGTGCTGCAGCTCGGGCCGGGGCTGACGCTGCAGCGGCAAGTGCGGCAGGCCGGGTCGGAGCTGACGAAGCCGCAGCAAATGCTGCGGCACTTCGTACCGCCGCAAGCCAGGATGCCGCCGCCATTTCGGCGGAAAGGGCTCGGAGGCCCGGCGAAGCGCCAAGAACCGGCGAAGCGCCAAGAACCGGCGATGCGCAAAGGCCCGGCGAAACACCAAGAACTGGCGGGGCGCAAAGAACCGGCACAGGCGCCGCCGCCAGCTCATCGGCGCCCTCCGTCCGTACACAGGACGGCAGGAGCCAGCCCAGGGCATCGTTTGACGGAAGGCCATACCAACAACAAGATCAAGGCAGAACGGGCCAGGCTCCTGGTTCGTCCGCGCGGCAATACGACGGCAGCCGCCAACAGGACGGCTTAAGGCGCACGGCTTCGGGCGCGCCCGCGTCCCAGCAACAGGGGCAAGGCGGCTTCCGTAGGGACAGCAGGCCATTTGGCGACAGGGACAACCGCCAGCAGTCCGACGCGCGCCCATATAGACCGAGGGATGATCGCCCAGCCGCGCAAGGCGGCTATCGCCAGCAGTCCGACGGGCGGCCCTATCAACCCAGGGACGGTCGCCAGCAAGGCTACAGCGGTAGCGGCGGCGGCGGTAGCGGCGGCAGTGGCGGCGGGGCGCGCTATGGCGGCGCCGCTGCATCGGCGCGTCCGGGCGGCGGCATTGGCTCCGGCGCGGCAACCAGGACTGGCGACAGAAGGCCGGGCGTCGGTGGCGGCGTCGGCGACAGGAGGCAGGGCGCCGGCCAGCGCACGCGCAGCGACGCTGCGAAGCCCGGCGGGTTTACCAGAAGCGACGATACCGGATCGCTCAAGAACGAGCAAAAACGCGAGCATTCCGGCAGGGATACAGCCAAAGAAGCCAAGAAAGACATGAGGCGGGAAACCGCGAAGCCCGCGCCGGTAGCCGCGCCCGCGAAAAGGGGCGGCAGGTACAGGCCGCAGGCCTCGATCATCGGGGAGAAAAAAGGCGTCCAGGCATTTGCCGACGACGAATTCATCATCAGCGAATTTTACGATTCAGCCGACGAGTCTAAGCGGAGCAGGCGCCAGCAAAGGCAGCGCAGGTTGCAACGCAAGGAAAAATACATACCCCCGCGCGCGATCCTCACTTCCGTTACGATAGCGGAGAACCTTACGGTCAAGGAGCTTGCGGAGGCGCTGAAAAAAACGGCTGGCGACGTCATATCAAAGCTCATGGGCTTCGGCATGCCCGCGACCATCAACGAAGTGCTCGATTTTGACACGGCGGAGCTGGTGGCCGGAGAATTCGGCATCACGGCAACGAAGGCCGTCGTCGTAAATGAAGAAGACATTTTGTTTGACGACGAGGATTCGGAAGACGGGCTTGTTACCAGGCCGCCCGTTGTGGTGGTCATGGGGCATGTCGACCACGGCAAGACCTCGCTGCTCGATTCCATCCGCAAGACAAACGTGATATCGAGCGAGGCCGGCGGCATCACGCAGCATATCGGCGCATATATGGTCGACGTCAACGGGAGGGCCATCACGTTCCTCGATACACCGGGCCACGAAGCGTTCACGTCCATGCGCGCCAGGGGCGCGATGGTCACCGATATCGCGGTCCTTGTCGTGTCGGCAGTGGACGGCATCATGCCGCAGACCATCGAGGCTATAAACCACGCCAAAGCGGCGAATGTCAGCCTTATCGTCGCCATCAACATGTTTGATCGGGGCGGGAACAATCCCGAACGCGTCAAACAGGAGCTGACGGAACATGACGTACTCGTGGAGGAATGGGGCGGCGACGTCATCGCCGTACCCGTGAACGCGAAAACAGGCGAAAATATTGAGCAGTTGCTCGATATGATAATATTGACCGCCGACATGCTGGAGCTCACGGCGAGCCCGGAGCGGCAGGCAAAGGCCACGGTTATTGAAGCCAAGCTGGATCGCAACCGGGGGCCCGTGGCCACGTTGCTTGTGCAGCGCGGCACGCTCAGCGTCGGCGACTCGTTCATCACCGGCACTACCGTCGGGAGGATCCGCGCGATGCTCGACGACAACGGCAACAGCATCCAAAAAGCCGGGCCGTCGATGCCGGTCGAGATCATCGGCCTGAACGAGGTGCCGGGCGTGGGCGAGGTCTTCTATGTGACGACGGACGACAAAGTGACCAAGAGCCTTGCCGAGAAGCGGCGGCAGCAGCACCGCGAGGAGCAGCTTCGCTCCACATCTTCGCGCATCACCTTGGACGATCTGTTTTCCAGGATACAGGAGGGCAAGCTTAAAGAGCTCAACCTTATCATCAAAGCGGACGTCCAGGGCTCGGTGGAGGCGGTGCGCCAGTCGCTCGAAAAGCTGGGCAACGAAGAGGTCCGCGTCAATATCATACACAGCGGCGTCGGGGCGATAAACGAGTCGGACGTTTCGCTGGCAAGCGTGTCCAGCGCCATTATCATAGGCTTCAATGTGAGGCCCGGAGGCGCGTCCGTCATTGAGGCCGCAGACATCATGGGCATCGACGTCAGGCTGTACACCGTCATTTATAATGCGATCGAGGATATCGAGTCTGCGCTGAAGGGCATGCTCGACCCGACGTTCCGCGAGGTTGTGCTAGGGCACGTGGAAGTCCGCCAGATATTCCGCGCTTCCGGCATCGGCACTATCGGCGGCTGCTATGTGCTGGACGGCAAAATACAACGCGGCAACAGCATACGGATACTACGCGACGGCGTGGCCATCCACGACGGCAGGCTCGCCTCGCTGCGCCGCTTCAAGGACGACGCGCGCGAGGTGATGCAGGGCTTCGAGTGCGGCATAGCGATAGAGCGCTTCAACGACATAAAAGAAAACGACATCATTGAGCCATATATGATGGAAGAAATACCGGTAGTTTAAACGGCCCAATCCCTCGAAATATGGTTCACAGGAAAAGAACACAGTCCACAGGAAAGGAACACGGCGTTGACATCCAATAGAAACGCGCGGGTCTCGGAAGAACTCAAACGCGTGATCAGCGACATCATTAAAAATGAAATCCGCGACCCAAGGCTGCCCGAGCTGCTCAGCATAGTGCGCGTCGACGTATCGAGCGACTTTGCGTATGCGAAGGTCTACTATTCCGTGCTGAACGGGCAGGGCAGCGAAAAGGAGATACGCAGCGCCCTAAAGGGGGCGGCAGGCTTCATCCGGCGGGAGCTGGCGTCGCGCGTAAACTTGCGCCAGACGCCGGAGCTGCGCTTCGAACACGATCAGTCCATAGAACGCGTTATAGCGTTGAACAAATTAATAGACGAAACGGTGAAAAGTGACGCCATGAAGGGTAAATAATTATAAATTTGCATAGCGTTGAACATACAGAATTTCGATACCGTGAAAAATGACGCTATGAAGGGTAAATAATTATAGATTTGCATAGCGATGAATAAACAGAATTTCGATACCGTGAAGAATGACGCCATGAAAGGGAAATAATTGCTAATTTGCTGTGAAAACAAAGAGGGCGTTGCCGGCCAGATCAGCCTGATTGCGGAGGCGCTAAAAACAAAGGGGCGGATAGCGGTGCTGTCGCACAACAACGCGGACGGCGACACGCTCGGTTCCTGCATTGCGGCCTGTATCGCCCTGCAAAAACTGGGGAAAGACGTCTCCATGATATATGAGGAAGACTTCCCCGAAAACATGTCCGACATACGGACGGGGCATGATTTTTACATGCTGCTGCCCCCTGGCGACGACAGCGCGCTGGAACGCAAATGGGACGCCATCGCTGTTTTTGACGCCGCCGACCCAAAGCTGCTGGGCAGGCGCGCAAAGCTGCTTGAAAAAGCCGAATTCGTAGTAAATATCGATCACCATATTTCGAACTATTGCTTCGGCGACCTCAACATCGTAGACGCGGACGCGTCGTCGACAGCGGAAATTGTATACCAACTGATCGAAGAGCTGGGGGTCCCGCTCGATCACGACATGGCGCTGGCAATTTACGCGGGCATTTGCACCGACACCGGGGGCTTCAGCTATTCTAACACCACGGCTGTGTGCCATGAGATAGCCGCGCGGACGCTGATGTTCGGCATAGACGTCGCGAACCTTCGGTTCAAATTTTTCGACGCGATTTCTATAGGGAAGCTGCACTGCCACGGCTATGTCGCCAACACGCTTAAATTGCACGAGGGCGGTAAATGCGCGATAGTCGTCGTCTCCGCCGCCACGCTTGCCGAGCTGGGCGCGACGGGAGAGGATTGCGAGGGGCTGGTAAACATCGGCCGAAACATCGTAGGGGTGAAGGTTTCCATGTTCGCGAGGGAGGTGCGCCCGGGGGAGTTTCGCATTAACCTGCGCTCGCGCGGGGATGTGGACGTTTCCGCCATCGCGCGTTTGCTTGACGGCGGCGGGCACAGGTCCGCAGCAGGCTGCACGATCAAAGCGGCGCCCTCTGAAGTGGAGGCCATCCTGTTGGGGGCGTTGCGAGAAGTTTGTAATTAACAATATTTAACAAATTTGCATTTTATTATTGCTTTTACATTTTTTATGTGATAGAATCACTACTGCATCCTTGCTCCGGCCAATTTGAGCCGGGGCCATAGTCCGGGAGGAGGTGAATATTTCTGTGAACAAGTATGAAACGATTTTCATCGTCGATTCTGAATTGAACGAGGAGGCGCGCGCGCCGGTAATCGAACGGTTCAAGAACATGATCGAATCCAACGGGCAGCTTGAGTCAATCGACGAGTGGGGGACGCGCAGGCTGGCATATCCTATCAACGACAAGCTTGAAGGCTTCTATGTCTATGTCAATTACAGCGCCCCTGCTGATTTTCCGAGCGAGCTAGAGCGTGTGTTTAAGATCACCGACAGCATACTTAAGTTCCTGATCATCCGCAAGGAAGACTGACAGAGTTTATGATTAGGGGGGAGGTGATCGCCGAGTTCGTTCACTCGGCGAAATTATGAACAAGGCCATTTTGATGGGTAGGCTAACGCGTGATCCGGAAGTGCGGTACTCCCAAAACAACCTTACGATTACCAATTTCACACTCGCGATAGACCGCCGGTTTGTCCGGCAGGGCGAGGAGCGGCAGGCGGACTTTATCCCCGTGGTCACATTTGGCAAGACCGCTGAATTTTGCGAGAAATATTACCGCAAAGGGCAGCAGGTCCTCGTGGTGGGCCGCATACAGACGCGCACGTGGGACGACAACGAGGGCAGGCGGCGCTATGTCACCGAGGTCATTTGCGAGGAGGCGTACTTCGCCGACAGCAAGCGGCAGGACGGCGGCGCGAGGCCCGACGATTTCGGCTACATGCCGCAAATGCCCGACGGCTCGGACAGCCCGTACGGCATGGGCGCACAGGCGTTTGGCGGGGGTCGGCAGGGCTCGGCCGGGGACGGCGACAGGCAGAGGGGTCGCGCGCCCGACGGCGCCGGCGGAGGCCAGGGCGCAGGCTCAGACGCGCTGCAGGAAGCGGACGACGACGGCTTCATGCCCATAGACAGCGAGAGCGATCTGCCGTTTTAACGCGACGGTCAGCAGCGGTCTACAACGGGTGGCAACGGTCGACAACGGTAGGCAACAAGCGTTAATATGATGTAATTTTAGCAATATGCAGTATTTGAAATATGCAATTTGAGCAACATGCAATATGCAATATGATTTTGCAAGGAAGGAGATAGGTACATGCCAAAATCAGGCGGTAACAAACGCGACAACAGAAGCGGCTACCGCGACCAATACGACAAAAACGACGGCCCGCGCCAGCGGCGCACAAAACGGAAGATATGCGCTTTTTGCGTCGACAAAGTGACGGACATAGATTATAAGGATTCCATAAAACTGCGGAAGTTTATATCGGAGCGCGCGAAAATTTTGCCGCGCAGGGTGTCCGGCTGCTGCGCAAAGCACCAGCGCCAACTGACGATCGCCATAAAACGCGCGCGCCACATAGCGCTGCTGCCATACACAACCGACTAGGATGTGACAATAGAATCATAGCACTATGTCGCTTAGCATGCGAAAGCGCGGCAGTAAAACAAACGTAGGGCGGGGGCTTGCCCCTGCCCTACGCTGTGAAACAGATGCGGCAAATTAACGCATAAAAAAATACCCCTATGCGGGGTATTTTTTTGCCTATCATTACAGCCCCGAGCCGCGCAGTCCCAAGCCAGCAGCCGTCATTACGGCCTCGAGCCGCAGTCCCAAGCCAGCGGCCAAACACACCTCTATGCCAGTTCGGACTTCGCGACTGACGCGACAATCGTTCGCGTCGGGTTCACCAACTGCGGCACGTTAATTTTCAACACCTGACCAAGCAACAGATACGCGTCGCGCTCATCCATGCCGTACCCGTCGCAGAGCCAGAAAAGAAGCTCGCGCGTCGCAGCGACACAGCAGTCGTCCATGCTGCCCTCACACGCTATAGCGTGCAGGTGCGTAGCGCTTTCAGCCCTCACGCATCCCGTCCGGAGTGGGCGTTTCACGATTTCCGTATGCAGCGTGACGAGGGAGCGGCATTCAATACCGCCAGCCCCGCATATTTCGCCGTCGCCCTGAACCGCGTGGACGTCGCCTATGTGCAGCAGCGCGCCCGGCACTTCAACAGGCAGCGTGACAGCCGTCCCGCCGCGCACGACCTGCGCATCCATGTTGCCGCCGTGCCGCCCCCCGTGGGAGTTCCTGACCGGGTCGCCCGCCGGCGCCGTTCCCAGCGTCCCTATCATGGGGTCGATGGGCAGGCGCCGCGTCGGCGTAAAATGGATGTAACCGCCATCGATCTTGACGACGCGTATGTTGTATCCCCAGTCGCGGTCGATAATTTTGTTTGCGAGCGCATGGTTCCTGTTTTGAAAACCCGTGTAGCCAATGCCCTCCGGCTCTATTTTATGGATATGCACACGCAACGCGTCGCCCGGCGCCGCGCCCTCGACCGCCACTACGACGGTCGGGTTGGGCCCCATGGCTTTGCTCGCGTCCCACACATCGTCCATGCCCTGCAGCCATTCTCCCGAACATAACTGCGTTTCAGCCTCGAATACCTCCCCAGGCATAACCGTGAACTGCGGTTTGCTGTCCCTGCCGTGTTCAGTCGTAACAAATTTTCGAAGCGCCCGTTTCATATACATTCTGCCTTTCAATTATAAAAGTCGTCGGCTCGGAGAAGTGCGATTCTCCTCGCCTAACAGGCGCGAAGCGCCTGCGCGCCGCACTGCGCCGCGATAGTGTCCACGACTCCATACTTTCGTGCCATGCTGGTGGCGGCACCGTCGTGAACACTATTATAATTATCCTATCAACGCGGAAGTGAGCAGGCGCGATATCATGCCCCGTATCCTCTGCTCCTGGTTGAGCTGACCCACCACATAATTCGTGTCTGAAAACGCCTTTATCGCCATGGCCTGTAGCGCGCCGAGCATCACATCAGCGAAAGCTACAATATCAAAAGTGGGGTCTATTCGCCCGACGTTTATGCCGTGCTGCATTATTTCAATAATATAATCGGTGTTATCGCGGTTGGACTCTGAAAAATTCGCATTGGCCAGCGGGTCCTGAAATAACCGCATATATATAATTTTTGTTATGAGCACCACGCGGATATATTGTTTTGGAACATCAGATTCATATGTGTATATAAAGTTTTTGACGATTTCATCCGTGTCGGCCGTTTCTATTAGCTTTTTCATTTTTTCTATAGGCACGCGGTTTTCGTACTGCCTTCGCGCGTGAAATTCGTACGCGTATTCCAACATGCTATTCTTAGTCTTGTAATGGTTGTATATCGAGGCGACCTGTATCCCGACCTTGTTGGCTATATCCCGCATACTTACGTTTTCGTACCCCAATTCGCTGGTCATCTCCACAAACGCGTCAAATATGAGTTCTTTGGTTTTTGTCGGCACATCGCTCATTTATATTTGTATCCTTTAATAATAATAATAGGCAATAAAATCACCCATTTGCCAAACGTTCGTTCGTTCGCCTATAGGGCATATTTATACACGGAATTGAAGCTGTAAGTGAACTCTTGGCTGTCATGGTTTGCCCTATGGGTCGTCGCCATGGACTATTTAAATGGCTTTATATGAATATAATACATTATTTCTGCCATAAAAGCAATGAATGATAATTCGCATAACAAATGTTTGTACATGCGTTTGTACATGCTGTTTATCATGTGTGGTTTCATGAACTGTGTATCTTCCGTTTGAACATGCATGTTTCATGAACTGTCGGAAACGCCGTATATATTAATGACAAGAGTGAACATGTAGTAGAAAATATTTTTGAGACCCATGCCGATATTTGAAGTCAGGTCGTCCCCCATGCCCATCATCATGCGGTTGGGGAATGTGTATAAAAGGCTGGATGCGATTTTTTTCCAAAATTCCGGGTCGGCGTCATGGCTGATGATTCTCAGGTTCTTAAGCACGTTGAAAATCATAAGCACGTAGTTTTCCGACGCCAATATGGTTTTTTTGACGTACTCCTGCGCGATGCTGTTGCGGTGCTGCTCCTGAAACAGTACCTGCAGCGCCTTTATATAGAACTCCTCTGTTAATATGGCGAAGCTTTCCTGCAGACAGGTCAGTACGCCCTCCGGCGTCGGGTTGTTTTGGAGGATGGCTGGCATTTCCGGGTTGCTGTACATGTACTGCGTGTGTTCCTCGAAGCTTTTTAGCAGGTAGAGTAATATATCTTCCTTCGACTTGAAGTGGTTATATAATGAAGACGCGTTGATGCCGACGTCGGTGGCAATATCACGGACGGACGTCTCGGTGTAGCCTTTCGTGGCAAACAGGTCGACGGCGCTGTTCACGATGCGTTGCCTTGTCGATATACTGCGATCAGTATTATATAAAATTCCATTATCCATTTCATTTATATCCTTTGGTATATTTTCCACTTTTTACACGATGCGAAATATACTGTCGCGGATATAATTATAATATCTCTCTATTATGAAATAATCAAGATATTTCACAAACTAATGATAGTTAATATACCGTCAAGCTTAATACGTCCAAAAATACTATATTTGCTGACGCTTTGGCTGACGTTTTTGGCGATGCATGAACCATAATGGATCATACCTGTTTTGCGAACTCGCCATCATCTTGAAAGCGAAATCGACCCGAAAACAACATTATACATCATAATACAGTAGCTATATTGATATCGTCTATGACTAAATGGTTACAATTTCAAAAATAGTTCATTACAATTACATTAAGAAGATATTTTGCGTATATTTTCATAGGACTCTACTAACGTATTTTAATTATTACATATTGCTAGATTCCTTCGATTCATCGCATTGTGTCCAAATCCTCAAAATGCGCATAAACACTGTGTTTTGGCGGTTAGCCAATAATTATTATTACTGAAAAAAGCATAAAAAAACGCATATGATCACTATGTAAATATATACCATATGTTGATCATAAGGTTTATTTGCATTTGATTTCAAATTAAAATTACCACTTGTATTAAATATTTAGTTAATGTATAATCAACAGATAGAAATTATTATTTTTTGTAAAGGTTTTTAGAAAGGTTAACACGCATTTAGAAAAGTATTATTTATCTATTCACAAATTCATATGACCGTTTGCGCATAATTAGGGGCATCTTAGGGGATTGAAATCCGTCAGCCGGGTCAAGGCAGCATATATATAGATAAAGAAAAGCTACCGACCATGCTATACACAGATGAGTACAATCCAATGACAAGCGGCGGGCATAAGCATCGCGGGGGTATTAGAGGGTGGCTTTGTCTGGTAGGGGCATTAATGGTTCTTTAGTCGCCGTGGCTTCACGATCGAGCCATATGACGCGCATCCATTGCTTCCAAAGCAAAATAAACCATACAAAAAAACTTATTAAAGCTATTATAACTACTGAAATTAACAATATAGTTATAGAGGCTATTATTGTTATTGAAGCTATTAAAGCTAATGCTCGCATGTTTTTAAGTAGTGTATCGGGCTTAGTTAGGCCATGTTAAATAACATAGGGCGCGGCTTCCGCGACAACAAAGGTAGCAAAAGCAGCAAAGGCAGTAAAAGAAGCAAGAGCGTCAAAAGCAGAAAGAAAACATTAATCAAAGTGCTGAGCATCGTCGGCGCCGTAGTCATCGTAGCCGGGATCATCGTGGCGGCGCAGTGGGAAAACATAAATGCCATAAGATACATGGTTTCCTTTACAGAAGATGAAATTACCGAAAAAATAGACGAAAACGATCGAAAAATTACTGATATTATGAGCGATGCCATATCTGTTAGGATTCGTGATTTAACAGAAGACGAAAAAAAGTCGCTGGCTACCGATGTTATAACCGTTGAACAAGCCGTCAGGCTGCTGGTGGACGATACGAAATACAATCACGATGGCACGGGCGGCGCAGGAAGTGCGGGCGGTTCGAATGGATCGAATGGCTCAAATAGCGCCGGTAGCGCCACGGATGGCGCCAGCAGTACCACAAGAAGCTCCGGTAATACTGGCGCCGGAGGCGCAGAAAACACGGAAGATACAGTTGAAATTGAAGACATAGAGGACATAGAAGACCTTGGAGATGAAACAACCAACCAAATGCCTACAAACGGCCAATACCCGGGCGAAGGCGAAGATGAGGAAACGGAACTGACAAGGCTGGTCGCCGAGGCGGTGGTGCTGCGGGCATACTACACAAACCGCCTAGAGGCGATGAGGGTATCGGCATTATCGGAATATAGCTCTTTAGACAAGGAGGAGCAGACACAGACCGCGAAGATGAACATCGGCGTGAAATACTTAAACCTTGCGGGGGCGTTGGAGGGGGAATGCGACAATAAAATGGACAATCTCATCGCCAGGATAGAGTCTGAACTCAGGCAGACCGGTGGCGATACATCGATAGTCAATGAAATCAGAGAATGTTACGCCGAAGACAAAAGATTGAAGAAAGCTTACTATTTAAACATGTACAGTTAGGCAGATAGTTAGTAACAGTACAAGCATCAAATGGGTGCATGCTTTAAAAGTTTCACATCAATATCATGAACTCGCGGCCGGTCGTGGTCGATAATTGACATACGTGCGGCAAAATAGAAAATATAGGGTTCTACGATATAAATCAACTTAACGAGGTGATCATTTTGAAAACGCGTAAAAACATCATCGCAATTGCACTGGCAGTATTAATGATTTTATCACAGTCGTCATTGTTGGCGGCAGCCGCTAGCTTCTCAGACACGGGTGGTCACTGGGCGCAAAGCGCCACGGATGTCTGGAGCGGGTACGGCGTTGTCAACGGCTATCCTGACGGCTCGTTCAGGCCGGACAATTATATAACCCGCGCCGAAACCGCGCAGATAATCGTCAACCTGATGCGCATCCCGGCAGTGTCTATTTCCAATCCATTCGGCGACGTAAAAGCCAGCGATTGGTTCTATGACGCCGTAATCAAGAACTATTCGTCCGGATACGTCGCAGGGTACGACGACGGCACTATGCGGCCCGACATCAACATCACCAGGGAGCAGGCGATGGTCATACTCGGCAGGACTTTCCGCTACCCGCAGGCCTCGTCCAGCAGCATCACATTTGTGGACGCTGCTTCGATTTCCGACTGGGCGACAGGCTATGTCTACGGGCTAGTCGGCGAGGGCTTGGTGGTCGGTTATGAAGACGGCACGCTGCAGCCGCTGCAAAATGTCACAAGGGCGGAAGTAGTCACCATGCTCGGTCGCGCCATATCCACATACGCATACGAAGCGGGCGCGACCTATAACGCGTCCGGCGACGCGATAACCCTGGTTGTCGCCGACGGCATAACCATCACCGGCAGCGTGGCCACCCTTCTAGTCGGGGATGGCGCGAGCGGCGGCGAAGTGTTTGTCGTAGGCGCCGATGTAGACGCGATTAAACTTGTCGCTTCCGACTGCACCGTGTATGTAGACGTAGATTCTAATGTCAATAGAGACAATGTCGAGATAATCGGCAGGAATTCCAAGGTAGTGTATGAAGCCGACCTGGAAGACGAAGACGAGCTGCCTGCGGGCGTACCGGATGTTCCAGTAGCACCCTGGCCCGGTTCCGCAGGCCCCAGCGGTGGCGGTGGCGGTGGTGGTACCACTACACCTACCCCGACCCCGACCCCTCCTCCACCTCCTGAGCAGAAGTACACCGTATCGTTGGAAATATTTGGCACGCTCGATACGCTCAAACTCAGTGTTGATGATGATGTCTTGACTAAGGAAGTCACCGAATCCACAACGCTTGCAGAGATTTACGCCAGCGACATGTTCCCATTATTAGAGGAATATTTAGATAAATATCAGACTATTGTAGAAAAGATATATGGCAAAGCTGACACCGTGGATCTGTTCGATAGGGCATATACTAAAGCAGGAGAAGGCATGGCTGCATATTACGCAGGCGGCCAAGCTTGGGAAGATTTCGTGGACAGGTACATAACCGATGTCAACGGTAATACAGTGTCTGATATCACCATTGCTTTGAGGAACAGGACGACAGTGGGCGAAATGGGCGAGGGCACCTGGGGAATAAAGATAGAAATACCTTCCAAACCAAACGTCTCGCTTACCGTGATGTTCTACATAACTCTAGCCTAACATCATCAATCATGAACGTTTCCGGGGGCTCCGGCATATTGTTAATAATATGACGCCGGCGCCCCCGGTAGGCGTTACCAATCATTCGGCGCCAAAAAATAGGGGACGAATCTGAGATTATTTTAAGGGAGCAAGACAAGTGGGCATACTTCAACGTATCGCACAGTTGTCGTCGTGCGTCAAAAAAGCCATTATAATAGCGTATGACGTGTTGGTAATTCAACTGGCCGCGTTCCTAGCGTTATGGATTAGGTTCGAATTCAGCGCAACGGCGATACCTTCTATATATACAAATAACTATATCCGTTATGCAATTATCAACACTGTGGTAACCATAGCGCTGTTCGTGCTGTTTAAGCTGTATGGAAGCCTTTGGCTGTTCGCCGGCTCGGCAGAGCTATTGAATATACTGAGCGCGTGCGCACTGTCTGCCGCGTTGGCGGTAATCGGGTTCTCATTATTCAGTTTTGAAATGCCGAGAAGCTTTTTTGTACTGTACTTTGGGTTCTTGCTGGCCGGGGCAACGGGCATTAGAGTGTACTATCGGCTGCGCCGTCATTTGCATAGGCGCTTCCATTTATGGGCGTCGCGCGCGAAGCGAATCATGCTGATCGGTGCAGGCGAGGCGGGCAACCTTATATTAAAAGAAATAATGGACAACGAAAGCATCGATGGGAATGTGGTATGCTGCGTCGACGATGACCCAGGTAAAAAAGGCAAGTACCTGTGTGGTGTTAAGATCATCGGCGGCAAGCACCTTATACCGGAAGCTGCAAGAAAAAATAGGATAGACGAAATCGTCGTAGCCATTCCGTCCGCATCGCCGAAAGAAGTAAGCGAAATCTTGGAAATATGCAAACACACCGGGTGCAAAACTAAAATACTGCCCGGCATATATAAGCTGATGGACGGCGAAACAAAGTTCGCGCAGTTAAGGGACGTACAGATAGAGGACTTACTTGGGCGCGAGCCTATCAAAGTCAATTCGGATGAAATTACGGAATATAATAAAGGCAAGGTCATATTGGTGACCGGCGGCGGAGGATCCATAGGCAGCGAATTGTGCAGGCAGCTTGCGCGCAGCGATCCTAAATTACTCATCATTGTAGACATTTACGAAAACAACGCCTTTGATATACAACAAGAACTTTTGCGCGACTTTCCGGAGCTGAGCCTTGAAGTCTTAATCGCATCGATACGGGACGTCAGCAGAATGAGGGAGATATTCGAGCAATATCACCCGGACATTGTTTACCACGCCGCAGCGCACAAGCATGTGCCGCTCATGGAGCAAAGCCCTAACGAAGCGATAAAGAACAATGTGTTCGGCACGCTTAACGTTGTCAGAGCGGCTGGTGAAAACGGCGTCAAGCGTTTTGTCCTGATATCTTCGGACAAAGCGGTCAACCCTACGAACATTATGGGCGCTTCCAAGCGCATATGCGAGATGATCGTCCAGATGATGAACGGTGTATACCAGACCGAATATGTTGTCGTACGCTTTGGCAATGTGCTGGGCAGCAACGGCAGCGTCATCCCCCACTTTATAAAACAAATAGCGACCGGCGGTCCTGTGACCGTAACGCACAAGGACATAATCCGTTACTTCATGACAATACGCGAGGCGGTTTCACTTGTTTTGCAAGCAGGCGTTTATGCGGACGGCGGGGAAGTATTTATCCTCGATATGGGTGAACCTGTACGTATCGACGATTTGGCACGCAACCTCATTAGGCTGTACGGTTTTGTACCGGACGTCGACATCGACATAGTATACACAGGGTTACGCCCGGGCGAGAAGCTTTTTGAAGAGATTTTACTTACAGCGGAAGGTTTGCGGATGACGAACAACAAATTAATATATGTGGCAAACCCCATAGAGTTTGACGGAGTAGTATTTTACGATGAATTGGAAGAACTACGCAGACTAGTCGTCAGCAACGAAGACGTCAGGCAAAAAACATTCGAAATTATAAACAAGCCAAGGCTGGACGCGGCATGCGTTGAAGGATATATATTTGATGGTGAAGAGGACATATTAAACAACCAATACGAAGTGGGCAAGCTAAAACACAAAGAACTCATCCCAACGTAAACAACAATTGTACGCAACGCACATATGACGACATTTGAGGCAACACTGACATAATATAAGGAAACATTATATGGATAATTTTGTTGAAATCGACCTGGGCCACTTGATTGGCGTTGTGCTAAAGAAATGGTGGCTCATTTTATTGGCGGCTGTGCTGTGCGGCGTCGCCACGCTACTATATACATTATACTTTATCACTCCGATGTACCGCACAAACATATCTGTCTATGTAAAAAACGTCAGCGACGACGTAAAAAGATCTGACACCATAAATACTGCGGATCTTACCGCGTCGCAAAGGCTCGTCAACACATATGTGACAATTATTACCAGCAATACAGTACTTGACAAAGTCTCGCAGAACATCGGATCAATTTATGATGCCTCAGCCATCCGCTTGATGATGTCTTGCGCGGCAGTTAGGGACACGGAAATATTTACTGTAACGGTGACCAATGCCAGCCCGGAAATAGCTGCTTATATTGCCAATGCTGTCGCGGATGTAATGACAGTGGAAATCCCGGAGTTTTTGGAAGGCAGCTCTGTTAAGATAGTAGACTATGCCATAATACCCACAAGACCTTTTACACCGGACATCCCCAGAAACCTCATACTCGGACTGGTTGTAGGCTTGTTTCTATCCGCATTTATAATTATTGTCATAGACTTTTTCGACAAGAGGATAAAGTCAGAAGAGGACTTGGTCCGGCTGTCGGATATACCCGTGTTGGGCGCGGTTCCCGATTTTATGGACAGCAGGAAAAGTGCCGGCTCTTACGGCTATGGCTCTCAGGCTAAGGA
>Ga0099364_10002134_pt1 | contig 31833 bp, 28 predicted proteins | sample TergutTh196P3_FD_73070 | JGI IMG/M metagenome (GOLD analysis project Ga0099364, IMG submission 73070) | Microcerotermes parvus P3 segment gut microbial communities from Pointe-Noire, Republic of the Congo - Th196 P3 | ecosystem: Host-associated > Arthropoda: Insects > Digestive system > Gut ... | reverse complement strand
GGTCGAATTATCAATATAAGTACCGATAACGCTCAACGATTTGCAGGTCAAATTATGTATGGCGCAAGCAAGGCAGCAATGGAAGCATTGACGCGCAGCGTTGCTATGGAAGTTGGGAAATTGGGGATAACTGTAAATACTGTTGCGCCCGGTCCCATCCAGACAGGTTGGATAGATACTGCTCTTGAACAACAAGTATTGCCAAATATACCAATAGGGCGAGTTGGAACGCCTGATGATATTGCTGATACTATTTTATTTTTGGCTTCCGACAGGGCAGAATGGATAACAGGGCAAATAATTAAAGTTGACGGTGGTCATGCAATATAAGGAAATAAATCTCGGCAACAATGTTTATGTGATTAACAATAAGTAAAAGGACATAAAACTCATTGAAATGAAAGAAAATACAATATGTTTTCCATACTCCATTACTGAAATTACAGCGGATACGCTGAAAAGTTCAAATGTCCTGCAATTGGTATGGAGAGTATTTGAAGAGTTTGAGGCATACCAACACAGCCCCGAAGGAGTGAGGGAATTTCAGAATTATTTCGAATATTCTTCGATTAAGCGGTTATTGGATAATTCTGAATTGATGATGTGGGGTTGTTTTCACAATGGCAAGATTGTCGGAATGATTGCCACAAAACATTCCACCCATATTTCGTTGCTATTTGTTGACAAAAAGTATCATAGACAAGGTATTGCTCGCGCTCTTTATCAAAAAGTCATTGAGTACGCAAAAAATAATGACTGCCCGGAAATATCTGTAAATTCTTCGCTGTACGCAGTAGAAGCCTATAAAAGATTAGGATTTGTGGCAACGGATACTGAACAGCAGAAAAATGGTATTCGCTTTATACCGATGAAACATAAATTTACAGACATAAGCGAATGACAAAACTTAATAACATGGCAAAAAACATTGAAAACAAGAAACTTATCATCATCAAACTTATTCATACAATGATATGGTCTGTTTTTGTAATCGCCATTATGTATGTGTGTTATGCGGGAGTATTCAATAAAATCAACAGATTGGTTTGGTTTTGCGTAGGGGCAGTTTTACTTGAAGGTATTGTGCTATCAGCAAATAAATGGAAATGTCCATTAACTTCTCTTGCAGGCAAATACAGTAATAACCACTCAATCAATTTTGATATATTTCTACCTGAATGGCTTGCAAAACATAATAAAACTCTGTTTTCAGTCATATTTCTTGTTGGTTTATCCCTTGTTTTATGGCGTATTGTATAATCATTAAAAAATGGAAATATGAAATCAATCAAGATATTTTATTTTTCGGGAACGGGTAATGCAAAGCAAGTTGCTACATGGTTTTCTGAATTGGCAGTCGAAAAAAATATTGATTGTCATCTATTCGATATTGCCAAAACAGACGTCAAAGCAATAGATTACGTAAATCCTGATGATTTCCTCATCATTATTGCCCCTATTCACGGATTTAATTATTCGAAATTAGTGCTTGATTTTATATGCAGATTTCCCAAAGGAACGAACCGTGTGGCATTGATGTGTACCGCAGGAGGAATAAAGACAGGTCGTTTCATTATGCCCGGATTGGCGGGAGCCGCTTTTATGTTTTCGTCGGCTATTTTGAGAAGGAAAGGTTATCAAATTATCGGACAAATTATTTTCGACATGCCCACAAATTTTGTTTCCCTGCATCCTGCCATGAGCGAAAAATCGGCTCAATTTGTTTTTGAAAAAAACCATACGCTTGTTAAGAAACATTTTGAAAATTTATGTGTCGGCAAGAATGATTTTGCCGCACGAAGACGCATTATTGCAGACATCATCGTAGGGCTTCCGTCATTTATGTATCTCTATTGGGGCAGATATTTTTTGTCGAAAACGCTATACGCCTCGCACAAATGCAATAACTGTAACCTGTGCATAAAAGAATGTCCCGTAAAAGCGATTAAAATGGTTAATCAACGTCCATTCTGGACAGTAAAATGCGAAAGTTGCTTGAAATGTATGAATATTTGTCCTGTCCGCGCCATAGAAGCGGCGCACGGGCTGGTGATACTGGTTTTCTATTTGTGGATTACAGGAAGCGCAATACTTATGGGGTTATTGCCGGCTTTTTTTCACCATTGGCTTGTCGCATTTTTGACTTTTGATGTTCTTTTGTTTTTTGGTTCACTCTTTTTGTTGTACAGAATTCAACATCTTTTACTGACAAATAGAATAATTGCAAAAATTATCTCATTCACATCGCTGACATACTATAAATTTTGGGGAAGATATTATTGTAAAAACATTATAATTAAATAGTTTGCAAAAACACTTAAACAAGTGTAAAATGAGTTTTTAAGAAAGATGATTATGCTAATGTTTTAGCATGTTTAAATTCAGCAAATTGAAACAATATATTTCATCTGTGTTTTGGAAAATCTATTGAATCATCGCTTGAATCGTGCGCAGACAGTTGTATTGTAAGAAAAAAAGCATTTTGAAGCTATAATCTTTTGTAAAACAAAATAATACATGACTTTAAGGACGATATGCCGATAACGTTCATCAAAGCAAAAAATGCGTTCGTCAAATATATTTGTTTTGTATTATTTTCGTAATTTATCTTTGCCTGCGAAATAATAGTCTTGTTCGTTTTCAAGGCTTTGATTCAATACCGCAATATTACCACATTCTCGAATGTGAGTGACGGCGGCGAAGCCATGAAAGCCCAAGGCTTTTTAAGAGAGAATGAAATAATATATATAATTGAAAATGAAAAAGATAATTAAACTTGTAATCTTGTTAAGCTGTGTTTTAGTTTCGTGCAATACATCTAAAAAAGTAGTCTATATGCAGGACGCTACTATTGGCGCAAGACAAGAGATGGGCGCTTATGCGGGCGCTGTCATTCAGCCTAAAGACATCTTGTCTATAGTTGTTTCCAGCAGACTGCCTGAATTGGCTGAAGGGGTCAATCTTCCTTTGCAACAATATTATGCGGGAAGCACTGAAACAACTTCCGGCTATAGTCAGCGGCAGCTTGGTTATCATGTGGACATGGAAGGGTATATTGATTTCCCTACATTAGGAAAACTAATGGTAGCCGGAATGACGCGCGAACGACTCTCAAATATGATAAAACAACGGTTACAGGAAGATTTGATAAGAGATGCCATAGTTACGGTGGACTTAATGAATTTTAAGATTTCTGTTTTGGGCGAAGTTCGTAGTCCGGGAACATTTAACGTAACAGATGACAGGATTACATTGCTCGACGCTCTTGGCAGAGCCGGCGACCTGACCATATACGGCAGACGCGATAATATTCTTGTCAGACGCGAAACAGGAGGCGTGGCTACTTTCTACCGCGTAGATTTACGTACCGAAGCATTGCTGACTTCCCCTGTTTATTACCTGCAACAAAATGATGTGGTATATGTCGAACCTAATAGTACCGTTGCCGCACGATCAAGAATTAATGAAAACAGGACTGTGAACGTGTGGATTTCGGTAGCCTCTTTATTAACAACTGTGGCTATATTAATTGTAAAATAAATAATAATAATTCATAATAATTTTCAAGTATGGAAAATCAACTTAATTCAGGAAACGAAGATCTTCAGATAGTTAATCTGTGGGAAAAATATTTTAAATATTGGCCCTGGTTTGTTCTGTCTGTCATGTTGTGTTGCGGGCTTGCCGTATTTTATGTAAAATCATCTCCCAAACTATATAAACGGACTGCCGCTGTATTGATCAAAGATGATAATGAGCAGGATATTACGACCGCTTTCAGCAGCCGAGACCCATACAGAGGCAAAGCCAATGTAAATAACGAACTTGAAGCATTCAAATCGCCGCAATTAACACAGGAGGTAGTAAGGCGTTTGAATTTGAACGTCAATTATTTTATGCAAGACGGATTGCGGAAAGTCGATTTATATACTCAATCGCCTATAAATGTCATATTCCCGGATTCTCATGAAACAGAATCATTTTCCTTTCAAACGGAATTGTTGCCTGACGGCATGGTAGTTTTGTCGAATTTCAGTCAAAATGACGTTGATATACAACAAAACATTACAACTCGTTTTAATGTAGAAACGGCAACTCCCTTTGGAAATATAACTATTTCCCCATCGCTGTATTATTCGCGCAACCGGAGCTATTTGCCCATTGAAGTTTCAAAAAAAGACATCAGGACTGTTACCTTAAGATATGCAAAAGCATTAAACATTTCTCTTTCAAGCAAGTTAAATACGGTTATTCTTTTGGAAATGGAAGATGCTTCCATTCAACTGGCTGAGGACTTTTTGAATACCCTGATAAGCCTCTATCAAGAAAATTGGCTGGCTGAAAAAAACAGTGCAACTATCACTACCCTATCTTTTCTTGATGAACGAATAGCGATTACCGAGCAGGAATTGGCAGAAATAGACGGCAGACTGGCACAATTCAAAAGCAGTAACCTGGTTACTGACGTCCGTAACGCAGGATCGATGCAGTTGAGTCAATCTATGGAGTATTCGGGAAGGATATTAGAAGTCAGCAACCAAATCAGCATTGCCAGATTTATACAGGACTATCTGAACGACAATACCAAAAGATCTGAACCGTTGCCAACCAATATTACCGGAGTAAATCATCCTGCTCTTGAGACAGCCATCAAAGATTACAATATAATGCTTGCAGAGCGGAACAGATTGCTTGCCAACAGCAGCGAACTAAATCCGATAATTGTTGATAGAAGCAATGCCTTGCAATCTTCACGGCAAACCATTATTCAAACAGTTGACAACTTGATAGTTACGCTCAATTTGCAGTTGTCGGGCTTGCAGTCGCAAGAGGCGAGAACGACTAGAAATATTGCGTCTAATCCCGGACAGGAAAGGCAATTGATATCTATTGAACGTGAACAAAATATCAAAGAAACCCTTTATCTCTACTTATTGCAGCAACGCGAAGAGAATGAAATGGCGCTTATTGTAACTGCAACAAATTTGCAGGTTATCACTCCGCCTTCGGGTAGCTTGGATCCTGTCAAACCAAATAAATATTTAATATTATTGGTAGCTTTAATGGTAGGAGGCGGAGTTCCCATAGGCATAATATGGGGACGCGACCTGATAAATATAACCATTCGTGACAAAAACGATCTTGCCGTTTTACCTGTTCCGCTATTGGGAGTTATACCCGAAGAAAAGAAATCGGCTAAAAAAGGAATGTTAATGGTGCATTATCAAGGAACGGGAGCGCTTAATGAATCTTTCCGAATGCTGCGCACAAATCTTGGTTTTGCCTGCACGCCGGGTACTAAGGTTATTCAAATTACATCTATGGAATCGGGATCGGGGAAAACTTTCACGACTGTAAATTTAGCCATGAGTTTTGCCATTGTCGGTAAAAGAGTAATCGTTTTAGATTTGGATATGAGAAAAGGAAGACTTAGCAAGTTGATAGGCAATCCCGACATAGGTATATCCGACTTGTTGAGCAAAAAGGATCAGCAGGAACGCTTTTTTATCGAAAAGGATTATTTCTATTCGGGCTTCGACGTCATGCCTGTAGGTCCTACGCCCCCAAATCCTTCAGAATTGCTGATGAGCGATGAGCTTGCAAATCTGATAGAGAAATTGAAAAACTCATACGATTACATTTTTATTGACAGTACTCCCGTAAATCTGGTAGTTGATGCGACTATTGTCAGCCAGTTTGCCGACCTTTCCATATTTGTAGTCCGCGAAAATTTCACCGACAGACGCAAACTATCCGAAATCAAGAATATGTATCTCGGCGGAAAATTCAAAAATATGCGTGTGATATTGAATGGTTCTTCTTCAGAAGTTGCGTATAACAGATATTATGGCAAAAGCGACAAAGATCGCGCCATGCTGCCCAAAGCTGTATATCATGAGTTAGCGATGAAATCAAGTTCTTAAATTGAAATAACAGTTATAAAAATGGATATTATCAATCAAGCGTTACAGTTTTTCGTATCCGACCACACGGTAAGTTTTGGTCTTTGGGAGATTTTCAATTTCCTTTTTGCACTGTTTACATGTGCATTATTAGCACTGATACTCAGCTGGGTATATGTGAAATACGGTAATAGCCTTTCAAACCGAAAAGCATTTGCCAAAAACTTTATAGTTCTTGCCACCACCACCATGTTTATCATCACGGTTGTCAAGTCGTCGCTTGCGCTGTCATTGGGATTGGTAGGGGCATTGTCGATAGTACGTTTCCGAGCCGCCATCAAGGAACCGGAGGAATTAACCTATCTGTTTCTCAATATTGCCATAGGCTTGGGATGCGGAGCTAATCAGGTTATCATCACGCTACTGTCGTTTTTTTCCATAGTTCTTTTTATTGTCATCAGCAAATATCGCAGCATCAGAATGAAAGAAAAAGTTACTGCCAGTATGTCGTCCTATCTGCTGATTGTATGCGAAAATAAACTAGTCAGATTGAACCAGATCATCAACATTCTTTCGGCAAACAGCAATACCGTGAAACTGAAACGCACCGATGAAGCGCACGGACGATGGGAAGCATCTTTCTACATTGATTTTGACGAATGGGAACACTTTGAAAAGATGAGGGAAGAGATGACAAAATTGGACGAAAACATGAAAATTACCTTTATGGACACATCAAAAGATTATTAAACAAACGTAATATTAACCAATTAAAAATAAGCAAAATGAAACACAATTTATTTTATCTAGTCGTAGCCGCCGCGCTACTAACAACAGGCTTGTCATCATGTAATAAAAGTGATAAAGTTTCTGTTAACAATGTAACGTTCAACCATGCTGCCGCTATTCTTATTCCCGGCGGCAATATAACTCTTACGGCAACAGTAATGCCGAATGACGCCACCAACAAAGCCTTAACATGGAGCAGCGACAACGAAGCAGTAGCAAAAGTAAGCTCTGACGGCGTTGTAACCGCCGTATCCAAAGGCATTGCAAAAATTACCGCAAAAGCCAATGGCAAAGAGGCAACCTGCGAGGTAACGGTAACATCAAATCAAATGATCATGAAGACAGGGGCAATAGGAGCCGTAACAATCGGATTGGCAGGCGAAGGCTCTGTTACCATTGATTGGGGAAATGGCGAGATGGAGACGCATATGCTTTCGTCGAATTTAACTTATCATGCGCGTATTTTTACAGGAGAGGGAACACATGCCATAACCATTACAGGCGATATTACAGAGATGCGATGCCAATATAATCAATTAACGGAATTGGACGTAAGCGGTAATCCGGCGCTGATAGAGTTAAGTTGCGGAAACAATTTATTAACGACTTTAGACGTTAGCAAAAACACTGCGTTAACATATCTGTCATGCAGGGATAACCAATTAACAAGCCTGAATGTGAAAGGACTCTCTTTAATAACATTGTTCTGTCAGAATAATCGATTAAAAAATCTGGACTTGGACGACAGCATTCTGTTATGGCAATTGAATTGTTCAAATAATGAATTACAAACATTGGATCTAAATAAATGTAGGTATATAAATATTTTGATTTGTTCACATAATAGATTGACAAGTTTAAACATGAATGAATGCAAAATGTTAACATCTATAGATTGTTCCTATAACAGGTTAGCGTCTTTGAATGTGAGCGATAAAACCGAACTTCATACAATAAACTTAGCTTACAATAGATTGCATACCACAGCAATTGATTCTTTGTTTGGAACATTACACGGCAATACTCTAACAGAGTCAAAAAAAATTGACGTAAGCGATAATCAGGGCTCTCTTTCATGCAATACCTCTATTGCAAATAATAAAGGCTGGACAGTAATTGCTGATTAAAAATTGTATCGTTACGAGCGAAAATATTATCTCTCCGGCGAAGATTACAACTATGTCCGCACGCTGATATTGAATCACCCCGCTTTATTTCGCACGATTTTTTATCCGCGAATGATAAACAATATCTATTTCGACACGCCCGGATTTGATTTCTTTTACGATAATGTGAACGGCAACTATTTGCGGAAAAAGATTAGAATCCGCTGGTATGACGAAACCTTTGGACATCAGGATAAATTGACGCTTGAATATAAACTGAAAAACGGCTTGCTGGGCGATAAAGTTTCTTATAAACTTGCCGATATATATACCGGCGGCGGCTTTGATTTCGGACAAATGCGAAACGAAATCAAAGCCAACCAATTGCCCATGCCGGTCGAAAATGAACTGCTTACCAATTATCCCACTTTGCTGAACAGATATGTTCGTGAATATTTTATTTCAGATGACGGCAAATGCAGAATCACCTTAGATAGGGATTTGTCCTTTTTCAGAATACATTCCGGCAAGAATTTTTTTAATGTAACTTATCATGTTTCAGGCGATTTGATCATGGAAATGAAATACAATCCCGATGATGAACCCGTAGCCGTTGCCATATCTCAAAACTTTCCGTTTAGAATCACCAAAAGTTCAAAATATGTGATCGGCATTCAAAACTTATTTGCTGTTGCCCAGTGAAAGCCATTAAAACCGTTCCCCGAAAAGAACGCTTACTGTATTTGTTTTTGGTTGGAATCATAATACTTCCGACAGTAAGTGTTTTTTTGTATTTCCGGATAGAAAAATATGTCGAATCAGATCAATATGATGTTCTATCGTTTTGCGAATCAATTCCGGAGCCTGTTTTTTCCGTTCCCGAAGGAATATACGAGCAACCATTTGAGCTTGAAATAACTGCTCCTTCGGATTACGAGATTTATTTTACAACCGACGGTTCTATGCCGACTACACGTTCACACAGGTATAAAAAACGAATAAATGTTAATCCAAATAAAAACCTGAACAGAAATATTCTGCACATTTCAACATCATTGTTGTGGCGTCCTCCTTATGGCAAACAACCGCACAGTACCGTTATCAGAGCAAGATGCTTCAAAGCCGGCGCGGGATACGGCAAAACGAAGAATATAATTTACAGCGCCCCTGATATAAAACAGCATCAAGGTTTTCAGGTGGTTCATATTCTTATTGAGCCTGACAGCCTGTTTTCGCAGGAAAGGGGAATTTATGTGCTTGGCGAAAAATATTACAGTAAGAGAGCCATAACAGAAATCGAACAACAACATGCTTTGAGATGGTTTGAATATCCGGCTAATTATCATCAAAGAGGTCAACAATGGTCGCGTCCGGCGGAGTTTATTTTGAAAGACGCTTCGGGAAAAACACTTCATGAGCAAAGCGTACGGTTAAGAATACATGGATTATCAACGCGGGCGCTTCCCATAAAAACATTGAGAGTTACAGCCGATAGTAATAGAGGCGATTCCGTTATTAGCTATCGTTTTTTTGACGATTTGCCGTACGAAAATTTCAAAACAATACTGTTGCGCTCTTCCGGTAACGATCAGGTTCGTACTATGTTCAGAGACGCAATGGTTCAGCAGATGGCAAAGGGGCTTGGCTTGAGTTTTCAGGAATATGCCCCTGCGGTACTTTACATCAACGGCAATTATTGGGGCATTCACAATATCAGAGAGAGATTGTGCGAATATTATTTGGCTAATAAATACGGCGCCGCGATGGAAAAAATCAATATGCTTGAATATAATGGGGCTGTGGGCAAATTTGAGTTGCAATACGGCGATGACCAATCCCTTCAATCATTTAATGAATTGATAAATTATATGCAAAAAAATTCAACGGCAGATGAAAACGTATATCAATATGTTAGCTCACAAATTGATATAGACAATTTTATTGATTACGTTATTGTACAAACTTTCTTTGCAAACGCTGATTGGGGTGATAATAATATGAGGCTCTACAAAATAGAAGAACAGACCTATGAGATGAAGCAAAAAAATATTGAGGCATGCAAATGGCGATGGCTACTCGCTGACTTTGATTTGAGTATGTTTTCCGAACCAGCCAACATGTTTGATCATCTTCATCAAAACGGACATATTTCCATTACTACTCTGTTTTTTGGATTGCTCAAAAATGATGAGTTTAAGGAGAAGTTTCTGAACCGCTATGAATATATAATAAGAAATTTATTGACAACTTCGTACATGTTGCAGCATGTAGAAGATTTTGAAGAGAGGTACCAACATGAAATGGCAAGACATATTGCACGCTGGCGTTATCCCGGATTATTTCATATATGGCGGCGAAACGTTGACGAAATGAAAACATTCATGCGCGAAAGACCCGAAATCGTACTGAAACAACTCGAAGGATTATAAATGTACCTGAAAAAGATTGACAATCGACATGTTTCATGTTGCATGTTTTATATCAAAAATGTTTCATAATTTATGTTTTATATTTCATGCTTATTTGTAACTTTGCAGTTATATAAAAATAAAAATGGAAAAGTCAAACAATCCTTTTTTAGTAACAGGATACAGTAGTCCTGAATACTTCTGCGACAGAGAAAATGAAACCGAAAAAATTATTTCTGCGTTGTGCAACGACAGGAATATTTCGTTAATCAGTCCGCGCCGTTTTGGTAAAACAGGATTGATTCATCATGTTTTTTATAAACTGAAAAACGAAAAAAGTGATATTTTTTGTTTCTATTTTGATATTTTTTCCACTCAAAATCTGCACGAATTTGTACAAGTTTTCGGAAAAACAGTGTTAGGAAAGTTGGATAATTATTCGCAAAAAACCTTTAAGCGCATTTCGGAGTTTTTCAAAAGTTTTCGCCCTACCATTTCGCTTGATTCGCTGACGGGAACGCCGGAAATCTCCTTTGATATCCGCCCAGAAGAGGCGCAGACCGGTTTGCAGGAGATTTTCAATTATCTGGAAAACAGTGGGAAACGTTGCTATATTGCTATTGATGAATTTCAACAGATTACAGAATACCCCGAAAAAGGCGTAGAGGCATTGTTGCGGTCATACATACAATTTACAGGGAATGTGAAATTTATTTTTTCGGGCAGTAAAAAACACTTGATGGATATAATGTTTTCGGCGATAAATAGCCCGTTTTATCAAAGTACGCAGAAAATGAATCTGCGCGAAATTCCGATGGAAAAATACAACGTTTTTGCGCAAAATCATTTTGCCAAAAGCGGAAAAACTTTGCCGCAACCGCTTTTTGAGGCGATTTATAATCTTGTATTGGGACATACGTGGTATATGCAATTGATACTAAACCAATTATATTCATTGCCGCAGAAAAAATATTCGGAAACAGACCTGAATAGAATAGTAGCAAATGTATTGGAAGAAGAAAATGCGACATACAAAACCTATTGCGAACTGTTGACAAAAGGGCAGCTGCGGGTACTGACGGCGATTGCAAAAGAACATAAGGTAGCAACGCTTACCCATTCCGATTTTTTGAAAAAGCACAAGCTTACTGCGGCAAGCAGCGTAAAATTAGCGGTTAAATCGCTCATTGACAAATCACTGATTCTCAAAGACGAAAATGGGAATTGCTTTGTTTACGACCGTTTTTTTGCGTTATGGTTGGAACGAACAGTAATAAACTAAACAACTCGAATAATTATATTGAAAAGAAATGTCAGTTAAAAAAAACATTGTCTATAATGTTTCGCTGAGCGTACTCAATGTTCTGTTTCCCATCATTACTGCGCCATACGTCTCGCGCGTATTGGGAGTGGAAAACATTGGCGTGGTTCGCTTTGTTATAAACTCTGTAAATTACCTTACGCTGTTTGCAATGCTTGGCATCGGCTACTATGGCGTGCGGGAATTGGCGAAATACAAAGATGACCAGGAAAAATGTTCACAAATTTTTTCATCATTATTCACTATTCTGTTTTGCAGTACATTTTTGGTTACTCTGTTTTTCGTGTTGAGTATAAACCTTATTCCTGCATTTAAGGAACATCGTTTGCTTTTTTCGCTGTATGGCATAACGCTTTATTTGGTTCCTATTTCAATGGACTGGTATTTTCAGGCAAAGGAAAAATTCCGAATGATTACAATTCGTTCATTGGTGGTTAGATTGTTGTGCATTGCCTCGCTGTTCATTTTTGTGCGTGAACGCAGCGATATTTTGCCTTATGTCCTGATTACCGTTTTTTCAGCTATTGCAACGCAAGTGTGGAATTTATCCTACGCTTTTAAAACCGGTCTACGCATAAAACTACGCAACCTTGAATTGAGCCGACATACCAAAGCCATGTTAGTATTTTTTGGTTCAAATATTGCCATATATACTTATGTGATGTTGGATACGGTGATGTTGGGGTTTTTATCATCATACAAGCAGGTAGGATACTACACTTCGGCAAACATGATCTTGGATATGTTGATAGGAGGATTTTATGCGGTCAACACAGTATTGATGCCGCGACTTTCGTTCAACCGCGCTCAAAATGACGACCATGCCAATACTGCTTTGCTACAAAAAACATTTGATCTAAACGCATTGTTGTCTGTACCGATAGCAATCGGCTTGTGTTTAGTTGCTTCGCGTTTTGTGCCGTTCTTTTTCGGCAATGAATTTGCCGGAAGCATTGCGCCCATGCAAGTTTTATCATTCAAAATGATTTTAAATATGCTTAACAGTTTTTTTGTAGTCAATGTACTGATAGTATTTGGCTATGAAAAGAAATTTTTACTTGTTGCCGTCTGTACGGCATTACTTTCGTTTGCGCTTAACCTGCTGTTTATTCCGCACTATGGCGCTATAGGCGCGGCTATAGTTGCCATTGCCATTGGAGGATGTTTCCAAATTGGATTTAACCTCTATTATGTGTATAAATTTACTAATGTACGCTTGCGCTGGGGGGCATTCCGTATTGCAGTTCTCCTCTCCTTGCCGTTTTTTGCGCTTAATTACCTGTGTAACAAGCTTATTATGAATGACATTGCATTTTTGTTTATATTTGTATCTCTTTCGGCAATAGTGTACTTTGCATTGCAGTTGTTGGCAAAAAACTATTTGTTACGTCAAATGATAGAAATAGGAATAAATAGACTGAAATTAAAAAGATAAATAAAATACAAACATGTTTATGAATATGAAAGTTAGACCTATAGCAATGTATTTACCTCAGTTTCACCCAATTCAGGAAAACAATGAATGGTGGGGGAAAGGATTTACAGAGTGGACTAATGTAGCAAAAGCCAAACCTCGTTTTTGGGGTCATTACCAACCGCACTTACCTGCTGATTTGGGTTTTTATGATTTGCGGGTCCCGGAAGTTAGAGAACAACAAGCTGCTATGGCAAAAGAAGCCGGTATTTACGGTTTTTGCTATTATCACTATTGGTTTAATGGGAAAAGATTATTGGAAAGACCTGTCAATGAAATATTGGATAGCGGAAAACCCGATTTCCCGTTTATGTTATGTTGGGCAAATGAAAATTGGACACGAATTTGGGACGGCGGAAATAAAGAAATTTTGATGGAACAAAATTACTCTGAAGAAGATGACAGGGAACATATTCAATATTTATTAAATTCTGTTTTTAATGATCCTCGATATATTAAAGTTGATAACAAGCCTGTTTTTTGTATATATAACTCTTACATGTTTCCCAATATGAAAAGGACATTATCAATTTGGAGAGAAGAGGCTAAAAAAGTTGGGATGGAATTATATCTTTGTCGTATGGAAAGACAATTAAACGAGGGGAAAGAATGTTTCGATGGCTTTGACGCAGCTATAGAATTTCAACCTTTTGCAAGTCTATACTATAATTACAAAAATAAAAGAACGATTTCTTTTTTAATAAAAGATGTTCGCGGAAGACTACAACGCAAAGGAATATTTTCGTTCATTATTTCATATAAAAAATACGTAGAAAATGTGTCAAAACACCCATTGAAATGGGATTATAAAAAATACCCGGGTATAACTCCGGGATGGGATAATTCAGCGAGAAGAAAAAAAGCGTTTATCGCAATGCACGGAAGCACACCGGCTTTATATGGAATGTGGATGTCAAACATTGTAAAAAAATTTATTCCTTATTCTAAGGAAGAGAATTTTATCTTTATAAATGCGTGGAATGAATGGGCTGAGGGAAATCATTTGGAGCCGGATAAAAAGTGGGGCACTCAATATTTGGCAGAAACAAAAAAAGCTTTACAAAACGGAAAATGAACGCTGAATCTAATGAAAAAGCAATTTTGAAAAGAATATGAGTCTTATCATTCCTTTGATTATTCTTTTTGCGTTGTTGATATTGGGCTTATCGTTTGTCCGATATAAGTTTGCTATTGTATTATATGTTTCATATATGATACTTGTGGGTTATTCGTATATCAACTTACCTGTTTGGTCTTTTTCATATATTTCGGTAAATATTGTGTTGCTCGGAGCTTTTATTTTCAATTTCAAAATAAAAAATGATATGTCGCTTGATTTCAGCGTGATAAAGCCTTTTTTGTTGCTTTTTGCAAGTTTGTTTTTTATTACCCTGTTTGCAGATATGGCTTCGTCGTCTTATCAATTTCGTTATTGGAGGTTAGACTTTATGAGGACCTGTATTTTGGCTTTCATAATATGGAATGTTTCCATCAATGATGAAAAATTTATAAAAAACGTGAAATGGAGTTTGATAATATCCATTTTAATAGCAGGAACTTATGCTATACTAATTATGAGGCTCGGCGGCGCTAATCCATACACCTCTTTTCTTTCTTCTTATTTTGGCAGTGGAGTAGATTATAGCGAGTTTTATACAGCTGATTACATGACAAGAATCAGAAATCAGGGAACAATGAATCACCCAATGGCTTGGGTTTTATATCTTTCTGCATTTTGTGTTTTTTTCTTAACTTTATTTTTGAAAGAACGAAAACGGTTATATTTATTTCTATTGTGTTTTGTTGCTTTCAACATTGTTATTGCCAATGTAAGAACAGGTATCGCAGCTTCGGGCATTGCACTCGCATATATTTATATTCGATATAACAAAATCAACATAAAAACAATATTTTACGGCACAGCGATAGTGGTTATTGTTGCTTTGTTTGTTGCCGCTAATGAAGAGTTGTCTCAACGTTTCCTGTCATTGATTGATGTAAGCGGAACAAAAACCGATGTCGAAGGTTCTTCGTTCGAGATGCGGTTAAACCAGTTTAACGGTTGTTTAGATGAGATTTCTAATTCAGTTCTGTTTGGAAATGGTTATGCTTGGACAACTCATTATATGAGTAAAAACATCGAACACCCTGTGATATTGATGTTTGAAAGTCTTATTTATGTGGTATTATGCAATCATGGAATAGCCGGAGTCGTTATTTGGTTAATATTTGCTGTTATGCTCTTTAAAGTTCCAAGAAAAATATTAAAAATAAAGAAAAATGTCTATTGCGTTGATGGGCTTGTTATCTTTTTCTTTACATATACAATAGGTACCGGTCTTTATGATTATTTAGCGCCCTTTGCGTTGTTCTATTCGTTTTTATTGGGATATTTATATAATGATGAAAAGAGAGAAATTAATTTATTGTAGTTGAATATTCGTCCGAAAAATGTGTGAGAATAAAAATTATAAAATAAATGAATAAAAAAGCAAAAGTTATAGCATTTTACCTTCCTCAATTCCACCCTATACCCGAAAATGACGAATGGTGGGGAAAAGGTTTTACCGAATGGACAAATGTAGGAAAGGCAAAGCCTTTATTTCGCGGACATTATCAACCAAAAGTGCCTGCCGATTTGGGTTATTACGATTTGCGTCTTCCCATAGTACGTGAACAGCAGGTTGAACTTGCAAAAGAAGCCGGAGTTTACGGGTTTTGTTACTGGCACTATTGGTTTGGGAACGGCAAACAATTAATGGCAAATATTTTTGATGAAGTACTTTCTACCGGGAAGCCCGATTTTCCCTTTTGCCTGGGCTGGGCTAACCACTCATGGTATGCTAAAACATGGAGTGCTGACGGCGGCGTTGGTAGTAAAAAACTGCTTATGGAGCAATGCTACCCTGGAATGGAAGATATTCGACTCCATTTTGATTATTTATTAAAGGCTTTCCGAGATCCGCGTTACATTAAGGTAGGCAATAAACCTCTTTTTTATATCTTTGAACCCACAACTTTACCTCAGCTTTATATTGATAAATTGCAGGAATGGAGTAAAGACGCCGGATTTAGTGACGGCATTTTTTTAGTGGCAAACAGCGTATATAAAGATCCAACAGACGCATTTTTAAATAAAGGGTATAACGCAGTAACATACCAGCGATTATGTTGCGCTAAATATCAGTTTCACTATTATAACAGGCTCCAAAGGGCATTGTTTCTAATAAAACGTCACTGTAAAAAACTAATATATAATTACCCTCTATTATCAGAAGAATATAAAAACGCATTAATTATCGACCCTGCCACAGATAGCCTGAATTGCGTCATTCCGGCAATTGTTCCCAATTGGGATCATACCCCAAGAAGCGGAAAAAACGGCAGAGTTTTTTTTAATTCCACTCCGGAACTGTTTAAACAACAGGTATCTTTAGCTCTTCGAACCATAGCAGATAAACCCGATGAGTTGAAAATATTATTTTTAAAATCGTGGAATGAATGGGCTGAAGGCAATTATATGGAGCCTGATTTGAAATTTGGAAAAGGCTATATAAACGCTTTGAAAGAGGCATTAGAAGAAAAATAATAAAACATGAACATAGTCAAATTTAGTGATGTAAGCAATAAAATCGTTATTGTAAGAGGACAAAAAGTTATCTTGGACAGTGATGTAGCTACTCTTTATGGAGTAGAAACTATGCGGATTAACGAAGCCGTGAAGAATAATCCTAAAAAATTCCCAACAGGGTATATTTTGGAGTTGAACAAAGAAGAAAAACAAAAGGTTATCGAAATTTTCGATAACCCCAAAATAAAGTTTTCTCCGGCAATGCCCAAAGCCTTTACCCAAAAAGGCTGTTATATGCTGGCAACAATTCTAAAAGGCGAAAAAGCCACCAATACCACTATTGCCATCATAGAAGCCTTTGACAAATTGAGCGAATTGCAGGAAACCGTATCAGAATTATCACAAGCCCCAGATGAATTTCAGCAAAAAACACTGATGCAAAAAGGCGGCGAAATATTTGCGGAACTTATTGGCGACAATCTAAAAGCGTCTGATTCGGAAACAAGTTTTGAACTCAACTTTGCCGTATTAAAGTTTAAGCATACTGTCAAACGGAAAAGTTCCGCACCTAATGAATTAAATTAAAAAACCATGAATCTGATTTGGAAAGTAAAAAATAAGTTAAGAAAGTTACTGCTTAGCCCTTGCGGTGAAATATTGATGCTTCACCGCGTGGTTGAGGAAAGAAGCGTGCTTGAAAATAACCGAAGTTTGGAGATTACGCCTGCATTTTTGGAACAGACGATTTTAAAATATAAATCTGCCGGATATGCTTTTGCTTCCTTAGACGAAGTTCGGCGGCAGGTAAAGAGCCGGAAGCGCGAGCGGCAATTTGTGTGTTTTACGTTCGATGACGGCTATGCCGATAATTATGAGCTGGCATATCCGGTGTTTAAAAAACATAATTGTCCGTTTGCAATATATGTAACAACCGATTTTCCCGACAACAAAGCCTTTCTATGGTGGTATTTATTGGAGTACGCTCTGTTGAAAAATGAGAAGTTGCAGTTGAACGGAGTGGAATATGACTGTTCCGATTTGGAAAAGAAAAATGGGGTGTTCAAGGAAATCATAAACAAGATTTTTTCTGCGGACGCCGAAATAACCCTAAAAGCAATGAAAAAACTCTTTAAAGAAAATGATTGCGCTTTGCGACCCGATGTTAAGGCGCTTAGTTGGGAGCAAATTTCCGAATTAGCGGCAGATCCGCTCTGCACCATTGGCGCGCACACGGTTTCTCATTATTCGCTTCCTTTGTTGAGCGATGAAGAAATAAGAAAAGAGTTGTCAGTCGGAAAGAAAAAAATAGAAGACAGAATTAAAAAACCTGTAAAGCATTTTGCATATCCGTTTGGAAACTGGGACAACAGAGTTGCGCGTTTAGCGATGGAACAATATAATACGGCAACGTTAGCATGGGGAGGTTTAGTACGAAAAGGAGATGCTTTAGACAGGCTAAACAGGAATGAATTGGTTGAATTTGATTCAAATCATCAAAAACAATGATACGATTTTCAGTAATAATACCACTGTACAACAAGGCAAACTTTGTACGACAAACCGTTGATAGCGTGTTGAATCAAACTTATACGGATTTTGAAATCATCATTGTAAATGATGGTTCTACCGATAACAGTTTGGCTGTTGTTAACGAGATAAACGACTCTCGTATTCGCATTTTTTCTAAAGAAAACGGAGGGGTTTCTGTTGCCCGCAATTTTGGCATTGAAAAATCCCAAAATGAATATATCGCTTTTTTAGACGCAGACGATTTATGGTTGCCCGGCTTCTTGGAAACGATAAAGGAAATGATTAAACAGTCTCCTCAAGCAGGAATTTTTGCGATGGGGTGTACTGTTATTGACAATTCGGGTAGAAGCGAAATAGTTAGCCGCCGTTTAGCAAAAGGCGAGACGCTATTGATAGAGAATTACAGCAAGTCTTTGATAAAAAATGAAATACCTTTTACGCTGACAGGAACTATATGTATAAAGAAGAGTTTATTTGACAAAACAGGAGTATTCCGTGAAGGTATTAAACGGGGAGAAGATTTAGATATGTGGTTGAGGTTAAGTCTCGTTTCACCAATTATGTGGAAAAATGAATCGAAAACAATATACAACAAAGTATCTGAAAACAACGCTATGTCCGATTACAGTTCTTATAAAGACGAATTTCCGTATTGGGAATGGTATGCGTATGGTCCTTCCATTTATTTAAAATTTTACGCTAATCTTCAAATTAGAGGTCTCCTAAAACATGCCAATTACAGAGATAGGATATGTATTTTATCTAAGATTAACTGGTTTTATCTCTTTATACATTTTCTTTATTATGTTTGCAAAAAAACAAAAGGAACGTTAAAGAAATGAAGATAAAATAAATAAGATGATAATCTTATAAAGATAAAAGACTATGTAAAATATGAAAAGTTAAATAATTTGAATAACAATTTTGAATATGAGCTGTTGGACGAAAACCACATGATGACGGATTAAGAGAAAAATTAGACTTATTGTACGCAAGTCCTTTTGTCGATCCCTTTGAAGACGGCAACTGTAGAATTGCCCGTCTGCTTGTAAATTACATTCTTTTTCGACACAATTACCCGATGCTCGTTATTCGTAGCGATGACCGAATTAACTATCTTAAAGCCCTGCGGCAATGCGATTTACTCACAGGAAAAATTACTTCCGATGGCGCTCGCGCCACACTGCACCAAGCGAAACCTATTATTGATTACGTTTCTGCCATTTTGGAAAACAAACTTACAGCGCTCATTCAGCTTGCCAAAGGCGAAATTTCTGAATACATTGAGGTAAAAGAAAACACTGTGGAGAAAGTTTTGAACGCATTACAGAATAATCCCAAAACAACACAGGCAGATTTGGTAAAAATAACCGGACTTTCTCGACGGGGAATAGAATGGAATATTGCAAAACTCAAAGCAGACGGTTTAATAGAGCGTATCGGAGGCGACAAGGGGGGTTATTGGAAAATAAATTAAAAAATTGAGAACATAACTGTTACCAGAGATTAAAAAACAATAGAATTATTATAAAATTGAAGAAAATTCAAAAGAAAATTCAAAGTTTGATGATTAAGAAGAGATCTTGAAGATTCTCGAATTATGTAACGACAGTTACGGTAATATCGTTACGTTAATAAAAAATACGATATAATTTGACAGAAAAAAACGAGGGTAATTTTTACTTCTATGATTTGAACGAGAGTAATTTTTTTATATTTTTGCCCTCGTTTTAAAAACAGGAGTAAAATTTACATTTAGAAGAATATGAATAAGTTTGATTGTAAAATACCGTATAACGATTTACCGTTATTGCCGCCGAAAGACGATATTGAAACGAAGAATATACTTCGTAAAACCATTTCGACTGGCAGGGCTTTGGCTCAACTGAATGGGGTGTTGCAAAATTTGCCAAATCCTACGTTATTTTTAGATACCATTTACTTGCAGGAAGCAAAAGCAAGTTCGGAAGTGGAAAACATTATTACCACGAATGACGAACTTTATCAATCATTGGTAGCAGACAGAAAAATTGAAAATCCTGCAACAAAAGAAGTGTTGAGTTACAAAAAAGCGCTTTGGCTTGGCTTGGAAGAACTAAAAGCAAAACCATTTATCACTACGAATCTTTGTATTAAAATCGTTCAGTGCATTAAACAAAATACTGCGTCTGTTCGAGTTATGCCCGGAACAACTTTAAGCACTCCACAGGGCAAAGTGATTTATACGCCGCCAAGCGGGGAAATTATTATTCGCGAAAAGTTGGCAAACTTGGAAAAGTTTATCAATGAAGACAACAGTATCGATCCTTTGATTAAAATGGCATTAATGCACTATCAATTTGAGGCGATACACCCTTTTGCCGATGGAAACGGAAGAACAGGAAGAATTTTGTTATTGCTGTATCTCAAATTATCAGGCTTGTTAGATATTCCTGCCATTTATTTGAGCGAATACATTATCAAAAACAAAACAGCGTATTATCAAAAATTACGTGGCGTAACCGAAAAAGACGAATGGGAAGCCTACATTTTATATATGTTGGATATGATTGAGGAAACTTCTGCAAGAGGCTTGGAACGGCTGAATAAAATTACGGCAACAATGGATAAAACCGCCGAAGAAATAAAAAGAAAACTTCCGAAAGTTTATTCCAAAGATTTGATAGAGATTTTATTTCGCTTGCCTTATACAAAACGCCAAAACTTGATTAACGAAAACATCGGAAATCCTAAAACAGTTGGAAACTATCTGATAGCTTTGGAGGAAAACGGATTTTTGAAATCGGTAAAAGTGGGCAAAGAAAAATTATATCTCAATCAACAATTATTGAGAATTTTAGAGAACAAGTGAGTTATTTTTTACAGATATGGAATCGTATTCCATATCTGTAAAAAAACTATCTTTGCATACATGACTAAGTATATTAAAAACATGAATAACCCCAAAATATCAATTATTGTTCCGGTGTACAATGTCGAAAAATATCTTCCGCAATGTATGGATTCGTTATTGAATCAAACACTGGAGGATATGGAAATTATTTTGGTTGATGACGAGTCGCCGGATAATTGCCCTGCAATGTGCGATGAATATGCAAGGCAAGACCACAGAGTAAAGGTCGTTCACAAAAAAAACGGGGGATTGGGTTTTGCCCGAAATTCAGGACTTGAAGTAGCTGTGGGAGAATACATTGCATTTGTGGACTCGGACGATTATATCGAGTTGAATACATATCAAAAGTCGTACTCAGTGGCTATAGATACTAATGCAGACGTTATATATTTTTCATACCAACGTTTTAATGATAAGGGCGATATTGGGGAAGGAGAAATAACCATAAAAAAAGAAACTAATTATCAATCAAAAGAGAATATACGCGGACTAATGTTGGACATGGTTTCTTCCCGTCCTAAGGCAAAATTTGACAGGGGATTTCAGTGTTCTTCGTGTTTCGGATTATATCGTCATGATGTTATAAAGAGGCATGGACTTAGGTTTAAGAGTGAACGAGAGTTGATTTACGAGGACATGCTGTTTAACCTGGATTATCTTTTACATGCGACCTCTATAGTATTGATTCCTGATGTATTTTACAACTACAGGGTCAACCCCTCTTCGTTATGCCAAACGCTTAGAGCAGACAGGGTTGAGAAAGAAATGTATTTTTATCATTATTTGAAAGAGTGGCTTGCAACTAATGAATTTGGACATGAGGGTTATTTGCGGGCTACACGAAATTTTATTGGCGTATGCAGAGCAAGTATCCGAAAATATATTCAATCGCAGGTTCCCAAACATGAAAAAAAGAAGTGGTTGAAAATTATTCAAGATAATGAAATTTGGAACGAGATTGCAACATCTTATCCTTACCGGAAATTACCCTTGAAATATGCACTCCATTTCTATTTGCTGCACAAGGGGTTCAGCCGCTTGTTGTATTATTATTCGAAATTGTAGTACGAAATATGGCGCCGCATTTTTAACTCAACTCTTATTAACAGTGGAAAAAGAAGAATTACAATCAAAAACCATTACATGGCTGAGGTTTCCTCTGGCTGTTGTAATCGTATTTATTCATAATATTGACACATCTGGGATAAGGGAAACCGTGTCGCAGATTGATTATTCGCATCTGTCTGGTATCGATATTTACAATTTAATGTGTTTCCTTCTGAAAGATATTGTAGATATTGTAGTTCCTCTTTTTTTTATTTTTTCAGGTTTTCTATTTTTTTATAAAACTAAGGTATGGGGATTAAACATCTATTTTGATAAAATCAAAAGCAAAGCAAGAACATTAGCGCTTCCATACGTGTTGTGGAATATTATTCCGATAGTTTTGATGGCATTTTTCCTTTTTTTGAAGTTTGACGGCAGTCTGTCGATATATATTAATCAATTGATGGAAAATGGGTTATTAAAAATATTTTGGAACTATCATGACGGCAGATTTCCGTATAATATTCCTTTGTGGTTTTTGAGAGATTTAATTATAGTTGCGCTTTTATCGCCGTTGGTTTATTATTTTGTGAAATACACAAAACTGTACTGTATCCCCATTTTGGGAATATTTTATTTCACTGTTTCATTTCCGATTCCAGTAGATATTAGAGCGATATTTTTCTTTACTTTAGGCGCATATTTCAGCATTCATGGCAAGAACATGATTGTGGAATTACGAAAAGGCTGGTTGTTTTGGTTAATTTCTGCAATTATTACCTTAATTTTATCAGTGTATTATGGTGAAACGAACAGTTTCCATTATATTAACTTTTTTCACATTATTTTTGGGTTAATTACAACTATTAATGTTGCCTCCTGGTTATTAGAACGCGGTCGTGTTTCTGTCAATTATTTTTTATCCAAAGCAAATTTTTTTATTTTTGTCGCTCACAACGTCTATTTGTTGGGACGATCGAGAGAATTGGTAAATTTCATATTCAAGTCGGATAGCGCATTTTTCCTGACAATTAAGTTTTTTCTTGCGCCGGTCATTTGCATATTTCTGTGTTTGGGGTTGTATTATGTAGCCAGTAAAACCGTTCCCAAGTTATTAGGCATATTAACCGGCAGCAGGCAAAGAGCTTAAAATCATTAGGTGTTGTTAAATTAAGATATTTTGTATTTTTGGGATACGAAATTATTATATAATTTATAGTTATGAATCAAAAGAAAAAATTATTGATTTTTTACAGGTACTTGTCGCCCTATCGAATGGATACATACAATGCTTTGGCAAAAGCATTTGAAACCCATGTTGTATTAACTGCCGGAAACGAGGAATTGGCAACACTTGGTTACGACTTGGAGACGGTCAATCGCCAAGCCGAATTTACTTATCATTATCATACAAAAGGACTAAGGTTGGGAGGGCACCCGATTTCTTCCATGTATTATCGCGTAATCAAAAATTTTAAACCCGATATTATTTTGGCTTGTGAATTGGGCGTCAATGTGTTGTTTGCCATTTTTCTGCGACCTTTTTTTAAATACAGGCTATATACGTTTGTTGATGATTCGCCGAAAATGACAACCGAATATTACAAAGGTTTGCGGAAAATTCTGCGGAAATTCGTTATCCGCCGCACTGACGGATTTATCGTTGTCAATCCGCAGGTTAGAGATTATTATACGCAAAACTTCAAAAATAGCCGAGCGCAACACTATTATTTGCCGATTATTTATGATGAAAAAACATTGGCGGAAAAATATAAAAAAGCCCTTCCGTTATCTCAACAAATATCTGAAAATTACAATCTTAATGGAAAAAAAATAGTAATATTTGTTGGGAGATTAGAAAAAATTAAGGCAATCGATTTATTATTAAGAGTTTTTAAAGAACTCCATCAAACAAATCCTGATATTCGATTGGCGATTATTGGTTCCGGAATGCTTGAGTGTGAATTGAAGAATTATGTTGCATCAAATAAACTAGATGACGCCGTCTTTTTTCCAGGACTTTTAACAGGCAACGATTTATATGCGTGGTATAACGCAGGTCAGGTATTGGCGCTGCCAAGTTATTTCGAGCGTTTCGGCGCAGTGGTAAACGAGGCTTTGGTTGCGGGTTGCAGGGTGGTTGTCAGCGACAGTATAGGCGCAACCTGTTTAGTGAATGATAATAATGGAAAAATATTCGAAACAAATAATTACGATAGCTTGAAAAACGCTTTGTCGGAAACATTGGATAAAATTGACGCTATTGATAAAATCATTTTGAAAAACAGTCTGATGAACGAATTTTTTTCCGATACTATTCAAGAATTTGCTAATTTTATTAGCTCATAACGAAAATATACGGACATGCATTTTAAATTGAATATAAATGGATCTTAAACTTATTACTATTCTGTCGCGTCCGGCTGATTTAAACGCCTTGCCTGCCGGTAAACTTTTGATCAACACCATCAATGCCCATTCATATAATATGGCGCAAAAAGACGCCTTGTTTGCCGAGGCATTAACAAAAGGAGACGTGTTGATTCCCGATGGAGCGAGCATTGTAAAAGCAGTTAAATGGCTGAAAGGCGAAACAATAGAACGTGTTGCCGGATGGGATTTGTTTATGTTTGAAATGGATAAATTAAATAAAACGGGAGGCACATGTTTTTTTCTTGGCAGTAGCGAAAAAGTATTGGAACTTATCAAAAATAAAGCGGCTGAAGATTTCGAAAATATACAGATTGCAACCTATTCGCCGCCATATAAATCTGAATTTACCGAAGAAGAAAACATGGCAATGATTAATGCCGTTAATGCTGCCCATCCCAATTTGCTATGGATAGGCATGACAGCGCCCAAACAGGAAAAGTGGGCATATACGCATTGGAATGAATTGAATATCAATTGCCATACCGGAACAATCGGCGCAGTGTTTGATTTTTACGCTGGCACTGTGCAACGAGCGCCGTTATGGTGGCAGAAGCACAGTTTAGAATGGCTGTATCGGTTGATAATGGAACCTCGCCGTATGTGGAAAAGATATTTGATCGGCAATATTCTATTTCTATATTACATGCTGAGAGAGAAGTAGTTAGGCTGTCGCATATCCGGCGGCATTACAAATACCGCCGTCAAACGAAATTGATTTTTTTCCATTTATCAAAACAAATAGTACGCTTGTCAAAGCAGGCAGTACGTTTGTCAAAACAAAGATTAACATTAAAAAAACAATGTTAATCTTTGTTTTATTATTTATATACATTAAATTTTAACAATTTAACAAACTTCTAATTATGAGAAACTTAGCTTTACTGTTAGTCCTTGGGGCTTTTATTTTGACAGGTTGCAACAGAAAGCCTGTAGATGACCTTGAAGAAGATCTTTTGATAGAGGTCTCTTTTTCTACTAAACCGCTGTCGGTTGCGTTGTCTAAATCGATTGCAACTACGGCTGAAAGTTTAATTTCAAAGATTTTACTCTTCGGCGTGGACGCGGCGGGTAATGTTGTAGAATCTTTTCCGGCAATTACTACTCCGCCGTTTAGCAACATACCGCTTACCATTTCCCGACAGATTACATCGCTTTATGCGATTGCAAATCCCTCTTCCACTCTTGAAGCGGCAACTCCGGCAAATGTTACGGCTTTGATAGCTTTGATAGACGGTTTTGCAACAGCGCCCGCATCGCCGTTTTTAATGGGCGGTCAAGGGCTTGTAAACAGCACTAATATCCAAATTGAACTAATTAGAGCTGTCGCAAAGATTGAAATTCAAGGGAAAAATAATTTTCAGATTACATCGGTAGTTGTACAGAATACTCCTAATGCAGGATATGGTTTCAAAAGAGAACCGCTGGCTATACCGGTTTCCAGCAGAGTAAACTATTCTGCAGTAGCTTCGGCGGCTCCTGTGCTTTATGTTGCCGAAAGCGCCAATTCTAATCCCGCAACATTTCTCGTAGCCGGTACGTTTGAAGGCAAAACGGCAAGTTATAACATTACTCTTACAGTTGGAGGAACGCCTATCGACATTGAGCGCAACACACATTATCAGGTTGGCATCACTCCGGTTACAGAAGATGACTGTATTGTTACCATAACCATACCCGACTGGGCTGATATGCCAACGGACGAGCATGTTATTCCCGACTCAGAATTTAGCTAACAGTTAAAATGAGAAATTATAGAGACACGAAAAAGCGAAAGCGCGAACGGACAACTTGTCCCTTCGCGCATTTCGCTTTGCTGTTTCTATTTGGTTTTTTTGTGTCGGCGGGGTGCGAGCGCAATCCTATAGACGATCTTGAAGTTGATGAACGTCATGTAGTTATGATACGTTTTGCAGCCAAACCTCTGTCGGGTTCTTTGTCTAAATCGGCTGCAACTCCGGAAGAAGATTTAATCAAAAAGATAATAATGTTTGGCGTGAACAATCAAGGTAATATTATAGAAACCTTCGAGCTGTCGTCAGACACATCGCTTACCATTGCCCGAAAAATCACATGGCTTTATGCCATTGCCAATCCTACCGACAGCATTGAAGCGGCAACTCCGTCAAATATCTCGGATTTGATGGATATGACCTGCGATTACAGCGATGCGCCGCAGTCGCCATTTCTGATGAGCGGCAAAAGTGAAGTGATCGGCGCAAGCGTCAATATTGAGCTTGTTAGGGCTGTCGCAAAAATTGAAATTGTCGGAAATAATTTCCAGGCAGACTCTGTGTTTGTAATAGATGCTCCTGCAAAAGGATATGTTTTTAGCAGAGATCCCTTTTCGGCACCGGTTTCCGACAGGGTTACCTATTCTTATTCCGGCAGTTCGTCAATTTATGTTGCCGAAAACAGTAAACAAAATCCTTTAAACCTGTTTGTAACAGGCTTGTATGAAGGAGAATTTTTTGCATATACAATTACTCCTTCAATTAATGGAGAAGGCATTGATATTGTGCGCAATACATATTATAAGATTGATATAATCCCTAATACTGCCCAATGATGAAAAATAATATATATGGTTTAATATTTGTCTTTTTAGGGGTCGTCCTGGCAGGATGCAGCCACGATTTTAGAAATGATCCCGACATGGAACGTCTGGTTGAAATCAAGTTTAATACAAGGTCGTTGCCTGGCTCTTTGTCAAAGTCGGCTGCAAATGTGGAAGAAAATTCAATCACAAAAATAATTCTTTTTGGAGTAAACAATCAGGGTGAAGTTATACAGACTTTTCCGCATTTGGCAAATCCGCAGTTAAGCGGCACAACGCTTACCGTATTGCGGGCGGTAAAATGGTTTTATGTTATTGCCAACCCCTCTGCCGCTCTTGAAACGGCAACTCCGGCAACGGTTTCAGATTTAATGGCGCTGACCTGCGATTTTGCTGATGCGCCCATATCGCCGTTTCCAATGAGCGGAAAATCGGAAGTAAGCGGCGCCGGCATTAACATTGAACTTATCAGGGCTGTCGCAAAGATTGAGGTTATCGGTAAAAACGATTTCCAAATAGATTCGATATCTGTAACAAACGCTCCTGCAAAAGGGTATGTTTTCAAGCACGAACCACTCTCTATACCGGCTTCCGGCAAAATTAGCTATTCGGCAAATTCAAATACATCGGTTTACGTGCCGGAAAGCGATAATGCCGACCCTCTCAAAATTGTTGTATTCGGTCAGTTTGAAAACAAACAGGCAAGTTATACCATTATACTCAAAAATAACGGACTGCCTGTTGACGTAGTGCGCAATACCAATTATCAGGTTGCCGTTACTCCTATTACCAAAGATGAATGCGACATAGAAATAACAATACCCGAATGGGACGATGTAATAATTGATTATACCGTTCCAAACTTCGGCAAATATTATGTTGTCGATTTTCATCAGCATACAGGATACTCCGATGGCTCTCAACCCATTGATTTTGTTTTGGACTTGGGATCAAGATTCGGCATAGATGTAATGGTGAATTCCGATCATGGAGGTCGTTGGTGGGGAAATGCAGCCCTATATAACGTAAACAACTATAATAATCTTCTTGGAACGACTTATAATGGTGATATTTACACATGGGAACAAAGCGGATTAACGCCGACAGATTTCAAAGGAGATGCCGCTTATGTAACGGATTATCAGGATCCGCCGCAACTGCAACGTGCTATGTGGGCTTGGCAACGCATTAAAGAATACAGTTTTCCCAAGATACATACATTTAACCAGAGCAACTCCGGCGTTCTTGCTATTCAAGGTTTGGAATGGAATGTAACCGGAGCCGAACATGCCGCTATGGGTATTATAACAGAACAGTTTGATGCAACTAATGCCAATGCAGACGCTCTGGCAGAGTTTGAGTTCAAGTTCGATAACGCAGATATAGACTGGACAGGCGGAACACAATTCGGCTGGACAAAAGTCATTGGAGGCTGGGATTGGAATAAGGCGCTTGAAGGCGCTCAATGGCTTCAGACCAATCACAAATATAAAAGTTGGGTGTTTGCAGCGCACCCCGAACGCAGAAACCTTTGGAACATTACCAAGTTTCGTGAAATGAACGACATTGCTCCGGACGTATTTGTTGGATTTGAGGCGGCGCCCGGACATCAAGCCGGCGGACCTCCCGGAACTACCCCCCGAGGCGAATATAATGCAAGTTCTTATGGAGGTTTTCTCACCTTTGGCAGTTATGGTTATTTTGCCTCTAAAGTCGGCGGAGTGTGGGACGCCATGATTTCGGAAGGTCGGCATTTTTGGATAGTTACAAATTCCGACTTTCATCAAAGCGTCCACAGATGGTGGGTTGATTTCTACCCGGGCGAATATCATAAAACCTATTTATCCATGAAAAGCAAAACGGCTCAAGGATTTGTTGACGGATTGCGCGCAGGAAATATCTACTGCGTTCATGGCGACTTGATAGATCGTCTTGAATTTTCCGTAGGAACCGCCGTTATGGGCGAAACTTTTGAAACATCAGGTTCTACCGTAAAGATACGAATATTAGTCCGTGACCCTGAAACGTCCAATCACAATATCTGGAGTGCATATAACAACCCTGTGCTTGATCATATTGATTTGATTGCCGGCGATATGCGTCCTAAAGTTGCCTCGGGAACTCCGGAATATTCGGTTGACACATACGCCAACGTAGGCGTAATTGCCCGTTTCGACGCCACAGGCGGCGTTACCTGCGCCGGCGGAATTACCAGCATTAAGTGGAAAGATTTAGGCGGCGGAATCAAATTAATAGAGCATACGGTTCCTATTACGGGCGATACCTACTTCCGCCTTCGCGGAACAAACAACGGATTAAACGTACCGGGACAAACCGACGGATATGGAAACCCGCTCGAAGATCTGCCTCAGCCTGTATCAAACTCAATGCAAGCCGCGGTAATTGCTTTCGAAAACCTTTGGTTTTATTCCAACCCTATATTTGTAAGGAACAACTAATTATTCCCCCATCTTCTGGTATTAGCCGGCAGGAAAGTATAAGAAGCCGTCAGAGCGGCGCTGTTTAAACGGGCGTCTGTGCTGTTGGTAGAAAACAGTTCCGTGCGTACGCCCAGTTCCATATATTGCGAACGATACTGCAATGAAGTAGTGATGTAGCCGTTGACACGGTAAGATACCGCGAAAACTATCGGTTTAAGAAAACACTCGACATTAACGTCTATAAATTTGCCGTTATTGCCGTAACTCGCAGGAGCGAGATTATGTCCGACCGCAATGGAGGGTTCCACCTCAAATATCTCATGCACAAACCTATAGCCTGTCAGAAGGTAAAAGTTTCTATATACCTGCGGCGGCGTGTAATTAAACTTGGAAAACAGGTACGAATTTTCTAATAATTGAGATACGGAAAAACCTGCATAAAACTGCCTGTGAAAAAGTACTAATCCCGTATTGAAATCGGGTATCATCACGCTATTTCCCATATTTTCGACAATAAGAGGGTCATCTATCAACGTGGAAAATCTCACTCTTTTGCTGAAAAGCATTCCCCCAAGTCCAAACGTCAGCGAGGTATGCTTGTCGTCCAAGGGTATGCTGTACGCATAATCGAGTTTGATTCCAATGGTTTGAAAAGGTCCGTTGTTGTCGGCAAACATCAATCCCCCTACTGCATTACGAGCGCTTCGGTCGTTAGCTACATATCTGTTGACATAATTTTTCTTGATGCCCAACCGGCTGTGTGCGCCTAACAAATGCACAGATGGAGCTTCGGGCAGATGCAGTTCCGTTTGCTGCATTCCGATAAATATTTTCGGATAATATTGATTTCCGGCAAAAGCAGGATTTATTATATACTTATCTGTCAAATGGTGATTGTTATACAGCCAATAAGGCTCCAGCATGGTTTGCCCAAACATGCCTGATGTATTAATTAGCAGAAACAGAACGAGTAATTTGTATTGTTTATTCATCGTAAAATAGTTACATATCCTGATATTATTTGTCCTCCTTTTCGCAAATCAATCTGGTAAAGATAATATCCGCTTTCGACCGGATAACCGTTGCGGTCGCGACCGTCCCACGGCATTTGTGAGCCTCTAAATTCCACTATCAATTGTTTAGCGCGGTTATAAATTCTAATAACGGATTCGGGATTTAGAAGCATGGCGGGAATGTCCCATGTATCGTTAATGCCGTCTCCATTGGGCGTGAAAATATCCGGAATATCATCGAACGAGTCTGATTTGTAAACCTGCACAGCTAACGGATCCGACATTTCCGACCAGCCGCACTCGTTCATAACCCTATACGATATTTCAGCTTCGCCAAGATATGCAGGATTCCATACGATAGAAGCCTCGCTTGCATGACTCTGAATCTCAGCGGCATGAGAAGGCATTACTGTCCATTCGTATCTAATCCCCACAGATGTGGCACGGTATGTTTCGTTGGGACGGTTAAGGAAAACCATCTCCGCTCCGGAAGCAATCGAGGGCTTGGGAGGAACATCAATCACAGAGAAAAAAGCGTTGGGCGATAAATATGATTCCTGCGCTGAATTAGTAATCGTATATGAAATGCGTGCCTCTCCGGTATGGGCGGCGTTCCAATGAATCGTTGCCTGATGTCCGTTAGCAATTATTTGTCCTGCTGAGGAGGGAGTTATAGTCCATTGGTACGATGCCGCATTTTGATAAAATGGAGCATTTATAATGTTTTCGGAGCCTGCACACACTAATGATTGTTCAATTATTGGCATTGCCGGAAGTAAAGTTACCGTTAAGGCAGGCGAAAATTCTAATGACCAGCCGCAGGCATTTTGTGTTTTGTAAGATATGTCGGCTTTCCCCACATAATTTTCGTTCCATGTAACAAATAACATGTTTTCGTTTTTTTGCATGGAAACGAATGCTTCCGCCGGCGTAATATCCCAAAGATAGTCGTTCATTGCTGCCGCGGCGGTATATATTGCGGCGTTTCCGTCCGGTATCAGCGTTATCGTGCCGGTCGGCGGCGGCGGCGTTTCCGGTAACGGACGAACATCAACCTCAATGTCAAGCGATTCGTAAGACGTAGTTCCCGCCGAAACCGTGTATCCGATACTAACTTTACCGCCTCTAAATGCAGGGTTCCACTCTATTGTTGCCGTATGAGAGCCGTTTTCAATAATCGTTCCGGCATTTTCGGGCATGATGCGCCAAATGTAGCCGGTAGCGTTTACGTAGTTTGGAGCGGCAACCGCGGTTGATACGTTGCTGCAAGGCGAATCATCGGCAACTGTCGGAGTTGCCGGCAATAAAGTTACAGTTAGTGCAGGCGAAAATTGCAGCGACCAGCCGCAG
>Ga0099364_10002133_pt1 | contig 31834 bp, 27 predicted proteins | sample TergutTh196P3_FD_73070 | JGI IMG/M metagenome (GOLD analysis project Ga0099364, IMG submission 73070) | Microcerotermes parvus P3 segment gut microbial communities from Pointe-Noire, Republic of the Congo - Th196 P3 | ecosystem: Host-associated > Arthropoda: Insects > Digestive system > Gut ... | reverse complement strand
CCTCGTATTCCTCAAGACGGTAAAACCGCCCCACATCCTCGGGGAAACCGACCGCCTTAAACACGCCCATATTCTTGCCGCTGGAAAACACATATGCGCCGTCTATCCTCGTGTTGATCCTAAACACGCACTTGACGGTGAACTCGCGTTCATCGAGCTGGCTGGCCGCGAGTTTGGTGCGCAGCGGTTCGACAAAGTACCGCCAGATCAAGGGTTCGTCGGTGATCTCTTTAATCTTTCTAGTCGGCATTTTAGACAGGTTTATGATATCGAAATGCCGCTCCAGAAAATCCTCACATTCTTTTCTTACGGATACCGAATCATAAAATATATGTAAGGCGTAGCAATCTTTATATTCCGGATAAATTCCATATGCCGCGAAACCGCCGCCAAGACCGTTGGAACGGTCATGCATGACGCTGATTGATTCAATGATCGCCTCGCCGTTCATGCGCTTCCCCGACTTATCAATGATGCCCGATATGCCGCAGCCTGATGGAATCCTTACCTGTCCTTCCCTATGCATATAACAGTCCTCCCGTTCAAAAAACAATTTAAAAATGGCGCGCGCCCAGCCGTTAATATCGGCGAAGCGCACGCCATTGTGCGTCAACGTTACGTATCTCTATGAAGTCAAATATAAAAATAACTATGGACTTTTGTCCACGCTTACATGAAAATGTTAGCACATAAAGACCGGCTGGTCAAGTTCGCCGTCATGTTTACTGATACGTAGTCTCCGGGCCTCACCTCAATGTCAGATAATCGTTACGTCCCGCCCCGACCGATACATATGTTATGGGACAGCCGACGGCGTTTTCTATATAACGGATATATCTCAGGGCCGTTTCCGGCAAATCCTCCGTCCTCCGGCATTTTGATATGTCGGTTTTGAAACCGTCCAAATATTCGTAAACCGGCTTTGCCCTCATTAGGGCGTTACCTGACGGAAAATAATCGATTCTTGTTTCGTCGACCTCATACGCCGTGCAGACGGGTATCCTGTCGAGATATGAAAGCACATCCAGTTTTGTCAGCGCGAGCTCGTCGGCGCCCTGCACCCGCACACCGTGCCGGCTTGCCACGACATCGAAACCGCCGACCCTGCGCGGCCGTCCGGTCGCCGCGCCGTACTCCCCTCCGGCTTCGCGCAGAACGGAGGCCTCATCGCCGAAAAATTCGGCGGTAAACGGCCCTTCGCCCACGCAACTGGAATAAGCTTTCATAATACCGATGACATTATCGAGCTTCGCTCCCGGTATCCCCGCGCCGACAGGCGCATAAGCCGCCAGCGTATGCGATGATGTGGTGTACGGATAGATGCCGTAATCAATATCCCGCAACGCGCCGAGCTGCGCTTCGAACAAAATATTTTTACCGGCTCGGAGCGACGCGGATAAATATTCCGTCGTATCCGTGATATAAGAATAAAGTAATGCCCCATGCTCATCCAGCCAGCGCTGAACGTCGGGCATGTTTATCCCGTCGGAACCGTAACCTTTAAGCGTAAGATTTTTCCATTCGATAAGATGAATGAGTTTTTGATTTAAAGTTTCGGGTTCCAGCAAATCGCCCATCCTTAACCCTTTTTTCATGTACTTGTCGCCGTAGGCGGGCGCTATACCGCGACGGGTTGAACCGTATTTTTTATCCCCAAGGCGATCTTCTTCCAATATGTCTTGTTTTTTATGATACGGAATACATATAAAGGCTTTATCGCTGATTTTCAGGTTATCAGGCGTCATACGGACTCCTTTTTCCTTAAGCGCGGTAATTTCGCCGCATAGATGCTCTATATCGATCGCCATGCCGACGCCCATGATGTTTATGGTTCCTTCGCGCAGGACGCCGGACGGCAAAAGGTTCAAAATGAATCTGCCTTTTTCATTGACGACCGTATGCCCCGCGTTATTTCCGCCTTGATACCGGCAGATCACGTCATATTTTTCCGCCAGCAGATCGACCATGCGTCCTTTGCCTTCGTCGCCCCAGTTAATTCCCACTACCGCCGTCAGCATATATTATCCCTCCTCGCGCCGTTATGGTAACGGCCATGCCCGAAAGTTCCTTTAAAATCTTAACTTTCATTCCGCAACAGCGCATCTTTGCATTCGCCGTCTTCTCGTTCGAAAACATCTTTTTTTGCCCGCTCAAATCCCCCGCCTGTAAAGCAGGCCGTGCAAAAATCCAGCGCGCACTCCCCGCAGGCGCGTCTGAGTCCGTCTATGCTGATATATCCCAGACTGTCGGCGCCGATTTTCCGGCGGATCTCATCTAAACTCAATTTATTGGCTATCAGATTTTCCTCGCTGTCTATATCCGTCCCGTAATGGCACGTATAGCGGAACGGCGGCGACGATATCATCATGTGGACTTCTTTCGCCCCGACGTTTTTAAGGCTTTTCACTATTTTTTCGCTCGTCGTGCCGCGTACGATGGAGTCGTCCACAAGCACGACCTTCTTCCCCCGGATGTTGGGCGCGAGCGGATTGAGCTTCTGCCGGACGGCGTCGTCGCGCTGGTTTTGCGTCGGATAGATGAAACTCCTGCCGATATACCGATTTTTCACAAACCCCGCCGCCGGAGGTATTCCGCTTTTCGCGCTGTAGCCGCTCGCGATGTCGAGCCCGCTGTCCGGCACGCCGCAGACGATATCGGCGTCAATCGGGTACTCCTCGGCCAATAAAAGCCCCATGTTATACCGCGCCTCGAACACAGACAGCCCGTCTATCACGGAATCGGGCCGAGCAAAATAGACGTACTCGAAAATGCACAGGCCGCGTTCATCCTCTTTGCTGTCAAGCATCACGCGCTGATGGGTTATCTCGCCGTTTTCCATCACGATAATCTCGCCGGGGAGCACATCCCGCACAAATTCAAACCCGCAAACCTCCAGCGCGCAGCTTTCCGAAGCCGCGGCGTATCCGATCCCGCTACGCCCGATGCAAAGCGGACGGAAGCCGTTCGGGTCGCGGATGGCGATAAGCTTATCCTCCCCGCACGCGATCGTGAGGCAGTACGCCCCCCGCAAACGCCCGGCCGCTTTCGCGACGCCCGACAACACGTCCTTCTCTTTCGTTATGTAATACGCGATAAGCGAGGACACCACCTCGCTGTCGCTTGTCGCGTAAAATTGCAGTCCGCTTTTTTTCAGCTCGTCGCGAAGTTCCGGCGCGTTCGAGATATTGCCGTTGTGCGCCGTCGCGATTCGGCCTGTCAGGTATTCGGTTAAGAATGGCCCGGCGTTTTCCCTTACATTCCCGCCGGTCGTGGAATAGCGTGAGTGTCCGACGGCGATTTTCCCTTTGGGCAGCCTTTCGAGTTTGTCCGCGCAAAACACTTCGCTGACAAGCCCGATATCCTTGCGGCAAAAGATATTATTGCCGTAAACGGCGGCGATGCCCGCGCTCTCCTGTCCTCTGTGCTGGAGCGCGAGCAGGCCGTTGTACGTAACGCCCGCGGCTTCGTCCGACGTCAGGCTGACGCCGAAAACGGCGCATTCTTCGTGGAGTTTCCCTTCAATTTTCATACGTTATATCCCGCGGTTGTTCATTCGGTTATCTTTTTTAAGCATTCGCCATATATCTCAGCCGTTTTTCTCAACACATCGTCCGGCACGCAGCCGAACCGCATCTCTCCGTCCGCTTTGTTGCTGAGAAGCCAGTCCCGCACGAACTGTTTGTCATAGCTTTTCGGCGACACGCCCGCTTTATAATCGGCAAGGCTCCAAAATCTGCTTGAGTCAGGCGTAAATACTTCGTCGGCGAGAAAAAGATTTTCGTTCCCGTCGAGGCCGAACTCAAATTTCGTATCCGCGATGATGATGCCTTTGCCGTACGCGTATTGATAACATGTCTCATACAGCTTCAGACAGACCTCTTTTATTCTGTTTGCCAACTCAATACCGATTGCGTCTTCGACATGCTCGAACGAAATATATTCGTCATGCCCGACATGCGCTTTCGTTGAAGGGGTTAAAATCGGGACGGCCAGTTTTTCCGCCAATGAATATGCGCCTTCTATCCTGTGGCCGCAAAATTCCCGGTTTTGGGAGTACGCCTCCCACATATTCCCGAACATATATCCCCTGACAATAAACTCGAACGGCAGTATTTTCAATCTCTTTACCAGAACCGCGCGTCCCTCGAATTCGCTTTTTTGGAAATATTCGGGCATATCTCCGAGATCGTCCGAAATGATATGATTCGGAATAATATTCTTGGTAAAGTCAAACCAAAACAAAGAAACCGCGTGCAAAACCTTTCCCTTGCCCTCCACAGGCTTGGGCAGAATTACGTCAAAGGCGGATATTCGATCCGTTGTGACGATGACCAGTTCATCGTCCGAAACCTCATAGACCTCCCGCACTTTACCGCTGAGCAGCTTTTTCATTACGTCCGTCCTCCTCGTGGAGCCCTTTTATTACCGCTGCTGTAAGCGCGTTTCCCCTCGCGCTTTATTTGAAATACCTTACTCCTCCTTCAAAAAGAGGCGGGAATTTATTACCCGGAATATTCTTAGCCACATACTCGCCATACCTCTCGGAGTGAGCCATTTTGCCGAGTATCCGGCCGTCGGGGCTGCATATGCCTTCAACCGCCCAGTCCGAGCCGTTCGGATTGTAAGCTGTTTCCATAGAGGGCAAGCCATTCATGTCAGCGTATTGAAAAGCAATTTGTCCGTTGTTTTTTAACGTATTTAATGTTTCAGTCGACGCCGTAAACCGTCCTTCTCCGTGAGAAACCGGCTGCGCGTATATGTCGCCGGGCGCGCATTCCGATAGCCACGGCGAAAGGACTGAGGCGATGCGCGCGTTTATATAGCGCGATTGATGGCGGCCTATACGGTTGAACGCGATCGTCGGGCACTCGGGCGTCATGGGCGATATTTTGCCGTAAGGCAGCAATCCCAGCTTGATTAACGCCTGAAAACCGTTGCAGATTCCCAGGATCAAGCCGTCTCTGTTTTGGATAAGGTCGCATACCGCGTCAGTTAGGCGTTGATTTCGGAACAGCGACACAATGAATTTCGCGGAACCGTCCGGTTCGTCGCCGCCGGAAAAACCGCCGGGGAAAACGATCATCTGAGTGGACATTATCGCTTTTTCGAGTTCATAAATAGAAGATTGCAGCATTTCGGCGGTTAAATTGCGGATCAATACGATTTCGGCCGCGCCCCCCGCTCGTTTTATAGCCTCGGCGGTATCGTATTCGCAATTCGTGCCGGGGAAGACGGGAATTACCGCCTTAGGCTTCGCAATAGAAGCTCCGCGGTATGGCGCGGCTCGCTTATTATTTTCAATTAACGGAGCGTCTCCGCATTGCTCCGTTTTTACGGTGAATACGCCCTCAAGAGGAGATTCCCAAGCCGCGCGAAGTTTTGCCAGCGGTATTTCGATTTCGCCGAGGGCGAGCGCCAGCGTTGCTTGCGTGCGCCCCAGCAAACGGTATCCTTCCAATTCAACGGCGGATTCAATTATGATGGAACCCCATCGCCGGTCAAACAGTCCGTGATCCGCGCCGCCCGAAAAACCGATCATGTTTCCAAAAGCCATTTTCATTATGCCGCCGTAAACCCCGCCTGTCTCACACGCCCAGGCCGACAATACTTTACCGGCGTTGCACAAATCCGTATATTTTTCCCACATAGTCCGCAGCTCTTCATAATCAGGCAATCCGTCGGCGTTCATCGGCGTTTCCAGCAGGTAGACGTAGTGTCCCGCGCCTTTAAATTCCGGGCTTATCATTTGCCGCGCGTCGCTTAAGCCCACGGCAAATGATATAAGCGTCGGCGGAACGTCTAAATCCCCGAAGCTGCCGGACATGGAATCTTTCCCGCCTATCGCCGCTGTTTTCAAACCCATCTGCGCGGAAAACGCCCCGAGCAGCGCCGAGAAAGGCAAGCCCCACCGGGCCGCGTCATCGTTTACGCGCGGGAAGTATTCCTGAAGGGAAAGATGTATCGTATCAAGCGCAACGCCCGACGCGACAAGCTTCGCTACCGAAGTCACGACCGCATACGCTGAACCGCCGAAGGGGTCGGCTTTCGTATAATACGGATCAAATCCGTATGACATAACCGATGCGGTTCGCGCGCCCCTCGCCGGAAGCAGCGCCGCCATTACCTGCGTCTCCGTTAAAGAGTATTTGCCTCCGAAGGGCATGAAAACGCTCGCGGCTCCTATTGAACTGTCGAAGCGCTCGACCAGCCCTTTTTGTGAGCAGAAGTTCAAATCGGCGGCAAGCTTAAGAAGCCTTTCATCGATCTCCGCGGCGGGTGACGATAATTTTTCACCCTCGGCGGGAGGAATGCGGACAGCCGCGCTCCGCTCCGCGCCGTTTGTATTAAGAAAAGCCCTTTCAATATCGACGATTTTTTTTCCGCGCCACAACATGACAAGGCTTTTAGTCTCCGTTACGCGGGCGACAACCGACGCTTCAATATTTTCCGCTTCGGCGTGCCGTAATAACTCCTGTAAATCGGACTCGGCCAACACCGCCGCCATTCGTTCCTGGGATTCGGAAATTGCGAGCTCGACGCCGTTCAGTCCGTTATATTTCACCGGCATGGCGTCAAGATCGATTTCAACGCCGTCCGCCAGTTCGCCGATGGCAACCGCCGCGCCTCCCGCGCCGAAATCATTGCACCGTTTAATAAGCTTTGTGACGTCCGGGTTGCGGAAAAGGCGCTGAAGCTTGCGTTCTTCCGGAGCGTTGCCTTTTTGGACTTCGGAGGCGCTTTCGGATATTGTGCTCATGCCATGCGTTTTGGATGAACCAGTCGCCCCGCCGATACCGTCCCGTCCCGTGCGACCGCCCAGCAGCAGCACCACGTCGCCCGGCGCCGGGCATTCCCTTCGTATATGGGACAGCGCCGCCGCGCCGACAACCGCCCCCACCTCCATACGCTTGGCTATGTATCCTTCGTGGTATAGCTCTTTAACATAACCGGTGGCAAGCCCGATTTGATTGCCGTATGAACTGTACCCTTCGGCGGCAGTCACGGTAAGTTTGCGTTGAGGAATTTTACCCGGTAAAGTTTCCTTTATGGGTCTTCTTGGATCGCCCGCGCCTGTGATCCTCATCGCCTGGTAAACGTACGACCGCCCTGAGAGCGGATCGCGTATCGCCCCGCCCAGGCAGGTGGAAGCGCCGCCGAACGGCTCTATTTCGGTCGGATGGTTATGGGTTTCGTTTTTAAAGAATAATAACCAATCCTCCCGCCCGTGTTCGAAATCCGCTTTAACGGATATCGCGCAGGCGTTGTTTTCATCGGAAACATCAAGCATGGGCAGAGCTCCGCGCTCATGCAGATGTCTCATGGCGGCGGTTGCAATGCGCATTAACGTGACCGGTTTATCGCCGTTTACCGACAGGAACAAATCGTACGCTCTTTTTACGCGCTCATCTTGAATATCAGCGGATTTAACGACCGTGTTGAATGTCGTGTGCCTGCAATGATCCGACCAATATGTATCGAACAAGCGAAGCTCGGCAAGTGACGGATCCCGGAGTTTATTCTGAAAATATTCCCGGATCATAAGAAGATCCGGAAATGACATTGCCAACCCAAGCCGGGTTATCAGCGCTTCCAGCTCTTCGGTATCCATTTTCCTGAAACCTTCGATAACGGGCACATCATCCGGCGGTCGCCCGTCATCCTTAAGCAGGGAGTCGGGTTTATCCGGCGAGGCTTCGCGGCTTTCCAGCGGATTTATGAGGTATTCTTTTATACGGTTGAAATCATCACCGTCGGCGCCGCGGATCGCGTAGATTCGCGCCGTTCTCACGACAGGCCGGTCTCCGCCGAGCAGCATTTGGATACACTGTTCGCATGAGTCGGCGCGAATATCGAACTGCCCCGGCAAAGGTTCGACGCACAACAACCGGGCATCGTCCGGCATCGCGGGAAGATGTTCTTCATAACAATTGTCGCACACTGGTTCGCTCAAAACGGTATTCATAACGGACGGCCATTTATCTCCCGGCATATTTTGAATATCATAGCGGTTGAAAATCCTTATATTTACTTTTCGCATGTCCAAAACATCCGATATTTCGGTTTGAACGGCTTTCGCGGCTACATCGAATCCCGGCTTCTTTTCCACATAACAACGGAAAACTTTTTCTTCGCGCATATCGTTACCCCTTATTTTTTTATGTTGTATAAAAATTTCTCCGAATTACCGATCTCTTTCAATACAGCGCTTTCAGCCGGGCCGCCCGGCACATTTCGAGCGTTAACGCACGCTTCAATTGAAATAGCTTCGTATATCGTCCCGTCGAAAATATCCGATATGCCTTTATACTCATCGAGCGTTAATTCATTTAATGAAACATTTTTTTTGATGGCATAAAGGACAAGTTTACCGATAATTTCGTGCGCGTCCCTGAAGGGAACGCCCTTTTTTACGAGCCAGTCAGCCGCGTCGGTGGCGTTTGTATAGCCCCCGAGCGCGCTTTTATACATATTTTCCTTCTTGACGGTTACGGTCTGAAGCATTCCGTTAAAAACGGATAAGCATGATTTAACGGTGTCTGCGGAGTCAAAAACAGCTTCTTTGTCCTCCTGCATATCCTTGTTATACGCCAGAGGCAATCCCTTCATCATGGTCAGCAGTCCCATAAGGCCGCCGTAGACGCGCCCCGTTTTCCCGCGGATTAATTCAGCCATATCTGGGTTCTTTTTTTGCGGCATAATAGAGGAACCTGTCGCATAGGCGTCGGATATTTCCACAAAGTTGAAAGCGTCGGTTGACCATAATATCAGTTCTTCGCAAAAACGGCTCAGGTGCATCATAACAATCGACAGGCACGATACGAATTCAATGCAGAAGTCCCTGTCCGACACGGCGTCGAGGCTGTTTGCCGTTATATTTGCAAACCCGAGTTTGTCTTTGACAAAATTCCTGTCGATCGGGTAGGTGGTTGAAGCGAGAGCGCCGGAACCGAGCGGCATTTCATCGGTTCTTTCCCGGCAATCGCAGAGTCTTTCATGATCGCGTTTGAACATTTGGAAATAAGCTAATAGATGATGAGCCATAGTAATGGGCTGCGCCTTCTGCATATGGGTGAATCCGGGCATTATTGCGGCTGTGTGCTGTTTTGCCATATCGAGCAATGTCTCAAGCAAGCCGGTCAACAACGCACTTATCTCCTCGATTTCATTTATTACATACATTCTCATATCCAGAGCGACCTGGTCATTGCGGCTCCTGCCGGTATGCAGCCGTCCGCCAGCGTCTCCGACGCGCGATATCAGCTCCGATTCGACAAGGGAATGAATGTCTTCGGCGTCCGGATCTATCGACAGAGCGCCGCTTTCAATATCCGCCAATATGATTTTTAAAGTTTTTATGATCGCTTCGGCGTCCGTCTTTGGGATAATACCCTGACGGCCGAGCATTTCAGCGTGGGCTATGCTGCCGCTTATATCCTGCCTGCAGAGCTTTCGGTCGAAGGATACGGAAGAATGAAAAGCGGCGGCCGGCTCGTCGGTTTGCCGCGAAAAACGCCCTCCCCACAATTTCATTTGCAAGACGATCCCTTTTTCTCTTCGTTGTGTTTTCTCATCAGCGCCCGTACCGTCATCGGAATGCCAAGCAGATTGATAAAACCCTCGGCATCCTTGTGATCGTACAAATCGCCGGTGGCAAAGCTCGACAGTTCCTTGTCGTGCAACGAATACGGCGACGTTATGCCCGCCGGAATGATATTGCCCTTATATAATTTCAAACGGACTGATCCCGTGACGGTCTCCTGCGTTTTATCCACAAAGGCGGACAGAGCTTCCCTCAGAGGCGTGAACCATTCGCCCGTATAGATCAGTTCGGCCATCTCGTGCCCGACGACAGCCTTGAATACCTCGGTCTGCCGGTCGAGGCATAAGCTCTCAAGTTCCAGATGCGCCGCGTACAGTATCGTCCCGCCGGGCGTTTCATACACGCCGCGCGACTTCATGCCGACAACTCTGTTTTCCACGATATCCACGACGCCGACGCCGTTCCTGCCGCCGATCTCATTGACAGCCTCCATCAAAGCAACCGGCGGCATCGCTTTTCCGTTCAATTTGATTGGTATGCCGCGCTCAAATTCGAGCTCCACATACTCCGGCGCGTCGGGAGCTTCCTCCGGCATAACGGTTAATTGCAGTAAATGTCTGTAATTCGGTTCCGAGGCCGGGTCTTCAAGGTCCAGACCTTCGTGGCTTAAATGCCAGAGATTTTCGTCGCGGCTGTAACTCTCTTCTTTTTTCATGGGGACTTCGATACCGCGGCGGCGCAGGTACTCCATTGCGTCCTCTCTTGACTTTATATCCCATATACGCCACGGCGCGATGATTTTCAGCCACGGCGCGAAAGCTTTAAAGGTCAGTTCAAAACGTATCTGATCGTTGCCCTTTCCCGTGGCGCCGTGGCATAGCGCGTCCGCGCCCTCGGCCAGCGCCGTATCCAGAAGCTTCTTCGCGATTAAGGGACGCGCGACGGACGTGCCGAGAAGATATTTGTTCTCGTAAACGGCATTTGCCTTTAACATCGGGAAGATGAAATCAGTCATAAATTCTTCTCTGGCGTCGAAAATATACACTTTATCCGCGCCGGTTTTTAACGCCCTATCTTCCAGTATTTTGTAGTCGTCGCAATTTCCCACGTCGATACAACAGGCGATGACCTCGCAATCGGAATAGTTTTCCCTCAGCCACGGTATGATCACAGTGGTATCCAGACCTCCGGAATAAGCCAGCACTATTTTGTATTTCATTTTGTCAGAACCTCCAATTTTTCTGGTATACGTACATTGATTTCGTTTCCAATCAGATATTCTTTAAGTTCGCGCACAGTATAATTTTTCTCCATACGGGGCGAGTAAAGCATACTGCTGATTATAGCCGCCTGCGCTTGCGTGTTTGAAAACAAATCTTTCAAGTGCCCGGGGGTTCCCGCTCCGCCCGAAGCGATGAGGGGAACCGACACGGCGGCTTGCGCAAGTTTCATTAGCTCGACGTCATAACCTGAAAGGGTTCCGTCATTATCAATGCTGTTCAGGCATATTTCCCCCGCGCCGAGTTCCTGCCCGCGTTTTATCCAGTCAATGGCGTCCATCCCGGTCGCCGTTCTCGCTCCGTCTATATAAACCTCATACCCGCTCGGCATTCCTTTCGTTCTTTTCACCTGAGTTGACAATACGATACATTGCGAACCGAAGGCTTTCGCGCCGTCCGCTATGATTTGAGGGTTCCGCACGGCCATCGAGTCGACGCTTATCTTTTCAGCCCCCGCCTTGAGCGCCTCGTACATGTCGTTTAAATCCTTTATACCGCCGCCGACGGTGAAGGGGATAAAAACGCGGCGCGCCACTTTTTTTACGGTTTCAATATCAATGCCGCGCTTTTCCGCGCTCGCCATTATATCGTAAAAGATCAGCTCGTCGATCTGCGCGGCGTACATGGTTTCGGCCAAATCTTCTGCGGGTGCGACGTCTATGTTGTCCTGAAATTGCACCGCCTTCGTAACCCGGCCATTTATTATGTCAAAGCAGGCTATCAGCCTTTTCGTAAGCATTGGTCAATAGCCTCCTTTAAGCCCGAGAAAGGCGTTCAGCAACGCAAGACCTGCTTCGCCGCTCTTTTCGGCGTGAAACTGCGCGCCGTATATGTTTTCGCTGCAAACAGCCGCGGCAAACGAACCGTCATATTCCGCAATACCCCATAAATCCGACTCGTTCGCCGGGTTTGCGTAATACGAATTTACGAAATAAAAGAAATCGTCCCGCGCGGCGCACGGAGTTTTTTTTACAAAGCGAACCCTGTTCCATCCCATCTGCGGAACCCTGACTTTTCGGGCGTCGAATTTGATAACCCGGCCTCCGAGCCATCTGAAACATTCCGCGTCTTCTTCCTCGCTGTGCTCGAAAAGAACCTGCATACCGACGCAAATACCTAAAAAAAGAATTTTCTTGCGCATCACCGCCTCTTCCAACGCGCGCGTTAAATCCATTTCGCGCAGAGATTCCATCGTCGCCTTCGCGCTCCCCACTCCAGGCAGAATTATATGCGAGGCGTCCCTGATATCATGCGGCGATCGCGCGAAATCGGCTTTATATCCGAGATGCGTAACCGCGTTCATCACGCTCGGCGCGTTTCCGGCTTTATAATCTATAATTTTAATCATCTTCATACCCTCCAAGTATAAAGAACCTTAACGTATACGATAAATCATCTTTTTTCTCGTAACCTTCATTTTGCATAATTTCCGTTATGCGGATAGAGTAATACTATTGTCATGATAAGTAAAATTAATTATACTAATAATAAAAATAAGAACTGCTTATTTATTGCGATGATAAGGAACGATGATTTTATGTATATCAACCTGGAACTGTACAGATTTTTTTGCGAAGTCGCTAAAACCGGCAATGTCACCAGGGCCGCCGAAAAGCTTTATGTGTCGCAGTCCGCCGTTTCTCAGTCGATTATGCAGCTCGAAGAAAAGCTTGGCTGCAAATTGTTCAACCGCAGCAAACGCGGCGTTCGATTGACGTCGGAAGGCGAGGTTCTCTTCTCCTATGTGAACAATGCGGTTTCGTTAATAGAAAACGCGCAGGAGAAAATATCAGGCATGAAAAATCTGCGAGCCGGCGAAATAAGGATTGGCGCGTCCGACACGGCTTGCAGCCTGTTTTTACTTCCCTTTTTAAATAAATTCAACGCGGAGCATCCGGAAATCCATATATCCGTTATAAACCGTACAACGCGAGAGTTGATAAAATTTTTGAAAAACGGATCGGTCGATATATCATTTGTAAACCTCCCGCTGGAAGAAGACGCCGCGCTCGATATTCAGCCTGTGATGCGCTTACATGATTGCTTCGTGGCGGGGGCAAAGTACGCGCATCTGTCGGAATCCGTGATCCGCCTCGGCGATCTGAGCGAATATCCAATACTCATGTTGGATAAAACCAGTAATTCCAGAAAACAGATGGATCTGTTTTTACAGAGTTACGATCTCGAAATCGTCCCGTCGATAGAGTTGGAGAGCCTTGCGTTAATCGCCGAATTTGCGAAAAACGGACTTGGCATCGCGGCGACAATAAAAGAAGACGTTCAAAAGATGCTGGATAACAAAGAACTGTATGAATTGCGTTTCATTGAGAAATTGCCCGCGCGGAACATCGGGTTGGCGCAAATAAAGAATCTTTCGTTGTCTTTCGCCGCGGAAGCCTTTAAGAAAGCCGTGCTGATACATTCCGTCGCAGTTGGAAAATAACCGATTTTTTTATCCAAAAATATCAAGGGGCCGTAATATACTGAGGCCGAATTGCAATCAATAGATTTAATATTGTCGTCGCCATTGCAGGGGCGGCATTTTCGCCGCTCGTCCAATCCCACAGGCCGGGATTTAACGGGCGGCGGGATTGCCGCGCCTGCCGGCAAAGACAATTCGCCGCCGCGATCTATTTGGCGCCTTTTGAAAACGACGCCAGCGCCAGCATTTGTATCACGAGAGCCGCAACGAAGGCTAACCACGAGTAAATGATTCCGAAATTGATGGTTGCAACAATGAACGCGGCGACGGCGGAAATCCACAGCGCGCCGGAGTACAGCCCAAACCTTGTCGCCGTATAGGGATCGGCAAACTGCTCTTTCATTCGCTCCGACCAGGCGGCCTGCTGTTCGGCCACCCAGGGCTTAGTCCTGCTTTTTTCCGTAAGGATCAGGAACGCCAGAATGATGGAGCCGGGCAACGCAAACGGAATCAATGAACCGAGAGCCGCGATGACTCTAACGTCAAGAGTTCGGCCGTTCTCGATGATTTCGAAAGACGCCGCGCCGGAATCTCCGAAAATTGAATCACGGAAATCAAAATACGTTATGGCGGGAACAATAAGCCCGAACAAGATAACGCCCACAGCCGCGGTATACAGGAGCGCTCGTTTCCAGTTCATTGGATAGCTGCAGGCGGTTTCCTGCGTCAAGCCGAGGAACACAAAACCGCATATCGACGCAACACCAAACACCATCAGAGAACCAAGCCCGGCGGTAATTTCGCCTGACGCGAGATAAGCCAGGGGGGAAACGATCAGGCAAAAGGCCAGAAGCCCGCCTGAAGCAATGTAACCGATAATTTGCCGTTTGCTCATATAGTTTCTGGTTTTCATATACATATCCCCGATTACCTCTTTTCTTTTATTATTGCTGAGCTGATCCGCTATCTCCGAAATATCGCCCAACTCCCCCGTCGCCTTTTCGAAGGCGTCTTCATGCGACGCGCCCTTTTTTATAAGATAGTCGATGCGTTCCTGCAAATTGACGCAGACCTCCTCTTTGAAATCCGCCATGTCCGCGCTGTCGGGATATTTGGCGAAAAGATCGTCGACGTATTCTTTAATATTCATTGCTCTTCCTCCATATCCAATAATTGACCGAGAATTTGCTGAATAAACAACCAATCCCGTTTGTTTTGCCGATACAACCCGCGTCCCTTGTCGGTGATGCGATAATATTTACGGCGCGCTCCCTGTGTCTCGTCGCCCCAATAGGCCGTGATGCAGCCTTCTTTTTCCAGCCGCTTATAGCTGGAATATAGCGTGGCTTCCTTCAATTCGTATTGCTCGGCGGTTTTTTCCAGAATCGTTTTATATATTTCGAATCCGTACTTATCGCCATGCAGCAGGATACTCAAAACAATGGCGTCCGTATGCCCCCGAAGCAGATCCGATGAAATAGTCGCTTCCATTTTTAACCTCCTCCTGTCAGTGATATATGTCTTACGTTCTACATGATAAATCACAATAATATATTTGTCAATATATTTTTATAAACATATATACTTGATAAACATAGTAATATGGAATTTGCAACCGCGACTCGTAAATTTTGATATTCCGCGTGAATTTCCGATATTGTGCCAGTCTCCCCCGCTATATCACAAATGCGGCTTGTTCGCTTTAGGAAAGGATTTTGCGTCTTATACCAACAAAAAAATAATTTTCAGGTTGACGAATTGATTGTTTTAGCCCAACTTTAATATATAGAGAAAAATATATTATCGAGGGGTGCGTTAGATATGTTTAACGAAAAAATAACCTGCCGAATCGCCGTACAAACTTGCGTTGGCTGCTTCCCGGACGGTCGAAAGAGGCACAGAACCTTCTCGCTGCGGCATGTTCGCCCGGATGTTTCCCCGGAGACCATCAGGAGCATAATCCGCGCGCTCGCGCCCGTATTGGCGCATCCCATTACTAAAGTCCGAAAGGTGACGAAAAGAGAAGTTTTTTCCGACAGGGACGGCGCCCTCATCACGTCTTCGACGCAGGTAGACGTCGTGCCGATTCCCGCGGAGCATCAGATCGTCCGTCGGGAGATCGAGCACGACACAGCGGAGTCATCGTCATTCGCGGCTTCGACGGAACACATCGCGGAGTCATCGTCATGCGCGTTGCCGAGGCAAAAGGTTTTCATGCCTGGGAGAGCGCCACCGAAAGGACTTACCATGATAATGCTAACAGGCGGTATGTAAAGGCGGAACTGGCTAAGTCTTTACTGGAAGCTGCCGACCCTTTAACGATGTGGGCATCGCATGACGGATGGATAGGCTCAAGGTTCAAAGAGAGGCAAGAGGATAGTGTATAAACTTGAATACCTGCCCTCAGCCGTAACTGACATTCTGGAGATAGACGCTTACTTGTATGAATATAGTTCCGCTGCTTCAGATAAGTTCGCGGTTAGTATTGAACGATTATCGGAAGTCTTGGCTCTCCATCCCCTCCTGTATCCTGCATGGCGTGAGAGACGTGAAGAGTATTATGGAGTCTGAAGGTTAGCCGACCCTCGCCGCCGTCTTCAACTCGGCAAATTTACAAAAATGTCTTGGATTTTGTGTTTGGACAGATTATAATTAATGAGCTATGGAGCTACCAAACAGGTTTAACTTTGTGGGAAAGCCACAATATAATAAATAATAATTAAGAAGAAGGTAAATAAAATCATGTTTTGGCGAAAAAGCATTGTTTTGAAGTTCATCCTCGGGATTACCTTGCCAATCGTCGTCGTTCTTGTATCAGCCGATATCCTGATAATGAATGAAATCCACAGAGCCTTGCTCGGTGCGGCGACGTATGAACTGGAGTCAAATGCGGACATTGTCGCGCTGGAAATCGATCAGTTTTTTACCAAATACGAGGAAATAGCCCGGCAAATGGCGCACAATGTGCAGACACGCGATCTATTTTTGGAATTGAAACCCGGAAGTCGCGGGGCTGATATGCCGTCATTCGAGAAGACCGTGGAAACATACGATAACATTTTAGCCAACGATGAAAATATAATGCTGGTCTGGAACGCGGCTTTTGACTCCGGCGAGAGCATCCGTTCCGGCGGCGTCGTAAGGGGATTGCCTGATTATGACATGACGACGCGCAGTTGGTATGGCGAGATGATGACAAATCGGGCGTTGACTATCACAGAACCGTACCCTGATTCTACAACCGGAGAAATGGTCACCAGCGTGATGATGCCGGTTTTTGACGAGAGCCGCCTTCTGGGTTTAGTCGGAATAGATATCACGATCGACAATCTGGCTTCGATAATGGCCGCGCATAAACTCGGGGAGAACGGGCACATCATTCTTGTCAGTAAAAGCGGCCTGATCATTTATCACCCGGACGGCGAACTGATTGGTATGCCGGTGTCCGACAGTAATCTGGACACAATCGTGGCGGATGCTATCTCGCGGGGGATGCTCGGCGAGTACTCGTACTCGGATGCCGGCGCTGAAAATCGCGCAATACTAAAATCCGTGCGGGATACCGGCTGGACAGTGCTTGCCGTTATGACCGAGCATGATCTGATGACATCGTACTATCAAAGCCGGAATACAATGTATGCGACTTTTGGTATCGGCCTTCTGATAATGATTGCTGTATGCGTTCTAATCGCCATGACGATTACCAGGCCAATCAGAAAACTCACACGCATGGCCGAGCAGATTGCGAGCGGCAACCTGGGTGTTTCGCTGACGGTTCGGTCTGTTGATGAGACCGGCCAGATGGCGAAACACATCTTTTCAATAGCGTCGAGATTTAAAGAGTATATCATCGACATCCAAAATATGAGAAATTGCATCGAGAACGGTGACTTGACATTTAATTTGAAGCAGGAATATCACGGCGAGTTTTCCACGATTAAAGAATCATTGATGCTTATACAAAGCAAACTGCAAGAAACCTTGATGGTGATAAGCGACTCCGCGTCGCAGGTATCCGGCGGCTCGAAGCAGGTAGCGGAAATCGCCGGCCAAATCGCGGACGGAGCCTCTCAGATATCCGGCGGCGCTCAGTCTCTGGCAAAGGGAACGGCAGTTCAAACGTCTTCGATAGAAGAATTGTCAAGAACGATTTCCGATATCTCCGCGCAAACAAAAGAAAATGCCGATATGGCTGACAAGGCCGCCAATTTTGCGGATACTATCATCAAGCAGGCGGAAAAGGGAAATCGTCAAATGGAAGAAATGATTGTCGCCGTGCAGGAAATAACGGAGGCGAGCAAGTCTGTCAGAGAAATCATGGGAGCGATAGACGATATGGCCACCCAGACAAAAATGCTTTCATTAAACGCTTCTATCGAAGCGGCTCGCGCCGGAGTACACGGAAGAAGCTTCTCGGTTGTGGCCGATAACGTACGTAATCTCGCTATTCAAAGCGCCGATTCGGCCAAAGAAACCAATCAGATAATCAAAATATCTATCGAAAAAGCCGAGTTGGGAGCGCGAATAGTAAACGAAATGGCCGAAAGTTTAAAAGAAATCATTAACGGCATTAACGAGAGCAGCCACATTATCGGAGAAATAGCAAAAGCCTCGCAACAGCAGTCAACTAGTATAGCGCACGTAAACGACAGCGTAGATCAAGTCGCCGACATAGTGCAGCAAAATAGCGCCACCGCCGAAGAAAGCGCCGCAGCGGCTGAGGAAAGCGCCGCAGCCGCCGAAAAAAGCGCCGCCGCCGCTCAGGAAATGAACGCTCAGGCTGACATGTTGCAAAAACTTATTTCGCAGTTCAAATTAAGGAAATAAGGATTAAAAATCTCTACCTGCGAACGACAATGCGCAACATCGCGGTAAAGTCTTCGGCGGCGTGAAAAACGCAAATATCACAGTCGATGCAACGGCTGGCGCAGTACCCGCCTATCAGCGTTTCGAGCGCCTCAGCCTCCGGCGCGTAGTCGTCCAGGATCGCGAATCTCATTGGCTACACCTAGCTTTTGTATACATCGCCGCGCGACGCGAGTCTCACTACCGTGATAATGATTCTTTCGTGGTCAACCCTAAAAAGAATACGCCAGCTTCCGACACGCAAGCGCCACTCAGGGCGAGCTTTAAGTGGTTTTACATCCAAGCCTTCAGCGTTTGGGCCGTTGGTAAGCGCGTTGATTGCCGCTTGAATCCGTTCGCGCTCGGCTTTTTGAAGAGTAGATATTCTTTTCTCAACAGAGTGGAGAACGATCACCGTCCAGCGGCAGTTCACGATAAAGCAGCCATTTTGTGATTAAATTCGTCAAGCGTATAAAAACGCCCGGCGGCGATTTCTTCATCCGCTCGATCCAAAGCCTCCAAATCCTCTTCGGACAACGGCTCGTCGTCTTCATTCTGAAGGGCCTGGATAAAATCAAAAACGATTCTCACCTTGTTCTCCGACAGGTTTTGTACGGCTTGTAACAAATCTTCACGTTCCAAAGTTTTTGTCGTCATCATTTACGCTTCCTTTATTCTCCCCAGATACGAGTATGTATGGCATCAGTGAATCCCGAGGTTGCTTTTAACTTCTTCCATACGGGTGATTATAACTTGTTCCCCATTATAGGGCAATTTACAGCGGTTGTTATTTGACGCAATCGACAAGCGGGAGGATATATGGATTTGTACGCCGCTCTGAGATTCATCTCTAAAATAACGCCTTCGCCTTCGGCGCGTAGTCGTCCATGCCGTTGTATTTTTCGGCGACGCTCATGACCGAGGCAAGCCCTATTCCCACTCCCTCATGCTTTGCGGACAGAAATCGTCCGTCCTGTTTTTTAAGGAGGGCATGTAAAGCGTAAAATCCATTATGACAAAATATGTTACAATAGCGGCGGCCTGTTTTACGGCATGAAAGACCAGGCGCGGCGGGGAAAGGCAATGGATCAGCAGCAGACATAAAAACCGCGCGCAGAGGTGGAAAACATGAGCGACGCCCCGTTGCCTAAACTGCCCATCGGCATACAGGATTTTGAAACAATAAGAAGCGAGAATTACCTCTATGTCGATAAGACGAAATATCTCGCAGACCTGATCGATAGGGGAAAGGTATATTTTATTTCGCGCCCGCGCCGCTTCGGAAAATCCTTGACTGTTTCCGCTTTCGACGCGCTCTTTTCCGGACACCGGGAGCTGTTTGACGGGTTATACGCGCAGGAGTTTCTGGATCGGCCCGGATTCGCGCCTTCTCCGGTCGTTAGGCTGGATATGAGCCGGACGGTTACGAACCGGGGGTTGGACGAGCTGGAGGATTCCATTTCCGAGCAGATGTATGAAAACGCGCGGCGTTATGGAGTCGAAATCGGAAAGTCCCTGCCCTCGATTCTCATGACGCGGCTTCTCAGAGCGCTTGCGGAAAAGCTCGGCCGCGTAGTCGTGTTGGTGGACGAGTACGACAAACCCATCCTCGATTGCCTCGACGACCTGGAGAAAGCGCAGACTTTCCGCGCGTCGCTCCGCGGCATCTACACGCAGATCAAAGCCGACGACAGATACACCAAATTCGTTTTCATAACTGGCATCACGAAATTCACTAAGACCGGCGTCTTCTCCGCCATGAATAACCTGAAAGACATCTCCGTGAAGGACGAATACGCGGCGATGCTGGGTTACACCGAGGAAGAGATGGTTCGTTGTTTCGCGGCGCATATCGATCGAACAGCGGAAAAACTCGGCATTTCCAGAGAAGAATTGCTTGCTCAGATCAAAAGCTACTATGACGGCTTCTGCTTCGACGGAGCGACACGTCTTTACAACCCTTTCTCGACGCTGAATTTTTTTGATGACGCCGCGTTTAAAAATTACTGGTTCGAGAGCGGTTCTCCCTCTTTCCTCGTGAATTACGTCAAAACTCGCGATCTTGAAATGGAGGACTTCCGTGGAAAAGAAGAAATCGAAGACTTCACTGCCGCCACGGAGATTGAGCTGGCACATCCGTCAAGTTTTCTTTTTCAGTCGGGTTATCTGACACTCCGAAAAAAGGACGGCGCGCTGCTCACTCTTGATTATCCCAATATGGAGGTGCTGTCCTCCGTGGCGTTGCTTTTTATGTCCGGCAAATACAGAAACGGAGATGGCGGTATCCTCGGCGTTAAATTCGAGAGAGCCATGCAGGGAAACGATCCCGCCGGAGCGATTGTCGAGGCTTACCGCCGGGTTTTGGCAGCGATTCCCTACGACATCTACGAGCGCGAGGAAAAAAAGCAGGGCGAGGCATTTTATCACGCGCTGCTTCTAGTGATGCTCTGGTCGTCGCGCATCCCAACGCACGCGGAAAACCACAGCTACAAAGGCCGCAGCGACGTGGAAATTGAATATCGGGACAAGGTTTACGTCATCGAACTAAAAACAGCCGAAGGTAAAGACGCCTGTGAGTGCGCGGCGGACGATGCTGTAGAACAAATCAAAACAAAGGGCTACGCCGACAAATACGACCCCGCCAAGGTAACGATGATCGGGCTTGCCGTCGATAAAGCCAAACGACAGGTCGGAGCCTTCCGCATAGTACCGACTCAATAACCGCACAACATTCCCAGGTCCAAGCCAAGCCTAAAAACGGTTTGCCCGCTGCCCACTTTATGCCGTCTCCAATTTTTTCTTTAGCTCGGCAAGCGTAGCAAAAGCCGGCTCAAAATCCAAATCCTCCATCTGCCGTATCAATTCCTCGCTTCCGGATACCCGGCGGAGGCTGTCTATGAACTTTCGGCACTCGGGATTGCCCATCTCCAGCATCGGCTCCAGTTTTAGAATCAATTCCAGCGCGCTTTCAGCGTCAAGGGGTTCGGCCTGAATCGACGCCTCGGTTTTTAATTCGTCAAGCAGCGGCGCAAACTCCTCAAGTACAGCTCGCAGTTCCGTTTCGAGCATGGTCATATGCCGCGGGGTAACTAAGTTCTCTCCGTCTTTCAGTTTGCGTTCGACATTCGCGGCGGCTCGCTGAAGAAGGGTTTTGCCAAGATGGCCCGCGTTGCTCTTTAATGTGTGCGCCAGCCTGTGCGCCAGTTTTATATCATCAGCCGCTATCGCCGCGGCTATTTTGGTATGTATGGTTTGATTGTTTTTAACGAAATTACGCCTCAGCTTCCTTTGCAGTTCACCATTGCCCGGCTCATGTTCATCCGCGGGAGCGATGCTCACAGGCTCCAGATATTTTAGCAGGACGTGCCACAATTCCTGTGATGTGAAAGGCTTGCCCAAACAGTCGGGCATTCCGTGCTTTCTGTATCTTTCCAATTCACTCGCCATTATGTTAGCGGTCATCGCCACGATGGGGGTTCCGGTATCCAGCGTCGTTATTTTCGACGCGGCTTCCATACCGTCCATAACCGGCATGAAAATATCCATGAAAATCAGGTCAAAGGGTTCTTCATCACGCAGCATACGTTCCCGAACCTTCTCCACGCCTTCTTTTCCATTCTCAGCAACCACTGTCCGTATCCCCACGCGCGAGAGATGTTCGCAGATAACCTCCAGATTCATATGATTATCGTCGCAGATCAAAATCAATCCGTCGAAGTGCGGTTTTTCGAGAATAGCGAAATCCGAATGATCGGGTGTATCGTCAACCGATTCTATTGTTTCAAAGGCGATTTCAAAACTGAACGTGCTGCCCGCTCCGGGCGAACTCTCCACCGAAAGATGCCCGCCCATCAGCTCCACGATATTTTTGGTGATCGCAAGCCCAAGGCCGGTGCCGCCGTAATCGCGCGTTGTACTGGAGTCCGCCTGAATAAAGGGTTCAAATATTTTGTCAATCTGCTCGGTTCTCATGCCGATACCGCTGTCCTGTACTTCAAAATATACCGTCGCGTTGCCGTTATCAGAACTTTTGACTGTCGATGAAAATTTGATTATGCCGGTATCCGTAAATTTCACGGCATTAGACAGAAGGTTCGTAAGCACTTGATAAAGCCTGAGGGAATCGCCCAATAGCTTTTTGCCGGTCAGCGGCTCCACGTAAATCCTAAGATCAAGTTCTTTTTCCTTGACAACCGGCAGGATGACAGACTGGCAGCGCGAGAAAACTTCATACAAGTTGAAGGGAGCGCGCTCCAATTCCATTTTGCCGGATTCTATTTTTGAAATGTCCAAGATGTCGTTTATGATACGCAGCAGCCATCCTGTGCTGTCCGTAATTTTTCCCAAATACTCCTTGGTTTGAGACACATTATCGCTGTCCAGCGCAAGCTCCGCGAACCCCATTATGCTGTTCATGGGAGTGCGGATTTCGTGGCTCATTGTCGCTAAAAAATCGGATTTCGCGCGGTTGGCGGCTTCCGCGACCTGTAATTCGTGCCGCTCCGTTATATCGAACACATAGCCCTCAAGCAAATGGGGCGTGCCGTCGGGATTCCACTCCAGCGTGCGGCTGCGTTCCCAAACCCATTTAACCGTGCCGTCTCTCAGTAAGAGGCGGTAAGTGTGCTCATAGACCAAACCGAGAGCAAGGGTTTCAGCGGATCTCTTTTCAATACTCGGTAAATCCTCGGGATGCACCATTGCCATAAACTGGTTGATTTTGCCTTCGCCAACCAGTTCCTCCGGCGAATACCCTATGAGTTCCTTGCATCCCGCGCTGACGAAAGTAAGAGGATACTCCGGAAAAACGCAAAGGCTTTGGTAGGCCATTCCGGGCAGATTGTTAATGATTGCCTCAATCCTTGACGACATCCGCTTTTGCTCAAGCTCGGCAGCTTCCAATTGCCACCGCTCGGTGATGTCGGTATGATAACCCTCGATAAGGTATGGAGTGCCATCCGGATTTTTCTCGATTACACGGCTGCGTTCCCATATCCATTTTTCAGTACCGTCCCGCGTCACGATCCGAAAAGCGGTTTCATAGGGCAAGTCTTTGGGAAACGTTTCCGCGCTCAATTTTTCAATGGACTCAACATCATCGGGATGCACCATATCAAAGAATTTTACCGAGCCGTTTCCTACCAGATCCTCGGCGGTATATCCCGTCAACTCCTTACAGCCATCGCTGACGAAGACATATGTATATTCAGGCGGGTTGTAAAGATGTTGAAACACCATTCCGGGCAGATTTTGTATAATCGCTTCAATCCTCGCGTTCGCGCGGTTCAGGACATCCGCCTGCTCCATTATGGTTCTTTTCTTTTTTCCGTCTTTTATGTATATGATCACGAGGAAAACAAGTATTACCGCGAGCGCGGCGGCGGTAGCCATTGGCCAAATAAATGAGTCCTTGCTATGCATTATCAAATTTTTCATCAAAAGAATATGGCAGCAATTCTTTCAATGAATATTCGATAATTATATTATTGTCGATACATACAACCTTTATTTGCGGACAAAAGCTATTCATGAATTGCCTGCAAGCGCCGCAGGGAGTGCAAAAAACCAATTCATTCCTGCCGCCGACTACCGCTATCCTTTCAAAATCACTATACCCTTCCGACAGCGCTTTCACCACGGCGCATCTTTCGGCGCATATATTCGTAACGCCAATACCTGATGGGTCTTCAATATTGCACCCCAAAAAGACTTTGCCGCCTTTGGTAAGCAAAGCTGATCCAACCTTAAAATTAGATATTTCAGTGCGTGAAAACTCTCTTGCTTCTTTTGCCATTTCAATTAGTTTTTCGTTATTCATTTCTACTCCCCTTTATACGCGTGTCAGCGACTCCCCTTGTCGTAAGGGATTCCCGCGGCTTTGGGAGCCATTGAACTGCGCGAGGTAAATGCCAGCACTATCAGGGTGGCGACATACGGCACCATTTTATATCCCGCGCTGGGGATCGGTAGGCGATTTAAGAACGCGATGCTCGTATAGGCCACCGAGATGGTCTTCATCAAACCGAAGAAGAAAGCGGCGAACAGGATGCGCCCGGGCTTCCACTGACCGAAGATCAAAACGGCAAGGGCGAGGAATCCGTATCCCGCAACCGTCGCGTCAAAAGTAACGGAGGTGGGTATTACGAACACCAAACCGCCGACGCCCGCGAGCGCGCCCGAGAGCATCACGCCGGCATAACGCATCTTATATACGCTGATACCCACGGAATCGGCGGCCTGCGGATGTTCGCCGCAAGACCGCAGTCTTAACCCGAACGGGGTCTTATACAGCACTATCCATGACACCGCGAGAATCAGGAACCCTAAATAAGTCGTGATATATGTCTTTTGGAATAAAAACGCACCGAGTACGGGTATCTCGCCCAAAATCGGCACCGACTCAATATAAAACTGATTTCTGAACGGGATCTGCTGCACCGTGCGGATCATGCGGGCTACATAAATCGCGAAAGCAGGCGTGAACATATTGATCGCCGTGCCGCTGATGACCTGGTTTGCCCTCATATGCACCGACGCGTAGGCATGAGGGAGCGCGATGATGGCTCCGGAGGCCGCCGAGATCAAAAGGGCGATGAGCAATAAAACCTGCCCGGGTATTGTACTGGGCGTACCGCCGCCGTCCACATTCTGGACTATGTACAGGAACAGTACCCCCGTGAAAGCGCCCATGATCATGATGCCCTCAAGCGCGATGTTGACCACGCCGCTGCGCTCGGAAAACATGCCGCCCAAGGCTACGATCAGCAGCGGAATGGAGAAAAACATCATTTGCTGTACCAAAAAGATCAAGACATTCAAATCCATCAGGCGTCACCCCTCTCCGGCGCGGATTCGCCGTCCCGGCGTACCGGTATGTTTTTTCCCCGCAGGAAGTATTGGATCGCTCCTTTGAGCAGTAAAGCCAGCGCCGAGAAATAGATAATTACGGCGACTATGATCTCGATTATCTCCGGCGCAAAGTCTAGCCGCTGCAACAGGAAGCCGCTCTGCGTCAAATACGCGATCAGGAAGCCTGAAAACATTATTCCGATAGGATTGTTCAAACCGAGCAGCGCCACCGGAATGCCCAGGAACCCTTCATTCGCCAGCACGTCGACCACCGCGATTCCCCTGCCGGCCCCTGCCTGCGCGAGCAGCGCGCCGCCCAATCCCGCCAGCGCTCCAGCTATGGCCATCGACAGCATAATGCCCCGGTTTTCGTTGATTCCGGCATAGCGCGCCGCGTCACGGTTGAATCCGCAGGATTTCAACTCATATCCGAATTTGGTTTTTTCCAGCACGATATACAGCAGCACGCAGACGGCTATCGCTATAAGGATTCCGCTGCCCACGCTGGAGTGACGCACGCTCCCCTGGGCGGTCGTTGCGGAAAATATCGTGTCGAGCCCCAGCTTTGGCAGATCAGCGCCGGAGGGCATCCTCCTCGTCATGTTTCTAAGGTGATCGTATATCCCTGTCTGCCTTATAAGGTGGTTGACTAAGTACATGCCGATATAGTTCATCATAATACAGGAGATAACCTCGTGAACGTTGCGCTTCGCCTTCAATATGCCCGGAATCAGTCCCCAAATCGCCCCCGCCAGCACCCCGGCGAGCAGCGCGGCGGCACATTGCAGCGCGTTCGGCAGAAACGCGAATTTGACGCCCGCCAAAATCGACGCGTACATACCGAAGGTGAACTGACCCGACGCGCCGATATTAAACAGGCCTGTTTTCCCGGCAAAGCCCACCGAAAGGCCGGTCAAAATGATGGGAGTCGCGTAGTAAAGAACCTGCCCGAGATTGAACATGTCGGAAAAGCCGCCGGTCAAAATTGTGACAAAACCCGCGACCGCCTGACGCTGATTTGATACCAGCAAAATAACGAACCCCGCGAGCAAGCCCGCCAGCACTGCCATTATCGACGACAACGCGTTCATTACGCCTGTTTTCGCAAGAAAGATGGACTTCCCCTTCACGCGGTTTGCCTCCCTTCATGCGACGGTTCAAAGGCGGCGGAACGCTTGGAGCCCGACATATATAATCCAAGCTGCTGAAGCGTCACTTCCCCCGGCTTAACGTCGGCGACGATCTGTCCTTCGTATATGACCAAGATACGGTCGCTGAGATTTATAACCTCATCAAGCTCCAGTGAAACAAGCAGTACGCCCACTCCTGAAATCCGCTCACGGACAAGCTGCTTATGAACGTATTCGATTGCCCCGACGTCGAGGCCGCGGGTCGGCTGTACGGCTACCAGCAGCTTTGGACCGCGGTCGATCTCGCGCGCGACAATGGCTTTTTGCTGGTTGCCGCCGGACATGCTTCGCGTGGGAGTCCATCCTCCCTGTCCGCAGCGGATGTCGAAGCGCTCTATCAATTCATCGGCATAGCGGTATATCTCGTTAAAACGCAAAAATCCGTTTTTTTGAAAACGCGGCGTATAGTATGTCTGTAACACCTCGTTATATGCCAGGTTATAGTCGAGTACCAACCCATGGCGATGCCTGTCCTCGGGGATATGCGTCATGCCCTCGATGCTGCGGCGGCGGACCGAGGCGCGGGTAATATCCTTCCCGTCCAGCTGAATTGAACCCCCATCGGCCTGTTGTATACCGGTCAGCGCGTATACCAGTTCGCTCTGGCCGTTGCCGTCTATTCCCGCAATGCAGACGATCTCCCCGGCGCGCACCTCAAACGACACGTTATTGACGAGGGGCTTGCCGGCTGTCCTGCCGTGGACAATCAGCCCCTTTACGCCCAGCACGACCCGGCCCGGCTCCGCCTCGGGTTTATCGACAACAAGGTTGACCTTTCGGCCGACCATCATCTCCGAAAACTGCTCGACGCTGGTGGGTTCCACATCCATCGTGCCGATCATGCGTCCCTTGCGCAAAACGGTGCAGCGGTCGGCGGAGCGTTTAATCTCGGCAAGCTTGTGGGTAATGAAGATAATCGACTTCCCCTCCGCGCAGAGCCCCTTCATAATATTTATCAATTCGTCGATCTCCTGCGGCGTCAGAACCGCAGTCGGTTCATCGAAAATCATTATCTCGTTTTCGCGATAGAGCATCTTGAGTATCTCGACGCGCTGCTGCATCCCGACAGTGATGTCGGATATATACGCGTCCGGGTCGATAGCAAGCCCATATTGGCGGGACAGCTCCAAAACGCGCGTCCGGGCTTCTTTCATACGCAAAAAACCGTGACGTACCGTTTCTGTGCCCAGCACAATGTTTTCAAGCACGGTAAAGTTATGCACCAGCTTGAAATGCTGATGCACCATGCCGATCCCAAGGCGCGTCGCGTCGTTAGGGCCGTGAATGCTCACAGCCTCGCCATTTTTGAGGATAACGCCCTTATCGGGCTGATATAATCCGAACAGAATACTTACCAGCGTGGATTTACCCGCGCCGTTTTCTCCAAGAAGGGCATGGATCTCACCGCGCCGCAAATCGAGCGTGACATCGTCGTTTGCAACGATGCCCGGAAAGGTTTTGGTAATGCCTCGCATTTCGATGACCGTCTCCATACGCGGACCAACCCCTTTTTTAAACCTTCCCCACGCACGTGCAACTTGCCTGTGCGCGGGGGAAGGATCAAATTGTGTTTTTTAGCGTTTAATCTGCCGCTTAACGCAGATAATTTACAACAACTGCCTTGGCCGGGATCTCGTCCGGCGCGATTTCAATGTTGTCATCCACGACGAGGGACTTATCCATGAGCTTCGCGTAAATCGCGTCATAATCGGCCTGGGAGAAGGAGCTAAAGCGGGAGGTCTCCATAGGCAGGCCCACGCCCAGGTTTTCGGCCGAGAAGATCAGAGTCTGGCCGCCCGGGAACTCGTCGTTATAAAATGCTGCCAGACAGTCATAAACCGACTTTGTGAGAAGCTTCATCGCGCTGGTGATGACGGTCTCGGATTCGGCGGACTGGTCGCCGTCGACTCCGATGACTTTCTTGCCGGTATTCTCGGCGGCGGGGAAAATCGAGAAGCAAATGCCGCCCCCGCAGGAGAAGATGACCTCGACGCCGTCGTTATACCAGGCGGCGGCTCTCGTCTGAATATCCGGGGAAGGAGCAAAGGTTCCGGTATAAAAATAGTTGAGCGTGACTGATCCGTCGCCCAAACCCAATTCCTGGGCCGCCAGTTCAGCGCCCTGTATGTAACCATGCCCGAAACGGATGACGGCGGGCACCGCCATGCCGCCCATGTATCCCAGTTTGCGGTAGCCGTCCTTTACTGCGGCGTAGCCTGCAAGGAAACCGGCCTGTTCTTCGGCGTAAAACACGCTGATCGTGTTATCGCCGACCTTGCCCACGAAATTATCCCAATCCCCGTTGTTGGGAGATCCGTCCAAAAGTACAAATTTTACGTCGGGATAACGATCCTGCGCGACGAAAATCGGCGTTTCAAACAGGAAGCCCGGGGTCACAATGATTTTCGCGCCGCCTTGCACGGCAAGGTCGATGGCGTTCAGATAGGCGTCGTCGCCCTGATCGGCGGGCTGGTAATACCGGTGGTCGATGTTAAATTCCTGAGCGTACTGCAAGAGACCCTCCCAGGAACCCTGGTTGAAAGATTTGTCGTCAATGGTGCCCAAGTCGGTAATCAACGCCAGCTCATATGTACCGGCCTGAGCGCTGCCGCAGGCAACGAGGGAAAGGACCATCACAAGGGAAAATACAATCGCAAGCAATCTCTTCATGTTTCTTTCCTCCTTATTAATTTGTCTCTGTAAACACCGTTTTGCGGATTATCGAAATTCCGCCGGGTAAAAATTACAATAACACCGATGAAGAGGAAAGTCAAAAGAAAATTGAGGTATTCCAAACCGCAAAATTGTTTACTCGAAAATTGTTTACTCGGTTATCACCTTACCCTATTCGTGAAAGTTTTTTGGGGAACCGAAGAGTCGGCAAATTATCGATGGGGGAAGCCTATCAAAAAGTTCGGGAGACGATTCGAACGTTTCAAAATAAACTACGCGCGGTCGTTTGGGTTGTACGAGTATTGACTTTTGATTCTTTATTTCTTCCTACTTATTAAGTTGTCAATTCTTATAATAATGCGAGATATAATGAAAGCAACGATTCCCGCGCTAAAAAGTCCGAGTATCACTGTAATGAAAAACGAACCACTTAATTCTAGTATGAAACGCCCGGATGCAGACTGACTCATTGCAACGAGAAATTTCGAGCCGGTTCTTTGAGGTTTCGACGGAGGCATTAGAATCATTATTACGATAAACATTATTAAGACAGACACCCCGTAAAGTATGCCGGACGGGCGGAGAAAAGGCCGCAAGTTTTGAACGCGTTCTTGCAAAGGGGATAAGGCGGAAAACATGGGTATTTTCATACCGCCGACGTCCATAAATTTTACTTCCGGCTTATAAGACATTATCAGCCAAAAAACAAAGATTAATACTGTAATACTCCAACTGATACCAATTAAAACAATCCAAAAGACATTCATGCCAATACCCCCCAGAGATATAAACTCGCCAAAATAAAATTGCTTTACCTCCCAATAAAATAAATTTTTCGAACGCCATTTCAATAGGCGTTGTAATTAGTGTTTACCTGTTCTTGTTATTCAGATACACATACGACCTCTTTGTGTTAGGTTATGTACGCACTATCGATGTAGGGTAATCATAACAAAATAAAACAAACAATTGGTATGCAACTGCGATTACTTTTGAAAAATTTTTTTGCTTTCTCAACTGTTTCGAGAATACGGAGTATCCGCAGGTTTCTCATGCACCATGTTTCGTATTGAATTTTGTATATTTTTTTGTCATAATAATCATGCAAAATTAAGGAGGGTCGTATATGAACATGCAATCATTCCCGCAAATTCGGCCTTTGTCGGATTTGCGTTCAAGTATCGGTGAAATCACCGAATTTGTGGATAACCAGCAAACACCAGTCATTTTGACAAAACATGGACGCGGCAAATATGTTTTCCTGAGTGTGGAGGAGTATAGCGGACTTGTGTCACGGAGAGAGCTATATCAACTTCTTGATGAAGGATTGGATGATATTGCAAATGGACGTACGCAGGAATTTAGCGCAGCTATGAAAGAGGTTCGTAAAAACATTGCCAATGACAGAGTATAAAATAGAAATTGCAGCAAGAGCTAAACGAGACATGCGGGAAGTTTATGAGTATATCTCGGGCAATCTAAAAGAGCCGAATGCAGCTGATAGGTTATTGGATAAAATAGAAACGAAAATAATATCGCTCAAAAGCATGCCGTTAAGGCACGCAATTGAACGAGATGAGCAGTTAAAACTCAGGAATTTGCGAAAATTGATTGTAGGTAACTACCTTGTTTTTTACACAGTTAACGAAAAGGCTGAAACCGTATTTATCGTCAGAGTTTTATATGCGCGGCGAGATTGGATGAATTTGTTGTAAGGGAAACGTTTACGAATTAGAAAAGCCCGTGAAGCCGAAGAAGCAGCTCCACGGGCTTTTCTAATAAACGGCGGCCCGGCTTTTTAACAGGTTTTTTAGTTATTACGTCAAATACGGCCCTTTTCCACCTATTTTCGGTTGAAAAAGTGAATGGAACCCTTTCGTTAAAATTTTCTCCGCCCCGTTTCCGCAGGGCGGGGATGATAAACACATGTCCGGTAAATCCTTAGAAATCTTCCGGCCTGATGGCGCGCGTAGCCATATTGCCGCCCGGAACTACGTAAAGCGTAATCGAATGCCCATTTACTTGATTGCCTTGAATGGAAAAATCAAGAGTCGTGTTGGATGCCTCCGAGTACACTGTATCGCTCCCAAATAAATCTTTTTCTCCGTACCAGGTTTCGCCCGCCGCGAAACGTAATTGATATTTGCCAAGCGGCACATCGAAATTTATTGTGACGCCTCCGGCGGCAAATATTTTTACAACTTTGCCGCTGTCGCTTGTGTCCACAATTTTAATGAAATAATTGCCGCCGCCGCTTGTTTTTATTTCAAAAGGAGCCATTGGCTTGCGGCCTGTAAGATTTTCCATGATACCGTTTCGTGGTGCGGGCTGAGGAATGAGTTCGCCTTCGGCGGACGTGAGGGCAGGTTCGGGGACGTCGATTTGGGGAATGTCAAAATTGACGGGGGGTGGTAAGTCAATTTCGACGGGCGTTATAGCGGACGTTAAGTCAATACTGACAGGCTTGAAGTCTATACTAAGGGAAGTAAAGTTAATGTTGACGGGCTTGAAAACATCCTCACTCTTTTCCAAACCCATTGCGACAGGCTGCGTATCTTGCTCAGGGGTATTTTCTACAGTGTCGGTTTCAGTTGCTCCAGAGGCGGGCTGATCCGGCGTTCCGGACATTGTGATGGTATACGTCATCGGCAGCTCGCCGCCGCCGGTATACACATTTTGCAATGACGTCGGTTCGCTCTGTTTGTAGTACAGCTCTTTGACCGTCAGCGTAAGTATGCCGTTCCCGGATAGCGACAGCGCGTAATCAAAGCCCTCCACGTCCGGCTCTAATTTCAGAACACCGCTTAGAACGGCGCCCTCGGCGGGCTTCTCGTCCTCAATCAACGTCCAGCCGCTGTACTGCGTCAGGTTAAGCGATTCACCGGCGTAGATCTTGTCATTCACAAAACTAAAGTCCGAACTGAAACCGCCGTCGTTTTCAAACCGTAATATCGGCGGATTTTGAGTGAACGATAAGCTGGCATTATGTATCCCGCCGACACCGGGAGCTTGGCCATCAAGCGTCATAGTGGTT
>Ga0099364_10002132_pt1 | contig 31834 bp, 29 predicted proteins | sample TergutTh196P3_FD_73070 | JGI IMG/M metagenome (GOLD analysis project Ga0099364, IMG submission 73070) | Microcerotermes parvus P3 segment gut microbial communities from Pointe-Noire, Republic of the Congo - Th196 P3 | ecosystem: Host-associated > Arthropoda: Insects > Digestive system > Gut ... | reverse complement strand
CGGAAGCGAACCTTTTAATTGGGAAATGGCAGCATCCTGGTCAATTGAAAAGCTGGATGAATTAATTTCGTTCTGGGAGAAAGATTCCATTGTAAACGTGAATATTCCAAATACGACCAATGCTCCCCTGGGAATAGTCCATACATGGCTGGGTGAGAGAAGATACAGTGATAATTTAACTGTTGAAAAATGCTCAGATGGTTTTATCTGCTCTCTGCTCCCCGGTATTGCCAGAGCAGAATATGAAGAAGGTACAGACTGTAATGCTGTATCCGGTAACTATGCTTCCCTTAGCGTGGTTTATAATTATCCGGTTATAATTAACAGCCAATGTGCCGGTGCGCCGGATTATGCTTCTGTGAGAGGCAGGCAGTAAAATGACAGAAAAAACCGAAAGATCCATGAGGAAAGATTTTCTGGGCGGTAAGGCTTCCCTTAATGAGGGAATCAGGCTTTACAGGCAGAAACGCTGGGATATGGCTCTGAAAGAGCTGCGCCGTATAGATCCTGAAGCTTTCAGCCATGAAGACAATATTGAACTTGCATATTATCTGGGGCTTTCCTATACAAAGCTGGAGCGTTATGACGAGGCGCTTCTTTACCTGGATCAGGTTATTTCCAGCGGTCAGGATGTACTTAGAATTTATCAATGCAGAATGACCCTGGCTTATATTTATCTGGTTACCAAGCGTTTCAGAATGGCAGAGTTTGAACTTAACAGGCTTTCCAACAAAGGATTTGAGTCAGCACAGTTATTTGCAACCATGGCATATGCCGCGTGGTCGCAGAAGCACTATAAACAGTCAGTGGAATATTACGAAAAAGCCATTAATCTGGATGAAGACAATGCAAATGCGCTTAACGGGCTGGGCTTTGTACTGGCGGATAATGAAATTGATCTCCTAAGGGGATTAAAATGCTGCAAGAAAGCAGTTGACCTGAAACCAAATAACGCCGCCTACCTGGATTCCCTGGGCTGGGCTTACTATAAAAACGGAGATATACTGGAAGCCAGAACCTGGATAAGAAGAGCGCTTGATGCAGCTCCGGATCAAAAAGAAATAAAGGAACATTTAAAAACTGTAATGGGGGAAAAATGAAAATAAAATTATTTTTGTTTTTTCTCCTTTTAACCCTGCCTCTTCTTTTTTCACAAGAGATACCCATACCATTTAACCAAGATGTAACTGATCTTAATGTAGTAAGAGCCAGGGAGGAATTCCGCATAGGGATTCAGGCCTATAACCGATTTGCGTATAACGATGCAATAATGTCCTTTGAAAGGGCGCTTTCATTCAGACCGGGGGAGCCGTTGATTTTGGACTGGCTGGGCAAGGCTTACTATAGGTCTGGCTTTGAGAACAATGCCTTCAGTGTCTGGCAGGCTGCTGTGGATATATACGGATTAAATTCCGGTCAGGGAATACTAATTGCCAGCCGGATGGAAACCCTCCGGAACAGAAGGTCTTTCCTCCCTGTACCGGATGATAATGTACGATTTATAGAATCGGGACGTTACCCAAGTTATAACGGGGAGATATCACTTTACAGCCAGCCTACTTCAATTTTGCCTCTCAATGACGGGACAGCCTGGGTGGTTGCATACGGCAGTAATGAGATAGTCAGAATAGATCCCAACGGGGTAATCAGGGACAGAAGAAGAGGTTCAATGATCGGCTTTGACAGACCCTACGATATAGTCCAGGGTCTGGATGGAAACCTTTTTCTTTCAGAGTTCAGGGGAAACAGAGTTTCTGTACTTTCGCCGTCAGGAGACTGGCTCTACCATATAGGTTCAAGGGGACAGGGACCAGGTCAGTTTGTCGGACCGCAGAATTTAACTGTAGATGATGAAGGCTATTTGTATGTGGTGGATTATGGGAACAGACGCATTTCCAAATTTGATCCATCCGGGACTTTTATTCTTTCTTTTGGTGCCAGGACTTTAGGGTTTCATGGTTTTATTTCTCCTACAGGAATTGCCGCAAAGGATGGTATTATTTATGCGGCAGACAGCCTTCACGGGGAAGTTTACATGTTTGATACCAATGGTACTTACCTTGGATTTTTTTTAAGTGAAGGCCTTGTATCTCCTGAAAGCCTCCGTTTCCTGGATGACGGTAATTTACTGATCGTAGATTCCAATAGAATTCTCCTTGTAAACAGTGATACTGCAATAATCCGGGAACTGGGTTTAATACGGAATCCACAGAATGTAAGAATTACCGGTGCGGACATTGATCGAAACGGCAATATACTGGCTGCTGATTTCCGGAGCGGAGATGTCGCTGTAATGACCCGAATGGATGATATGGCTGCCGGGCTTTTTGTAGAGGTTAAAAGAATTTTTTCGGATAATTTCCCGCAGATTATTGTGGAAGTGGAAGTAACAGACAGGTTAAGACGGCCGGTAATGGGTCTGGATGCCAGAAACTTTCTCCTTACAGAAGGCGGATTTGCAGTAAGGGAACAGAATTTTCTCTCTGCTTCCCACCGCTCTGAATATTCCGATGTGTCCATTTTATTGGAACGCTCTTTACGGAGCCTTGGTTTTCAGGATGATCTAGCCAACGCGGTAAGGGAAATAAATGCCTCCGGTACCAATATTGTGTCCATAGTTTCTGCCGGGGAACAGCCTTTCAGGGAAAACCCAAACCCCGCCCAGGCCAATACTCCTGAAGCCGGACTTGCCCTGGCTGCCAGGGGAAATCCTACCTTTTATTCAGACCGCTGGCGCTTCGATCTGGCTCTGCGCCTTTCTGCTACTGATCTATTGCCTGCAGGAAATAAAAGGGCAGTGGTTTTTGTGGGTACCGGAGCTCCTCTGGGATTTTCCTTTGCTTTAGGTGAATTAGCCTTTGAACAGTACAGTCTTTCGGAATTAGCTTCATATTTGCGGAACAATAATATTGCTTTCTATGCTATAATTATAGGTAATAACCCTCCCGGAGCAGATACTTTATACCTTGCTGAAGAAACCGGGGGTCAGGTGCTGTCACTTTACAGAAATGAGGGTATAATTCCTGTAATTTCGCAGATTAATGAGAGGGCAACCGGTTCTTATTTTTTAAGTTACCGTTCTTCAATGCCTACAGATTTTGGAAGGGCTTTTCTACCCCTGGAAGTAGAAGTTTATCTGATGGAACGCTCAGGCAGGGATAGTACAGCTTACTTTCCGCCTTTAGAGTAAAACAAATTTTTTGGAGGATTTTATGACATACAAATGGGATTCCAGTCTTGAATCGGGGTATGACAAGGTAGATAATCAGCATAAGCAGCTGGTTTCAGCATTGAATAACCTTATAGAGGCTAGTGCCAGCGGAAAAGGCGATGCTGCGGTATTGGGCACCCTCGATTTTCTCACCGGTTATGCTATAAAGCATTTTGCAGATGAAGAGCAGCTGCAGGTAGACTATGATTTTCCTGACTACCTGAACCACAAGCGTATTCATGATAACTTTAAAGAAACGGTAGGAGAGTTTATCAAAAAGGTGAAAGCTCAGGGTCCTACAGAAGAAGTTATTAACGAAGTAAGTTCTGCAGTCGGTTCATGGCTTTTAAATCATATTAAGGGTGATGATTTCCGCATGGCTGCTTATGTTAAGTCCAAGGATGCAAAGGCAACCTAATAAAACCCTGAAAAATTTTCGCTAAGGGAAAGAACAGTACTCGGTTTCCAGGGAATCCAGAGCATCTCTTATAAGCTGGTCTGTGTCCAGTTCCTCGTATAGTTTTTCTGCTTCTTTTTTATCACCCCGTATAATGGGGTGGGGCGGGCTGAATATGGTACAGCAGTCTTCATAAGGCAGTATGGAAGTTTTATAGGTTCCTATTTTTTCTGAGAGCCTTATTATCTCATCCTTATTCATGCCTATTAAAGGCTGCAGTACAGGTATTGTTACCCTGCTTTGGGTGCAACTTATGTTCTCTATAGTCTGGCTTGCAACCTGGGAGAGGCTCTCACCGTTAATGAGGCATTTACACTTTCTTTTTTTTGCAAGGTGTTCTGCACATTCCATCATAGCCATTCTAAGGAGTACTGTTCTCCATGGCTCCGGAGACCTTTCCCTTATTCTTCCCATTAATTCTGTAAAACTTATTATTGAAAGCCTTATTCCCTGGCTGTACTGCCCGATAATTTCTGCCAGTTTAATACTTTTCTTTTTTGCTTCATCTGAGGTATAAGGCCAGGAATGGAAATACACTGCTTCCAGATACATTCCCCTGGCTGCCATCAAATAACCTGCAACAGGTGAATCTATACCTCCTGATAGTAAAAGGAGACCTTTCCCGGCACTGCTCACAGGGAGCCCCCGCCTTCCTTCATTAAGCCCTCCGTAAATATATGCCTTTTCCCTTACTTCCACCTGAATAACAGCTTCCGGCTTTTTTACATTTACTTTTAATGAAGGGCACTCGCTTATTATTGCTTCCCCTGCCAGGCAGCATATTTTGTATGAATCTATGGGGAAGCTTTTATCTGTTCTTCTGGCTTCTATTTTAAAACTGCCTATGTTTTTTTTTGCCAGGGATTTCCCCTCGCTTATACAGGCAGAAATTATTGCATCCTGGGTTTTTTCTGTTGTAATGGTTTTTGCCCAGCCAGAAATTCCTATAAGCCTGTTTATTGAGTCTTTGACTTTCTCTTCTGATTCCGGTTTACACTGTACAAAAATTCGTCCGTTCCTGTCGATAATCTGTGCATCGGAACCTTTTAACAGGGCTCTTAAGTTCTTTAGTAGGAGTTTCTCAAAGAATTTCCTGTTTCCCCCCTTAAGGCTTAGTTCGCTGGGTCTAATCAGGTAAGTGCAATTTTCCTGGGCACTCATTAGAGGTATGATAACACCTTTTCTATTCCGGTTAATAGGGCGTCCATATCATTAATTTCTGTAGTCCAGCCCTGGGAGATCCTAATCCCTTCCTGCTGTCTTTTCTCATCCAGACCCATTGCAGCCAGAACTGGTCTTTCCTTATTTGACACTGAGCATGCAGATCCGGTGGATACAGCTATTCCCTCCTTATCCAGGGCTCTAACCATCACCTCTCCCGGTATGCCTTTAAAGCCTGCCTGCAGAATCCAGGGAGAAAACCTGATATCATCCCTCTCCCTGTCATCGGGTATTATGGTACAGACCTTTTCCCCGGAACGCAGCTTTATATTCCCCAGCTGCTCTATTAAATATGAAAGGTGTTCTCTGGCTTTATTTATCTCTTTTTTAATATAATCAGGCTGGGCTTTTTTTTTCATGAGATCTGCAAAACAGATTATTCCTTCGGTGTTCTCTGTCCCCGGCCTGTATGCCCCTTCCTGATCTCCTCCCCTGGATAGACTTTCCATGGGTTTTTTTATATATAATAGCCCTGTCCCTTTTTTCCCTCCAAGCTTATGAGAGCTGAATGAGGCGGAATCCAGATCCCAGCCTTTTATGTCCAGATCATGTTTACCCAATGCCTGTACCAGATCTGCATGGATATGAATGGGTAAGCCATTTTCCTTTTCTTTTTTTCGGGCAAGTGAAACAAGTTTATCCAGTTCCATAATGGAACCTGTTTCATTATTAATTCCCATTATGGCTGCAAATCTTGTATGAGGATATTTTTCCAGTGCCTTTGAAAAATTCTCTTCGCTGATATGTCCGCTTTTTTCTGCTCCAATAGTTCCAACCGGAATACCAAGTTTTTCCAGCAGTAATATATTGTTCCTGATGGATGGGTGTTCCACTGCAGAAAATAAAAGCTGGGATTTTTTATTGACAGGGCTAAGAAGGCGGAGTAAAAATGAATGCAGTATAAGGGTATTTGATTCCGTACCGCCTGATGTAAAGTAAAGGGTCTCTTTTTCTACACCCAGGACATCAGCGCAGCTCTTTCTGGCGTTTTCCAGAGCTTCCCTTGCCGTGCGGCCTTCCAGGTGCAGAGAGGAGGGGTTCCCGAAAGGGACGGCAGGTGCAGGATAATCCGGTATTGCAGTTGCCGCCCAGTCCAGGTAATGACGGGTATTACCGCCTGACATTTATCTTTACTTAAACTCTTCCTGCCGAACCCAGAACATTATTATTCTTATGGGCGTAGAGTTTCTTTAATTCATCTCTGGCAGGTCCCAGAATTTTTCTGGGATCAAATTCCTCGCTCTGCTCGGCAAGTACCTTGCGTATTAATGCAGTCATGGCAAGCCTGCCGTCTGAGTCTATGTTGATCTTACAGACTGCACTCTTGGCTGCCTTTCTAAGCTGCTCTTCGGGAATGCCGACAGAATCCTTTAAATGGCCGCCGAATTTTTCTATCATGTGTACATATTCCATGGGTACAGAAGACGAGCCGTGAAGCACGATTGGAAAGCCGGGGATTCTTTTTTCTATTTCTTCCAGGATGTCAAAGCGGAGGGGAGGGGGTATTAATACGCCGTTTGCATCCCTGGTACACTGTTCAGGTTTAAATTTGGTTCTTCCATGGCTTGTACCAATGGAGATAGCCAGGCTGTCTACCCCTGTTTTCTTGACAAACTCTTCTACTTCCTCCGGCTGGGTATAATTACTGTGTTCAGAAGATACATCATCTTCTACCCCAGCAAGCACCCCCAGTTCACCTTCCACCGTCACATAGTCCTTGCGGGAATGTGCAAATTCCACCACTTTTTTTGTTAATGCGATATTGTCTTCGAAGGAATGATGAGAGCCGTCTATCATTACAGAGGAAAAGCCGGATTCTATGCAGTCCTTGCAGAGTTCCAGGGTATCGCCGTGATCCAGGTGGAGTACAATTGGAATATCACAGCCCAGTTCATGTGCATATTCCACAGCTCCCTTTGCCATGTTTTTTAATAAATTTTGATTCGCATATTTCCTGGCACCGGCAGATACCTGTAAAATTACAGGAGATTTTGTTTCTACGCATGCCATTATAATTGCCTGCAGCTGTTCCAGATTATTGAAATTATAGGCCGGAAGTGCATAACCGCCGGACACTGCCTTCTTGAACAGTTCAACTGTATTTACCAGTCCCAACTCGACATAACTTACCATTTAATTACTCCTTATCTTATTCTATTTAAATACTAAGTTATGTAAGGTCTATGGTCAAGCCGGAAGTTTAAATATATAATCTCTATTACAGAGGTGATATATGAAAATTATAGTCGCTCCCGATTCTTTTAAGGGAAATATGAGTGCTCCCATGGTTGCTTCAACCATAGAGGAGGGTATAAAAAGGGCATATAAAAGCGCAAAGGTATATAAGGTACCGCTTGCCGACGGAGGTGAGGGGACAGCCAGGGCTGTAACAGAGGCAGCAGGCGGAGAATTTGTAAAAGTTACGGTACGCGGTCCACTTGGGAAAAGTGTAAAAACCGAATTTGGCTTAATAGAGAAGGGGAAGGTCGCAGTTCTGGATATGGCAAGTTCTTCCGGCCTGGAATTATTAAAGTTAAATGAATTAAACCCCATGAAGGCCTGCTCCTACGGGACAGGGGAACTCATAAAAGCAGCCCTCGATTCCGGTGCAAAGGAACTTATTATTGGCATAGGGGGGAGTGCAACAAGCGAGGGCGGCATAGGGATGATCACTGCCCTGGGCTTTAAGGTACTGGACGATAAGGGGAAACCAGTGGGATTCGGCGGAGAAGCCCTGGCCAGGATTGCCTCCATCGATGCATCCGGAGCAGATAAAAGGCTTAAAAATGTAAGTATTAAAGTAGCCTGTGATGTGACCAATCCTCTTTTGGGGGCAAAGGGAGCAGCGGCCATTTTTGGACCGCAAAAAGGTGCAACACCTCAAATGGTGAAAGTTCTCGATGCAGGACTTGCAAAGTTCGGAAAGGCCCTTATCCAGGCAGGTCTTGCAAAAAACACAGAACAGCCGGGGGACGGAGCCGCAGGAGGAATGGGTGCTGCCCTCAGATACTGTCTGGGCGCAAAAATGGAATCCGGAGCAATGCTTGTTATGCGTTATGCCAAATTTTTTGACCGGCTGGAGGACGCAGACCTGGTGATTACAGGTGAGGGTATGACAGACGACCAGACTGCAGGAGGAAAACTCTGCTCTGTAGTTGCCCGTGAAAGCCGTAAGGCGAAGATCCCTGTAGCCCTGCTCTCAGGCGGGCTTAGGGGGAACGCGGCTGTTCTTCTTGATACTTTTAACTATGCTGCTTCCATTGCCTGCGGACAGGTGGGGCTTGATGCCATGATTAAGGACAGTAAAAGGGATTTAGCCCTGGCTGCGGAAAATTTGATCCGTGCCATCCTTACCGGCAAAAAAATGAAATGAGTTTTCCTCCAGACAAGGGTGAAGATAAAGAAAGCTCAAGCGGAAAAGATCTCTTAAAACATGGCTCTGTTCTCTCTCTCTTAACCTTGGTTTCCAGGGTTCTGGGGCTTGCCAGGGAAATGACAAAGGCGGCATTCCTTGGAACCACTGCCCTCTCCGATGCTTTTTCTGTGGCATTTATGATTCCCAACCTTCTCCGCCGTCTTTTTGCAGAAGGTTCCATTGCAGTTGCCTTTATTCCTACCTTTAAGGAATACCTCCTGGAAAACGATGCCGGAGAAGACAGGCCTGTAAATGAAACTATTAAGGAATTTCTATCCTGTTTTTTAACTTTCCTGACATTTTTTGTGACACTTACTGTAATGGCAGGTATTATTATCTGCCCCCTTGTTATACGGTTTTTTGGGTTGGAAGAATTTAACGAAACTGTTTTTTTAACAAGGCTTATGTTTCCTTTTCTTGCATTCATTTCCCTTGCCGCTTTTTTCCAGGGAATTTTAAACAGTCTAAAAATTTTTACACCCTCAGGTCTTGCACCCATACTGCTTAATTTAATTACAATTTTATCCGCCTATCTTCTAAGCCCCTATATGCAAAACCCGGCCAGGGCAATGGCTGCGGGTATTTTAATTGGAGGTTTCTCTGAAGCGGCAATTCAATTCCCTTTTATTTTTAAGCATAAAAAAAGAATCCGGTTTTTCTTTACCGGTATTAAAAAAGCCATTAATAATCCTGGTACCAGGAAGATATTACGCTTAATAGGCCCCACCATAATCGGCATGGCTGCCTACCAGTTAAACGATCTTGTATCTACCGCCCTGGCAGGGAATGCCGGAAGCGGTATAGTTTCCAGCCTTCAGTACTCACTCAGGCTGCAGGAATTAATACTGGGGATCTTTGCTGTTTCCATAGGAACTGTACTGCTTCCGGATCTTGCAGAATATGCCAAGTCCGGGCAATGGGATATCTACAATAGGCGTCTATCATCCGCCTTAAATATCATCGCACTGATCTGCATTCCTATTACATTTTTTGCCCTCTCTCAGGGACAGAGCTTGGTTCGGTTATTATTCCAGACAGGCAGCTTTGATGAAGAATCTGTACGGCTCACCTTAAGGGCCTTTAGCTTCCACATGCCAGGACTTTACTTTATTGCCATGAACCGCATTCTGGCACCTGCCTTTTATGCACAGAGCGATACAAAATCTCCCACCATGGCAGGTATTGCATCTTTTATTGTGAACATGAGCCTGGCCGCAGTCCTGGTCGGCAGGTTTCAGGGAGCGGGTATTGCTGCCGCTCTGTCCATTGCCAGTTTTGTAAATACTGCAGCACTTTTCTGGTTTCTTAGAAAAAATCCAAATATTGAGTTAACCGGAACACTAGTAAAAACCATTCTCTATACTATTAAACTCCTTGTTTTTTCTGCTCTGGCAATAATTCCCATTATTTTTATTTCCCCCTTTATAATTGAAATTTTCGTCAGCCGGAGCCGTATTATTTCGCTTGCTATGCCAATAATAATAAATGGGATTATCTTTTCCTTAATTGGTGTATTTTTACTTTTTATCAGCAAGGACAGGCAGTTAATGGGAATTATTAGCTTTATTAAGAAACCTTCCGGGAAACATCTTGATTGAATTCCCAAACTCGATAACAATATAATTATGGGTGATTTTAACTGTCCTCAGTGTAAAAATACAATTCCTTCTCAGGAGTTTAAGGGTCTGCTCTGGGTTTGCAGCAAGTGTAATTATCACAGCCGTATTGGCTGGCAGGACAGGCTCAGTATTACTGTGGATGAGGGGAGTTTTATTGAATTTGATTCAGATATGGAGTCCCTTAATCCCATTTCCTTCCCCGGCTATGAAGAAAAAGTTTTCGATGCTCAGAAAAATAGCCAGAGCCGCGAAGCTGTAATTACCGGTACCGCTCTTATAGGCGGTTATAAAACAGGGCTCTGCATTATGGACAGCCGTTTTATGATGGCAAGCATAGGGAGCGTGGTGGGAGAAAAAATCACCAGAACCATAGAATATTCTACCAACAACAAACTCCCCCTGGTGATTTTCTGTGCATCCGGAGGAGCCCGGATGCAGGAGGGGATTTTTTCCCTTATGCAGATGGCAAAAACTTCCGGTGCCGTAGGGAGACACGATAAAGCGGGTGGGCTCTATATCTCTGTATTATGTGATCCTACAACGGGGGGGCTTTCCGCTTCCTATGCCATGCTTGGCGATATAATTATTGCCGAACCAGGGATTACCGTAGGCTTTGCAGGTAAAAGGGTGATACAGGATACCATAGGGGCTGTACTGCCGGAAAATTTTCAGACCTCTGAATTTGGCGTAGAACATGGTTTTATAGATTTAATTTCTGAAAGAAAAGACCTTCCTTCTGTTTTGGAAAAACTTTTCCGCCTGCATGGGTATAAGCCCGTAGGGGAGAATCTCCATGCCGCTTAATATAATGGAAAGAGTAAACCTATTAAAGACCCTGGGAAGGCCAACCATATTTGAATACCTGCCCTTGCTTTTCACTGACATTATTGAACTGAAGGGGGACAGGTATTTTGCAGATGATCCTGCCGTTTATGGTGCAGTCTGCCTTTATAAAGATATTCCCATTACAGTCATTGCCCAGGTTAGGGCAAGGAGCATAGAAGAGCTTATTAGGGTAAATTACTCCATGCCGCACCCTGAGGGTTACCGTAAGGCGATACGCCTTGCCAGGCAGGCGGAAAAGTTTAAACGGCCTGTTTTATGCTTTATTGACACCCCTGGCGCATACTGCGGTGTAGGTGCAGAGGAGAGGGGGCAGGGTGAGGCAATAGGATCCAATCTAAGGGATTTTATGCTTTTGGAAACTCCTGTTATATCTCTGGTGCTTGGTGAAGGCGGTTCAGGCGGAGCCCTGGGTATAGGGGTGGCAGATGAATTAGCCATGCTGGAAAACGCTCTTTACTCGGTGGTTTCTCCGAAGGGTTTTGCTTCCATACTATGGAAGGATGCCTCCAGGGAGAGGGAAGCAGCAGAATTAATGAAGATCACAGCAGAGGATCTTTATTCATACGGTGTATGTGATAGTATAATAGCAGAACCGGAGGGGGGAGCAGTCAACGACATCGCTTTCACTGCAGAAGGTATAAATAAATGGCTGGATGGTGTTTTGGATAAACTTTTAAATGAAAATTATAAGGAATTACCGGAAAAAAGATACCAAAAATTCAGAAAAATGGGATTGTTTAAATAAACTTTTTAGAGGAGAGAAAAATGGAAGTAAAGGAATATATTCAGGGTTTGGTTAAGAGGGCGAGAGCTGCACAGAGAATTGCAGAAAACTACGATCAGAAAAAGGTTGACGAACTAACAGGGGCAGTTGCCTGGTTTACCTGCCTGGAAGACTTTCGTCAAAAAACAGCCCAGATGCTGGTAGATGAATCCAAAATGGGTGTAGTTGCTGATAAAGCTCTTAAAATTTATAACAAGGCAAAAGGCGTATATGCGGGAATGAAGAACGACATCTCCGTAGGTATAGTGGAAACAGATGAGGAACGCCAATTAGTCACCTATGTAAAACCAATGGGAGTAATCGGCGTTTTGCTTCCTGTTACAAACGGGGAGGCTACCCCCATAGTTAAGGCGCTTTGGGCTGTGAAAAGCCGAAATGCAATTATCCTGGCTCCTCACCCCAGGGGAAAAGAAACCTGTAAATTTATTACTGATTATATTCGTTCTGTGTTAAAAAAATACGGAGCCCCTGAGGATCTTGTAATGTGCATAGATCCCGAGCAGGTTTCGGTGGAAACATCCAATGAGCTTTTAAAACAGGTGGACTTTAATGTCGCCACCGGCGGTACTCCCATGGTCAGGGTTGCCTACTCTTCCGGGACTCCCACCATCGGCGTGGGTACAGGTAATGCGACATCCTATGTGGACACAGATGCAGATCCCGATGAGGCTGCTGAAAAAATCATGAGATCCAAAACCTTTGACAATGCTTCCAGCTGTTCATCTGAAAACAGCCTCGTTGTTCATAAAGACATGTACGATAAGATGATCGCTGCCCTGGATAAACAGGGAGCCTTTATAATTAGGGAAAATACCGATGAACATAAAAAACTTCAGAAAACGGTCTGGCCTGACTGGCCTGAAAAAATCGGGATTTTAAACAGGGATGTTGCTGGTGCAAATATTGAGAATATTGGGAAACTCGCTGGTTTAAATATTCCTTCTGACAGGAAATTTATTGTAGTGGAAGAAAACGGCGGCATAGGAAAAGATTATCCTTTTACCGGGGAGAAACTCTCTGTTATATCTACCCTTATTAAGGCTAATGATTTTGAGGATGCACTTAATAAAATGGAAGCTATAGTAAGCTACCAGGGAATGGGGCATAGCTGCGGAATTCATACATCCAACGAAGATCATATTAATAAACTGGCAATGAGAATGAAGGTAAGCCGCATCCTTGTTAACCAGCCCCAGACATTAGGAAACTCAGGAGCCTGGTTTAACGGTCTTCCAAATACCATGTCTCTGGGCTGCGGAACCTGGGGGCATAACAGCACCGGAAGAAACCTCACCTGGAAGGATATTGTAAACTATACTGTAGTTTCCAAACCCTTTCCCCCCAGGCAGCCGACAGATGAGGAACTCTTCCCCGAGGAGATTAGAAAGGCAAAGCTCTAATCCCCTGGGATAATGTTCTTTTAATATAATTTACTCGCCTGTTATATCAGGATCCTTTATCATAATATGGCGTATAACGCTGATTAGATCCGCATAGCCTGCAAGGAATGCAAGAAGGGTGCGCCTGAAGCAGCCGAAGTGTTCAAACTCTGCCGCCTTCATGCCGTCTTCTTTATAGGCTTTTACAAAGTCAGGGAATTTTGCTTCAAGTTCGGCTATGATCTTTGGATCCACCGGGTCGTCTATGCGGCTTTTTACTTCGATGTCCGATGAATTAAATCTCATCTGCCAGTCTTTTACCACCGTCATCGACATATCACCGCCTATGAATTCCGACCAGTGAAAATGATTGCGGAAGGCGGCATTTAAAACCCTGGTTCTGTATCCTCTCTCCTTAAAAAGTTTATAGGTCTTTTTTGCAACTGCCGTGCCTGCCCATTCAAGATACCCGGGATCTGTTACTATGCCTTTTTTTGCCATTTGTACTTTAAGCCAGTCATCCAGGCGGCCTACCATTACCGTACATACAGGGCTCATGTCAGAAGTGTCCTTACCTTCCGCTTCACGGCGTTTTATTCCTCTTTCCACGGCTTCTGCTACCTGTATAGACTGGGGAACTGTAAAGGAAACCGTAGCGTTTATGCTTACCCCCTGGTAGCTAAGTTCTTCAATGGCATTTACCCCTGCTTCTGTTACAGGAAGTTTTATATTGTTGTTGGGATAAAGGGTATTAAAATAAAGAGCCTGCTTAACAATGGCATCGGCATCCCTGTAATATTTTGCATTTGTTTGTATGGAAAGCCTGCCGTTGCGTCCCTTGTTTTTTTCGAAAATCGGCAGAAGGAGCTTCGAGGCACTTACAGTTACTTCCTCCATTATTTTCCATGCTATATCATCCTCTGTACCGGTGGGATTTTCGTTAATAAGCGAAACTATCCTGGGTCTCCACCTGTCTATTTCCCTTTTTAATACTTCCCCCACTATAATGGGATTACTGGTACCCCCTGTGGCACCATGCTCTATGGCATAATTTAGGTCATCGGCGGAACATGAATCGTTCCAGAATTCTGTGGGGCTCATTAAAGTCATGGTGTGCATGGGGCTTTTCCCTGCACTATTTCCAGATACACTCATTGTATCCTCCGTTAAATTTGGATTTAAGGTATTCTCTACCTATTCCCATATTATAACATGCCATGCTATAATTCCACAGGTATATTTATTAAATTTATAGTTATTAGGAGAATTGTTATGATCGATTTTGCAGCAGTTTTAAAGGCAAACCCCTCTGGTGTTTTTGCCACAGTAGACGGAGATAAGGTAAAAACCAGAGTCTTTGGGATGTTATTTGTGGAAGGAAACAAGGTTTACTTCAGCACTTCAAGCGAAAAACCTGTTTACAAGCAGATGATGGCTAACCCCTATGTCTCTTTTTGTACCTATACAGCGGATTTCTCACCTGTATTGTCTGTAAACGGCAAGGCTGTCTTTGTAGAAGACAGGGCATTAAAAGAAAAAGCATTAGACGACAATCCTCCGATTAAGGGGATTTATCAGTCCGCTGATAATCCCATTTTTAAGGTTTTTTATATTGATGTGGAAGAAGTACAGACCTTTACATTTGCTGAAGGTGCAAAAGTAGAAAAAATATAAGGTATAAAGGCAATAATTTTAATTTAAGGCATTAATGATGGAAGAGCAGATACAATATACGGGAAAAGCCACAATGGAGAAGATCACCTCGCTTGCCAAGAGGCGGGGTTTTGTCTTTCAATCCTCGGAAATTTACGGCGGGCAGAACGGAGCCTGGGATTACGGACCCCTTGGTATAGAATTAAAGAACCGCCTTTCCCAGGCCTGGTGGAAGGAGATGACACAGCTCCATGACGATATTGTAGGTCTTGATGCGGCAATTTTAATGCATCCCCGTACCTGGGAAGCATCGGGGCATGTGGAGAATTTCACAGACCCCCTTGTTGACTGTAAAAAGTGCAAGTCCAGGTTTAGGGCGGATCAGATCCCGGAAAAAAATGTTAATGAAAAAATCTGCCCTGACTGCGGCGGGGAATTAACAGATGTCCGTAAGTTTAACCTCATGTTCAAAACCCAAATCGGAGCAGCAGAGGATACAGCAAACTTGATTTACCTTAGGCCGGAAACTGCACAGGGCATATATGTGAACTATAAAAACGTGGTTCAGTCCTCCCGTATGAAGATCCCCTTCGGTATTGCTCAAATTGGCAAGGCCTTCCGTAACGAAATTGTTACCCGTAATTTTATTTTCCGCACCTGTGAATTTGAGCAGATGGAAATGCAGTTTTTCGTAAAGCCCGGTACAGATGAAGAATGGTATAACGAGTGGAGAAAACGCCGCTGGGCTTATTATGAAAAACTCGGTTTAAAGATGGATCATTTCCGCTGGCGGCAGCACCAGAAGGACGAAATGGCTCATTATGCGAAAGATGCCTGGGATATAGAGTATTTGTTCCCCATGGGCTGGAGGGAGCTGGAGGGGATACACAACCGCACAGATTATGATTTAAACAGACATTCGGAATATTCCGGCAAGGACATGCAGTATATAGATCAGGAAAGCAACGAGCGCTTTATTCCCTATATCGTGGAAACTTCCGCCGGGCTTACAAGAAATCTTTTAATGGCTCTCTGCGATGCCTATGACGAAGAAGAAGTGGAAAACGAAACCAGGACTGTTATGCGTTTTCATCCGCTTATAGCCCCCATTACCGTTGCAGTACTCCCCCTGATGAAAAAAGACGGGCTTGCTGAACTTGCACAGGACATAAGAAAAGAACTGATGGCGGACTTTGCAACAGATTACGACCATGGCGGCGCAATAGGCAGGCGTTACAGGCGGCAGGATGAGGCAGGAACACCTTTCTGTATTACTATCGATTATGAAACCAAGGAAGACCATTCAGTTACGCTGCGTTACAGGGATTCCATGGAACAGATCCGCATCCCCAGAGCCGAACTTACCGAATACATCCGAAAAGCCATCAAGGAATATAAACGCCAGTAACGTTTATTTACTCTTTGTTATTTGTTATTTGCTTTATGGGTGATTTTTCATTCAACGAATCCCTGCGCTGTTTTTCATGCCTGTTAACAGATCTAATATTCGCCTTAAAAAGACCTTCCAGACGGGGATCAAAAAATTTGTGAAAACTTTTATTTGTCATGGCTTTAAAGCCGCGCCGGATTTTATGTGAGGAGCCTGCACCGGGATCAAAATATCGGATATTATTTTTTATGCAGTAGTCCATTGGCGCATAATAACAGACAGTAAAATGCAGGTCTTTTATATCCTCGTATGCTCCCCAGAACCTTCCCCAGAGCCTGTCCCTTTTATGAACCAGAAATGCCATGGCAATAATTTCATTGTCAAATTTAGCTTCTACAAAGGCAGTTCTTTTTCTGCCGTACTTTTCCAAAAGCAGAAAAAACTCTTCGTTTACCCAGCGTGCATCCCAGGGAATGAATTTATCGTTGGTAATGGTAAAAAACTCAAACATTTTATGGTAATGCTCTTCTTTTGCCTCCTCTCCGGGAATTACCCTTACCTCTATCCCCTGATCAATATGGCTTGCATATTCTTTTCTAATATTCTTCCTTTGATTTTTTGAAAAAATATCCAGGTAATCCTTAAAATCTCTGTAACCTGGGTTTTCCCAGACATAGTGAATATGCTCCCATGCAGTATAATCCAGGCTTGACAGGAGTTTTGACCATTCGGGATCAGACCAGAGTATATTTACACTAGGGAGATCGTTGCTCTTGGAGATATTCTCTGCCTCCCTGAGAAGCAGTATGCTGGCCGTAATTGGATCCATGTCGGGGGCGTTTATAAACCTGTAACCCTCTGCCGGGGTAGCAGCACCCATGCCGATGAGTTTCGGATACCAGGAGCAGCCAATGGACTCTGCCGCCTCCGCCCAGAAATAATCGTAAATATAATCCCCGCCGTTGCCTGTTCTTAAGTAAAGCGGAGCTGCTGCTTTTAATACATCATCGCGGTAAAGACAGAAGTGTAGGGGATGCCAGCCTGTTTCGGGGGAGATGCTGCCCGATTCTTCAAGTGCATACAGCCATTCCCATTCCAGAAAGGGAAAGACATCATCATTGGTCATATTGTTCCATTCTTCCCTGGGAATACTGTCTATTGATTGATGAATAACGATCTTGTACTTTGCATCATCTTTTGCCATTATTTTCTCCTATGCCAAAGAACCTAAGTGAGTTTTTATATGTTTCTCCGGCAAGCACCTCATTATCCTTACCCAGAAGCTCAGCAATTGTATCAAGTATATAGGGGAGGAATTTGGGTTCATTTCTTTTATTCTTAACCTTAAAGGGAATATTTCCAGGGAGGAGGTAGGGACCATCACTTTCTATCATCAGCCGATCACTTGGGATAATTTTCACGAGTTCCCTTAATTCCTTTCCGCGTTTTGGATCGGAGATCCAGCCTGTGATACCTATATAAAATCCAAGTGAAAGATACCGTTCCAGCTGATCCCGGTTTCCTGTAAAACAGTGAATTACAACAGCAGGGACAGAGCTTATATGATCATTAAGAATTATTATTAGATCATCATGAGCATCCCTTTCGTGAATAAAAAGAGGAAGGGAAAATTCCGAAGCAAGTTCCGCCTGCTTTCTGAACCACTTCCTCTGAATGTCCCTGGGAGAAAAATCCCTGTTATAATCCAGTCCGCATTCGCCTATTGCCTTAATTAATTCACCTTTTTCTTTTATTAGATCCCTTAGGCAGTCCAGGGTATTATTATTGCAGTTTCTGGTTTCATGGGGATGAACCCCTGCTTTTATATAAAGCGATCCCGGTTCCTCTGCATTGTATTTTTCTGCATATAGCGCAGCTTTAATACACTCACCCTCTGTGGAGCTGCTTATGATTAGGGGTGAAACACCGGCTTCCCTGGCGAGGGAGATAATCTCCCCGCGGTCCTTATCATAGGTGGGGTTTAATATGTTTACACCTATGTCAATTAGTTTCATTCGTCTTCCATAAGGAGATCCTCTGATCCATTGGATAGCGAAGCAAGAATACGGCGTTTTACCGCACTATTGTTTTTTGTAAAAATAGCAATACGCTCCCTTATGTCCCGCCGTCCGGAATTTATCCCGTATGGGCAGGTACATGCATTTTGCAGTATGTTCAGCTCTTTTGCACAGGCAATAATTTCCCTTTCTTCGAGGTAAGCGAGGGGACGTATTATACTTAGAGGGTACTTCCTGTAAGCCAGGAATATGGGCATTGCAGTAAGGGTTCCCTTGTTCATCATGTTCATGAAAAATGTTTCAATTATGTCATCCAGATGATGCCCCAATGCTATTTTATTAAAGCCATTGGACATTGCATACCTTATTAATTCCGTCCTCCTCTGTGTAGAACACCAGTAGCAGTTCATCTTCCTGCCCTCTTTTAGTCTCCCTATAATGGGTACTTTAAGGTCGGTAAATTTAATATCCCACTCTTCCAGACGCCTTAATAACTCGGATTTTTGGCAGCAATAACAAAAATCGCTGGAAATATGCAGTCCCTCCAGTTCATAATGTACTTTTATTGCCTTTTTTATGCCGGATAAGGCCCAGGACAGGACGCTTGAATCTTTACCCCCGGAAACTGCAATTAAAATCCTGTCTCCTTCCTTAATTAGACCGCGTTCCTGAATTGCCTTTATTGTGAGTTTTTGTACTATAAGGCTTGCATTGGCTCTGTGTAAAAAGCGGTTGTTCATATTCTTCCATAATTTACCTGATTTCTCATAAATTTGCAATTAAGTTAATTATTTCGGTTGACATTTGTTTAAGTCAGTCTTAGAATATGCTTATGAATTTGAAAACCGTATTATCAAAAGATGTGATAAGCCTTCACCTTAAAGGTACTACTAAAGAGGATATCATTAATGAACTATTGGATATGCTTGTAGCAACAAAAAAGATCGGTGACCGTACTGCGGCTTTTAATGCAGTTATGGAGAGGGAACAAAAAATGTCCACCGGCATGAAGCACGGCATAGCAATCCCCCATGGGAAAAGCCCCACCATTAATGATCTTGTGGCATGTATAGGCATTTCGGATACAGCAGTCGATTTTGACGCCCTGGATCATGAACCCTGCCGTATTTTCATTATGACCCTGTCTCCGGTGGAAAAAACCGGTCCGCATTTGCAATTTCTTGCAGAAATAAGCCTATTGTTTAAAAGTGCGGATAAGCGTCAGGAGATTCTAAAAGCAACTACACCCGATGATGTATTAAAGATCCTTTCAGATTAATTTTTTATTTGAGCAAACAAAAAAGCACCGGTATTGCCGGTGCTTTTTTGCGTTTAAATTATCAGCCAGGTTTAGAAGCCGAGATCCCTCATGGTATTCGCTGCCCAGCTCTGCTCAACACCTGTATACTCAGGAGTACGCTGTATGGTTGTTAAAAGAAGCCTGGCATCCATGGAATCTGTCCCTGATGCTCCAAGGCAGACAAGCACCCATTGGAAAAGATGCCTTTCCCTGTCTACCCTCCAGGGACCAACGAGTCTTCTATTGTGCAGTTCCCTGAGGAATTCCATAAGAAGCTCAACTGCTTCCTCTGTTCCCAGTACTGCAAGGGCATGGAGGGTTTTTTCCATTTCTATAATATCCGGGGAATTGGCTGCTAAATTATTTACATAGGATCTTCTCAAGTTTGTATATATAGAATCATCTGCTGCCCCATAAATACGGATTGCATCTATGGCACTCTTGCGAAGGTCGCCGAGGCTTCTTATATAAATTGCATTGGAAGTAGAGTAGGTCCAGCCTATTGCAAGAGCTGCAGATGCCACCCTGGCAATGGATTCATCCGGTGCATTGGTTCTGAGCATTTCTCTGAATGCCTCATATTTAATGGGCGGGTTGTTTGCCGGGTTCTGTATAATACCGATTATAATTTCTCCCGGGTCTTCCATTATATTTGGAAGGGCAACAGAAGCCATGGCTCTAATGCTGGGATCGTAGGCACCTATTGAAACAAAGAACACCGGCCTGAATCCCGCAGGGTCTGCCAGAAGTTCCAGGGCATTTATACAGCCCACAACCGCACGCTGAATCCTTCTCCTGGTTTCTACATCTGCAAGGGGCACTGTATTTAAATCATCCAGCCGCTGAACAATATGCGGTAAAAATTCCATGGCACCAATTTCGCCTAGGGCAATTAATGCATCCTGCATTTCCAGCCCCTGGTTCTGCGGGTCTCTTACCACATCATAAAATACCGCTAACTGCCAGAGTTCCTGGGCGGCAGGAGTGTACTGTTCTGCACCCAGCCCCTGAGCCAGGAGTCTGGCTGTGGCTTCTGCTGCGTACCTGTCTTCTATGGTTCTGATGTCCGAAGACCTAAGAAGAAAGTACCTTAAAGCCTCATGGTAAAATTCTCCAATACCTGTTAATTCAGCATCCCGGACAGTTTCCAGAACAACCAATCTGTCTGCAAAGGAAGAATCGGCTCTGGTATAATCTCTATACATGAAATCCATATTCATGTTCTGGGAAAAAGCCGTCATTGCCGCCAAAAATAGTATTATTCCAATTATTTTTCTTTTCATATTAAACATTATGATACAGGATATGGGATTTATCAATATACTTTTAGTTCACCTGCCGGGAATTCCTCTATTGTTTCCCTGCCTTCCGGAACTATACAAAGTTCCCCATTTTTATTTATTCCTTTTAATGTTCCTTTAATTAATTTTTCTGATCCTGCAGCCCCTATCGAAAAAACAACTGTTTCTCCCATTTTATAGAGCTTTTTTGTCAGTTTCTCATGCCAGGAATTTTTTCCTGAATCTTCTTCAAATTCATGGAAAAGCTCAGATAATACAAATTCCAGTAATTTATAATGGGGATTTTCCCCTGGCAGGGGTATAAAATTAATCAAACTGGAGGCTTTTTCCCTTAACTCTTCCGGGAATTCTCTTTGTGTTATGTTCACGCCTATTCCAATAAAGACATTATTGCCGTCCGTTTCTGCCAGAATTCCGGTGATTTTTTTATCCCTGATAATTATATCATTCGGCCATTTCACCTTTACAAGACCCTGCAATTCCGGTGAAAATTCTTCCAGAGCCAGTGAGACAGCCAGACCTGTGCGCAGGGTAAGGGCTTTTGGAAGGGCTTCCGTTTTTCTGTAACGAAGGAGTATTGTAAACATCAGGTTCCCCTTGCTCTCAATATGCCAGTTACGCCCCTGCCTCCCCCTTCCTGCACTCTGGAAATCAGCACAGATAACAGTCCCATGCGGCTCGTTTTTTAATGCCAGGTTTCGGGCAGTTATCATGGTGCTGTCCACATATTTTTCATGGTAAACAGGAGCGTTGAAGGGATTCTTAATTTCCATTACTCTCATACTTAGATACTACACAATAGGAGAAAATTTTGCATCTTGTCTGTCTGGATCTGGAAGGCGTATTAGTCCCCGAAATATGGATTACCTTCTCTAAAATTACCGGAATCCCTGAGTTTGAAAGAACCACAAGGGATGAACCTGATTATAATAAACTCATGCATTACCGTATGGATCTTCTTAAAAAACATAACCTTAATTTATATGATATTCAAAATGCCATAAAAACCATGGAGCCCCTGCCTGGTTCAGAAAATTTTTTGCTGGGACTCAGAAAAAAAACCCAGCTAATAATTCTCTCCGATACCTTCGAAGAATTTGCCATGCCTCTTATGGAAAAATTAATGTTTCCTGTGCTTTTCTGTAATAATATCAAAACCGACAATGAAGGCTTTGTGACAGGATATGAACTAAGGCAGGAGAATGGTAAAAAAGCTGCTGTTGCAGCTTTAAAATCGATTAATTTTAAGGTCTTTGCGGCAGGGGACTCGTATAACGATTTGGAAATGATTAGGGAGGCAGATGATGGCTGCCTTTTTAGAGCTCCAATAGCCATACGGGAGAGTCATTCCCATATTGACTGTGTTGAAAGTTTTGATGAACTTGAAAATAAAATAGATTTTTTCCTGGCAGGGGATTCTCTGTAGATTAACTCCCTGTTATTTTCTTTAGCAGTCTGTCATTCTGCCGCCAGTCCTTGCCGGTTTTAACCCGCAGATCCAGTTCTACCTTCCAGTCAAAAATTGAATTTAATTCCTTTCTGGCAGCCTGGCCTATGGCTTTTATTTTTTCTCCTCCCTTGCCCACTATCATTCCCTTCTGAGATTCCCTTTCCGTGATTATAAAGGCTCTAACCCAAAGACGCTTTTTTTCACCGTCTTCGCTGTTTGGAGCTTCACGGAATTCCAGATCAGCTACCTCCACATAAATAGAGTGGGGGAGTTCCTGCCTTAATCTATTAATGGCTTTTTCGCGTATAATTTCCGAGATGCGGAAATTCATATCCTGGTCTGTATAGTATTCATCCGGGTACAGGGGCTCTCCCTCCGGAGCCATTTCGTAAAGGCAGTCCAGTAATGCTCCTGTCCCTTCTTTCTTAAGAGAGGAGATTTCAAAGCGTCTTGCTTCAGGAATTTCCGGGAGAAAAGAATTCAGAAAGGCGTGGTGTTTAAGGGAATCATAGCCTTCCATATCCATTTTATTTATCACAGCAATACAGCGTTCCTGCAAGGTACTCAGCCTTTCGGCAACTGCCTCTTCTTCTATGCCTGGGGAGCGGGAGAGATCCAGTAAGTACAGAATTATGTCGGCGTCTTCCAATGCCCTGTCTGCAATATCCATGAGTTTTTTATTAAATTTCTTTTCCGACTTATGCCTTCCGGGAGTATCTATAAAAATGAGCTGGCCTTCGGGTTTCGTCAGTATTCCCCGTATTGCACTTCTTGTTGTTTGGGGGGAGGGGCTTACTATTGCTACTTTTGCACCGCAGAGCTGGTTTATAAGGGTAGACTTCCCTACAGACGGCCGTCCTGCCAGTGCAACTACTGCTGATTTTTTCATACAGGCATACCTGCCTTATTTCTATGGAAAATGGGTTTAAAAAATTTTTCCAGTAATTCCCGGTTTTTATTGACTGCATCCTCTCCTAGTTTAAGGAGTTCTTTCTTCCGGTAAAATGAAAAAGGAGCTGCATCATCAGAAATGTTAAGTACCAGTTCGTGTTTGGTTTTTTTCACATCTCCCTTGCCAAGGAGTGCACATTCAATGCTTCTGTAAATAACCTGATAAGCACCCCTTAATTCCTTCAGCGAAACAGAACTAAAATGGTTTACATCTACCGCAAGTATATGCTTAAAGCCTTCTTCCCTGGCAATGGTAATAGGTAAATTATTAATTAGACCTCCGTCCACAAAATATTTTTCACCTATTTTGTAAGGCTCAAAGAAAAGCGGGAAGGACATGGATGCACGTATCGCCCCGGCAACAGAACCGGAACTAAACACAGCTTCCTTTCCGCTTAGAAGGTCTACTGCATTACAGCGGAAGGGGATTTCTGTGTCGTCAAAGTTTTTCCCCCCTGTTAGGCTCTCAAAAAGCTCCAGGGCTTTTTCTCCCTTATCTACCCCCTGTTTTGTGGCAATGCTTGCAAGTACCTGCCCTGTCTGCATAATCTGTCCCATGGGACCTTCGAGTTTGAAAACAAAACTTTCAAGGTAGTCGCTTATTTTGAATTCCTCACGGACAAAGCGTTCCAGTTCCTCCGTGGAAATTCCCGAAGCATAAAGCCCGCCTATTATTGCACCCATGGAGGTGCCGGCTATGAGGGAGGGTCTGGGAAAACCTTCCTCCTCCAGCTTTTTTATAAATCCTATATGAGCAAAACCTCTGGCACCTCCCCCGGATAAAACCAGGGCCCAGCCGGTATTATGTTTCATGCCGGTATTTTCTGCTCCTTAACCCCGTCTATGAGACCGGAAAGATCATCCCCTCCCTTAAAGCGAAGCACATTAACCATAAAAATATTCAGTTTGTTAACTATGTTGGGGGGAAGGAGATTCCCGTCCACTTCCACAGAAAGCATTGGATAATTCTTTTCCCTTGCCCAGGGGGTAAAGAGTCCTTCAATTACCCTGCCTATAAGGCATGCAAAGGGAGCTATATTTACTATGCCGGAATAACCTTCATCCATGGCAGCGGCAGCAGAGCCTGAGGAAACTGCGATTTCAGAATTTAATTCCAGGTTTAAGAAATGCTCCTGTGTATACTTCATGATCACTTTCATATCATGAGGGGTTTTTGGAATTAAGCCTGTGGGGCCCAGAGCAGCAAGGACTTTTTTTTCTACCCCGTGTTTCCACCACATCTCTATTCTGAGTCTTTTTAAATCCCTCCATGGTTTACTAAAAATTCTTCTCCCCGGTTTTTTTAGGTTAATTAATTTTATCAGTGCATATTCGCGTACAAAATCCAGGTAGTGAATCCATTCGGAAATACCTGCCACTTTCACAACTATGCCCCGCTCACTCATCAGTTCCGTAAGTTCCCCTACGGCAAAATCATCCCGTCTGACATAAATTTCGCCTACTACAAGTACCTTGGGGCATTCTTCTGTCTTTTTTCTAAGCGGTATTTTTTTTACGTTTTCTGCTACTTTGGTAAGCTCCTTCCAGATATGCTTGGGTCTATGCTCCACTGTATTCATTAATTGACGCCAGGATTTCTCAAATTCCTTTACGGCAGCCTTTGGATTAACTGCCGTGCAAAGGAGGGAGTTTTGTATGTCTTTCAAATAGTCCGAGAGTACCAAACCCTTCCACATTTCTTGCGCAAAATGCGGTCCCAGTTCTGTATATGAATTATCAGCAGAGAGAATAAAGACAACTACGTTTTCCAGCCTCATATCTTTAAAGAGGTTTTCGTAGAATATGTAATACTGCCCTGTTCTGCAGGGCCCTGTTGTAATGGGAACAAATAATAGGTAAAGCTCGTCTTTCCTGTATTTATCGCTCCAGAAAAATTCCAGGGCGCTCCCCAAAACCAGATGGCTGGGGACGCATTCCTTTCCTGAAGCATGGGATCTGGCTGCCTGAACTGTTTTTACAGTTGCAACAGGAAGAGCCTCGGCATTTATTCCCTGGCTCCTGATCGCTGCCCCCATATACTCAGTGGAAATAGCTCCCATATTGGATAAAAGTACTTTTACCCTTTTATTGTTTCTTATTCTTACCTTTTCTCCCGTTATGTGATTGTCTATTCTTAATCTATCCATATAGGCTGCATCGCTTTCATAAACGAATTTCCAGCCATTATCATAACGTTCTTCTTCCAGCTTATCCTTTTTTGCCCTGTAACCGTCTATGATATCGAGGAAGGCCTCTACACGGGTATCAATACCGGCATCGGCAGAATGTGAATCCAGTTCCAGAACAAGGAAGGGTTTCTGCCCCATTATCCATTTCACATAATGTAGAATGAAGGAGTCCGGGGCGCAGGAAAAGTTTGATACAAAGGTAAGATAAATATTTTCTTCGTTTTTTAAGAGTTTGGCTGTTTTTACATCCTGCTGTCCGTAAAACCAGTACATATTGGAAAAAATTTCTTCGTCTTCAAATGGTAAAATATCAAAGGGAATAACCGAGTAACCCCTGCTGGTAAACTTGCGGGGGATGCCCATATTTGCTTCGGGGGTGAAGGCATTATAGGGACGGCCTAAAATTGCAATTACAGGTCTATTGGCTTTTTTTGCCTCATCCAGAGCTTCTTCCCCCAGTTTTTTTGCCGCCTTAAAGTATTCGTTTTGCTTTGCCAGTGCTGAATAAAATGCTCTTCTGGATTCCTCTGCTGTTACTCCCAGTTTTTCATTCATGGTTTGGAATAACTCAAGGGCCTTTTCCTCGCCGAATTTAAAGCTCACTACCAATGGCAGCCACTTGCTTTTATCAATATGGGGGAATGCCTTTTCCATATAATAGGGCAGAGCCTGTGTTATGGGACAGAAGTTTGCGTGTACATCATTTTCGTAGCTCTTCATGTCCCTGAAGTGAGGGAGAAGAACAAGGTCTGCACCCTTATCAAGGCAGTCCTGAACAGCACCATGGGCAATTTCTGCAGGGAAGCAGTACTCTGACTCTGTTCTGGCAAGCCCCTCATATGCCACTTCTTCCGATAAAAATGTTTTTACCCCCAGTTCATGAAAATACCAGCTGTATAAAGGGTATAAACTGTGCACCGACAAAGCTCTAGGTATTCCTATAACTAAATTACTTTGCGTTTTGGCGTCTTTGCGTGAACTTTCTTCCGGTAACTTCGGAGGAGCAAATTCTTCAAATAAAAGTTTCTGTCTTCTTTCCACATAATCCAGAACAGGTATATCCTTTATTGACTTTCTCATATTGGTGTACTTATTGCACCTGCCGCCGAACATATATTTCCGCGCATCACCATTAGACGCAATGGAAAGTACCTGAATGGGGCAGAGGTTCTCGCAGGACTGGCAGGTGAAAACCCTTTCGTAGCCTATCTCCCTTGCCAAAAGTTCATCTATGTTGAGCTTTGTTTCTGAAAGTAAACCTTCGGCATTTTTTCTTTTTGCAAGGAGGGCGACGCCAAAGCAGCCCATTAGTTCGGGGGAGGGGGGTACAAGGATCTCCTTGTCCAGCATCATTGCAAAGGCAAGTGGAACAGCGGGGTTTTTTGCAACACCCCCCTGTAAGAAAATTTTCCCGCCTATGGTGCGGTTACCTACCACCCTGTTTAAATAATTCGAAACTATGGAGCAGACAATTCCTGCTGTAATATTTTCCTTGCTTGCACCCTGCTGAACTGCTTTGCGAATATCGCTGTTAATAAATGCCGAACAGTGTTCGCCGAACTTTAATGGGCTGTCTGCATTCAGTGCGATGGGTCCTATATCTTGGGCACTGTGTATTGAAAGATCCCCTGCCGCACTTTCTTCCAGAAAGGAGCCTGTCCCGGCAGAACATGCCTCGTTCATGGCATAGTCAATTGGCACGCCGTTATTTAATAAAACATACTTTGCATCCTGCCCGCCTATTTCAAAGATTGTTTCTACAAGGGGGTCAAAGTACGTGGTACCTGCGGCATGTGCAATAATTTCGTTATATACACCAGGGGTTTCCAGAAATACTCCCAGTATCTCCCTGCTGGAACCTGTCGTAGAAACCAGAGCTATATCTATATTTTTTGAACCGGTATCGCTTATAATTTTTTCCTGAATATGTTTTAAACATTCTTTAAGAGCTTTCACCGGGTCGCCGTGGGTTCTGCCGTAATGGCTCGCTGCAATTTCCAGACTCTCCATATCGATTAGACAGGCCTTGGTTGTGGTCGATCCCCCGTCAACTCCCAGGATGTATTTTCTGCCGGCATCTACCTTGCTGTCATTTTTTTCAAAAAACCTTACCTTATCTTTCCAGCCGGAAAGGGTTTTCAGGTTTGTAAATTGAATTTCATTGTTCCTTAGTAGTTTATCAGATGAGGGGAGGGGACTTCCCGAGTCCGGAGCCAGTATTGCAGCTCCCAGTGCTTCAAAGACAGAAGCAGATTCCGGAATGATAAATTCTATTTCCGGTGCTTTTTCCCTGATAAACCGGATTATATGACGGTTTAGGCTTAAACCCCCTGTTAAAACTACCTTTCCCCTGGTAACTTTGGCACGTTTAAGAAAGTCTATTACCTTTACTGCCATTACATCGGATAATGAGAGAACTATATCGTCCTTGGTTGCTTCCCTCTTGTTCAGTTTATGGGTACAGTCGCTTTTCATAAATACCGAACACCTGGTGGAAAGGGGGTAAACTTTGGCAGTGTCCGGCACCTTTTCTATATCATCGAGGTTCATGTCCATTCGGGCAAGCTGCTGTTTTAGAAACTCCCCTGTACCGGAAGCGCATTTACTTCCGGAAAAGTTATTTATAATTTTCCCCTTGTCCAGGGAGTAGACAATGAGATCCTCTCCGCCCATGCTGACTACTGCATCTGCATCTATTCCCAGTGTTTTTAATGCCGCTTCCACGCAGAGCGGCTCCAGAGTCCCTGCCGCATCAAACATAAAACGGCCTTCATTGCCCGTAACCAGTACCGGAATGCCCGGAACTATACTTCCCTCATCTAAAAGCCTCTTTGCGGCAAGAGTGAAATCTCCTTCATGCGGGAGGGAAGAACTCCATAAAATTTTATTATCTTCTGCCAGTACCATTTTTAGACTGGAAGAACCAATATTTATACCCAATGATTGCATAATGCCTCTTTGTATAGTTTAACTTTTTTGATACTTAAAATTATTATTATTCTACTCTTTACTGTTGAATGGTTCAATATATGCTCCTTTCCATGCAGATTAGCTATGTTTTTCTGGAAATTTCTGCTATAATATATGTATAGTAAAAAAATTCCAATTTCAGGAGGAAAAGATGAAGAAATGGGTTTGTACAGTATGCGGATATATTCACGAAGGTGATGCTCCCCCGGAATCCTGCCCCCAGTGTAAGGCTCCTGCTTCCAAGTTTAAGGAGTATACAGCCGGTGAAAGCTATGCTGCCGAGCATGTAGTAGGTGTTGCAAAGGGAGTAGACGCAGATATCATAAAAGACCTCCAGGCTAATTTTAACGGCGAATGCATGGAAGTAGGCATGTACCTTGCCATGGCAAGAGTCGCCCACAGGGAAGGCTATCCAGAAATCGGCCTTTACTGGGAAAAAGCAGCCTGGGAAGAAGCAGAACATGCTTCCAAATTTGCCGAGCTTTTAGGTGAAGTAATCACCGACAGCACCAAGAAAAACCTGGAAATGCGCATAGAAGCCGAGCACGGCGCCTGTGCAGGCAAGTTTGACCTCGCCAAGAGAGCCAAACAGAAGGATCTCGACGCCATTCACGACACCGTACATGAAATGGCAAGGGATGAAGCACGCCACTGTGCCGCCTTTAAGGGTCTTTTAGCCAGGTATTTTAAGTAAAAAATGAGGAGAAGGTGTCCGAAGAGTTTAAAGTCTGTTCGGACACCTTTTTTAATCCTCTCCCTCTTTCTTTCTATTAAAAAATTTCCCCGAAAGATTAATACATATAACCATAAAGGCAAGAAAGATAAAAACCACCGACATACCGACTACCGTTAATAATGCACTTTGCTGAAGCATTTCTGTTACATTCATTCTGAAAACTCCTATTGGTTTGGTTAATTGAGAAAGTAAAATAATTAAGAAGGGTAAAAATCAAATCCGGAGTATAAGATGAATTGTTTCTTTAAGACTTGGTATATAGTTTTTTTGATATATTAATAAAGAAGATGATGAAAAAATCAGGGTAATTTTTAAGATCCCAATAAATGCGATAATTCTAAGGAGGCCGCTTCTTAAAATCGACGATGAAGAGTCCCTGTTTCTGGTAAGGGGACGCAGTTCAATTGCCAGAGTTTCCAATGTTTGCTTATTTAAGTTGTAAGTGCTGTTGTTCTGGGTTTCAAGGGTATTTGAGGAAGCTAAAGGGGTAAACCCCTCACTTATGGACAGAGTAATTGCACCGGCTACAAAGAGAATTAGAAAAATCGACAATAATTGCCTGGAGATTGTTTTTGTCTCCAATGAGCCTTCCATACTTGATTTTGGCACCAGTGGTTTAATTTGTCAATTGTATACTGACAGAACACAAAATGAGAGCAAAGCGCAGGTAGTAAAAGAGTCCCTTCCCTTCGGGCTTGCCGTCAAGACTTCTTAAATTTTCCTGTTCTCTGCCCTCAATAAATTATTATTATATATACGATTATATGATTCTTAAGGCTCTTACCCTTATGCTTGTGACTCCGCTGCTTATTCTGACTTCACCTAAAACTTCCACCCAGTCGGAAACATCGACATACAATCCCCGCCAGATATTATTGTTAATTTCAAGAAGAATTTCGCCGCTTTGATCGCTGAATAAATATGTATTGTTCGAAAGAGCCGAGAGTATGAACCCGTTTAAAATAACCCAGGAATCCTGCGGCAGGGTTCTTGCAGTTCCTACTGTGATATTATGCCTGGAGGTTATAGCCTGTCCCTGCCTCAAGGCGGGCTCGGTTTCCCCGGTAATTGCACGTACAAGGACAGAAACTGCACCTCTATTAACTACCACTTCGCCGCATATTTCCACCCTGTCAGAGGGACTGACAGAAAGACCCCTCCAAATATTTTGCCCAATCTCGACAGCAATTTCCCCTGTGGAATCCCTGAAAGTGTAATGTCTGCCGCCGGGTAAAGCATTGATGATATTCCCGCTAAGCACTACCCAGGAATCGTGCGGCATTACCCTTGCATCGTTGACCGTGATTACGGAAAAAGAGCTGGCGTAAAGTACCCCTTGTGCACATGTTAGAGAAAGTAAAACTGCGAAAATCAGGCTATACTTTTTCAAACTGCCAAACGGATGCTTTTTGCATCAAAGTACTTTACCATACCATTCTTTTCACGCTTTAATTCGCCGCCCAATTCTACAAGATCATTCGGTCCAACAGACAGTCCCCACCAGCGGTCGTTTTTAATTTTTATGACAACTTCGCCGTTCCCCGTGGCATCCCGGAACATATACCTGTCGCCTCCTAAATGGCCTATAATATATCCCCGTACGATAGCCGGTGTCTTATCAGGGAATGTACTAACCATCTGAGCCACGGTTACATGCATAATGCCGCCGGTAAATCCATTCGGCACGGCAAAGCCTACCTGCTGCCCGGTGAATACTGTGGGGCCTACAAAGCCCCCCGACTGAGAATTAGCTGCCGAAGCAGTAAAGAACATGGCGATTGCCAGAAGCCCGATTAATGTATACTTTTTCATAAGTATACCTCCTTAGTTGGCCTGACTATTTATTTTTCAGTCAGGTGTTTTAAATAGAACAGAAAACAAAGTTTTCTGATTTTCCCTTTTATCAATCTAATCCGTAAATTAATATACTACAACCTACAAAATATAGTAGGTTGGTGCATTTTCTGCATTTTTTCCTGTAAATTCCGTGTTTTCTCATTGAATACTGCCCCTCAAATTGAAAATTACTCCCAGTACAGGATAAAAATGCAGCCCCCCGGTACCCGAAGATATACCCATTATTTCACAATTAGCATAAAGAGATAAAATTCCGGTTTTAGATGTAAATCTTAGCTCCGGAGTTATAGAGAGACCCTGATCCAGGTTACTGGGGATGCCCAGAGTGATCTTCGAAAAAAGAGTTCCGGATTTCAAATGAATACTGATATCAAAACCATTATAGGCAGGATTTGGGTTCACCGGGGAATAAGATGAAAATTCAAAGCCAAGTCCCAGATCACTGCTCCAGCCCAGGGTGATGGAAAGATCGAGAGTATCAAGTGAATATGCAAATGGAGTACTTAGGCGGGAATAAATATTGCCGGAATTGAATTTGGTAATAAAAGAAATACCCGGTTGTAAACTGCCTGTTAAACTGCCGGGAAAATTATTGCTTTCCTGGCTTAAATTAAATGTATTATCATTTTCCAAAAGCAGGGACAAAGTAGATGCAGAACCCAGGAAGATATTGTATATCAGACTCAGTTCCAGGCTTAGTTCCATTGGCAGATCCTCAGATAGTTTGAGGCTGTGATTTATTCCCCCATAAAAATTGAAGACGCCGCTCCTGGATGAATTTCTATAAGCTGCAAAATGAGTTTGAATATTTTCATTTCCCGGAAAATTTTCCAGGCCCAATTCCAGTCCGGTAAAAAACCCTGTCCTGCTTCCCATACCCGATAACCTCCCGCTTTGCCATGCAGGCAGTTCCAGCGGCGAAGCACCTCTGGTCCGGGAACTAAATACAGTCTCGGCGGGAGCAGCTGGTGTAAAAGGTGCGGGAGCGAAGGCAGGGGCAGCTGGTACAGCCTGCGCAGCTGCTCTGGCAATGCTTCTAATATGCACTTCCGCTTGCCCCGTCCATTCATTCCGCATTAATTCTCCT
>Ga0099364_10002131_pt1 | contig 31842 bp, 25 predicted proteins | sample TergutTh196P3_FD_73070 | JGI IMG/M metagenome (GOLD analysis project Ga0099364, IMG submission 73070) | Microcerotermes parvus P3 segment gut microbial communities from Pointe-Noire, Republic of the Congo - Th196 P3 | ecosystem: Host-associated > Arthropoda: Insects > Digestive system > Gut ... | reverse complement strand
TCGGAGGCTTCCTGGCGAATCTCGGTTGTAAGGTCTTCCAGGTCTTTACGGGCTTTTTCCAGGTCAGCCATCTGGCCGCTCAGGAAGTCGTAGCGCTCCTTTATTTCGGCAAATTCCTCAGGAGCCATAAGGTTTACAGAGCCCAAATCCCTCATCTGCGTGCGGGCAGCGGCCAGCTTATCACGCAGAACAGCGGGGGCTGCAGTAATCGTGTAGATGCGTTCCTCGAACTCCATCAGATCACGGGAGTGTGTCTCACGGAAGTTGTCCTGAATGTTTTTAATCTCGGTATCGGACTGCACAAGTTCAAGGTGGATCCTCTCCAGGCCTTCCTGAACCCTGGAAAGCTCCGCTGTCCTTTTGTTGATGATCTCCTTCCTGCCGGCAACGTTGGCGTTGCGCTTCTGAATATCCTTTTCAAGCGTTTCAAGCTCCGCATTTAACTGGATTCCCTTTTGCTCAATCGCGGCAATTTCTTCCTGGGCGCTTGTTATGCGCTCGTTTATTTCTTCCAGTCTTTTTCGATCGAGATGAAGCTCGCCGCGTATGCCTTCCAGCAGCCCTTCCTGGCTTTTTTGTTCGCGCCTTATCAACCGCGCCTGTTCCTCGGCGGATTGCGCCTGAGCCTTCATTCTTGCCCTGCTGACCCGCATATCTTCGAGCGTTGCCCGGTATTCGTCAATTTTGGCGGTAAGGCTGACATTTTCCCCGTGCAGGGCTTTAATTTTCTGCCGGCGCTGCTCTATACCGTCCTTTGCCTCGCGGATTTTTTCATCGAGCGCCCTCTTTTGAGTAATAATTCCCTGCGGAGAAAGAAACTCATCAATAAATGCAGGGGATTGCTCACGGTAATTTTCAAAAAGCGAAATGGCCTTTTCCGCATCGGCGGCAGCATCGGCCAGTGTGGCCGCAAGCCTTTCTGCAATACGTTTGAGTTCAGCGCCTTCCACCGCTGCCCCGCCCGCTGCCGCCGATGCAAGATCGCGGATAAGGGTTTCCCTTCCTGCAAGAATTGTCCGCAGCCTGCCCAGCGTTTCATGCAGGGCTGTTTCGGCGCTTCGCCGTTCAGCCGCCGAATAGCCGGCTTTTTTCAGTCCCGCGTCCAGTTTTGCAACAATGTCATCAGTTATTACAGCCAGGTTTTTTTCCAGAACAGCCTGTTCTTTTTCTATGCGGTGAATTTCTTCCTCGGCTTTAACAACCGCTGTTTCGTTGTCGCCTATGCGTCCTGCGGCAAGCTGGATATTTTCTTCAAAAGATTTTATGTTATCCTCGACTGCCCTTGCCTGTTTCAGAAGTTCATTAACAACATTGTCTTGTCCGGATGCATCTTCATTAAGCTCGTCGATTTTAGTAAGGGCATGTTTTTCCCTTCCTTCATTCTGGCCTATTTTGATCTTGATTTCGCCGCCCTGTTCGTTAAGCAGCCGGGCCTCTCCTTCCTTTGCGTTTTTTTCCAGGGCAAGGCCGTAAATGTTTTTCTGCAGTTCTACCAGCCGGGCTTCCATGGAATTCACTTCGTCCATGTTCGCTTCCAGGGCTCTGTTTTCGGCTTCCATTTCTGAGCGGATACGATCCCGATCAGCAGTCCGCTTCTTCAGAGTTTCGTTATACTCATTACGTTCATATCTGAACTTTTTAAGTTTTAGTAACTGAATATCCAGTTCATAATTAAAAATTTCATCACGCAGGGTTCGGTATTTTTTTGTTTTTTCAGCCTGCTGTTTCAGGCTATCGTGGGAGCGCTTCACCTCGTTCAGGATCAGTTCAACCTGACGCATGTTTTCTTCGGTCTTTGCAAGTTTTTGTCCGGCCTCAGCACCGCGCTCCTTAAAGCGCGTAATGCCAGCGACTTCTTCAAACAGGTAGCGACGATCTTCCGGCTTTGATGAAAGAGCCTGATCAATTTTCCCCTGTTCCATTACTGAATAGGCAGCCTTACCGACTCCGGTGTCCCAGAACAGTTCACGGAGATCTTTAAGCCGCACCTGGGCTCCATTTATTAAGTACATGCTTTCGCCGGAACGGTACAGGCGCCGCTTTATTTCGATTTCCGGCATATCCAGGGGCAGGACGCCGGCCTCATTCGCCAGTGTTAAGGTAACCTCGGCCATTCCCAGCGGCTTACGGGTTTCAGTCCCATTGAAGATTACATCTTCCATTTTCTCCGCCCGCAGCGATTTGGAAGCATGCTCCCCAAGCACCCATTTTACCGCATCGACTACATTGGATTTTCCGCAGCCGTTGGGGCCAAGCAATGCGGTAATGCCATCGCAGAATTCAATTTCTGTACGTTCAGCAAAAGACTTAAAACCGAGGATGGTGAGGCGTTTAAGGAACATTATTTTTCAATATATCACTTCTATGGTTCAGGATTCAAGCCGACGGTGTTATTTAACCAACAGCCCTGTTATAACCGAGATCGAGACAAAACTCGCTATGGAATTGCCAAGGCCGGAAAGAAAAAAGACCAGCAGCGCCCTTGTAATCCTGTTTTTGTAAACACGTTTAAGACTTGTAATATCATCAGAGATATTCTGGGCATCGATAACCCTCGGTTTGTATACCGTTGCCTGAACAAGGCCGGCGAAAACCCCTACGCCGATAAAGGGGATAAAGGCGGTAAACGGAGCGCAGACAAATGAAACCAAAAGCGCCAGTGGGTGAGCGAGGGCTATGATAGCTCCCAGAGCGGAAAGTGAGCCTTTCCAGAACACCCAGTGCATAAACATTGTTGCGCTCAAGCCGGCGCCGGAGCGGAAAAACCCGGCTGCCAAAAGACCGACCAGAATGAGCGGGATAATTAAATGAATAGCCGCCTTTGCAGGAAGGCTCCGCACCGGTATTGTTTCCAGATTGCTTACATCGGGAGTCTCTTCGCCGGATGCCAGTTTTTCCAGATGGGCCTTAATTCCCAGCATGTGTCCGGCGCCGACTACGGCGATAATCCGCTTCTTTAGCTTTTCCGGGGAGACTGTTTCCGCAGCTGCCGGGGCATCCGGTTCAATCGAACACCAGATTTTTGCGGCCAGGTAGCGGTCGCGCTCATCAATGAGGGTTTCTTTCACGCCGGGAAGATAGTCCGCCAATTCAGCCATCAGGCTTTCCAGTTCGTTCCGGTTTTTCAGGTTTTCTATTTCTTCTGCGTTAAGTTTTTCGGTTGTAAAGGCGCTGGCAAGCAGGGAAGCGAGAAGTTTGCACTTGCTCCATAAACCGCAACCGGCCCAGGCTCGGCGCAGGGTGGTTTGCACTTCCCGGTCGCAGAGGCTGTAGGGGATTCCAAGTTCACCCGCTGTTTCTATAGCGACCTTCATTTCGTCTCCGGGTTTTACGCCAAGTTCTTTGCCGAGCCGCCGCTGAAAACTGGTTAGAACCAGATTTGCAACAAGAAGAAACCCCTTGCCCTCCCTGAACACCTTGGATAAATTCAGGCTTTCCCACTGTTCTTTTTGCGTAATGGAATTGTAACGCCCCTGATCCAGTTCCACGCAGACCATATCCGGCTTTTCAACAGATAAAATGTTCTTTACCTCTTCAACACTTTCCTGCGAAACATGAGCAGTTCCGATTATATAAATTTCCCTGTCATCAAATGTTATGCGCAAATTATTATCAGTCATTTTCCTTCCTTAGAGCTTAAGGCCCCGCTCCTCAAGTATCCATTCGTTAAGCTGCCACTCCGGGCCTGCAAATTGTCCAAGTTCACTAACCATTAAATAGTATCTGTCTGCCAGGGTTCTGTTTCCCCTTATATCATAATACGAAGCGAGGTAAAAAAGCATTCTGGCTTTCATTTCAACATTAATTTCTCCGTCCGCTTGTACAGCCGCTTCGAGATCGCCGGACAGATCGTGAAATAGCCTTAGCATTGTATATTCAAGGGTATCTCTCGGAGCAGTCCGAAGCACCTGTGCCAAAAACTGCCTGGGATCGGCCTGCCTTCCCGCCCGCATCCAGTTAACAGCTGCAAGTAGTGCATAAGTGTATTCTCTTGGCGCCTGCCTGTAGGCTTCCAGAAAGGCGTCCCTTGCTTCAGCCCATTGGCGGTTTTTCATTTTAATCATTCCCAGACCCTCGAAGGCGAAGTAATAATCCGGCCTGAGTCTTGCCAGTTCGGCAAAATCACGTTCTGCACCGCTGTAGTCGCCGGCTTCGTTCTTTATTCCGGCGCTGTATACGTAGGCAAGAAAAATATTGCGATCCAGACTGATAGCGCGGTTGAATTCTTCCAGGGCATCCTGTTTGCGGTTAAGATCCAGAAGGGTTGTTCCACGGTCTATCGCTATCCAGTAATTTTCCGGTTCGAGAGCTTTTGCTTTGTCAAGATCGTCCAGAGCATAACCTTCAAAACCGGCGCCCTTATAAAGCCTCGCCCGTTCATGCAGGGGCCGGGCCCACTGAGGGTACAGGCGTATTGCCCGGTTCAGAAGCTGTTCAGCGTTTCGTGGTTCCTGAACGTAGCGATACACTGTCGCACGTCCTATCATGGCTTCGCCGTTATCAGCATCCACAGCCAGGGCCTGATCAAAATAGTTAGCTGCAAGACGCAGGTTCCGGGAGCCAATGGAAATATTGCCCAGATCGGTTAGCGCCCTGACATTTTTTGGATCTGCCTGAATTACACGATCAAGAGCGCTTCGTCTTTCACGATCCATGCCTTCCAGAGCGGCGGCATCGGCAAGTATCATCAGCGCATCGGCATTGGTCGGCTGTCCGGAAACAATTCTGTCTGCAATTGCTTTGGCTTCCGCCGGCCTGCCGGCCATGTTCAGCACCGAAGCCTTCATGATCATAATTTCAGTTATCTCCGCATCCGACGGACTTAGGCTGTCAAAAAGAGCCAGGGCTGCCGCATAATCCCTGGCGGCAAGTTTATCGGCGACACCTGTTAAAACCGATTCAGCATTGCTTTCCTGTGCAAAGAGCGGATAAATATGCGCCATCAATATCAAGAGCAGCAAGGGCAGTACATAGCCCCTTCCTGTAGAACTGGTAATCATGCTACTAAATAGTATACAATTTATTATTTACCGGCAAGGAACAATAATGAGAAAATCAGCAGCTACCCGCATTTTGGGCCTTATTGCCCTTTATTTTGCGGTTTTTGTTATTCTGGTCATGATTCAGTTTTCAAAAAAAGGAAATATTTCCCTGCCTGTCGGAGCTATGCTGATAAGGGGTCAGCAGCGAATTTCTACGGAAGAGCAGGCCGATCCACAAACGCGCTTTTTGTCCGGAGGGGCTGGTATCTTTTTCGGCGGCCTTGAATTCAGCTTAAGGGAAGGCAGCGGTCTGTATATGATGGGAACGGACGGCGTTCATCAGCCTGTGAATCCGGAGTCGTTGATTGTATCTGATGAGTCGGCATATTTTTCCCTGCCCGGGGGGACTACACTGGTTTTCACTTCCATGAATACCGGCGGAAATCCGGAATTACGCATCAGCGCTGAATTTGGAAGTGATATTACATCGTTGAACATTCCGTTCAGGCCCCGCCGTTCAACACTTGTACACAGTGAGGGGCAGTTCGGCTTTTTATCCGGCGGCACCCAATACATGTTTTCCCGTTACAGTCAGGAACTGGAAACCGGGAATCTGATTCTTTCCGCCGAATACGCTTTCGCTTCATACCGTGCCAGGCCGCAGCAGCAGGAATTTAATCCAGCAGATTATGTGATCTCGCAGGCGATGAACTCAGGTTCCTATAATGGCGTCTTAAACCAATGGCTGGACCGGAGTTACAGATATTGGGAGCAGAATATATCTTTTTTTATTGATGAAGACACGGCGGCTGCTTTCTGCTCAGAAGCGCTGCGGCGTGGCAGTTACACGGAAGCGCTCGCTTTATTGCCACGGGAATTTCCGGCTTCGACCCGGCCGGGTTATGAGTCTTCTGTTTTTACCGGCGGTACGGCAAGGGCTTATCGTTCGCTAAATGATGCAGAGCGTGAAAAATCCGGCCGTGTTTCACGTTTAATAAATCAGGCTTCTCTCGATTTTCTTGAAGAAGAGCATGTACTGGATTTTCTGCTGGTCAGAGGGCTTTCCTCAATGGCGAATAATGCCCTGGAGGTAATCCGCAGTATTGATGAGGCTGAACTGATGCTGAAACACTGCCCGGGGCTGCTGGAAGTTTATATGGATTTCAGACAGTGGCGGCTGCCTTCAGAGAATCCTGTCGGTGATTTAACGGAAAGAATCTGCGTTTTGATTTCTGAAAACATTCAGCGTGATGCGGTAAACGATCTGGTTTATGTTGCAAATAACGGGGGCGAAGACACTGAATTTAATCTTAGACTGGGAACTGCCCTTGTGTTCTGGGCGGAGGGCGCCGGAAACGACGAATGGGCTGCGATTGGACGCTCCCTCGTTCTTTCGTCTCTTGCGCAGGGGGAGGCTTCCGGTTACGCAAAACTCTACCGCATTCTTAAACCCGGGGATCATTATCCAAGGGCGGCGCAGCTTGTGAACGGCCTTTGGGCATGGACAGCCTCGCCGTCGGTCAGCGCCGCATTTCAGGAGTCTGATATTTTAAGAATTTCTGTTTCCTTCCCTGCGGGCGTATCTCATTATATGATAATCCGGGGCTTGCGGCCTTTTATCAGTATCAGGCTTCACGATATTGGCTGGCGTTCAGACCCGCAGTTCGAGCGTTACGATTCATCGGGCTGGATTTACTATCCCCAGGATCAAACGCTTATATTAAAAATGCGGCATCGCACAACGATTGAAAATATTATAATTTCCTACAGGGTGGAAGTTGAGCCGGAAGTTGTAAGCGAAGATGAAGCCAACGGCGATGCGGAAACAGAGGATCGCGCCTTTGCTTTTTAATTTTTTTGCCGGCCTGAAGAATTTCAGCCGCCCGGCCGGTAAGGCTGCTGCCGTTTTGCTGCTTTTAATTCTTTCCGGAGCATGCAGGGAGAAAAGCCCTCCACACGAGCCGCCGCCGGAAATACAACATATTGATGTTTTCGAAGACGAGCCGGTGCAGGAGGCTGAACCAGCCGCAGAAGAACAGCCTGCCGTTAGCGGCGGCACAATCTCACTTTCTTACCAGAGCCAGCGTTCGCTTTCGAGTTTCAGCGGCAGGCTGCCGGCTTTTGGCGTTAATTTTTCCGAGATAAATCCGGTGAATTATCAGAACGCCGATCCGGAAATTCTCAGGCAAATGGGCGCTGAGCAGTATTTGATAGCCTTTTTTTCCGGAGAAAAGCTTTATAGGGAAGGCAATTATGACAGCGCCATCGCCGAATACAACAGAACTTTAAGGCTTAACGCAGGTTTTGCTGAAGCCATTATTTCCCGCGGAAACGCCTGGCTGCGAAAGGGCGAGTTCAGCCGCGCCATTGAAGATTATACCCGCCTGATTAACATGGGCATCAGCCGCCCTGAGCTGTATAACTACCGCGGTTATGCATGGGAAGGAAGAAATGAAGTAACCCGCGCCATCGAAGATTATTCGCGGGCAATTGCACTTAACGCCAATTACACCGATGCCCTGATTAACCGCGCCCATGCGTTATACGAAAAGGGTGAATACGACAGGGTAATCGAAGACTGCGATCGTATATTGCGGCTGGAACCCCGCAATGCCGCAATCTGGAACCGGCGTGGCAGCGCATGGTACCGCAAGGAAGACGACGACAGGGCAATCAGGGATTTTTCCGAAGCCATCAGAATAAGGGGCGATTACGCACTGGCGTATCACAACCGGGGAAATGCCTGGTACAACAAGGGCGAATACGACAGCGCCCTTGCAGACCTTAACCGCGCCATTGCCATTAACCCGTCTTTTACCAGCGCATACATCAGCCGCGGAAATGTATTTCGCATGATGGGAAATCACGAGAGCGCCGCCGCGGACTTTGCATCAGGCGGCAGGTGATTCCCCCAGCGTAAATACTTCCCCTGTTTTGCTGATATCCGCGAAGCGGCAGCCCCTTTGTTCTGCCGCCGGCTTGAATGCTGTCGCGGCCTTATGGTTGTCCCAAAAATGCATGGGCAGGAACAATTCCACTTTAATGCTGTCCAAAAACTGTTCTGCCCCGCGGGTATAATCCCTGCCCAGCCGAGGATCCACGGGGAACATTGCGGCATCAAGCGCTGGCACCTCGCTGGCAATCAGAGCCAGTTCATCAAGATACATCCGTTCGTTTTTCATGGCATCTTCGGGCGTTTCTTCTTCATTCCAATGCCAGTTGTTAAGATCCCCTGCATGGAATATTTTATAACCGCCGGCTTCAATATAAAACGATACGCCCTCGTCAGTTGAACCGTATGCTTTAATTGTAACAAGCTCATCACGGTACACATCCCCTTTTGCCAAAAAAATTACGTTTTCATTTCGCGATGCCTTTTTGCGGATATCTTCGGACAAGATCCATTTAAACACGCCGTTAAAGGACATTATATTGCGGTCGAAATGATCGCCGTGAACATGGCTTGCCAGTACATAAAGATTTTTGCCTGCGCATCCGGTTGCTTCCGCGCTGTTTTTTTTCAATCGGCAGCAGTCTATTATTATAACGAGTTTGTCATCTTCCACAATAAAGCCGCTGTGATGTATGTATTTAATTTTCATGTCTTTCCTATGATAAGGGGCAATGCGGCTTTTACACAACTATGGCAATTCCAGAAATATATGCCTAAAAATAATTCTTGGGGGCCTGCCCGTGGCCAAAAACGCCGCGCGGGGGCGGCATTTTTGCCACAGGCACCCCTCAAGTATTTTATTGGGCATATATTTCTGCAATTGCCGCAGTAGTGAAACGCTAACGTAGGAGCATACCCTCGGCAGGGGAACAAATAATTGCACTCGCAGAGTGTAGCTGAGTAAATTCTAAACGTTCCGGCGCAAGTGAACTTTACAACGTGTAAAACGGCAGGGGCTGTCCAGGAAGTAAGAAAAAAAACACAAATATAAATAATTATGATAAAATATCGGTATGGGAAAAGGAAAGAGCGATAAAATAAGGTATAAGCCTTATGAGCAAAATCAATTGTATCTAATTCCTCCAAGCGTTGACGAACTGATACCACAGGATCATCTTGTTCGTCTGGTAAACGAGATAATAGATGAAATGGGAATAGAGCGATTGCTCAGGAAGTATCTGGTCGGCGGAGGTGCAAGCCGGTATCATCCAGTGATGATGACGAAGCTATTTGTGTACGGCTACATGACGAAAGTATGTTCAAGCCGAATGCTGGCAAAAGCCGCCAGAGAGAATGTAATGTTTATGTGGCTGTCCGGAGGCCAGAAGCCGGATTTTCGGACACTTAATGATTTTCGCGGGAAACTATTGAAAGGAGTTATGGAAGAAGTCTTCGTCACTGCGGTAAAAATACTGGCAGCAAAGGGATATGTGAGACTGGAAAACTACTTTGTAGACGGAACAAAAATAGAATCCGCCTCCGGGCGGTACACATTTGTGTGGAAGAAGTCTGTAGAAAAGTATGATAAAAAGCTAGATGAAAAGCTGCGCGCATACGTCAGACTGGCTGAGCAGGTATGGGAAGACGAGGAAAAGGAATACGGAGAGCGGGACCTTGAGGAACTTGGGGGGAAGGAGCGGTTTACCAGCGGTGATGTGAAGAAACTGGCAGGGATATTAAAGGAGCGCCTTGAGAATCTCAACGATGAAGAAGATAAAAAAAGTGAAAACCGGGCTAAAAGAGATTAAAAAGAACTATTTACCGCGGAAAAAGAAATATGAAAAGGCGAAGCGGATATGTGGGAAAAGGAACAGTTATTCAAAAACCGACGCTGACGCGACATTCATGCGGATGAAAGAAGATCGCATGGGAAACGGGCAGTTGAAACCTGCCTATAACGTGCAGATAGGAACGGAGAACGGTTTTGTGACGGGGTATGATATATACGCAAACCCAAATGATACGAAGACATTGAAACCGCACTTACGACAACAGGCGAAGCGGCTCGGTGTTAAGCCGAAAGTAGTAATAACTGACGCGGGATATGGGGGAGAGGAGAACTACCGGTATCTTGAGAACCGTGGGGCAGTCGCTGTAATAAAGTACAACACGTATCGGAAAGAAAAGAGCCTGAAATGGCAGGAAGATATATTTAGAACAGAGAATTGGGAATATGATAAAAAAGGAAAACACTATATTTGTCCAAACGGCAGAAAGCTAACACTCAGGAGAACGAGGAAAGAGAAGACGGCAACCGGATATACGATGAAGATAGATCGCTACGAATGTGAATCGTGCAAATATTGCCGAAAGAAAAAGCAGTGTACCAAGGCAAAAGGTAACAGGGTCATAGACAGAAACGAACAATGGCAGAGACTGAAAAAGAAAGCCTGCCGTACTTTGGAGGACGAACGTTATGTGGAACTTCGTAAACAGCGCTCTGTTGAGGTTGAAACAGTATTTGGACAAATAAAAGGCAATCAGGGATACCGCCGCTTTTTGTTGCGTGGAATGGCCAAAGTATCGACCGAATGGGGCTTGCTCTCTCTCGGGTACAATTTGAAGCAATTATACCGGTTAAATCTGGGTAAAATGGCTTAACCGGGCCGGTGATTACCACCAAAATTTCAATAAAACTAATAATATTACAAATATTTCTTATTCAGACCGGGCAGATAAAATAAAGCTATCCGAAATTCAACTTCCTGGACAGCCCCGTGCGCGCCGCGGTGGCACCGCCGCACACCGCTTCCGCTGCATTTTCCGACAGGCATTTTGGTATTGCCGCAGTAGTGAAACGCTAACGTAGGACATACCCTCGGTGTGGCTTCTTCTTCGCCAGCGTTTCACTGCTTTGGCAATTGCAGAAATGTGTGCCCAGAATAGGTAACAGGGGGTGTCAGGGGGTAAAAATGGCATGCCTGCATGACATTTTTACCCCCCTGACGGGTCCCCCATTTCCGTATTTAGGCACACATTTCTGCTGCTGCCATAGCCGTGGACAAGCCCGCTAATGCACCACACATCTGCGCGCCATATATAGTGTGGAGGCAAGATTATGAAAAATGCTTTTTTTGCCCTTTTGGGCGGTGCTCTGCTGGGCGCACTCGTTATGTTCCCGCTAGGTTCCTGTTCTACAGGCGGGGATGCGGCTGCTGCAGCTTCGCAGCTTTTTGGCGGAAGTTCGCAGGCGCCAATGTTTATTGACTGTAAAGCGGTCTCTGAAACGGAGATTGACTTCCAGTTTTCGGTGCCTGTAAAGGTAATGTCTGTGGGTTTCAGCCCCGAGCTGGAAATTGATTCAGTGGAAGATGGCAGTACCGTAAGGGTGAGCCTTGCTAAAAAGCTCGGGGTCAGCGTCCGGCTTGTTGCGGAATTGCTGGCGGAAGATGCCCATGGGAATACAATCAATGTTCTGGTTCCATTCAGATCGAAAAACACCCGTGTTCCCGGTCTTATAATCAACGAACTGCGCACCGAATATTCCAAGCCCAGAGCGGAATTTATCGAATTTAAAATACTCTCCGACGGGAACCTGGGCGCTCTGCGTGTTTTTGCGGCGTCAAATAATAAAAATCCGATGGTTTATGAATTTTTGCCGGTGGAAGTCAGAAAGGGGGATTATGTGGTTCTTCATATGCGTACCCTGGAAGATGATTGTATTGATGAATACGGCAGCGTTCTTGACGAATCCGGCGGTAATGATTCATCGCCGACAGCCCGCGATTTCTGGATACCGGGCTCAACAAAACTGTTACGCAAAACTGACGCCGTTTATGTACTGGATCAGGACGACAGGGCGCTTGCTGCGGTGATGTTATCGGAAAACCGGGATTCTCAGTGGCAGAGAGAGCATTTCCAGGAAGCGGCGGAATTTCTTTTTGCGCAGGGGGCGTGGAAATCGCCGGATGGGAATGTTTGCATGCCTGTGGATGCGGTGGACAGCTACAATATCAGAACATCGGCTACCCGCAGCATCTCGCGGGATGAAATAACAACGAACACAAAAACCGCCGCAGACTGGTATGTAACAGCAAACAGCGGTGCAACGCCGGGCAGGCAGAACAATCCTTCGCGCTTTTAGGCGAAATTTGGCGCCGGGCACAGCGCGTATTGTTAAATATTTGTTCATTACATTAGCAATTCATTAAATTACTTGTCATGCAAGTTGATACTTTGATATTTATACATTGAATCGATTTAGGAAGGGGTTACGACAATAATTTATTGTGCCTTTCCAAATGAACAGGAGGATTTATGAAAAAGTTCTTTTTTGCTGCAATGTTAATCGCGGTTGTGTCCGGCGCAGTTTTTGCGCAGGAACTCAAATTTGACGGGTACTTGAACAGTGGTCTGGGCATTATTGCAACTGATGAAAAAGATGCAGACCCACTCATTAAGGCCTTTGGGAATGACTCTGAGCAGAATGGCTACAGGTTCCGGCTAAACGGGTCTTATACCAATGAAGACGGAAATGCCGGGGCAAGGTTCCGGTTCCAGTCTCAGGCCAGACTCGACCAGGCCGGATATTTTTCCCTTCCTTATGCCTATGGCTGGGTAAAATTTTTGAACAATATTTTTACCCTTAACGGCGGTATTGTGGACGATGGAACATGGGCGACAGGCGACTGGTGGATTGGCGACGATGTGGGCGAAGGTCTGGGAATGTTACTAAGGGCAACTCCCATTAGCGGTTTAGACCTTGGTTTTCACGCCTATGTCATCAGCCAGCAGAGCGGGGGCAGCAACAATATTCTGAATTTCAGCGGTGGCCCGCCCAATTTTGCGAATTCTGTCCCGAAACTCAAAGATGCCAAATATGTGTTCAGCGGTGCGTATTTAATGCCCGAAACCTTCCGGGCGTCAGTTACTTTCCGCATGAAAAACAAGGCCGGCTGGGATGGAACTCATCCCAGTGATCCTGCTTATGATGATCAATATGACGGAAGGGATGAATCCAGCAAGTTAGTAGGCGATTTACGCCTTTTGGCGGTGCAGAATCTTACTGCCGTTGTGTCGTTCAGCCTTGATAAACTCGAGGATTTTAGCGATACCGGAGATATTATAATATCCGAAACATTCGGCTACAGAATTGATAGCCTTTCCTTTGGACTTAATGCTGTACAGTTTTTGTATAACCGCGTAGATGCAGATGGAGATAAAGTTAATTTTAACCCCAGTATGCTTTTTAACCTCTGGACCAGCTATGCTTTTGGTAATATCGTGCCACGGCTGGATTTGGCATATTTCATGGGCGGCAGGAGTACTGTAGGCGGAAGCGGTGCCAACACATGGCATCGAAGAGGGTTCCAGAACAGACCGGTTGCAAAAGACGATGAACAGGATGTTTCTGTGTTCAGTGTTACTCCATCTGCAAGGTTTAATATTGACAGCAGGACTTTCATCGAAATCGGCAACAAGGTTAATTACGATTTCGGCTATGAAGGAGCCTATAAGGACAAAGGCAATGAAGATAAAAAGTCCCGCTTATCCAACGCATTCTATGTTGATTTAAGGTGGACCTTTTAAGCATAATCCTTAAGCATGGCTTCAATGTCGTGCTTCGGGACTGCGCCGGCTTTTTGAGTGATGACAGAGCCGTCCTTGTAAAGGATCAGCGTAGGGATTGATACGATCCCGTGTTTTTCCGCAAGGCCGGTTTCTTCATCAACATTTACTTTGCCGACTTTTACCCGTCCTTCGTATTCTTCCGCAAGCTTATCAATTATTGGGCCGATCATTTTGCATGGACCGCACCAGGCTGCCCAGAAATCAACCAATACCGGAATAGACGACTGCATGACTTCACCTTCGAAGTTGCCTTCCGTTATTGTTACATAGCTCATAATTTATCTCCTCCCATAATTTTTTGTTTAATTAACTCCGTAACATAAATTATAAATTACGAACGGCAATAATTCAAGAATTGGCCGCGCCCCAGGTAATTTCATAACTAATCGGCGTTTCCAGGACCAGCAGGTCAATAAGTGGTATGTCAAAATCGGCTCTGCGGCCGGAAAAGGTTCCCCCCCTGGCGCTGGTTACTATTCCGGGAAGGGTGATGGAAGCGCGTAGCCTGGAACGGGCAATTTCATCGCTGATTATATTGCTGAAGACTGCCCTTACATCCGCCAGATATTCGGCCCTGGTCATGGATTCACCGGTTGCCAGCGGAGCCATCAGGACTGTAAGGTAATCGGTAATTTCCGGCGAGAGCAGATTTAAAATTTCGGGGCCTGTTTCCAAACTTAAGCTGATAATACAGTGCCCGCCGGATCGGGTTTGCTCAAAACTGATAAAACTCCCGCCGCCGCCTGCCAGAAAATCATCGATTTTGGAAATTTTCATCGTTCCTTCTATTGTGGCAGGCGCAGTGTTATTAAAGGAAACCGAATCAACGCCAGGCGTCGCAGACATTGACAGTGCAATGTTAGCCCCGTCCAGAACGTTTGTTGACATGGGGGCGCCGGATAAAGCGGCAAAACCGCGGATAAGCGCCGCTGTCCGGGGCTCAAGGGAGGCATTTATACTCAGCTCCGCCGAGCCGTCGGCGTTCAGGGGCCCTGCAATTCTGGCGGTGCAGGAAAAAAGCGGCAAAATGACGATAAAAAGGCCGAGATTAACAAAAAAGCATGGCAGATATTGCCGTAAAACAACAAGTTTTTTCATATTTCGTAGTCTACATCCAATTTTAAGAAAATTCAAACGAATATCATAAAAAGTTACATTTTTTATGATTCTGTGCAACCATAATGATTTATATAACATCTAAATTGACAGGGATTGGTGTAAGCACCTCCTCAGTATCAACACGATTAACCGGAGGATACAATGTCTATTCCATACGATGAGAGGCCTTGGGCATTTTTAAGCGACTTCCGCGGCAAAGCCTTTTCCGGACAGTGGCCTACGCTGCCTGAAATGTTTAAAATTACCGTTTCCCGTTATCCCCAGCGGTCTTGCTTCACAATATACGAGCCCGATCGGATCAGCCTGAATTATACGGAAGCTTTGAAGCAAATTGAGGCCGTCGCTTTTTGGCTTCATGCCAATGGTATTCGCAGGGGGGACAAAATCGCCGTAACCGGCAAGAATTCGCCGGAGTGGACGGTCGCCTACCTTGCGATTCTGTTTGCCGGCGGTGTTGTTGTCCCGATAGATTATCAGCTTAAAACCGAAGACATGGATCTGCTGATAAAAACCGCCGGCGCAAAAATGCTTTTTGTGGACGAAGAAAAACACGAACGTTATGTGCAAGAACCGGGCGCTCTTGCGGCAGTGCTGTCGCTGAAGAAGGGGGTTGGAAATTATATTTACGGCCTTGCCGGGCCCGCTGCCGAAATGGAACAAGCGGTCGAAACAGACATGGCGGCGCTTCTGTTTACTTCGGGAACAACAGGAATCCCAAAAGGAGTTATGCTCTCTCACAGGAACCTTGTTTCCGACTGCTACCTTGCGCAGGGAACTCCGCTTATTGTACATCACACGGATGTATTTTACGCCATTCTGCCCCTTCATCATTCCTATACAATGCTTGCCGTTTTTATCGAAACCATTTCGACCGGTGCGGAAGTTGTCTTCGGCAAACGCATGGTAACAAAAGCCATTCTCCACGACCTGAAAGAGGCGAAGGTTACCATGCTTCTTGGAGTGCCCATGCTCTTTAACAAGGTGCTGGCCGGCATCATAAGGGGGCTGAAGGAAAAAGGGCCGGTGGTTTACGGAATTATCCGGTTTATGATGGGCATTTCGGGGCTTATCAAAAAAGTTTTTAAGGTGAATCCGGGCAAGAAGATGTTTAAATTTATTCTGGATAGGGCAAGCCTGAGTACGGTAAGAATATGCATCTGCGGCGGAGGCCCCCTTGCGCCGGATGTTTTCAGAAAGTACAACCAGCTTGGCATTGATTTTGTTCAGGGCTATGGCCTTACGGAAACTTCCCCGATTATCACAATTAATCCGATAGAACACTACAAGGAAGCCAGCGTCGGAAGGCCGTGCGCCCAGGTAGACATGCAAATCCTCAATGCCGGCGATCGCGGGATTGGCGAAGTAATTGTAAAGGGCTCGATGGTTATGATGGGGTATTATAATCTGCCGGAGGAAACCGCAAGGGCTTTTACTCCCGACGGTTATCTGAAAACCGGCGACCTGGGTTATCTTGACGATGAAAACTATCTGTACCTTGCCGGACGCGCCAATAACATGATTGTTACCGAAGGGGGCAAGAATGTTTACCCCGAAGAAATCGAAAACGAATTCCAGCTTTTTGAAGAGATCGAACAGATTTTGGTACGGGGTTACGTTCAGGATTCAAAGAAGAAGATCGAAGGTATCGAAGCGCTTGTTTATCCCAACGAAGAGTATATGAGCGAACAGGGGGAAGTTCTTGCCGGCGGTGCAGTGAGGGACAGGGTAAATAAAATAGTAGAAGAAGTAAACAAGCGGCTGCAGCCCTTCCAAAGGATCGGTAAGATTACCATTTTAGACAAGCCGCTGGAAATGACTACTACCAAGAAAATCAAGCGCGGTGAATTGCACGCCTTTTAGGTTTCAGCTCATACGCTGGTTTTTAATTTTTGTTCTTTCTCAAAACGGCTAATGGCCAGTTCGATAAGGCGGGTGATAAGATCGGTGTAGTTTATGCCGCTTTCTTCCCATAATTTCGGGTACATGCTGATTTTGGTAAAGCCGGGCATGGTATTAATTTCATTTACATAAACTTCGCCGTTTTCTTTCAGGAAAAAGTCTACGCGCGAAAGCCCCTCGCAGCACAATGTTTGGAATGTTTTAACGGCAAGTTCCTCGATCCGCTTTTTGGCCTGCCCGTCCAGCTTTGCGGGAATTACCAGTTTGGCTCCGTTTTCATCAAGATACTTCGCGTCATAAGAATAAAATTCATGCGAGGGAATTATCTCCCCGATTGCAGATACAGCCGGCTCATCATTTCCCAATACAGCGCATTCAAGCTCTCTCCCGCGGATATATTCCTCGATGACAATTTTATTGTCGTACTGAAAAGCGTCTTTAACGGCAGCAGCATACTCCGCTTCATCGCGAACCTTGCTTATGCCGACCGAAGAGCCCATATTCGCCGGCTTTATAAATACCGGCTTGCCCAGGGCGGCTTCGACTGATGAAAAAGACGGAACTTTTTCATGGCTCTTTAATGTTAAAAATTTTGAAATTGGAATTCCGGCATCCCGCAGAAGCCGCTTCATGGCGTCTTTGTCCATTCCGACAGCGGAGCCCAGCACTCCTGGACCGACGAAGGGAATGTCCGCCAGTTTCAGCAGGCCCTGAATCGTGCCGTCTTCGCCGAACGGTCCGTGCAAAATCGGGAACACCACATTCAGCGGAGTATCAAGCCCCTGAAGCTGCCCGCGGCTTTCGGGTACCAACGCTACCGGTTTGCCGCCTGTTTCCAGGCTGATCCGTTTTGGGTCGCTGGAGTTAAGTAAAAATCTTGATGCTTCGCTGAGAAGCCACCGTCCGGATTTATCAATCCCGATAAGAACAGGCTCGAATTTTTCTCTGTCGATTGCCTCGAATATATTTTTTGCTGATTGCAGTGAAACTTCATGTTCCGCTGATTTGCCGCCGAAAAGTATGCCTACTACTGTTTTTTTCATTTTAATTCCTGTTTCAGCGCCCTGTAAGCCGGCGCCAGGGGTTCATCCCAAAACGGGTTAGAAAGTATATCCAGCCAAAGCCGAAGCCGGCCAGGTGTGTTAAATGCGCTACACCGCTTGATTGGCGCGTAATGGAAAAGACAAGTTCCAGGGCGGTAAAACCCAGCACCATTACAGGAGCGCGTAACGGAAGAATGCCCCAGATGTAAATAATTGAGTCAGGATAAAAAATCGCGTAGGCCAGCTCTACCGCAAAAAGAGCCCCCGATGCTCCCATCAGGGCGACCACGTAATTTCCTGTAAAATAATACACAGCAAAAGAAAAAACTCCCGCCAGGCTTCCTGTTATAAAATAAAAAAGCAAAAACTCACGGCTGCCCATCTGCCTTTCCACCTGAACGCCGAAAATATAAAGACCAAACATATTGAAAATGATGTGGCTGAAATTTCCATGCATAAACATATAGGTGACAAATGTCCAAACCCATCCTTCCATAACTGCCAGCGGTATCATCGACAGCCTGAGTGTCAGAAAGTACCTGAAGTCCCTTCCTAAAAACTGAGCCGTCATAAAAATGAAAACATTGACGCCGATAAGCCAATACACAACGCCGTCGTTCCGGTATTTGAAAGGCCGCCTGATTATATTCATGTTTTAAGAATAGAGGTTGAAGCGGATAGGGTCAACCTTTCAAACATATCCGGCTGTTACTCCGTGGTACTCCGAAATTGTCTGCGCATGAACCAATTTCTCCCTTAGGGCCGCCCCGCCAGAAAGGCCCTTCGTATAAGCGCAGAATTGTTTTCGCATTTCCAGGCATGCTGTCCGCTCACCGACGTCAGCGGCCAACAGTTCCAGGTGGCGGAGTGCAGCGGCGATCCTTGTTGAAAAAGGAGCGGGCTCCCACTTGCCTTCGCAAAGCTGCGAGAGGGCGGCAGTAAAAATAAAGGGATTGCCCATCGCTCCCCTGGCGAACATAACCGCTGCACAGCCGGTTTCATTCAGCATCCGCTGGGCATCCTCGGGTGTGTAGAGATCGCCCGAACCGGTTACAGGCACATTCAGGCGAGTAACCAGATCGGCAATTAGCAGCCAGTCGCTTTTGCCGCCGTATACCTGGCTCCTTGTCCGGGGGTGCAGGCTGACCATTGCAGCGCCTGCCTCAACCGCGATTCGGGCACATTCGGCATAGTTAATGGAAGCGGAATCCCAGCCGGAACGCATCTTTATTGTTACAGGCGCATTCAGCAGTTTTTCGCGTGATGCCCGTACCGCCGCTTCCACGATCCGTCCCAGGTTGGCGGGGTTTTTCATCAGCGCAGAACCGGCTCCGTTTTTTACAACCTTGGGAACCGGACAGCCGGAGTTTATGTCCAATACATCGGGTTTGAAAGGAGCCAAAAGAATTGCGGCCTTGTATATTGATTCGGGGGTAGCTCCAAAAAGTTGTATCCCATAATGTTTTTCATTTTCACCGCGCTTCAACAAATTTTCCGCAGCGGGTAATGCCGCATCAGCGCCCGCCAATCCATAATGATGAGGATTCCGGTGCAGGGCTTCCGCGCTGACCAGCTCGGTAAAGGCAAGATTTGCCCCCTGTTCAAAACAAAGTGAGCGAAATGCCCTGTCTGTATAACCTGCCACCGGCGCAAGAAAAAGGTTTCCTGAAAGTTCCAGGGGGCCGATTTTTATCGGGCGATATTTAGCCACAAAAATACCCTGCACATAGAGACTATTCCAAAAACGGCTGTTTTAGCGGTCAGGCGGCAGGCCAAAAATTTTATTAGAGTTTTCCCATAGATGCGAGGCGAGTTCAGCTTCATCAATCTCCAGCATTTCCGCCATAAAGCGAGCGGTAAGGGGCATGTATTTCGGCATATTTCGCTTGCCCCGGTGTTCTGCCGGTACCATAAACGGACTCTCGGATTCTATCAGTATTCTGTCCAGTGGCAGAACACCGATGGTTTCGTGAAGGTTTTTGGCGTTCCGGTAGGTAAGATTTCCTGCAAACGAAAAATACAGGTTCAGATCAAGAGCTTTTTGGGCATAAGCCGCGTCTTCTGAATAACAATGAAGAATCCCGCCCTTTGGAGGCAGGCGGTCCCGGAGAATGTCCAGTACATCGTGGCCTGCGTCCCGGTTATGAATGATCACCGGCAGGTTAAGTTTACCTGCCATGTCGAGTTGGGTAATGAAAAGCTCTATTTGGGACTTTTTGTCCCCGAATTTGCGGTAGTAATCCAGGCCGATTTCACCAATAGCGACTACCCTGGGCATTTGGGCGTTCTTTTCGATGTTTTGGAACCAGTCTTTGCCCGGATTCTGCACTTCGGACGGGCTGACACCTATCGCATGGTATACATTTTCCGCCGATTTCAGGTTTTCATAAATCTGGCCAAAATCATGGAGGCTGTTGCAGATAGAGACGATCCTTGTAACAGAAGCCTGCCGGGCCTCCTGTATAACAATGAGCTGTTCAATAGGGTCATCAACTATCAGCCCCAAATGGGCATGAGTATCAAAATACTGCATAGCTTAGTCCAAAAGGCATGATTTAAGGATAATTCCAAACTGGATATGTTGATTTTAACACGGTTTCTGCCAGCCGTCAACATAAATTTTCTGTTAAATTCCACCCCCCTTGTCCCTCGTCTACCCCGCATGGTATTTTTATGGTGTCAGTCACCGTTTTTGCCTGGTGTACCTGGCGATATGGTACGCTATATGTGGGGGGCATTATATGCAGGCCGCTATAATTTTCGGATCTCAGTCAGATGCGCAAATCATGAAAAAAGCCGCCGATGTTTTTAAAGATTTCGGCGTCAGTTATAAATCTTTCGCTATTTCCGCGCACCGTGCGCCGGAACTTCTGGGCGAAACTCTAAAGGAACTTGAAGCCGGCGGCACCGAAGTCATTATCGCGGGTGCGGGGCTTGCCGCACATCTGCCAGGGGTAATTGCCAGCCAGACTGTAATACCAGTGATCGGTGTGCCCATAAGTTCCGGCGGGCTTGGGGGGCTTGATGCACTGCTTTCGATTGTGCAGATGCCAAAGCCAATTCCAGTGGCGGCAGTTGGAGTAGACAACGCCGCCAATGCAGCATACCTTGCCTGTGAAATACTTGCGGTAAAATATCCCGCGTTAAAAGAAAAACTTTTGGAATTCAGAAAAAAAACAAAGACGGAGCTGGCAAAAGACAACGGGAGAGTGGAGTTATGAGCGCAGCCGATAAGGACTATTCAAAAATAAACCGCGGAAAAGAATTGTACGAAGGCAAGGCAAAAAAAATATTTGCCACAGACAAGGATGATATGGTGATCATTCATTATAAAGATGATGCCACGGCCTTTAACGGCGAAAAAAAGGGGCAGATCGAAGACAAGGGGATATTGAATAACCGGATTGCCTCCGGCTTGTTTGAGCTATTGGAAAAATCGGGAGTGCCAACCCATTTTGCGGCAAGGCTTAATGACAGGGATATGCTCTGCAAAAAGGTGAAGATAACTCCCCTGGAAGTTATTGTGCGTAACACTGCCGCCGGTTCGATGGCAAAGCGGCTGGGGCTTGCAGAAGGCACAGAACTTAAAACTACTGTTTTCGAGCTTTCATACAAGGACGACAGCCTGGGGGATCCGCTAATTAACGATTATCATGCGGTGGCTATCGGTGCTTCCACCTTTGAAGAAATAGAAGAAATAAAAAAAATCACTTTCAAAATTAATGATATACTAAGCGCTTTTTTTCTGGACAAGGGGATTAAACTTATTGACTTTAAACTCGAATTCGGGCGTACTGTCGGCGGCACAAATTCAGGGGAACTTGTGTTAGCCGACGAGATTTCGCCCGACACCTGCCGTTTCTGGGACGCCGCTACCAATGAAAAATTTGACAAAGACCGTTTCCGCCGGGATTTGGGAAATGTAAAAGAAGCGTATGTCGAGATTTTAAGCCGGATCGGCGGGTGAAAGAAAATGCTGCAGCACGAAGCCTTGCTTGAATTTGACGATGATAAACTCCATGAGGAGTGCGGTGTATTCGGGGTTTTCTGTGATGATCCGGAGTATGATGTTACCCCGCTTGTTTACTATGGATTGTTTTCGCTCCAGCACCGCGGCCAGGAAAGCGCCGGCATTGCTGTTATAAAAGACAGGCAGATTGATGTGCACAGGGGAATGGGGCTCGTGGGAGATATTTTCAGCCCCGATGTCCTGTCCAGGATCAGCGGCCCCGCCGCATTGGGACACGTTCGTTATGCTACATCCGGTTCCATCAGCCTGGAAAACGCCCAGCCTTTTGTAAACCACTTTAAGCATGGTTCGATTGCTGTTGCGCATAATGGAAATCTGGCGAATGCCGGTGTAGTACGGGAACTGCTGGAAGATGCGGGCATCGGCTTTACATCTTCCAGCGACAGCGAAGTTATTATCAACCTTATCGCTAAGAACTATAAAAAGGGGCTGGAAAAGGCCCTTACCGATACCATTCAGTTTATCAAGGGCTCATACGCCCTTGTCGTTCTTGCCGAAAATGCCCTGGTTGGGGCAAGAGATCCAAATGGCATAAGGCCGTTGTGCCTGGGTCAGTTTGGCTCGAACGGGCAAAAAGGCTGGATGCTGTCCAGCGAATCCTGCGCTATCGAAGCTGCCGGCGGTGTTTTTGTCCGGGACATTGAGCCTGGAGAAGTTGTTATAATCAGCAGTGAACAAGTGCTGTCATTCAGTTTTACGGAGAAAACACAGCGGGCTGTATGCTCTTTTGAGTATGTTTATTTTGCAAGGCCGGACAGCGTCATCGACGGAATTGATGTTTATCATTCAAGGGTCAGAGCCGGGGAAATCCTTGGTGTGGAATCCGCGGTTCCGGCGGATCTTGTCATCGGTGTACCGGATTCCGGTGTTCCGGCGGCTATCGGATACGGCAGGGCAACGGGCACCCCGTTTGGAATGGGCATTGTAAAAAATAAATACATAGGCCGAACCTTTATTTCTCCGGGACAATCCGCGCGGGAAAGGGCGGTTTTGTTAAAACATTTTGTGTTAAGCAGCGAAGTCAGGGATAAAAGGGTTGTGCTTATCGACGACTCCATTGTCCGCGGCACCACCAGCCGCCGGCTTGTCTCGCTGCTAAAGGAGGCGGGCGCCAGTGAAGTGCATATCCGTATCTGCTCCCCCCCCGTTTGCTTCCCCTGCTACTTTGGCATTGATACCCCCCATCGCAAGGATTTGATCAGCAATGGCAGCAGCGCCGATGATCTGTGTAAATCTCTTGGGGTGGCATCGCTGGCATTTATTTCGGTAAACGGACTTTTGGAATCCCTGGGTTCTTCAGCACCGCATGTAAATGCGCCGTATTCAAACGCCGGTTTTTGCCTCGGCTGTTTTACCGGCGAGTACCCCATTCCCGTAACAGCCGTTTAAGGCTGCAAGGATCGTATGAATGTTTTTTAAAAAACCCGAAAAGGACCCTGACAGTTTCTGGCGGGAGTACGAAGAAAAAACAGGCGAAAAAGTTCTTGCCCGCAGCCTGGGAATGTATGTTTCCGGCTGGGAAGAATTTGACAACAAGGGTTGGAGCAATATATGGGGGCTTATAATTGCCACAGGCGGCGGTTTTCGCTTTCATCATTTTCCCCAGTACAGCTGGCTTGATTTTTTAAGCCGCGCGGCAAATCAGGATAAAAAAGAAAAAACCATATTTATCCCAAAAGAAAAAATTGTTTCGGCTGTACTGATTAAAGAAACTAAATGGTGGAGAAAAATATTAAATTTTTCTCCACCGAAACTTGTTGTCAGTTATATGGACGAAACAGGAAATGAACGCAGGGTTTTTCTCGATGCCGATTATAAATCCGACGACATTGCCCCAAAGCTTTCCGCTCTCCTGCCGGCGCAGTAACTTTATGCCACATAGGCCTGTAATTTTTCTTTCCTAATCGGGTTTTGCAGCCTGGTCATGGCTTTAAGTTCAATTTGCCTGATCCGCTCCTTGCTTAGGTTGAATTTTTCGCCGATTTCCTTCAGGGACATTGCCGTCCTCTGCCCAAGACCATAATGATAGCGGATAACATCAGCCTCTTTTTTATCGAGGGTGGACAGTACATTTTCAATATCGTCTTCCAAAACGCTTTGAACGGCGTTTTGCTCCGGAGTAGCGTATTGGTTGTCTTCGATATAGTCTCCCAATGTTGAAACCTGATCGGAAGAAACGGTTTTTTCCAGAGAAAGCATTTCTCTGGAGACATTGAGCAGATCCCTGATTTGCCTTTTGTCCATTTCCAGGAGATCCGCAATTTCCCTTATTTCATCTTCATAAGAGTTATGCGCATAAATCATTTTTCTTGCCTGTTCAATCTGAACGAGCTGCGTGGCACGGTTTTGCGGAAGCCTTATCAGTCTTGCTTTTTCACATAACGCACTGAATATTGACTGGCGTATCCACCACACTGCGTACGAAATAAAACGGTAGCCTTTTTCAACATCAAAACGGTCAACAGCGCTGGCAAGGCCGACATTGCCCTCGCTTATAAGATCCTCAAAAGAAAGTCCCAGACCGCGGTATTTTTTTGCAACGTTAATTACAAAACGAAGGTTTGCATTAATCAGCTTTTCTCTTGCAGCTTTATTGCCCTTGGCCGCCGCCCTTGCGATTTTCTCTTCTTCTTCCCTGTTTAAAAGCGGTATATTGCTTATTTCCCTAAGGTACATCGAAAGGATATTGTCATCTGAACCTGCCCTTCTGCTCTTCTTTTCTTTAACTGTATTCATTTTTAACTCCTTGATGCCTACTCTTTAGCAATAACCGTGCCATGTTCTTCATTTGAAGGAAAATTTTTTATTAAAACGAATTTTTGGGCTTTTTTAGCATTTTTTTTTGAAAATAGCGATTTAATTTAACGAAAAAATATAAATGTGAGCTGAATTAACTATTTTTCAACACACCAATAACGTTGATTTTTGTTGAAGAATTCTTAAATGGGTCATTTTGATACACATCGCTGATATTTCCTGAAAATTGTGTTATTTTGGCGTGTACGGTACCGTTTTTCTTGACTTGAACATAATAAGCAAACATAATGAAACTCATTCTGTAATATATGAAACACTTTGAATTAAATGGCTGTTGGAAACTTATAACGAAAGGCGCCGGAGTTTCAGCCGGTCAGGACGCTGTGGATGCCAACGTGCCGGGCAGTGTTCTGGACACCTGGATTAGGGCCGGAAAGGTTGCCGATCCTTATTACGGTGAAAATGAAAAAGCCATAACTTCCCTGTTTAATGAAGACTTTGAGTATTTCAGGACATTTTCTTTAAGCGCCGAATTCCTAGCGGAAGATTCGATAGATTTGGTGTGTCTTGGTATTGATACTCTGGGCGAGATTTTCATTAATGGCCAAAGTATAGCCACGGTTAATAATATGCACCGCAGTTGGCGTTATAATGTCAAGAATTTGCTGAAGCCGGGCGAAAACTCAATCCGTATTGTTCTTTTTTCTCCGAATGTCTATATTGCCAAAGCCTATCGGGACGGTCCGGTTGAGTATATAAACACCGGAAACATGGCTGGTGCCAGCTATCTCCGTAAAACGCATTGCCAGCTTGGCTGGGACTGGGCGCCGAGGCTGCCCGATGCAGGAATTTGGCGGGACATATATCTGGAAGGCTGGAGTGTCGCCAGGATCGAAGATGTGTATGTCATTCAGGAACATGAGGCTTCGCCGGACAAATCTGTAAAACTGCGGGTAAGCATAAAGGTTGAGCCATCTGATCTGAAACGCTATTTGATGGAAGGCCGTTCTCTTAAAGCGCTGCTGCGAATTTGTCCGCCCGGCAGTGAAAAAAAGATCGAATGTGGTTTTGCTGCCATTACTGATATTACTCCTGCCGCAGAGATTTCCTGCACAATTGAAAAGCCGCAGTTGTGGTGGCCAAATGGCCTGGGCGCGCAGCCCCTGTACGGCGTAGAGGTGGAGTTACACGACATTCATTCTTCCCCGGGGCCGGTAATCCTTGACCGCTGGCAAAGACGCATAGGGCTGCGAACATTGACGGTCAGCGCTGAAAGTGATCAATGGGGCAGGGAGTTCACCCTTACCGTAAACAGAGTTAAATTTTTCTCCATGGGGGCGAATTATATTCCGGAGGATTCAGTGTTTCCCAGAATTAATTCGCAGCGTACCAGGAAACTTCTGGAAGACTGCATAAGGGCGAACTTTAATACTATCCGGGTTTGGGGCGGCGGCTATTATCCCGGCGATTATTTTTATGATGCCTGCGATGAATTGGGGCTTGTGGTCTGGCAGGACTGCATGTTTGCCTGCAATGTCTATGAATTAACCGATGAATTTGCGGCTAACGTTGCCGAAGAGATACGCCAGAATATGATCCGGCTCCGCCATCATGCCTGTCTTGACCTTTGGTGCGGCAACAACGAGATGGAAGAGGCATGGTCGGACTGGGACAATGTGCGCCGGCATTCCGCAAAACTAAAAGCCGACTACATAAGGCTGTTTGAACACATTATTCCCGAAGTATGGAAGAAAACCGATCCTCAAACATTTTATTGGCCTGCTTCCCCGTCATCCGGCGGAGGCTTTGATGTACCGAACGATCCAGATCGCGGCGATGTACATTACTGGGGTGTTTGGCACGGGCTTAAACCATTCAGCGAATACCGGAAATACCTGTTCCGCTTCTGCTCTGAATTCGGCTTTGAATCCCTGCCGGACATGGAAACAATACGGAGTTTCACCGGCACAGATGACATAAATCTTTTTTCTCCGGTTCTGGAAGCCCATCAGCGCTGCCCGGGCGGAAACGGAAGAATCATCTACTACCTTTCGGAAATTTACCGTTATCCGAAAGATTTTGACTCTTTGATATATATTTCCCAGGTGGTGCACCTTGAAAGTATTCAGTCTGGAGTGGATCACTGGCGGCGGCACCGGGGCCGCTGCATGGGAGCGGTTTACTGGCAGGTTAATGATTGCTGGCCGGTTGTTTCCTGGTCAAGTATAGATTACTTTGGCAGATGGAAGGCTCTCCATTACGGAGCGCGGCGTTTTTTTGCCCCGGTAAGGGCGACACTGTTTGTTGACGAGACCGAAGCGGCTCCGCCAGGTTCCCTGTCCGGCCCTCTCAAAAGGACTGTGCGGGTCTTTGTTCACAATGACACAATGAAGGCCGTTTCCGGTACGCTGAAACTTTATCTTAGGGACAGGGATTTTAATACCCTGGCGGAAGAAACTCTTGATGCGGATATTCCGGCTCTTTCCGCCCGCGAAGTTCTTGTTAAAGATTATCAAAATATTGTTAATACAATAGCTCTTGAACGCTCCTGTTTTGCGGCGGCGGAGCTTATATTGAACGGAAACAACAATGATTGTGCGGCTAACGCTGCCGGCACCGTGGTTTCACGGGAGGCAGTCTTTTTTATACCGCCAAAACACTTTTCCTTTGGAAAGCCGCGGTACAATATCAATGTAAGTGATCTGGGCGATAATTTTGCCGTTAAAATAAAAACGGATACATTCTGCCGTTTTGTCCGTGTTAAGATACCGGAAGAGGACGTGGTTTTTTCCGACAATTATTTTGACATTACCGGCAGGGAAGGCGTTGAGGTGCTCGTACCAAAAGGCGAATTAAAAAAGGCCTATACAGTAAAAACGCTCCAAGATGCTTTGTCCTCCACATGTTCTGGCAAACCAATTTTCAGTGTGGGAGATAGTTTTTAGCTTATGAATATTTTTTCGTGTTTGTTCGTGTGGTTTGTGGTTAAAAAATTTTAAGGAGATTGCCATGGGATTCAGAGATGATTTTGTCTGGGGCGCCGCTTCGGCATCCTATCAGGTAGAAGGGGCAGTTAACGAAGACGGCCGCGGCGCATGCGTGTGGGATATGTTCTGCAAAGAGCCCGCTCGTATTCTGGATGGATCCAGCGGAGATATAGCCTGCGACCACTACCATCGCTACAAAGAAGACATTGCCATCATGAAGGAATTGGGGCTAAAGGCCTATCGCTTTTCCATCGCCTGGCCAAGAGTGATTCCCGGCGGGGACGGCAAGGTCAACGAAAAAGGCCTGGACTTCTACGAGCGGCTTGTTGATGCTCTTCTGGAGGCGGGAATTACTCCGTATATTACCCTGTTCCACTGGGATTATCCCTACGAGCTTTTCCGCAGGGGCGGCTGGATGAACGGCGAAAGCCCAAAATGGTTTGTCAGCTATGTGGAAGCCGTTGTGAAGCGGCTGGCCGGAAAAATTCCCTTTGTATTTACCTTTAACGAACCGCAGTGTTTTATCGGCCTTTCCTATGATCACACAGAGCACGCTCCCGGGATTCACCACCCCGTATGGGATACTCTCTTAATGACGCATAACGTGCTGCTTGCTCACGGCCTTGCTGTTCAGGCCATTCGCTCCCTTTCGCCGCAGACAAAAATCGGCTATGCCCCGACAGGCAGCGCCCACTATCCCGCAACAAACAGCGTCGAAGACCGTGAGGCAGCCCGCCGCGCATATTTTGCCGTCGAGGACTGGGTTACCTGGTCGGTATCTCTATGGAGCGATCCGGTTTTTCTGGGCAAGTACCCGGACGAATTGCTGCAAAAATACGGACAATACATGCCTGCCATTGGCGCCGGTGATATGAAAATTATCAGCCAGCCGCTGGATTTCCTTGGCCAGAATATTTACAACGGCAGTCCGGTAAAGGCCGATGGAAAAGGCGGCTACGAGTATGCGCGGCGGGAAACAGGCTATCCCTTTACAGCAGCCAAGTGGCCTGTAACTCCCGAATCTCTTTACTGGGGGCCGGTATTTCTTGCCGATCGTTACAAGATGCCTCTTTACATTACCGAAAACGGACTGTCCTGCGCCGATGTAGTTTCCCTGGACGGCAAGGTACACGATCCCGCACGGATAGATTTTCTTCACCGTTATCTGCACTGTCTTAAAAAAGCATCGGAAGACGGCGTTGATATTCGTGGATATTTTCAATGGTGCCTGACAGATAATTTTGAGTGGGCCAAGGGCTACACCGATCGCTTCGGGATTGTTTTCTGCAACTTTGAAACCCAGCAGCGAATTATTAAAGATTCCGGTTACTGGTACAGGGAAGTGATAAGGTCAAACGGCGCAGGACTTTAGGGGAGTTATCATGAAAGAACTGTCAATCATTCCGCAGCCTGTTTCCATTCAATATGAGGAAGGGCTTTTTCGTTCCACAGCCCTGCCCTTAATAAGGGGCGAAGAAATGTTCAACAATGAAATTGAAGTTGTAAACGGACAGTTACGGCAGGACATGGAAAGAATGGGCTGCGCCGCCGCAATTAGCAACGCGGATAAATTCATTTTCTGCCAAAAAGACCCCGGTTTAAATGACAAAACAGGCGAGGCTTACCGCATCAGTATCACAAAAGACAAAATCACTGTTTGGGCAGCGCACGGGCAGGGGCTTTATAACGGTCTGCAAACCTGCCGTCAGCTTGTTCTTTCGGAATTTTGTGAAGGTGCGCTTGCCCTGCCATGCGCAGCGATTACCGACTATCCCCGCTTCCCATGGCGTGGCTTTATGCTGGACTGCTCGCGGTACTTTTATTCCGTTTCTTTCATCAAGCGCCTAATGGACGTTCTTTCCATGCACCATATCAACCGCTTTCATTGGCACATAACAGATGATCAGGGCTGGCGGCTTCCTGTTGCCGAATATCCCCTGTTAACCGAAATTGGCTCTTTCCGCGGGAATCTCCACGTTCCGTCCCGCCCCAAATCCGGCGGACATTATTCCGAAGATGAAATCAGGGAAGTTGTGGATTACGCCGCATCCCGCCACATAGAAATTATCCCCGAAGTGGATTTGCCAGGCCATGCCAGCGCGATTTTGGCTTCCTATCCCGGCCTTGGCTGCACCGGCGGGCCTTACCAGGTTGAGGATCGTTTTGGAATCTTCGACGATGTTCTCTGTGCGGGTAACGATCAGGTTTTTGATTTAATCGAAAAAGTAATAGCTACTCTCGTCCGGCTTTTTCCCTCATCATATATTCATATTGGCGGGGACGAGGTGCCATTTGTCCGCTGGGAGAATTGTCCCAAATGCCAAAAGAGGCTTGCAGAGCTTGGGTTAAAAAAAGCAGGGGAACTTCAAAGCTGGATAACTTTAAGGCTCGTGCAAATGCTTGCCAAACATGGCAAGACCGCAATCGGCTGGGACGAGGTGCTGGAAGATTCGCCGCAGTTCAAGCTTCCCAAAGAAACCGTGGTTATGTCCTGGCAGGGAAGCAGGGGCGGGGTGCATGCAAGCCGCCTCGGCCACAAGGTCATAATGACACCTAACACCAACGGCTGTTATCTGGACTATAAACATATTGATGACTACGAAGAACCGGGGCAGTTGCTGGGCATTTCTTCCGTTTATACCGGCTATTCCATGGATCCAGTTACGCCGGAGATGACGGACAAAGAAGCCGCCCTAATTATGGGCGGGCAATGCAATCTGTGGTCTGAACTTATCAATGCGGGAAAAATAGCCGAATACATGATTTTTCCGCGGGTATGCGCCATTTCGGAAGTTCTCTGGTCGCCGCGTGAAGCAAGAGACTTCGATAATTTTTCCCGGCGGCTTGTTGTGCATCAAAAACGTCTGGATTCCCTTGGCTTGCAGCAATACCGCGGGCCGCTGCGGCAGGCGATTCCCGGGAATGCCCCTTGAATCTATCATGAAAAATTATCATAATTTTTATACATGAATAAGTTTATCTTTGTCTCAGGCGGCGTTTGTTCAAGTTTGGGCAAGGGCGTTGCGGCGTCTTCTCTGGGGGCTTTACTGGAAGGCAGGGGGCTCAATGTACGGATGGTCAAATGCGACCCTTACATTAACGTGAATGCCGGGACGATGAGCCCCTACCAGCACGGCGAAGTCTATGTAACCGACGATGGGGCGGAAACTGACCTTGACCTTGGCAATTATGCACGGTTTACTTCCGGTAAATTGAGCCAGGCAAATTCAATTACCACAGGCCAGGTTTACGAATCGGTCATCCGCAAGGAGAGGGAAGGGCGCTACCTTGGCCGGTGCGTTCAGGTGATTCCGCATATTACCGACGAGATAAAGAGTCGGATTTTAACCGCTGCCAGGGAAGACCAGGACACCGATGTTGTCATCGTGGAAATCGGCGGCACTGTCGGGGACATTGAATCAATTCCCTTTCTGGAGGCCGCGAGGCAGATAATTCATGAGTGCGGCAGAACCAATGCCATTTCAGTTCATTTAACGCTGATTCCAGATGTCGGCGGCGGAGAACTTAAAACCAAACCAACGCAGCATTCGGTTAAAGCCATGCAGGAAATGGGGATTCAACCGGATATTTTAATATGCCGCTCTCCGGTTATGCTGGACGAAGCTACCTGCCGGAAAATTGCCCTGTTTACCAATGTCGATCCCGATGCTGTTTTTACCTGCTATGATGTTGCTCAGACAATCTACGAAGTGCCGATAATCTTCTATGATCAAAAGCTGGATCAGGTTGTTTTAAGAAAACTGGGCGTCGAGAGCCGCCATGCGGATATTCAGCTATGGCATTCAGTGATGGAGCGTTTTGCCTCCAGAAAAGAGAAGGTGCGGATCGGTGTTATTGGAAAGTATATGGAGCTGCACGATGTCTACAAATCGGTGTATGAGGCGTTGATTCACTCCGGTCTGGAGTGCGGCGTCGATATAGAGTTTGTAAAAATTGATGCTTCGAAACTTGAAGAGGCGGAAAATGCGGATTCCGTTTTGGGAAAATCCGTGCCTGAAGGCGGCGTCTGCGGAATCCTGATTCCCGGCGGCTTTGGTCAAAGCGGAATTAATGGTATGTTGAAGGCTGCGGCCTGGGCCCGAACGAATAAAGTCCCTTACCTTGGTATTGGCCTGGGCATGCATATTATGGTTATGGAATGGGGCAGGAATGTGCTAAAATGGAGTGATGCTGATTCTACGGAGTTTAATCAGGATTCAAAGCATCCGGTAATCAGCCTTCTTGAAGAACAGACAGATATAAAAAATTACGGAGGAAGCATGCGGCTTGGCGCAAGCGAAACAACGGCGCGGGAAGGCACCCATATAAACGCTGCTTATGGCAAAAAGCAAATTTGGGAAAGGCACAGGCACCGCTATGAGTTCTCCAACCAATACAGGGAAGAAATGGAAAAATCAGGATTGAAACTTGCAGCTTTTACTCCCGACGGCTCACTGGTCGAGTGTGTTGAATGGCCCGTTGCGGGAGAGCACAGCCATCC